>Ga0134121_10000058_pt1 | contig 119419 bp, 91 predicted proteins | sample KB301_FD_96463 | JGI IMG/M metagenome (GOLD analysis project Ga0134121, IMG submission 96463) | Terrestrial soil microbial communities without Nitrogen fertilizer from Kellogg Biological Station, Michigan, USA - KB3-0-1 | ecosystem: Environmental > Terrestrial > Soil > Unclassified ...
CGACGAATTCAAAGCAATAACGGCGAGTGACGTGCCGACGGCCATTCGCGAATCGAGACCGGCAAACAGGACAAGCGCAGGAACAATGAGAAACCCTCCACCAATGCCAAGGAACCCCGTCAACAAGCCGACAACGAAACCTACGGAAAGGCACCGCAACAGGCTAAACGATCCCTTCTGTGGCCCCTTCGCCAACGTTCCCACTGTACTGCGCCACATCCGAATCCCCACGATCAGCATGATGACAGCGAACAGAAGCATCAGGTTTCTGCGCGACACGAGATGCGTTCCCGCGGCCCCGATGTAGGAACCCGCCATTCCCGTGACGGCGAACAGCAGGCTGGGCTTCAGCGCGACATTGCCGCGGCGAAGATGCAAAAGCGCGCCCAGGAGACTTGTCGTACCAACGATAACAAGCGACATCCCAACGGCGTTTTCCGCGGGCACGCCGGCCACGTAAACGAGAACCGGAATCGTGATGATGGAGCCACCGCTCCCCAATGCGCCCAGCGATAAGCCGACAAGTATCGCCAGGACCATGGCGACGATCTGCCCCAACACCATAGATGAAATTCCAATTACCGAAACGTGGGCAATTTACCACGTTTTTGTTAACATCCCTGCCACGAAGGAGAGTTCATATGAGTGAGAAGAGTTCATCGCCTCTGGCACGGCGATCCTTTCTGACCCAGGTCGGAACGGGAGTGACGGTACTTGGCGCGGGTGCCGCTATCACCATTCCTGTTGCCACAGCCCAGTCTCTCGGCGGAGCTCCATGGCAGGCCGCGCGTCACGACCAGGACGACTGGCTGGAGAAGATCCCGGGGAAACACCGGCTCGTCTTCGACACCACCGATCCCGGCGGAATGAGTAACGCGACACTCTACGCAGGCAACTTCTACACGGCGAACCAGACCGGATACGGCCTCCAGAACGCGGACCTTGCCGTCGTGATCGTTGCGCGGCATAACTCAACAGCCTTTGCCTACAACGAATCCATTTGGGAAAAGTACGGCGACACGCTCTCGAACTCCATCGACCGTAACAAGCCGCCGTCGAAGACAAACCCCAACCTTCGGCAACTTACGACACTAACAGGACGCGGCATGAACATCGCTGTCTGCCTGATGGCGACAACGCGCCTCGCCGGCATGATCGCCACTGCGGCCAATAGCACCCAAGCCGACATCCTGACTGAGCTTTCCGCAAACCTCCTGCCCAATGCTCATCTCGTCCCCGCAGGCATTGTGGCGGTGGGTCGGGCGCAGGAACATGGCTACGCGCTGGTCCACGCGGTCTGATCAACGCTTGGGGTAATAGACACTGTCGGGTGGCATCTTCTCGGTGAGATAGTCCTGTTCTTTAAACGGGAATGAAGGCCGCGGCTTCGAGTTAATAAACGCCGCGATCTGCTGCGCCTCTTCATCGGTCAAACTTCCCGGATACGTGTACGGCATCATGTATCGAATGATGCCCGCAAGCGTGTAAACGCGGGCCGCTCCGGCGCCATCATTCCAGGAATCCGGCCCCCACAAGGGGCCGGCCTTCTTCTCGCCAATCGCCACGCCTTGTCCATCCATGCCGTGACAATTGATGCAGCGCTCCATGAAGAGGACTTCTCCCTTCTTCGGGTCGAGCTTGGCCACGGGGATCTGCTTGTCTGTCGCGATGGCGTTCTTCCCGCGCCATTCTGGATTCTTTCCAACCGGGTAGTCGCGCGCGAGCCATGTGATGTATGCGTTCAACGCGAGAACTTCCTTTGAGGTTGTCGTTGGCAATGAGGCGGCGTCCTTGGCGACGCCCGCAACACCGGTGGCGTTCTGGCTACGCAGGAAGCAATCCACGATGCGGTCACTCAAGGTGTAGAGCCTTCCGGAACGCTTGTTGTATTCGGGGAACGCTCCAGCAATTCCGACCAAAGGCAGGGCGCGTTCGCGCTGGCCTGCATTCAAGTGACAATTGCTGCAGGAAATTTTGCCGGGGACAAACTGAGACGCCTCGGCAGGCGTGCTGGTGAAGAGTCGAAATCCCCAGCGAATGTCGTTCGCGAGCTTGGAATCGTCGAGCGACTTGTCCTTGAGAGGATTCTTCGGGAACTCCCATGCGGCGACCATCGTCGTTCGCGCGGCAATCAGGGGACCACTGAACGCGACGTGCGTTATGGGCCCGTCGTCAGCCGCCGACGGCGAAGGCGCGCAGGCGGCGGCAAGCGTCAGAGAAAGCATCGCAATAGAGACTGGAAAAGCGCGTTTCATATGTTTGAACGATGCCCGATAGTTTAGCCGACCCTCAAAGTTTTCCTGATACAATCGCGCCACCCATGAAAAGAGTTGCCGCACTTTTATTGGTGCTGCTGGTAGGCGCCTCCTGCTGGCTGACAGCTCGCCCCCTTCCGAATTCTTCCGATGAAGCGCCGGAATTTTATTTCACACGCCTCGCCTACAGCGAGGATGGCTCGCGCGGATGGGGACGCAATCTCGGCAACACTTATGTATGCCCCGAATTCGGCGGCGGAAATTTCTTTCCAGCCCAGGGAATGGGCTGGTCCATGGACTCGCCGGGCGCAGATTGCAAATTCATGGGTGGCGTGCACCGGCTTACAGGCCTCGCCGTCTTTCCCAACCCCAACATGGTGAAGATTCTCGATGACAGCATTTTCAAGTTCCCGTATGCCTACATGGCGGAAGTCGGCGGCATGCAGTTGTCGGCGCAGGAGGCCGCGCAACTGCGCGAATACCTGCTGCGGGGCGGCTTCATTCACGTCGATGACTTCTGGGGCGGTTACGAACGGGAAAACTTTGAATACCAGATGAAGAAGGTCTTTCCGGAGTACTCCTTTGAAGTACTACCCCTTACACACGGCGCGTTCCACACGTTTTTCGACATTGACGAGATCATCCAGGTTCCCGGACAAGGCGCCGGTTGTACTCCAGGAGCGCCAACCTGGGAGCGTTCCGACGACAGGGAAGCCAGGGTCTACGGGTTGAAAGACGACAAGGGCCGCCTGATGATCGTCACGACCTACAATTCGGATCTTGGCGACGCGTGGGAATACATGGACCTTCCCTGCTATCCCGCAAAGTACTCCGGGCAAGCCTACCGCCTCGGTCTCAATTTCATGATCTACGCCGCCACGCACTAGAACGGGCGTTGCATAAGTAACTTTGGGCCTGTGGCAGGTTCTTGGCATTGCGTTAGTATGTCCGTATGAGTACTAAAGAACGCCTGTCGGCATCAGTGGATGCCGCCCTGATCCGGGCCGCGGAGCAAGCGGTTAAGCGCGGGCTTGCTACCAGCGTTAGCGCCTGGGTCAACGACGCGCTTCAACTCAAGCTTGCCCAACAGCAAAGGCTGGAGTCGCTTGCCGCATTTGTATCCGTTTACGAAAAGGATCACGGAGAGATCTCGCCCGAAGAAATCCGACTTGCCACGCGACGGGCACGAGCCAAGGCGGTTGCAGTGCGAGGACTTCCTCCGGAAACAAAAGGTTCCGCGACTTCCCGTCAGCGGAGCACTCGATGAGCCTTGTGCTGGACGCTGGAGCGCTCATCTCCGTAGAACGCGACAATCGCGATACCCTCGCCCTTATCAAACAGGAACTGTTGAACGGACGGACGCCAATCACACATGGCGGCATCGTAGGGCAGGTCTGGCGAGGGGGATCTGGACGCCAGGCCAGTCTCGCCCGCTTACTACCGGCCTTGAATGTGGTTGCATTGGATGCCACTTTGGGCCGCCGTGCCGGTGTCCTTCTGGGAAGGGTTCGGATGGATGATGTGATGGATGCCGCGCTCGTACTCCTGGCTGAAGACGGAGATTTTGTGATGACTTCCGATCCAGATGGCCTTGTGTCCTTGTCTCAGGCCACTGGAGTCCACGTCGATATTATCAAGGTTTGATCGCCGCTAACTTCCCTACCCTTTCGCGATCAGCCTGCCGTATCCCTCAACTCGCGCGTTCACTCCCAATAGACGGGCGCCTGCCCAGAGCGCGTGCGGTGTGCTGGACACAACCGGTACCTTGCACGTCTGTTCCCAGGGTGCCACGAGTTCGAGCGTTCTCAATCCGCCGCACGACACCAGCATCGCTTCGGCCTTGGGGGCTTCCCGAAACACGCCTTCCGCAAACCGCTCAAGTTCTTCCTGGCTAACCTTGCCTGCAGCGCCGATCTTGTCGAGTCCGAGTCCTCGCAGGATAAGGACCTCGAAGCCGTGCTCGCGGAGAAAAGTCTTGAGCCGGCCGTTGACTTCGTCCGCATAGGCCGTCGCCACAGCGATGCGCTTTGCGTTCATTTCCTTCAGACCATTGACAACTGCCGAACTCATGCTCGTGGTCTTCAACCCTGTGGCTTTGTGCACATCGTCGATCATCTTCTGATTGAAGTCCGCTCCTCGATAAAACGTAAGCGACGTTCCGAAAATCACGATGGCGTTCGCGCCATCTTTGGCAAGCTGCTGGGCACCGGGCACGATCTTGTCGAGAAAGGGATCGAAGCCTGCAGGCGTCATATCCTTAACACCGAGACTGAAGACTTTGAATGCGACCCTGGAGTCGTACAAAGCGAGGCCTTCGGGTGGAACCGGATAGTCCGCCGGCGGCGCGATCAGACCGAGGACCGGCTTCGCCGCAGCGGCGCCCAACGCAACGCTGGCGCCCGCTGCGACTCCAGCTTGAATAAACTCACGACGCGTGAGAGTCATGGTGTCTCCTTATATCGGTATGTCGGCGTTTATTTCGCCGCCTGCAATTCCGCGTAAAGCTGACCGATGAATCGATCACCCGTAGTGCCGGGCATCACAATCCTGGAATCGAATTCCGCCGTCAGCTTGGCTGCAGTCACTTGTTCGAGCGTCCGGCCTTGTTTAACGAGCGGAGCGACCTTGTCGCGAAGCGCGAGGATCAGATCGCGATGAGCCACGAGCCCTGCGCGATCCACGGTTCCTCCGTGACCGGGAATCACTTTCGTATTGGGCCCGCAGAGCGCGATCGTGAGCGCGAGACCATCGAGCATGCCGTTCAGTGAGCCCCCATTTGCGCGGTCGATGTTCGGATATCCGAGCGAGCGGAAGTAGTCGCCCGTCATCAGAATGTCGCGGTTCACAAAATGAACAAGCGTATCGCCATCGGTGTGCGCGTTGCGTATGGGAATCAATTCGATAACTTCACCATTCATGTGAAGCGTGACCTTCTGGTCGTAGGTCACAACAGGGAGCGCCGCCGCAGGCGCGGGAGTTCCCGGAGCGCCATTCGCGCCGGGATTCGGATTCGCCAACCGGTAACGCAGTTGCTCGCGCGAAAAGATCGTCACGCCCATCTTTCCCAGATTCTCGTTACCGCCGGTGTGATCGGGGTGAACGTGGGTGTTGACCATGTACTTGATCGGGCTGGACGTAACTTTCCTGATAGCGGCCACAATCTTGTCGGTGAGCTGCGCGTATTGGGCATCCACCATGAAAACGCCGTCAGGTCCGGCGAGCACGCCGATCATGCCCCCGGAGCCTTCGAGCGTATAGAAGTTGTCGGCGACCTTCGTCGTCTTGATTTCGATCGCATCGAAATTCTGCGGCTGTTGAGCCTGAACCACAGCGGCCATCATGGCCGCCGTGGTTAGTGCAAAAAAGAGCTTTCTCATTTACCCGCCGCGTCCGCCTTCTTGCGATCTTCCAGCGCCTTCATGACATCCGCCTTCGACTGCGGTGCCGCGGAGACATGGACGTTAATGTAGCGGTTGTAATCCAGGTTGAGCTTGTCGAGCACCGGGCCGAGAGCCTTGACGTGATCATTGGCAGCTTCTCCCGGATTCACGGAGAAATCACCCTGGAAAAGGACCTTTTCTTTGGGGATGTAGGCGATCATCAGTCCATTCGAATGCGGAGCGCCGGGCACATGATAAAACTCCACCCTGCGCGTTCCGTCTGAAAAAACCTTCTTCTCGCCCATCCCTTCAACCTTGGCCGGTTTGGGGTTCTTCGCAAGAGGATCGGTGTTGGGATCCAGAAGCGTTCTCGGAGTATTGAGCGATTTCTCCAGGAAATCCTCGTTGGTCTTGTACGTAATGATTGTTGCGCCTTCGGCCACCAATGAGGGGAGCCCGCCCGTGTGATCGGAGTGGGGATGGGTTACGAAGACATAACGGATCGGCTTGTTGGGGATGAGTTTTTTTGCTTCCGCGACGTAAGCAGAACCCCGTGCTATGGATTGTGGGCCTTCAAGCATCATGATGTAGTCCTTGAATTCCACAATGACGGAGTCGTAACTGCCGGTTCCCGTCGTGAATCTATAGAGACCATCGCCGAGCTTTTCAGAGGTGACGACCAGTGGAGCTGGCGCTCCGCCGCGACCACCCTGCGCTGCAGCTGGGGCAGCTGCCGGAGCGCCCGGAACGGGAGGAATCGCGCCAGCACCGCCGCCTTGACCACCGCGACCGCCACCGCCCGCAGCAGCAGCTCCGCCGGCACCACCGCGGCCACCACCCGCACCAGCCGCTCCGCCAGCGCCACCACGACCGCCGCCGCCCGCAGCAGCAGCTCCACCAGCACCGCCACGACCGCCACCAGCAGCGGCGGCGGGAGGCGCAGCAGCCGCAGCAGCCGGAGGAGCACCAGCACCACCGCGGCCGCCGGCCGCCGGGGCCGGAGGAAGGGCGAGTGTCGCGAGATCTGTGGGATTCGCCTTGGCCGCCGTCACGTCAACTTCAAAGTAGGGAAATCCACCGCGCGTCTGTACGATCTTCGTCGGAGCCATCACGCCGCCGAAGTCTTTCCAGCCTGAGTAGACGGCAAGGACATGCATGTCGCCCATGATGTTGTCAGGTAGCCACGTTTCAACGCGTTCGACGATGTTCTTGTCGTTCACATAGCCGTTGATGGTGTATTCCTTGCCGGACGGCGCCTTTGCCGTCGGGTGCCAGGTCAGGACGGTGTAGCCTTTTTGCTTGCTGGCGGTCGCATTGTTCGCGGCGGCGCCCTTCAGAAAGCCCCATGGCGTGATGTAGAACTCCACATTGCCGCCGACTGCACCGTTCCACGTGCCGACATCGGTTGCCTGCGCGGCGATCTGTTGGCTAAAAGTTCCTGGCCCAATCGTGGTGGAGCCGCCCCCGCCGACGACGTTCATCGTGGCTCCCGTGGCTCGCGACAGCGGAGCCGTGAGGTCGATTACGCGAACATAGTTGTTTATCGGTCGCATCGGGTTATGGGTCCCTTTGCAAATCTGGTCCGTGGAGTTGGCTCCACATTGCTGGAACGACACGTCCTTCCCGGATCCCGAATAGGTGATGGATTTCAAATCACCCAACGCCTTTTGCGCGCTGGCGATAACAGTTTTTGCATCCTGCGCCATCGCGCTTTCGCAAAAGAGCGCGATGCAGATTGCGACTCCAGTAAGTTTCCTAACCACAGAGACCTCCTCAATTCATGGCTGCGCCCTATCGCCTGAGGTTTCGCGCTACTGCGCTCACGCTCCGCGCGGGCTTGCGTTATTTGATGGTTTCGCCCTATCGGGCTCACATTCGCTCCGCTCATGCGCAGCGCTCATTGTTACGGTAAAGCGAAAACATAGACTCCATTTGTGTTGACAGGCGGCGGTGTAATCCCGGCCTGCGTAATCAAACCAGCGCTGATCCCACCGCGGCCGGTGAGCACAGCGACGTACTGCTTTCCATTGACGGCATAAGTAATCGTGCTGTTCTCGATACTGCCGGGCAGGACAGCCGACCAGAGAACCTTTCCATTGTCCGCGTCGATCGCGCGGAAATTGCGCGCGAGGTCGCCCCAAAAAACCAGGTCGCCGGCGGTAACCAGAGTGGCGCCGTTGCTGGGAGCGCAGGTTTCGAACAGGCGTGTAAGTTCGCCCGTCGTGACGTTGACCTTCGCGACGCCCGCGAACTTCTGCGGATCGGATCCGTCACGACGAATCGCGGTGCGCGATTCACCGCGAGCTCCGGCCGCGGCGGCTCCACGCCCGCCGGCAGCAGGCGCTCCGCGCCCACCGCCTGGAGCTGCACCGCCCGGAGTAGGCGGAACGCCACCTGCAGCCGGAGCCGCAGCACCAGCTGCACCACCGGGACCGCCTGCTCCTCCGCGTCCACCTCCCGCACCGCCGCGGCCTCCGCCACCCGGACCACCGCCAGCCGGGGCGGCTGCCGGAGCCGCGCCCGGCGCGGGTTCAGGATTCGGAGGTCCCTGACACACCGCCGGAGTAACCGTGTAGGGCGGTGGGGCCTGTGGCTTGCCCGAAGGATCGGCGGAAGTCATGTCGAGACAGTTATCGACATACGGGATATACAGAGAGTTCTTGCCGGGATGATATGCCATCGCCCAATAACTCTTTGTGTTGTAAGCACAGATGACGTGGCGCTCGCCGGGCTGGTCCACAATGAGGTCTTCGTTGATCCAGGTCCGCCCATCGGGATCGATGTTCGAGATCAGGAATCTCGGCGTGTCGTACGGGAACGGCATCGCCCACAGGAACTGCCCGGTGATTCGATCGAGCGCAAACAAACCGCCTCCCTCGCCGACGGAGAGCGAGATGTCGCGCTGCTCGTTCTTTATGATGGACGGGTTGATCCACTTCACAGCCTTCGGATCGGGATTGACTGCAGTGTGCACCAGAATCCGTTCATTCGTGTAGTCCTGATCCCAGTCGTCGCCGGGAAGATGCTGGTAGTACCAGATCAGTTTGCCGGTGTTCGCATCGATCGCAACGGTGGAGTTGCTGTACAGGTCGGCCGGCGCCGACATACCGATGGCGTTGGAGTTGCCCTGATGACGGACTGTACGCGTGTTCGGCGTCGGATTGGCGACACCCCAATAGATGATGTTTCGCGCCGGATCGTAACTGCCCGACAGGCCCCACGTCGTCGCGGATCGACCCGCTACAGGGGCGCCGCCCCACGACTTATTGCCGACTACATCGTCTTCGCCCGCTGCCGTATAGAACTTCCACAGTTCCTTGCCCGTCCTGGCATCGTGCGCGGCAATATAGCAACCTTGCTGTGCCGGCGTGCCACATGTGCGGCTGGAAATGATCTTGTCGCCCGCAATGATCAATCCCCCTGTCAACCTTCCGCCCTGGTTCACGGCTTTGGTTTCCCAGCGCACCGCACCGGTCTTCATGTCCAGCGCGGTGATGGTGTCGCCGGCAGGATAAAAGACCATGTCCTCAAACATTGCGAACGTCTTGGTGTTCGAAGCACCGCCGGTGGGACGTCGATATTCCCAAATAAGGTTGCCGTTCGTGGCGTCGAGCGCCCAAAGGACGCTGCCTGCCGGCTGGCCGGGCGCTCCGGGATTCATGACGAACATCACACCGTCATGAACCAGCGGAATGCTCTCCTGGGTTCCCGTCGCCATGTCCTTCGACCATGCCATCTTTAGCTGGGCAACATTGCTCTTCTTGATCTGGTTCAGCGGGCTGAAGCGCTGCGCGTCATACGTGCGGCTGAACATGAGCCAGTCGTTGTCGCTCGGCTTTTCCAGCATCGCCTTCGTCACCGGAGAAATTTTCCGGTCTTGAGAGAGCGCGACTGTCGCTATTGCCACCGCCAACAAGACCATGAGGAATAAGGCTTTCCTTACCATCGTCATTCTCCTTCTTTTTGGAACCGGATATTCATGACACACGGCGCCTTAAGTGTCAAAGAATCTGTGGGATTTGGGTGGGCATCCGGTTCCGTTTCGCTGCACCCCAAAAATGCGGAAAGGGTTTCATCTGACATAGAATGAGCACAACCTGTGACTATATGACTACCCCTTCAACAACGCCTGAGGTCACTCAGATGCTTGTCGCCTGGAGCAACGGAGACCATGGAGCCTTCAACCGGCTCGTTCCTCTCGTATCCAGGGAACTGCACCGGTTGGCGAAGCGCTACATGGGAATGGAGAATCCGGGCCAGACGCTACAGGCGACGGCACTGGTCAATGAAGCCTACCTTAGACTCATCGACGTGAAACAGGTCGGTTGGCAAAACCGCGCGCACTTCTTCGCCCTCTCGGCTCAGGTGATGCGCCACATCCTCGTGGATTCTGCCCGCAGCCGACGCAATCTGAAACACGGCGGCGGAGTGCAGCAGGTCACCCTGGATGACGCGCTGGCGGTGTCTCCGGAACGGGAGCTGGATTTCGTTGCCCTGGATGCCGCCCTGCAAGCCCTCGCGGCTCTCGATCCGCGGCAGAGTCAAGTTGTGGAACTGCGGTTCTTCGGAGGTTTGAGTTGGGACGAAACCGCGGAGGTGCTGAAAGTCTCCGTCGGCACCGTCCGTCGAGACTGGACACTGGCGCGGGCATGGCTCCATCGTGCCTTGAAGTCCGGCGCGCGTTCATGACACCCGAAAGGCATCTCGAAATCGGACGAATCTTTCACGCGGCCCTGGAAGTAGAACCGGACCGCCGAATGACATTCCTGGACGAGGCGTGCGGCAACGATCGAGAACTTCGACGCGACGTCGCGTCTCTGCTCGAGTCTCACGATGAAGCGGAAGGATTCATTGCGGCACCCGCGCTCGAAGTGGGTGCAAAAGCGATGGCTTCCGATCCCGTTCAGCGGTCCATGCGATTAGAGCTGGGGATGATGTTGGGTCCCTATCAGGTGCAGGAACCGCTCGGCGCGGGTGGCATGGGGGAAGTTTACCGTGCGCTAGATACCCGTTTGAATCGCAACGTCGCCATCAAGGTCCTGCCGCATCACATTGCGGCAGACCCCGGGGCGCGTGCGCGCTTCGAGCAGGAAGCGAAAGCGGCAGCCGTCCTGAATCATCCGCACATCTGCACGCTGCACGACGTTGGTCATCACGAAGGCGTCGACTTCCTCGTGATGGAGTACGTTGAAGGAGAGACGCTGTAAATCCGGCTCGCAAAGGGATCACTCCCGCCCAAAGAAGCCCTTACTTACGCGCTTCAAGCCGCGGAAGCACTCGAAAAAGCGCACGGACAAGGAGTCTTTCATCGCGACCTGAAGCCAGGCAACATCATGTTGACCCGCGAGGGAGTCAAGCTACTCGATTTCGGACTCGCAAAACTGAGGACGCCGGGCGTTGAGCCAACCTCGACGGATGGACAAACCTCGCCGGGACTCGTAATGGGCACCGTCCGCTATATGTCGCCCGAGCAGGCTCGCGGCTTGAAGGACATCGACCATCGGACGGACATTTTCAGTTTGGGCGTCGTTCTCTACGAGATGCTTGCGGGGAGGCCTCCATTCGACGGCCCAACCACCAGCGATGTCCTTGTCGCGGTGCTGAGCAGAGATCCCGCCCCGCTCAGCCAGGTTGCACGGCCAGTTCCTGGGGACCTTCAACGAATTGTGTCGAAGGCACTAAAGAAGGACCGGGAGGCACGCTACGGTTCTGCGAAGGACCTGGTAGCCGATCTGAAGGCTCTCGATCAAGATCAGCGTCCCTCGCTAAGGCAGTCCTTTGCGCGACGGGCAGCCATCAAGGGCGCAGCCGTTATCGTATCGGTGCTCGCCCTGGCCGCAGCTATTTGGCACTTCGGTTTCAGAGAACCCGCCCTGGACTCCGTCGCGGTCCTGCCGTTCGACAACGTCGGCGCCAATCCCGAGACGGAATATCTTGCCGATGGAATCACGGAGGGCGTCATCAGCCAGCTTTCGCAGCTTTCCCAGATCAAGGTCATGTCGCGCAGTTCGGTTTTTCGCTACAAGGGAATTCAGGTCGACCCGCAGCGGGCGGGGCGTGAAATGAAAGTTCAGGCTGTTCTCACAGGACGAATCACCCCACGCAACGATCGACTGGAAATCAACGTGGAGCTGGTGGATGTGCGTGACAACCACCAGCTATGGGGCGGGCAATTCGCTCAGCGGCTCGCCGACCTTCACTCCGTTCAAACAGAGATCGCACGAAAGATTTCCGAAAACCTGGGGCTGCGGCTGTCCGGATCCGAACAAGCGCGACTCCGCAAGGGATCTACGAACAGTGCCGAAGCGTACCAGGCCTATTTAAAGGGAAACTTCTACTTCGCTCAACAGACTGCCGACAGTTTTCAAAAGGCAATTCAATCTTTCACCGAAGCGACGACTCTCGATCCGAGTTGGGCCCTGCCCTATGTCGGGTTGGCCAACTGCTACATCTTTATCGGAGCCGATGCCTCGCTCCCGCCCAATGAAGTCATGCCCAAAGCGAAATCCTATGCAAGAAAGGCCTTGATGCTGGATGAGACGCTCCCCGAAGCTCACGCCTCTTTGGGTATGGTCAAGCTGGCGTACGACTGGGATTGGCACGCCGCAGAGAAGGAGCTGGGTTTCAATTTGCAGTTCAGCCCCCAGTCCGTCGACGCATTCTCGTGCGCGCTTCATTACGCAGACCCTATTGGCGGAAACGAAACGGCGATAACGCAGATCAAGCACACGCTCGAACTCGATCCATTGTCACTTCCACCCAATCTTGAATTCGGTTGCGCCTCCTATTACGGGCGTCACTATGATCAGGCTATCCAGCAGTTCAAAGAGACCCTTGCCTTGTATCCGAACATTCCATTGGTCTATTACGGGCTCGGGCGAACTTACGGTCAAAGACGAATGTATCCCGACGCTGTCGATGCACTTAACAGAGGCAAAGCAATTTCCGGGGACTGGCCGCCGATGCTGGCGGAGCTCGCCTACGTTCAAGCGATGTCCGGGAACGCGGTCGAGGGGCGGCGACTACTCGAGAAATTGAAGACACTGGCCGCTCATCGATATGTCGATCCGTATCTGCTGGCCACCGCCTACGTGGCGCTGGGAGAAACAGATCAAACGTTCGAATGGCTCGACAGGGCCTATATGGATCGATCCAGCTCCATGCCCTGGCTCAAGATTGAGCCTAAATGGGATGGCTTGCATTCGGATGCCCGATTTACCGCGTTGCTGGATCGTGTTGGCTTCGAACGGTAACTGCGGGCGGTTCCGGAGCCGCGAGTCCTTGCGCCTTCGGAACCATCCCGCCCGCTTTGGATTTTGTCCTTCAATCGACGCTGAGTCGTGTCCCAACCAACAATCCTTCGGCGTGTAGTTCCGGTATCAGGTATCCGTTCAGGTCGAAGCTGTCGGCAACGAATGTTCCACGGTAACCGCTGCCCTTGTCCGTCAAGGTGACCGTCTCCGTAATCACAAATGTGCCGGTTGTCTTGCCCGCGAGGTCGAAGTTCCAGGCGAAATGTTTCAGCTGATAGGTTTTAGGGCCAGACTTCTTCCAGATCCCGAGGCAGACGTTGCCCAGTGCCGGGGGGACAGCGTTGGAAAGCGAAACCTCGTGGCCATCGTCGTACCATTGGTCGAATTGCTGGTCGTACAAGTCCGGACCCGAACCGATGTACAAATTGACGATGTACATTCCGGTAATGTCGTTGTTGGTGCTGGCATTGGCACTCTTGGGAGCGTTCGCAACGTTGAGCGATGCTGGAGAAGCCGAAGCCAGGGCGGTCGCAGGAAGCCCACGAACCGTTACGGGTGTAAGGCGGTTCAAAGGTGAGACGCAGGTCGCTTGTGCGGTCACAGCAGTCAGCGAGCAAAGAGTTGCCATCACAAGGGCGGTGAAAGCGCCCTTCAAAATAAGTGTCTTCATAAAGTGTCCTCCTTCTTGGATCTTCTGGCCGTCTCCGGGTTGGAAACGGTTCTGCACGTATAAGCGGAATCGGATTCCCAAAGTGCTAACGCCGGGAAACGATTCTTTGCGGCTTGAACCCCAAAGAAGCTTTCCGCTAGGATGCTCGCGATGCCGTTCAGCCCGAGAGCCGCGGTAAAGGACGTCCAGGACTCCTCTTTGACGGCACGAGCCTTCGTGAACGCCTGCCGGCGTCCCTGTTATGTGCGCGACACGCTTGCCCGATGGAATCGATGGGAGAGGGCTCGGCGCCCGTTCGTGACGATGACAGGATTCTTCACGGGCGCCGTTGCGCCATGCATGGAAGGAGACGGATGCGCTTTCAAGGCCTTCTCGGTATCGTCGTTTTTCTGGTAATCGCCTGGCTGCTCAGTGAAAAGAAGAAGAAAGTCCGCCTATTGGCAATCCTGACCGGAGTTGCAGTCCAGTTTGGAATCGCTGGAATACTTTTGTACGTTCCGGCGTTCAAGACTGCATTCTTGTACCTGAACAACTTCGTCCTGGCGCTCGATACAGCGACGCGGAGCGGAGCGGCCTTTGTTTTTGGATACCTCGCCGGTGGCCCGGCACCGTTTGAGATAAAAGATCCTGCGAACAGCTTTATTCTTACGTTTCAGGCGCTGCCGCTGGTTCTGGTGATCGGCGCGTTATCGTCCCTGTTCTTCTATTGGAAGATTCTCCCGATCATCGTTGAAAGCTTTGCCTTCGTCCTCCGGAAGACGCTGAACATTGGAGGGGCGCTCGGACTTGGCGCCTCCACGACGATCTTTCTCGGTATGGCGGAAGCGCCGCTCGTCATCAAGCCGTACATCAAGAAGATGACGCGAAGCGAAATCTTTTCCTTAATGACCGTCGGGATGGCGTGCATCGCCGGCACCGTGATGATCCTGTACGCCACGATCCTGAATGGAGTGATTCCGGATCCTCTCGGTCATATCCTGGTCGCTTCGTTGATTCACGTGGCCGCCGCGGTTACTATCGCGCGCGTGATGGTTCCCGAAACCGAAGAAGAGACGGCGGGGCGCTTCAGCCCTCCGCGAACGGCAACAAGCGCGATGGATGCCATTGTCCAGGGCACCTTTGATGGGCTTCACCTGCTTCTGAATATCGCCGCCATGCTTCTGGTGATGGTGGCCCTCGTGGAACTGGCAAACATGGCGATCGGACTTTTACCGCACGCGGCCGGCCAGCCGCTCACCCTGCAGCGCATTCTGGGATTCATCATGTCTCCCGTCGTGTGGTTGTTTGGAATCCCATGGGCGCAAGCTCAAACGGCCGGAGCGCTGATGGGGACGAAGACCATCCTCAATGAGCTTCTCGCATTCATTGAAATGTCCCGCCTCCCCGCGACCGCGTTGGATCCGCGGAGCCGCCTGATCATGACCTATGCACTGACCAGCTTCGCAAACTTCGGCAGCCTCGGAATTCTGATCGGAGGCCTGGGCAGTCTGGTGCCTGAACGCCGTCAGGAAGTGGTCGGCCTTGGGATGTATGCGCTCGTCGCCGGTACACTGGCAACCTGCATGACCGGAGCAGTTGTGGGCATACTCGTTTAAGTTCAAGCATTGTCCGCACGAGGAATGTTTTGGTGCAGCAACTTGGAAATTAGGGACAGAGAGGTACTTCGCGAGCGAAGGATGCGATTATCGGCAACCCAGCGCGCGAAATACCTCTCTGTCCCTAATTTCCAAATCCTTACCCAACAATCTGCGGGATCAATTCGCCAGCGACGTCCGTTAAGCGCATGTCGCGGCCGTTGTATCGATACGTCAGCTTTGTATGTTCGATGCCCAGCAAAGCGAGTATCGTGGCATGGAAGTCATGATAGGAAATCGGCTGCCGTTCCGCCTTGTAGCCGAGTTCGTCGCTCGTTCCGATCGACTGGCCGCCCTTGATGCCTGCGCCTGCCATCCAGCACGTCATCGCCATCGGGTTATGGTCCCGGCCGACGCCATTCTCGGAGAGCGGCATTCGGCCGAATTCGGAGTGAAAAACAACCAAAGTGGAATCGAGCAGACCGTGGGCCTTCAGATCTGTCAGCAAGGCTGCGATGGGCAGATCCGATTCCCTGGCATGAAGCTCATGGTTCTCTTTCATATCTTTGTGAGCGTCCCAGGTATCCGTATTCTGGACACCCAAGCCGCCTGAAAAGACCTGTACGAAGCGGACGCCCCGCTCGACCAAACGCCGCGCCATCAAGCATTGCTTGCCGAAAGGCTCGGTGATTTTGTCGTCCAGCCCGTACAGCTTTTTGGTAGCGGCCGACTCGCTGTTGATGTCCACGGCTTCAGGCGCGCAGCCCTGCATGCGGTATGCGAGTTCGTAGGACGAGATACGTCCCGCCAGCTCCGAACTCCCGGGATAGCGCTCGGCGTGCATCTCATTCAAATTCGCCAGCATGTTGAGGCGCAGGCGCTGCTGCTCCGCGGTCACTCCGACCGGCCGCTTCAAATCAATAATCGGATTGTCCGCGGGTCCGAAGGGAGTACCTTGAAACGTTGACGGCAGGAAACCCGCTTGCCAGTTGTTCGTGCTGCCAAGCGCGCCGCCGCGCGGGTCCTGCAGCACGACGAATCCGGGCAGGTTCGAATTTTCCGAACCCAGGCCGTAAGTAATCCAGCTTCCCATACTCGGAAAGCCCATTCGGAGTTGCCCCGTCTGCATCTCGAGGGTCGATTGCACATGGTCGTCGGACCTTCCCCACACCGAGTGCATGAATGCAATCTCGTCCACTTTCGCGCCGAGGTTCGGAAAGATTTCCGAAACATACTTTCCGCTCTGTCCATACTGCTTGAATTTGAAAATGCTCGGCATGATCGGCCCCGGCCGGCCGTCATGGACGCGGACATCGCCGGTCATGACCTGGCCTGCGTATTTTTCCAGGGCAGGCTTGTAGTCAAAGGTTTCCAATTGGCTGATTCCTCCGGTCATGAACAGCGAGATAACGGCTTTCGCTCGCGGCTTGAAATGCGGAGGCTTTGGCGCAAGGGGGTTCACGCCGACCGCGGATGCGCTGCAAGCATCGGCCGCAGCCTCCGGGCCCGCAAGCAGCTTTTGATCCTGGAGCATTGAAGCGAGCGCCAGGCCCGCGATACCACCACCGGACTGAAACAGAAAATCGCGTCGATTCCAGATATTTTTCATTTCGATTACCTCGTGTATAGGAATTCGCTGAGATTGAGCATGACGTTCGAGAAGTCCACAAGGGACCCCTCTCCGATCATGTCGGCCGCCATGGATAGCTCCCTTGATGTCGGTGGCCGGGTCAGCACGATGCGGTAGGCCAGATCGACTTGCCTGGTGACGTCATCGCCCGCCTCCTTCTTGAGGCGATCCGCGAACAGTTGAGCCTGTCGGATGACGAAATCGTCGTTCAGCAGCGTCAGGGCCTGTGTTGGTACCGTTGATGTGTACCTTGCACCGAAAGCCTGGCTCTGATCAGGCATGTCGAAGACCTGCAGCATAGGAAAGACCAGCGCGCGTTTCTGATAGATGTAAACGCTTCGCCGCCACACCTCAGGGCCGTCGTCGTGGTTGTGCCAGATACCGCGAAACAGCGCCTTGAGGCTCTCTTCTTCGACATGGGGGAAGATTGCGGGACCGCCCATCGTCAAATCGATAGAGCCTGCAACGGACATGATATTGTCGCAGACGATTTCTCCTTCGAGTCTCTGGATGCGGTACTTCCAGAGGTACGTGTCTTCGGGATCATTCTTCGCGCTGGCGGCGTCGTTGTACTCCGATGCCATTTGATAGGCTTCTGAAGTCATCATGAGCCGTTGCATCTGTTTAATGCTCCAGCCCTTGTTCATGAATTCGACAGCGAGCCAATCGAGAAGTTCCTGATTGGTGGGCTGCTCGCCCATCTTGCCGAAGTTGTCCAGAGTGGGGACGATTCCTTTTCCAAAATGATGCTGCCAGATGCGGTTGACCATGACTCTCGCGGGCAGCGGGTTGTCTCGCGACGTCAGCCATTCGGCTAACGCCAGCCGGCGTCCCGATGTCCGTCCGTCAGCAGGTGGAAGTTCCGTGGGTGGATTTCCAATGGTGATCACGCTGAGGAAACCCGGCTTGGTCGGATAGGCCTTACTGTCCGGATCGCCGCGCATCAGGAAAAACGACGGCGGGACCTTGTAGTTCGCTTTACCGGGTCCGAACTCGATGAACTTTCCGGCCCCCTGATACTCAAGTTCGCATTTGGGACAAGCGCCCTCGTTACGATCTCCGTAGCCCAGGGATACGCTGCGCCAATCGCCATCCGTAACAATCGAGGCCATCGGAAGCGGTTTCGGCATTTCAGCGGCAAGAGCGGTGACCTGATCGTTCAGCGCCTTCTTCTTCGCCGCGTCTTCGGGGCTCATGATCTTGTCGACATCGGCCGAGCGAATTTGGACGCCCCTCTCGAGCAACTGGATTGCGAGCAACTTCTCGCCTTCCGTCCGTTCGCTCTCGGGCTTCTCGACCGCGCGAACCATCTCCGGCGGAAACTTCCTCCGGATCTCTTCCAATGCGAGCTTGTCGTGGTAGGGCTTGTCGAGTTCCTCGATCTGATCCTTTAAAGCCGCAGTCTTGTCTTCGATTTCGGTGATCTTTCTCATGTAAGCATCCGCTTGCTCCCGTGGTCCCAGCGGATATTCGACCTCCACGTAACCGAAGATCGACGCTTCCATCGCGTAATAATCCTTTTGCTGGATCGGATCGAACTTGTGGTCATGGCAGCGCGCGCATTGAACGGTCAGTCCCAGCGTGCTTTTGCCGATCGCACCAAGCACGTCGTCAAGGTAGTCGTAGCGCCTTGCCGGATTGGCGTGTTCATGATTGCGAACGCGAGGACCCGCACGCAGGAACCCAGTGGCGATCAGACTGTCGTCGGTCCTGTTGGGAATCTCGTCGCCGGCGATCTGTTCCTTGATAAAAGTGTTGTAGGGCTTGTCGTCATTGAAGGCCTTGATGACGTAGTCGCGATATCGCCACATGTTCGGCTGGTCTGTGTCGTTTTCGTACCCGCTCGAGTCTGCATAACGCGCTGCGTCCAGCCAGTGGCGGCCCCATCGCTCGCCGTAGTGCGGCGACGCGAGCAACTTGTCAATCAACCGGTCCCAGTTGCCTGGAGCACTGTCTTTCATGAAGGCATCAATTTCCTGGAGCGTAGGAGGCAGACCGATCAAATCCATATACGCCCGGCGAAGCAATGTGTACTGATCGGCCTTTGGCGCCGCCTTGAGACCCTTTTCCTGGCGGGCCTTTTCCAGAAAACGGTCGATGGGATTCGTGAGCGCTCGCGCAACGTTGGGAACCGGGGCCTGAACCGGAGACTTGAACGCCCAGTAGTCGCGGGCATTGGGAGGAAGTTGGGCGTTTTGCAGATCCGCGAACGCAACCGCGCTGGGCTGAGTCTTTGCTGCAACGGCGCCGCCATCCCAGGGAGCCCCCTGATCGATCCAGTTCTTGATCGTCGCAATCTGCTCGTTTGTGAGTTTATTGCCATTCAAGGGCATCGCCGGCTTATCCAGACCGGCGGCCAGGCGGTACATGAAGCTATCCTCAGCGTGTCCCGGAACAATCGCGGGCCAACGCGCGCCACCTCGGATCGCGCCTTCGCGAGTGCTCAAGTCCAGCCTTGAACTCTGCATCGCGTGGCCGTGACAGCTCAAACAGTTTTGCTCGAGGATCGGCTGAATCTCTTTGCTGAAGGACACCGGCTCCTGCGCATTCAACGGCATCACACCTCTGTTGAAGCGGATTGCCGATAGACAGATGAAACATGCCAAAACAAGTCGCTTGGTCAAGTCGCCCTCCTTAAAAGGCTGTACTGAAAGTAGCGGGAATCGTATCGAGGCTTTGTTAACGCGAAAGCGAAGATCCGTTATTTTTGTGTTACGGAAACGTGAAATCGGTTTTCGATTCCGTAGCGGAGGCGCGTCATCGTTCCCGTCGCGGGCACGACGAACAGGTTGCCGTACTCGTTGTCCGTAATCGCCACCTCAACACCGACGAGCGCTTTGAGAAATCGCAGGCAGCGTGTTCGAGTGAGTTCTGCGTGCTTTTCAGGGTTCAGATCAAAATGACGTCCGAGCCGAAGAACGGCGGCCGGCAGTCCGATCGGTTGATCTCTATCGGTTGAGAGCCAGTTGATAGCCGGGGTGACCTGCCCAATGCGAGTAGCAACGGATCTACTTCGCCATTACGGACGCGTGCGAATCGGAAAAAACCGGGGCGTAACTGAGCGGACTGGAGCCATTCATCAACCAAATGACGCGATCTCCCGTCGGCGGATAAATCCAAAGCAGATCGGCTTTATCGTCGCCGTTGAAATCGGCCGAATTCGTGACCTTCCAATAAGGATCCTCAAGCAAAACGGTTTGGCTCAGCGCGCTCACTCCATCCATTAGCCAAAGAGACGTTTGTCCCGACGTCGGGGCGTACCACAGCAGATCGGCTTTGCCATCCCCATTAAAGTCAGAGACAGCGATAACGTGGCGATCTGCGTCCGTTAGCAACGATGCCCAGGCTAGCGCCGCCCTGGAGGGCACAGGGCTCATCAGCCAGGCCACCGTTTCGTGACTGATGGCGTTATACCAGAGAAGATCCAAAACCCCATCACCATCAAGATCGCCGGTGTGGGTCACTGTCCAATCACGATCGGTAAAAAGGGTTGTCTCGGATCGCGAGCCGAGGAGATTCCACCACTGCGTCGTGCCTGTCACGGGGTTAGACAGCAGGAGGTCGGTACCACCGTCGCCGTTAATATCAACCGCGGCGGTTATTCTCAAATCCGGATCTAGACGGGGCTCGAATCGGCCGCCGGCTTGCAGGGATCGCCAACTCGCCAGCTGTGTTCCTTTCATCTTCCACTCGACAAGCTCTCCAGTTGTTGTGTTCTGCCAGAAGAGATCCGCGAATCCGAAAACATTGAAGCTCGCTGCCGCAACCACGTTCCAATCGGTGCTCGTGAGAAGAGACGCCGAGGACAAGAAGCGAGAACCCTGCATCAGCCACATCACCGTTTCGCCGGTTCTCGGGTTGCTCCACAGGAGATCCGCGTGACCATCGCCATCGAAATCCGCGATTGCCGAGACTCTCAAATCAGGGTCGGTCAATAGCTCTTTTCGCAGAACAGGAGACGTGCCGTTCACTTGCGCAAGGGATGTCTGCCCGCTCGCGGGATCGTAAAGAATCAGATCGGAATTTCCGTCGCCGTCGAAGTCACTACGATTCGTCTCGGCATCCAGAGTGAAATCGAGAGCGTTGCTTTTTCCCTGGCTCGTCGATACCCGGATCGGATGGAGCCCTGGTGTTACGGACCCCGCTATCTTCAGCATCGCGCTGGCCGACGTCTCACTCTTTACCTGAACGTTGCTGACCGTGATTCCTGCGTCACCGCTGACTGTCATCGGCGATACGAAGTTCCGGCCCTCCAGATCGATGGACACTGGTGTCGCGCGGAAATGTGCGGTCGGAGAGACCGAGGACAGGAAGGGTGGCGTATCGAGAGTCGATCCGACCGCGCTCCAAGTCGCCCCTGAATCCGTGCTCTTGAAAACGCCGGCTAGCGTTCCCGCATACAGCGTTGACGTCGTCGTGGGATCGACGGCAATGTCGCTAACCGCCGGCAATGTTGCGCCGATCGATACCCAGCTCGCGCCGGCGTCTGTCGATCTGAAGATGCCATCCGGAGTTAGCGTGTAAAGACTTGCCGGACTTAATGGAGAAACACACAGGGTCTGAATCGCGGAGTTGGAAGGCAGACCGGCTGTGACTGCAAGCCAGGTCTCGCCTCCGTTCGTGCTCTTGAAAATACCGAATCCGGACGACAGCCTCCCCGAAAGGCCTGTGTTGTCTCCGCCGGTTCCGGCGTACAGCGTCGTCGGCGTTGCCGGATCCATAACGAGCGGCCCCACCATCGCGATGTCTGGCAAGCCATTGCTCGCAGCAGACCAATGCACGCCGCCATCAGTACTCTTGAAAACGCCGTGGCTGCTTCCCAAATAGAAGATCGAAGGATTTGTCGGATCGATCACCAGGCTGTTCATGACGGCTGGTGCGCTCACGGGGCTGGCGCTCAACACCGTCCACGTGTCACCGAAGTCCGTACTCATCCGAAAGCCTCCAGTGTTGTACGGCGCATTGTCGGCGACAGCGGCGTAGAGAATCCCCGAATCCTTCGGATTCACCGCGAGAGCCGTAATCCGTAAGGCGTTGTAATGCACCAGGCCATGCGAGATGTCCAGGGTGACTGCCAGCTGATAATGAGCATTCAGAGTCCACCGGCTTCCGCTGTCCTTACTGATGAAGAGCGATCCCGAATCAGAGAGTGAGCCAAGATTTGGGCGATAAACCACACGCGGGTCCTGCGAATCAGCGACGATAGAAGCAAAGCGCCCCGGGATCGAGACCCAACTGCTCCCACCATTTGTGCTTCGGAACGTTTCGCCATCGGTTTGCGCAAAGATTGTGGGCGGACTTGTTGCTGTGACGGCGAGATGCGTTACGGAGTTGCCGTTTGGACCGGCGGTTTGTCCGAGGGCCGGAACTGTACACAAAGCCAGAATGGCGAGAAGAAAGAGGCGGATGTGAGTCAGTTTTTCACGCGTTGCCGAGGATTTATCCATTTGCTGCTACGAGCAGCATGCGGGCTGCCAAAGGGAAACGAGGTCTCCTCCGTGCTCTCAACCCGGCACATCCGATACCTGCCAGATCTTTTGATAGTGTCCTCAATCGGACTAGTGCGAACGCCTTCGCGACCTGCAGAGTGAAAGGGTACACCCTTCCGACGTCAGAGCAACGCCCTCGCACTCAGCGGCATCACACCTCTGTTGAAACTGGAGTCGGGTTCGAATCAGTAGCGAATGCGCGTCATCGTTCCCGTCGCAGGCACGACAACGAACAGGTTGTCGTACTCGTTGTCCGCAATCGCCACATCAACGCCGACGAGCGCTTTGAGAATCGCAGGCAGTGTGTTCGAGTGACCGACGACAAGCACAACGTCATTCGGACGCGACTTGATCCTCGCGATAAGCAGAGCGGTGTCTTTCGAGGCAACCTGCTCAACTGCAACGCCGGTCTTTAGGGCCAGCGGCTTTGCCGTGTCCTGCGTGCGCTTCAACTCGGTCGCGAAAATGTCTTTCACGCCGGCTTCAGCCAGCGTCGCGGCGAGTTTCTGCGCGCGCACCTCACCCGCAACGGACAATGGCGGATCGGTCTGGGCCTGCATGCCTGCATCGGCGCGCTCGGCATGACGAACGACGAAGACCAGTTTCTGCGCGAACGCGACCGTCGGCATGAACAGCACGACTGCAGAGAACGCGACGACGGCCATCACCCGTTTCATGCGCGCTACTTCTGTGAAGCGGTTGCAGCGCTACCGGTGTTCAGATCAAGGAAAAGCCTCGAGCCATCGGGCAATATGAAATTTCTGCCGACGGCTTTGTTGGGTCCTTCCTTCGCCCCATAAGCCTCGATAGTCAATTCCGTTCCCACCTTCACGGTGTTTTTTGTGACACCCAGGCGGATAAGTGCGTTCGGGCTGCCACCCTCGATCATCCATTCGGTTACTTTTCCGTCGGGGCCGGTAACGTTGATATGGAACCAGGAGTGGGGATTGACCATCTCCCACTTCGCCAGCGTTCCCTTCAGCGTCATCGGTTTGTTGATGTCGAACTCCGCGGAAAATGCATGATGTGCAAACACCGGCAGTGCGGCCAGCAGCGAAGCAGTTCCAAGTAACGTAACGAGCAGCTTCCGTCGCATTATCGGGATCCTTTCTTTGCGGCAGCCTCAGCCGCTCTTTTTTCCTCAGCTCGAGCGGCCGAGAGCATGTTCGTCATGCTGTAATTTCCTTCATTGCAGGCGTGCTCAAATATGGGCCCGCTGGCCCTGGTGGCCGGCATTTCTGCTTTCCACGGCTGGGTCCACGTGTGCGGGTCGTCAACCGTGAATTCATACTTCATTGTTTCCTCGCCGGTGCGAGTCAGGCGTTCGGTCAGTTTGAGATCCCGGCTTGCTCCCTGGAAGGCGACTTTGTCGTTAAAGTTCGTGGTTTCGATAACGAGAGTGTTTCCTTCCCAATGTCCGCGCGAATCGCCCAGCCATGACCGTACGGCTTGTGGTACGTGGGGGCGGCCGTCCATCGGTATGACGCGGACTTCATGAAGTTCCTCGACGAGAATCATCAGCACTCCCGGGCTCTGGACGATCTGATACGTGTTGTTGTAAGCGGGAGGAAGCATGGGGACGGCACCCATATAAATGCAGCGCGTCGTTGTCGAGAGATTCTGGGCCTGATCGTATTGAGCGCCTTGCCTGCTTTTTTGCGCTGCCAGGTCGGCAGCCCGTTTTTGTCCTTCTACAGTCAGCGGAGGAATCCTTCCGTCGGGCGGATCGATGATCATCGATGTTCGCAAATTTGGCGTGAGTAAGCCCTGGGTCCTGTCGAGCCCGAATTGTGAGTGGTCGTAATGGACATCCTCAACCGTTCCCGGCGTGGCCTCCTCTCCGTCACGCTCAGCCTGCTTCTCCAACGCCTCGAGGAACTCCTCCTTCGTATAGAACTCTTTCGTTACGCCGCTGGGTCTCTGCAGCGGCGTCGTGGTGTTATTGGTCCAGTAGCCTTGCAGGTCGGGCTGTCCGTCCGGCGTTTTGGTCACCGCCCAGGGTTTTGCGGCGGCTGGGGCGACATTCAAAGCCTTCGTCCCCAACTTTATTTGGCCAGACGCAGGCAATGCCGTCAGCAACACAGCGATGAGCACGAGTCGTTGGTTCATTGAACCTCCTAGTTGTTGCTCCTCTCGCCCCGGAGGGGCGGAAGGAAAGTAGCCAGGGGTGAGCGGGCGAAGCGAGTCACCCCTGGATTCAGGGCTGCGATTCCCTCGCACCCGCCTGGGTGCGAGGATTGGGTTGCACGACCAACCAGGGGTTGCGCGCTGTCGCGCTTACCCCTGGCTATTTTCCTTCCGCCCCTCCGGGGCGAGGGGGTAACTGCTTGCGCAGTTTTCCGTAAAGCACGTCCTCGGAAAATTCCACGCACTTGTATTCGAGTAGCTGTGCATTCTTTTCGACGATGCGGTAAAGCGGCATGCTGATCTTCCACGGCCGCGTGAAAACCTGGGGATCTTCGATGGTGGCTTCGTAGTCCAGGTGATCCTTGTCCACAGCCGTGAAGCGTTCGACAACATGCAACGAGTCGCTGTGAAAATTTCCGGCTCTGTCGAACCAGCTCAGGTCGTTGAAATCGGCCGTATCGACAACAAGCGTTTCCCCCTCCCAGCATCCGTTGGACCATCCCATCCAACTGTCCGCAGGGGCATCCGTATGATTCATGTAAACCGTTCGCAGAGCGCCGGCGTACTCAAAGGCCATCATGATGTGCTGGGGGCTCATCATGATCTGAAAGGGGTAGGGCATATACATGGCGCGCGGCACGCCGGGTAGATAGCACTTGATTTCCGGATCCCGGTTCGTCCGATCGGCAAAGTTTTCCTTCTTTTTCTGAAGCGCCTCGGGCTTGTAAGGAATCGGACCACCTTCAACCACGCCCAGCCCGGGTGGCACAGAGAATTCCGCACCGAGTTGCCAGAGGGGACCCGGCGCTGCGCTGTGTCCCTCAAGATCCCAATTTGCCGAGTTGACCGCCTGCCAGATTCCATTCAAGTCCGGTTTGCCGTCTTTTGTCCGCGGCGCCCTGTATGGCTGGGCCGACTGGACTGGCGTCTGCGCCTGGTATGACGTGGACGTCAACATCGCCGCAAGCAAAACGCCCAAGGCTGCAAAACCCGCAATCATTTTCCTGGAGCGATTTCCCATGACGTTCTCCGAATATCCAACCTTGTCAGTTAGAAGGAGAATCGTGCCGACAGCTGCATCTGCCGCGCGGTTCCGAAATTCACCAATTTGCCTACCGTGCTACTCAAACCGCCGAACGCCGTGCCCGCCAGGACCGGCGTGAACGGCTGGCCCGGTTGAATGCCCGACGCGGTGGGACTCGAGGGAAGACCGCCGCCCAGGACCGAAGGCGGATTGGAAAGATTCGGATGGTTGAAGATGTTGTACACATCCCAGCGCAGGGCAAACCGTGTCCCCTCTGTGACTGCGAATTCTCTGGACAAGGACATGTCCAGTTGCGAGAAACCCGGTCCGCGCAGAGCATTTCGCGCCAGGTTGCCGAATTTGCCCGGAGCCGGTACCGCGAACGCGGCCGGATTCAGCAGGAATCCCGATGCCGTGTTCAGGTAGGGATTGACTCCGGGCACAAGGTCCGGACGTTGTGTGCCGCGAGATTGCCCTCCGCCGGGGAGGTTGACCACGGGAACGGTTAGGACCTGGCCACCGCTGATGACCGGATTCGTGTAGTAAGCACCGGTCTGCGGGTTCAAGTAGACAACGTTATTGCGCGAGACCTGCACGTTGATCGGAAGCCCGCTGTGGTAGTTCTCGAAGCCTGCGAGCTGCCAATCGCCCAGGACAGAGTTGAGGATGCGGTTGCCGCCGAATCGGAAATGCCTGTTCGCGCCGAAAGGTACTTGCCAGATGGCGTTCACTGAAAGCACATGCCTCTCGTCGGAAGAATTGTCGCCGCGCTCCTGGTTGAAGCTGAAATTGTTCTCGGCCGTGGTGGCTTCGTTCGATCCAGAGGATGTGCCGATGCTATGCCCCCATGTATAGCTCGCCCCAGCGTTAAGGCCTCGGGAGAGCCGGCGGTTCCAGTTCAGGTTCATGGCGTTGTAGGAACTGGTGCCGCCGCTCGTTTTGACATCCATCTCGGCGTAGCGATCGCCGAACTCGCGCTGGATGATCGCGACGCCGTTACTGGGATTCATCGTGACGCCGGTGATGAGATTGGAGATCGTGCGCTGAAACAGATTGCGGCCCTGGCTGCCAACATAAGCCACAGTCAGCGTGGAGCCGTCGGGGAGCGCCTGTTGGATCGAGGCTGAATAAGAGAGGACGTTCTCCGGAATCGTATACCCCTTGGCGTACACACGGGGCTGCCAGAGCCCTTTCGGATCGTCCGGATTGAAGGCTTTGAGCAGCCCCGGCCTGTCGATCGGATAGGCAACTCCGGTGGAGAAGGTTTGATTAACGACATCGTTCAAGATCGGCTGGTTCTGATCTTCACCCTGACCAGGCCCGCGGTAGTATCCGGCACCCGCACGAAACACAGTGCGATTCCCAAGCGGACTCCAGGCAAGCGCCAGGCGCGGACTGAAGCCCAGTTTTTCGGCAATATACGGATCGGCATCTCCGGGCGTCCGCAGTCCCGTCGAGGTGTCCACGTTGACAAGCAGGTTGTGCGCTTCCTTCATAGGCGAGAAATAGTCGTAGCGAAGCCCGGCGGTCACCGTAAAGTTCCGCCGCATACGCCATTCGTCCTGGAAGAAAGCTCCAACGAAGTGTTGCGTTCCGACGCGATTGCCGACGAAGCCGTTATGGAACGGGCTGGGGCTCTCGTTCAGATCACCCGTGTACTGGATCTGCGAGGGAACGTTTGCCAGAAAATTCTGAATATTGGTAAAGGTGTAAACAATGCCGCCGGTCGAATTCATGCGCAGCCGCCGCGGGTTGATCTCGACGCCGGTCTTCACACTGTGCGAACCCTTGATCCACGACACATTGTCGATGATCTCGTACTCATCGTTCGTAAACGGATTGCTGTGGAAGAGCGGAGAGGAACCGGCGCCGGTGGGCTTGACAAATCCGGTGGAGCCGGACTGGTTGGCCCCGCCGATGGTGATGGTGGCATTCCCCAGGTCGGCGCCGGGTATGTTGACGCCCTGGTTTACGAATCGGTTTTTCGCCGAGTTGTAACCGAGCTTGAAATCGTTAATGAGGGTTGGTTTCAGCACGCTCGTCAGATCCATCAATCCGTTCTGCGGAACCGTGTGGTTGAAGGTGCCGCTTCCGCTGATATCGTTGGGCGAGAGTCCTTCGCCCTCATCCCGCGAGAAGCGCACATACAGGGAATGGCGACTGTTGAGGATGTAGTCGAAACGGATGTTGCCGAAGTGTTCGTTGATATAAGAAGAGCGCGTGCCCGTAACAATGTCCTGTAACGGGTCCGCCGTGGCAAATTGGCCCACAGGGAAAGCATCCAGGACCGGCCGGATTGCCGCCACAGCCTGCGAACGCGCGAAGCTGCTGAGTGTGCTCTGCCGGAAAGTGACATAAACGCGTTGAAGAAGATTTTCCTCGCTGCCGAAAACAAACAGCTTGTTCTTGATAATGGGGCCGCCGATCGATCCGCCGAACTGGTTGAGCCGCAGGGGCGCCTGTTTCGCGCCGCGATCGAAGTAGTTGCGCGCGTCGAACACATCGTTCCGAACGTATTCGAATAGCTTGCCATGCCAGTCGTTCGTGCCGGATTTCGTGGTGATGGTGACCTGCCCGCCAGTGCCCCGGCCGAATTCCGCCCCATAGGTGCTGGATTCGACATGAAATTCCTGGATGTTCTCAAGACTTTGCGACAGGCGGAATTGCGAAGCGCCATTCGCGCCGGTCATGTCTGCGGGATTTGAATCGATGATGGTGCCGGCCTGGACACCGTCGTAGCGGATGACGTTCTGCTCGTTCGAACGGCCAAAAAACCGCACATCGCCGAAACTGCCGGAGCCCGACAATTGCGCGCCCGGAGCCAGCAGGTAGAGGTTCGAAATCATCCGTCCGTTAATGGGAAGGCTGTTCACCGCTTCTTCGCCTACCGTCCCGGCGATACTGGCGGTCTGCGTCTGCAACTGGGACTCGGAGTCGGCCGATACGGTCACGGACTCCTTCAAACCGGCGAGCTGAAAATGCAGATCGAGCGAACGCAGTTCGCCCACGCCGAGCTTGACGTCCGATACAGTCAAGTCACCGAAACCCGGCGCGGACACCACGACGCTATACGAAGCGGGCAGGAGGCTGTCAACGAGGTAGAGTCCCTTTTCGTCTGTCACGGTCTGGCGCAGAGCGTCGGTCTGCGGATTGCGGACGCGAACGATCGCCCCGACGACGACGGCGCCCGAAGGATCGTACGCCTCCCCGCTGATTCTGCCTCGATCAGACTGCGCCTGGAGAAGACGTGGCGTGTGGAGAAGACATGCTAGAACCAATAGAGTCGTGAAAAGCTTCTTCATTGATGTATGCACTCCCTTTAAATCGGACACACGGATCCCCTGCGTGCGCTCGCGACGCAGATTTCCTGAGTCGAATCTACGAATGCAGAGGAATGAGACGCCGTAGCCCAGAAGTTAAGAGACGGTTCTTACTTAACGGTTACGTCCCGATAATAATTGCGTGACCGCCTCCGAAAAACTCCGGCAGCCCGAGTCGACTCCCGCGGCACGTAAACACACGTCGAAAGTAAGCACACGAATCCACAACCGAAGTTTTTAGAGTGTTGGTCGGAGAACGCTGGGGAGTAGTTAGTTCAAGTCCACAGGAAGTTGTCGGAGTTGATTCAATCGCAATCGGATTAGCCTCCTGTGGGAACCGGCCGAGCTTCAGGTTCGGAATACCCAACGCGTAAGGTCAACGTTCGCACGGAAGAATCCCGGATCCGGCGCGCGCTCCGCATTGTAAATGTACAAGGGTACCCTCGCCTCTGATGTGCTGCCGTGGCTCCGGTATTCGGGGGGGAGGTCTTCCATTTCAGCATCGAGTCCCCCAAATACCGTGTCGCGATCTCCGAGCACCACCAGTTCACCAATTCGTGAAGCCATCTGATGAAACTTGCGGGCCGCTTCCTGTCTCGACAGCACAGCTTCGATTCCTGGAAGTTTTTCGATGATTGCGGCTACGCGGTCGGCATCGCGCGGCGTTTTGAGGTGCACCCATGCCGTGCCGCCAAAACCGCGATGATGCTTCAGATATTTGTCCTGCTCCGCCGAGATCGCCGTCCGAATGGCGACCCCGCGCGCGGCGATGGCCCGTTCAAGGTCCCAACATCGGGTCTTGTGATTCACGGCGTGATCGGCAGTGAGCAATATCCCAGCGTCGGGAGCCGCCTCCGCAAGCTCGCCAAACAGCGCATCGAGCTTTGAAAGGTGGTCCCGGGATCGCTGATCCTCGGGCGGCCACATGTGCATTGGGTAATCCGTGGTATGAATGTAGAGCACTCCCAGATCGGTCCGGTTCTTCAGCACCCAGATCGCGGCTTTCAACAGCCAGTGATTAATCTCTGAACTGTAAATGTCGGGCGCAGGTCCAAGCCGCTCCACCCATTCGCGGGTCGGGGTTTCCGCAGCCATCACAACCTCCGCACCCCGAGGCAGGAGAGTCACTGTTTTCTTTTTCGCCGACAAGAGCGCTGATGTGATTCCCGCCGCCGCGGCTTTTTCGAAGAGCGTTGGGCGCAGGACCAGGTCCGCGCTTTCCATGTAGAGCTCCTCACCCGTCGCTTCGTTGAAAAAGAAATTTGCGGTTATCCCGTGTCCTTCCGGCCAAACGCCACAGCACACGCTGGCGTTGTTGGCGTTTGTGACGGACGGCATGACGCCATCGACCGTCTTCACGATTCCCTTTCTGCCCCAGGACTTCAATACCGGCATGTCACTCGCCGAGATGTATTTCGCGCCGAGTCCGTCAGCGAGGACAACAATGACGCGTTGCCGACGATTCTGTACAAGCGCCGGGGCTGTGAGAAGGCCTCCCAGCCCACCAAGGACAAAATCACGTCGGTTCATGCGATAGACCATAGCCGCGCCTTATTACAGGAGTGTTTCAGTCCTAATGAATAAGGAGTTTGGGGTTCGAGTAGCACGGCCCCGAATTTGGGCAGGCCCGAATTCGCGCTAGAATCGTCGGATTCTTCACAAGAGGTAAACCATGCCGGAACTTAAGATTCGCGTGAATGGGCAGGAGCGGAGCGTAACCTCCGCGCCGGATACGCCACTACTGTACGTCTTGATGGATGAACTCGAACTGAAGGGGCCGCGGTTTGGTTGCGGACTTGGTCAGTGCGGATCGTGTTCGGTGCTGGTGAATGGCGTGGAAACGCGATCGTGTCTGACGAAGGTTTCGGCCGTGACCGGGAAGTCGGTGACGACGCTGGAAGGGCTGCCGGCATGGTACGCAGCACAGAAGAGACTCGCGAAAGCGCCGGAGTTCCATCCCATTCAGCAGGCGCTGCTCGACGAGCAGGCGCTCCAGTGCGGCTACTGTTTCAACGGCATGATCGTAAAAGCTTCAGAGCTCCTTTCGAAAACGCCTCAACCCACCGATGCGCAGATTCGGACCGGCATGAACGGGCACCTGTGCCGGTGCGGCACGTATCCGCGGATTCTCAAAGCCATTCACAATGCGGCGCGGGCGATGAATGGAGTGACGAAATGAGCACCCGAAGAGAATTCCTGAAGACAGGCGGCGCGCTGATCATCGGATTTAGCCTCGCAGAACACCTGCATGCTCAAGCGCGTGGCGCAGCACCGGGTCCGGATGCCCGTCAGGTGGACACCTGGATCGCGATCCATGCCGACAATACCGCAACGATCCGCATTGGCTTTGCCGAGCTTGGACAAGGCAATTCGACCGCATTGCTGCAGATTGCTGCAGAAGAGCTCGATCTGGAGATGGAACAAATCAAGACCGTAGGGCTCGATACAACGGTTTCGCCGAATCAAGGCGGAACTTACTCGAGCGCGTCGATTGCACGCGGCGGCCCTCAGGTTCGAACGGCGGCAGCGGAAGCCCGGCTGGCGCTTCTGAAGATGGCGGCTGGAAAACTTGGCGTTCCACAGGAGAGCCTGTCAGTTGCCAGGGGCGTCGTAACCGCCGCGGGGACTCCCACTCGTTCGGTCACTTACGGCGAGCTTGTTGGGGGCAAACTCTTCAACGTTCCCTTCACTGGTTCTGCACCTGCAAAACCGGTGAGCGAGTACAAGATCGTCGGGAAGTCGGCGATCCGCAAAGACATGGCCGACAAGGTGGCGGGCAAGTACACGTACATGCAGTATGTGCGCGTGCCGGGCATGCTGCACGGGCGCGTCGTGCGGCCTCGTGGACAGGGCGCATACGGAACGATCGCAAAAGTTGTGAGCGTGGAGGAGTCGTCGATCGCCGGCATTGCCGGTGCTCGTGTGATCCGCAAAGGCGATTTCGTCGGCGTGATCGCAGAGAAAGAATGGGACGCGATTCGCGCGGCACAGCAGCTGAAAGTGACCTGGGACACAAAGCCATCGTTACCGGGCAGCGACGCTCTTTATTCGCACATGCGCGCAGCGCAGACGCAAGACAGCAATGTGCGTGAAAGCAGCAAGGTCGCAGAAGTGTTCAAAAGCGCGGCGCACGTTGCGTCCCAAAAATGCGAGGGCCCCTATCAGGCGCACGCACCCTTTGGGCCCAATTGCGCGATCGCCGATGTGAAGACCGACTCCGCGCTCGTGATGTGCTCAACACAGGATATCTACAACCTGCGCACGGGGCTGGCTCGAATGCTCCAACTCACGGCCGACAAGGTTCGCGTGCAGTACCACGAAGGATCCGGCACGTACGGCCACAGCTGTCACGATGACGTCGCGCAGGCCGCCGTCATTCTGTCGCAAGGCGCCGGCAAACCGGTGCGATTGCAGTTCATGCGGTGGGACGAACACGGCTGGGACAACTACGGCCCGGCGCATGTCGGCGAAGTACGCGCCGCAGCGGATGCCACCGGCAAGATCATCGGTTATGAGTATCACGGGTGGCAGCACAGCTGGTGTACGACCGAGACTTCCGATCAACTGGCATTTGGAACGCCTGCCGCCGAACGGCCCGGAATTGGGGCGCAAGGCATCAATCCGCTGACGCTCGGTTCGATGTACGATGTTCCGAACCTCGCGCTGATCAATCACAAGCTTCCCGGGCTTGAATACCTCAAGGGCGCCTGGCTGCGCTCGCCGCTCGATCTGTCGCTGTCCTTTGCTTCCGAGCAGGCGATCGATCAGCTGGCGTTCCTCTTGAAGATCGATCCGTATGAGTTTCGGCAGCGCAACATTAAGGATCAACGCTGGCTGGGAGTCCTCAATGCGGCGGCACACGCCGCGAAGTGGACGCCGGGACTGGCAGCTTCCAAACTCTCGAGCGCCAAAGTCGTAACCGGACGCGGCATCGGCGTCGGAACGCACCTGGCGTCGTATGGCGGCGCCGTTGCAGAGATCGAGGTGAATAAGGAAACGGGCCGCGTCGTTGCGAAACATCTCTATGGCGCGATCGATGCCGGGCTCGTCGTCAATCCCGGCATCGTTGAAGCGCAAATCACCGGACAACTCGTTCAAACCGCGAGCCGCATGTTCAAGGAAGAAGTCACATTCAATACCACGAACGTGACGAGCCTGGACTGGAACAGCTATCCGATCCTTCGCTTTGAAGAGACTCCCGAAGTCACGCCAGTCGTCGTGCAGCGCTTGAATGAAAGGTCATCCGGCGCAGGCGAAGAAGTCATGGCCGCTGCCGCCGCCGCAATCGCCAATGCGTTCTTCGACGCGACAGGTGTACGCATGGAACGCTATCCGTTCACTCCGAGCCGCGTCCTCGCCGCCCTGAAGACCAAAGTAGCGTGAATTCATGAGGGAATTAGCCACGGACTACACGTACAGGGCGCAATCAAGATGACTTAATGCGCCCTTGTCCGGGGAATTCGGGGCCGCCGGGGAATTCGGGGCCGTGCTACTCGAACCCCGAATTCGCATTTCAGAATTCGGGGTTCGAGTAGCACGGCCCCGAATTCAGAGACAGATTCCGATATAATGCGCGCTTCCAAACCCGAGGACAAATGGCTGAAAGGACCATCGATGAAAACAATTGATGTTGGCTCGGCGATCGATAAAGCTCGCTGGAGCGGCTATCAGAAACTCCTTATCTTTGCTACGGCGCTTACGATTATTCTCGATGGCATCGACAATCAAATCATCGGGCCTACAATCCCGGCATTGATGAAGGAATGGAACCTCCCGCGTGGCGCTTTCCAAAACGTCCTGGCCGCGGGTCCTTTCGGCATGATGTTTGGGGGGCTATTCGGCGGCATGTTAGGCGATCGTGTAGGCCGCCGCAATGCGCTGTTGGGCAGCGTCATTTCCTTCGCCGTCATAACCCTCGGCATCTCGTTCGTGCACAGCGTCGATGCTCTTGTGGTTCTCCGGTTCCTGGCAGGTTTGGGTCTCGGCGGCGCGATGCCGAACGCGGCGGTTCTGGCATCTGAGTACGTTCCGCGAGCCAAACGCGCCCTGGCCGTGACCGTTACGATTGTTTGCGTCCCCCTGGGCGGTACCCTGGCAGCGTATACGGCTGGACCAGTCATTGACGGTTCCGGGTGGCGGACGCTCTTTCAGCTTGCCGGCATCCTGCCTGTCATCGTCGGACTTTCGCTGTTTTTCGTTCTTCCGGAGTCTCCCAAATACCTCGCTGGCCGACGCGAACGCTGGCCAGAATTACGAAGACTCCTGGGCCGCTTTGGCCACAACATCCCCGAGGACGCATCTTTCGTAGTCGCAGACTCCGCGGGGAAAAAAAAGGTGTCGATCGGCTCGCTGTTCCAGGGAAGTTATCTCCGCGACACGGTCGGACTCTTTGGCTCTTTCTTCTTTTGCCTGATGGCGAACTATATCTCCATCAGTTGGCTTGTAACTTTCCTCAGGGATGAAAAGGGCTTCGCTCAAACTCCAGCGGGCAACATTCTGACCGGATACAACCTGGGCGGTGTAGCCGGGGCGCTGTTTGCGGCAGTCGTTATCCAGCGCTTCGGCTCTCGATTCTCCATGCTGGCCCTGTGTGTCATGTCTGCCGCAGGCGGCATCCTTCTCGGGTTCATGCAGTTGGATCCGAAAGCAACCGTTTTTCTCCATATCCCTGTCCTTAAGCTTGACGTCACTGCCCTGTTCCTCATGGTGGCGATCACGGGCGGACTGATGAATGCAGTGCAGACAACGATGTATGCGCTTGCCGCCCATGTCTATCCCACAGAAATTCGGGCGACAGGTGTGGGAATCGCAGTTGCCGTGGGCCGCGTCGGTCACGTATTGAGCGCCTATGCGGGGGCCTGGGCGATGAACGGCGGACAGGTCCGTTATTTTGGTTCCTGGGCCATTGGAATGGTTATCGTCTTCTGCACGCTCGCAGTGGTGGGCCGACACATTGAACGAAATTCAGCAGTAGTTCCAGCCGGCCACTAAGCTATGTGGGCGCCCGTTGTGCCCACATAGATCGCATAGAGCGACTGGCTCGCGGTCATAAACAAACGGTTGCGCTTTGTGCCGCCGAAACAGACATTCGCACAGTTTTCCGGCAGACGAATCATTCCAATGCGAGCGCCGTCCGGCGCAAGGATCTGAACTCCCGGCCGCGCACCGGCCCAGAGATTTCCATCCACATCGCAACGAATTCCGTCTGCAGCAGCCGGAGCGCCTGAGCCAGGAATATCGAGCTGCGCGAAACGCTTCCCGTTGCGGATGACCTTCCCATCGATGTCAAAGACCTTGATCTCGCGAGGCCCGCCGGTATCGGCAACGTAAAGTTTCTTGTAGTCCGGAGAGAAACAGATGCCGTTGGGACTGCCGAAGTCTTCGCTGACCTTCTCGATCTGCGCGGTTTTACCATCCACTCGATAGACGGCTTCCTTTAGTTCGCGCTGCGCCTGAAATCCTTCATAGTTCCCGTTAATGCCGTAGGCCGGATCCGTGAACCAGATCCCGCCATCCGGATGAACCACGATGTCGTTCGGAGAATTCAGGGGCTTGCCTTCGAACCTGGCTGCAATGACGGTGACCGTGCCGTTAGTCTCATAGCGCGCAACTCGGCGGCCGCCATGCTCACAGGAAAGCTGCCGGCCTTCGTAATCAAACGTATTGCCGTTGCTGTAGCCGGAAGGATTGCGGAAGACCGTGACGCGCCCATCGTCCTCGATCCAGCGATGCTGCAGGTTGTTCGGGATATCGCTCCATACCAGGAAGCGGCCGGAACCATTCCACGCGGGGCCCTCGGCCCACATCGTTCCCGTGTAAAGGCGCTGCATCGCGGTGTTACCAATGATGTACTTACGAAACCGATTGTCGAGCGCGACGATGTCCGGATCGGGATAGCGAATCGGTTCTCGTCCCGACCAGTCGCGGGGAGTGGGGTCGGGCGATACCGCAGGAGCCTGGCCCTGTGCTCCCCGCTGCGGCGGAGCCTGGGCAAAGGCGGATGCCGCGGCCAGGGCCGGCAGCGCGGCTGCGAGAAAACCACGTCGGTCGAATGTTGGTTTTGGCATAAGGCGTGTGTATTCTACTCGAACATTTCCGACAGTTCCATGATCGGAGGACTCCATGCGTTACAAGGTCTCTGTGTTTTGGGCGATCGCGTTTGCGTTTGCGCTCTCGCTTGCGTCGTGGTTGATCGCGGCACAAACTCCGCAGACGCCGGACACGTCCAATCTGGGACTGGTGGGCGATCGATTCAAGCCTCTCACGTGGGATCAAATGACGGCCGAGCAAAAGACCATGACCATGAATCTGCTCACCGGCCCGCGTCGCGGACTCGGAGGACCGTTCAACGTCCTGCTGCGCAGCCCCGAGATGGGCGACCTGGCGCAGAAGCTCGGCGAATACGCGCGGTTCCGTCCCGCCGTTCCCGCAAAACTGCGGGAGCTGTCGATCATCGTGACCGCGCGGCACTGGACCGCACAATATGAGTGGAACGCTCACCGCAATGCAGCCGCTCAGGCCGGTTTGAGCGCGGACATCATTACTGCCATTGCCAATCGCAAGCACCCGGCAGGAATGCAACCCGATGAAGAGGCGGTTTACAACTTCGCCAATGAGTTGCTCGAGACCAAGCAGGTAAGCGACGCCACGTTCAAAGCCGTAGTCGACCGATTCGGGGAAAAAGGAGTTGTCGATATCATCGGCGTGATGGGCTATTACCAGATGGTTTCGATGCTGTTGAACGTGGATCGGTACCCGCTGGCAAACGGCGCGACACCGGAGTTGAAGTAGCGACTGCGTTCCCCAATAACAAATAACAAATCACAAGTCACCAATCACAAAGTACCGCTCTGCCTCTCACGGGAACGGGTGCTTTGTGATTGGTGACTTGTGATTTGTTATTTGTTATTGGGGAACACAGGAAATATGATGCCGATCCGTAGGGGAGTGAGTCTATGAAGGGCAAATTACTCAAGGCGACCTTGGCCTTTCTGGCCGTCGTGTTGGCTATGAGTGTGGCGATCGCGCAGGCGCCGCAGGGCCAGCTTGGCCAGGGCCAGCGTGGAGGCGGCGGCGCGCAGGGTGCTCGCGGAGGAGGCGGGCAACGCGGGCAGGGACAAGCTCCCGCAACCGCGCCGGCACCGCACCCGGACCCGTTGCCGACCGACATGTTTACGTCGAAGAACTTCTATAAGGACAAGGCCGTCTGGCTGGACAAGCGATACACCCGATGCAACTCGCCCCGCCAATTGACCGATATGTGGACCAGAGGCGGCCGCATCGGTAATGACCCACCGCGTTCGGCCGAATGGGGCGACTGCAACAACGACTATCCTGTCGAGAACATCAAGAGCAGGCTCCCCTATAAGACTGCCAAAGAGCACTATGCCGCGCTGATGGCCGAAGCCAAGGCGGCCGGTGGCCCGACGGTTTACACAAAGGCGACGGTACCCGACTGGGACGGCTGGTACAACCGTGGCAACCTGCCGCAGTGGCAGTACGGACGCATCAACCAGACCAGCACCATCCTCTCGCTGCTCACGCCGGAATATCAGGAGCGCATGGTTCAAATGAACTATCACGAGGCTGTGGACAACGCACCTCAGTGGAACGCCGCCTACTGTTATCCCGAAGGATTCATGCGGTGGTGGTCCGAGTTCTCCATCAACCAGGTCGAGATCATGACGACTCCGGCACAGGTCCAGATGCTGACCGGCGTTGCCGACAATTTTCTGCGCCGCGTGCTCATCGGTCGAAGTCACGTCCAGAAGGTGCCTCAATGGTGGGGAGAAACAATCGGATTCTGGAAGGGTGAAACCCTGGTCGCGTGGACTGCGAACGTTCAAGGCTGGACGATCTCGCACTCCATGTTTGAATACAGTAATTCGCTCGAAACGATTGAAGTCATGACTCCGCAGAAGAACGCGAGCGGTGCTCTTACCGGAATCCTGGTCGAGACCACGTTTTATGATCCCGAGGCATTTGTCGCGCCGCTGCGCACATCCCAGCAGTGGAATCGGAGGTCGGGACTCGACGACGCCAATCAGCGCTATACGCATATCGAGTGCCTGAGCAACATCCGAGCTGTCAACGGCAAGCCCACTCAATTGACAGCCGGCGATCCGGGTTACATTGACTACTATGGCCGGCCGTGGTCCCAGAACTGGGAGAAACTCGAAGTGGGCTGGGACAAACCCAGAATGGAGCTGCCCGACATTTTTGGAAAATAACCACGAGCGGCTGCGCATGAGCGGAGCGAATGTGAGCCCGATAGGGCGAAACCATCAAGTAATGCCAACCCGCGCGAAGCGTGAGCGCGGTAGCGCGAATCCCTAATCAATAGGGCACAGACATCAGGGAATTAGGAGCGCATTTATGAAAAATTTTTCGATGAAAGCCTTGCGCGTGGCAGCGCTGGCGGGTGCCGTGATGGTGGCGATTCTGACCACCACAACATTGGCGCATCACTCTTTCGCCATGTATGACACCACCAGGACACTTACCTTCACCGGTGTCCTCACAAGTTTCGTCTCTCAGGCGAACCATGCCGAGATGCATTTCATCCCGTTGGGAGCCGATGGAAAACCGATGAAGGCAGCCAACGGCGAGTATGTCGAATGGGGCGTCGAAATGGCGGGCGCAGCCGCGATGGCGCAGCAGGGAGTTTCCGTAAGCACCTTCCCTTACCGCACCATCTTCAGCGTGAGTCTCCATCCGCTGCGAGACGGCAAAAACTTCGGCACCATGGAGGGCCCAGTCTACAAATGTCCTAAAGACAAGCCCCCTGCCGCTGGTAAACACTGCGATTCCGTGGAGGGAAGCACGCAGCACGGCCGGGGAAATTTCAACGCCAACGCCACCGCCCAGTAAGGACCGGCACAATAGCTGTGGGGACCGTCCGATGCCGATCAAGAAAGGCGGGCGCAGCCCAAGTTCATGCAGTGGGCCCGATACTAAAGTGATGAGCGGCTGCGAATGAGCGGAGCGAATGTGAGCCCGATAGAGCGAAACCCTCAAGTAATGCAAGCACGTGCGAAGCGTGAGCGCGGTAGAGCGAAACCCTAAGCGATAGGCTGCAGCGATCAAAATAATGTACGAATTCGCCCAATGGCTGGCTCGAACTCAAGCCAGCCAGACAATCCAGACGCGTCCCTGGATCATTCCCACGATTCAGTCCATTCATATCGTTGCAATTGGGATCGTCATCACGTCGGTCCTCATGGTGGATCTGCGTATTTTTGGATGGGCGGGGCGGGATCAGACGCTGACGCAAACGACGCAACGTTTTGCCTCCTGGCTGTGGGGAGCGCTGTGCGTGCTCTTCGTGACGGGTCTGCTGATGGTTGTGGGCGAACCTGTCCGCGAACTGATGAGTCTTTCGTTCTGGCTTAAGATGTCGCTGCTGACCATCGGCGCGACGCTGGCCGTGGCTTTTCAGATAAGGTTGCAGCGAGATGAACGCAGTCTTGGAGAATCGGTCAAGACGAAGGGCTTGGCCATTCTGACCCTCCTCGTGTGGTGCGGCATCATCATCCTCGGCCGCCTGATTGCCTACGATCGTGTCTGGGGCAGTTGGTCTCTAAAGCCGACGGTCTAGATGGACTTCGCCAAATTCCTCGTGGGCCTCAAAACGTCGGGACTCGCCACCACGATTCAACAATCGCTCTATCTGTTTCCCCTCATTGAATCGTTTCACGTGATTGGTCTGACGATCGTTTTTGGCACGATCGCAATCATGGACCTGAGGCTGCTGGGTCTGGCATCGACCAGGCGGCCATTCTCGAGGGTCACTGCCGACACTCTCAAGTGGACCTGGGCCGCTTTCGCCGTCACCGTGACCACCGGATCGCTGATGTTCATCACGAACGCCCCGGTTTATTTTGCCAACCTGCCATTTCGTTTGAAAATGACTACAATTGCACTCGCCGGAATCAACATGCTGATTTTCGAGCTGACCACCGGACGAACCGTGCGGCACTGGGATAGCGATCGGTCGGCGCCGGCTGCGGGCAAGCTCGCAGCGGCGCTTTCATTGCTGTTATGGATCGGCGTGATTTGTTTCGGACGGTGGATCGGTTTCACCGCGGGAGGCGATGCGGCCCCTCCCACCACAATCAAGGACCCCGGCATCGAGGACATTTTCAAATAGGGCTCACGTGCTAAAATGCGAGGCTATGAAAAACCGAATGTCCGGCGCTCTGGCAATTATCGGTGTTCTTTTGGCCGCGGCAGCTCCAACTTTTGCGGAGCACTCCTTCACCGCCGAGTTCGACAGTGGCAACAGGGTGACCCTGCAGGGGACCGTCACTCGTGTCGATTGGACCAACCCCAACGCGTTTTTCTATGTCGATGTCAAAGACGCTGTAACAGGCAAGACCCAGAACTGGGTCGTAGAGGCGAACTGCAAAACGCTGCTCTCACAGCGCGGTTGGACCCGAAACACAGTTAACATTGGAACTGTCATCACCGTCCCCAATGCCAGCAGAGCGCGAGACGGAAGCCGAAGGGTCAATTCGCGGACGATCGAAGTCGCGGGAAAAGTTCTGCCCCTCTCCTGATAGCGTCGATGTTTTCAAGATTTCCCCAAATCCTTGTCGTTGCATTCGTGATCGTCCAGGGAAACCCGGAAGCAGCAAAGGTTAAGAATCCGGTGCCGTCAAGTCCGGCGTCAATTGCTACCGGGAAGACGGCGTACGCGAAATGCGCATCGTGCCATGGCATCAATGGCGAAGGCGGGCCGGGCAATGACCTGATTCCGGCCGCGCCCAGCCTGGTTGATGATCAATGGGATCACGGTTCCACCGACGGCGAGATCTTCGACAACATCAAGAACGGCGTCGGTCCGGACTTCAACATGGTTCCCTTTAAGGATCAGCTGAAGGACGACGAGATCTGGAACATCGTGAACTACCTCCGATCAATCGCGAAGAAGAAGTAATCGCCAGGACGCGGGGAAATTGGGGACAGAGAGCAATTACCGCTTGGATTTCACAAGCCGCGAAAATCGTTTCTGGTAATTGCTCTCTGTCCCTAATTTCCCCGCGTCCTGGCGGTTACTTCGACAGCGGATCCGGCCTCACCTGGAACTTCACAAGTTTGCTGGTCGTCCCCTTGCCGCCTTCCTGATGGAATGGTGCGCGCGTCGAGATACTGGTGTAGAGCCCCTTACCCTTCCAACCGCCGTTCGGGTTGTCGATGCGCCCGTCCATTCCCTTGGCGAAGAAGCCCATCGGATACGGCACGCGGAACATCAGGAACTTGCCGTCAACGAGGGCGAGCAATCCTTCGGACAGGTTTCCGGTTGAGACCGGGACATCCTTGCCGACACCGAGCAGATCGAATCGATCCACGAAGTCATAATATGCCGAGTCGGCACTGCCGTTCTCCACCGCGCCTTTGTAATTGGGGCCGGGCAGCGGATACAGCGTCCACCCTTCGGGGCAATGTTGGCCGGTAGCCGTAGGACCGGCGAGAGGTCCCGCACATTTCTTGCGATCGAAGCTCGCAAGATGCCCACTCGAAAGCACGGTCCACACGACCCCCTTGCTGTCGACGTCCATGCCGCGCGGCGCGAAGCCCTGTGTGGGAGCTTTCGGATTACTCCAGGGCACTTCGTAATACTCCGTCAGTGCCGTTTCCGGCGGATGCGCACCAGGAACGAAACGAACCAGCGCTCCGGGAAAACCCTGGACGGATCCCCACACGGAGCCATCCGGTGCCGGAGAGTCGCCGTAGTACTGAACATTCAACCGGCGATCTTTCGTCGGATCGGCAGGCTGATTCGGTTCGGTGTACGCGTCGCGTTTGCCGTTGCCGTTGTTGTCGAGCACGAAGGCGCTCCAACCCTGGGAAGCTTTCTCGTCGTGCGTCTTGTCCCAGATCTTCACGTCGAACCAGCCTTCGACTCCGGCCGGACCAAAGGAGGACCACAGCACGTCGTTATCGTCAAAGTTGACATGGCCCCAGCTGTAGCACGTGTCGATTGTCGTGAGCTGTTTCGTTTTCGGATCGTACATGATCAAACCGCGCTGCGCCTGATTGACCGGAAGAAGTTTGGCCGACGGATGTTCCGAACCGGCGCGACACCATGCCGGCGTGTCTCCCTTGCGGATACGCGCGGCTGCCCACACGCGTCCCTGCTTATCCATCGCGAAACTATGGACGGTGGTCTTGCTGTTCCAAATTGTTTCGTTACCCCAATAAGGCGATGCGGCGGCCGGCGGCTGGTCGCCTGCGCTGGGCGTATCCGCATCCCGCGGCGCGAGCTTGATCTGGCTTGACGTGTTTGTCTTCGGATCGATCACCGGAAAATAATCGGCACTTTCTTCGAGCGCGCCGTAGATCGGACCGTTGCCGTTGACGGTGGGATTGCGTTTGTCGCTGGAAATTTCGTCATGCAGATAGACTTTCGGATCTGCCCAGTCCCACATCGTGACGACAACGTTTCGCTCTTTGCCCTGTGGGCGCGATGGAGTCGCATCCGGAAGTTCGCCCTTGGCGATGCGGTCGGTCCAGTCGGAGAACATCGAGATAGCGCGCTGGCGGCCTACCTGCGTAAAACGCGCGCTCATCCCGCCGCCGGCCTGACCCGCCTGAATGCGGCGATCCCATGCAGCCTTGCTATCGGGAAACTGTCCGGCAATGTCTGAAGGAATCGTTCGCGTCGCAGCTCCCCCCATCTGATGGCAACCGGTACAGCCGTCGGTATTGACGACCTGGCGAATCCATTCACCCTGGCTGCGAATGTTTGCGGCGATGCCATTCCCAGTGGGGCCCGTGCCGGGGAAGTCGCTCTTCGGCGGCATCTGCATCATCGCGTACCAGTATTGAGCCGGGTAGTACTGTGCGGCGCTCTTCTTGTCCGGGGCGGGAACGGCTTTGATGTTCACGATTTTCCCTGGCGTGGATTTCACTTTGGGAGAGTCGACGAGCCCATAGCCGCGAACCCAGACGTCATATTCGCCGGCGGGCAGGTCCGGCACGACGTATCGTCCGCGGTCGTCGGTGACGACGCTTCGAATCAGGCGCGTCGGTGTTGTGCGTGTCTCCGCGATCACCCAGACTCCCGCTTCGGGACCTTGCGCGCCCGTCACCACGCCGCCGATGTCGTCGTTGTCGATCGCGGGCGGGGCAGCGGCCTGGCCCGATACGCGGACCGGTGTCGTCGCGAAGAATGCGATGAGGCTTAGCCCCAGCAGCAATGCGGACAGCCCTTTAGCTCTCATGCGTGCCTCCTTCTGAAAATAACTCGGGGAAATGATCTCTTATAGCACGAATGGAGCCACGGACTACACCGCGGGGATCCGTGAGAGCGAAAGAGAAATTCAAACCTGAGACAAGACTGGCTCTGTCTAGCCCGCGGTTAATTCCGGAAGAGAAGTCCCAGCGAAACCGTCGTCAGAACCACGACCAGCCATTCGAACGCGCGTTGAGGCACACGGTGGATAAGCCATAGACCGGCGAATCCGCCGGCCACGACGATCGGCGCCATCAACGCATCGAACACAAGAGACTCCCTGCTGAACAGGCCGTACCACATATAAACCGGCACCTTCGCCAGATTCACCACAAAGAAAAACCATGCTCCCGTCGCTACGAATTGCTCTTTGGAGAGTTGTCGCGTGAGCAGGTACATGTTCATGATGGGACCAGCGGCGTTGGCGACAACCGTTGCGAAGCCCGCCGCAATTCCGTAGATCTCTGCTCCGCGGGAAATGTTTTCGAAACAGCCGCGACGTTGCAGGACGAACAGCACGAGCATGGTTCCGACGATGCCGCCGACGATCTGCCGGAGCAGGTGCTCATTGAGCCTGAGCGCGAACGCCCCACCGACCATACCCATGACAACCCAGGGAATGAGCGAGAACAACTTCTTCGCATCGGCATGGCGTCGCCAGTAGACCACGGCGAAGACGTCGCCCGTGCTCAGCATGGGAGCCGTCCAGGCTGCGGCGTACCGGGCGTTCCTGACCAGCAGAATCATCAGGGGAACCATCAGGGTTCCGCCGCCGGGCACACCGGTCTTCGCCGCGCCGACTGTAAACGCATTGAATGCGCCGAGGAGCCATTGCCATAAGGCGAGATGGGGCATACGCTGTGCAGGCTAGTTCTCGCTGCGACCGAAACGGGTCCAAACATGGAAAACAAACCCAGTCTTGCGCCTTTGATCGTTGCGGGCGGCCTAGTCCTTGGCAGCGTTCTCCTCATTGCGCTGCTTTTGCTCCTTGCGGGATTTCTAACCGCACCCTTCATCCTCGTTGGCGTGATTCTCGTGGCGAGTCTCGGGATTCTTGGCGTCTCCATCGGCGCCGCCGTCTTGTCGCGCCGCCCATGAAGTTCGAAGACCGTCTGGAGCAACTCCGGCAATTGCGCGAAGGCGAACCCGGCGCGGACATCGACGCTACGCTGCGCAAGGCGCTCAACGACCGCTCAAATCTGATCGTCGCCGAGGCCGCAAAAACTGTGACCCACCTTCATCGAGCGGCCCTCGTTGAGGACCTTCTCTCAGCGTTCGAACGGCTCTTCGACAATCCCGTCAAGACCGACCCGAAATGCTGGGGCAAGACTGCGATCGTCAAAGCGCTCACGTCGCTGGACTATGGCGAGTCGCGTCCTTTCCTGCGCGGATCGCGACATGTTCAAATGGAGCCGGTCTGGGGCGGCCAGGAAGACGCCGCGATTCACTTGCGAGCCAATGCCGTTCTCGCGCTTGTGGCCTGCACCGACTTGACGCGGCCGGAGATCCTTCGGCACCTCGTCGATGCGCTTGCCGACGACTCGGACACTGTCCGCGTGGAAGCGGTTCGTGCGCTGGAGCAGATGAACGGCGAGGAATCCTGTCTCGTGCTCCGAGTGAAAGCCCACGCGGGCGATCGCCGGTCCGTCGTGCTGGGCCAGGTCTTCGATTCCATCCTTCAACTCGAAGGCGATCGCGCGGTGAGCTTTGTTGCGGGATTCATCAAATCCTCGAATGACGAAGTGCGCGATGAAGCGGCGCTTTCTCTCGGAGGCTCGCGGCTGGCAACCGCGGTCGGGGTGCTGATTGAAGTTTGGGATAAATCGCCCCGCAGTGAGTTCGGCTCAGTCCTGCTGCGTGCTATCAGCTCGTCTCGCGATGAAACGGCTCTCGCTTTCCTGCTGAATCTCGTCAAAGAGGGATCTTCCCGCGATTCTGCCTCCGCCCTCGATGCCCTGCACCTGCACAGCGACTCTCCGGAAATACGGGATCGGGTTGAACGAGCAAAGCAAGCAAGAGAACCTTAGCCGCCAGACCCTTCGGAATTGCCAATCCCCGGCAGCTTTGCTTGGTCTCTGAAGACTACTTCCACGTTGACGCACATCTACCTCATTGATAAGCTTTGTGGGCTATAATTCTGAATTGTTAAAATAACCAAATAGTTCTTTGTTTAGAAGGTGATAGGGTTGCTTCAGAAACGCGCGACGGGCTCCAGGATCGGGTTGGCGGGGATGGGTCTGTGTGTCCTCGTGCTCGCAACGACATCAGTCGCCAAGCCTGGTGCCAGACAAACGGCGCCGGTCCCGGCAAAGCCGGTCACCGTGGCGCAGCGAGCGATGCTCGATCAGTACTGCGTTACGTGCCACAACCAGCAGTTGAAAACCGCGGGTCTCATGCTCGACAAAGCCGACCTCAGCGACATTCCTGGCGGCGCGCAAACCTGGGAAAAGGTCGTCATGAAGCTGCGGGGCGGCATGATGCCGCCGCTTGGCCGTCCCAAGCCTGACCAGACCGCCGTCGATTCGATGGTTTCCCTTCTCGAAACGGCGCTCGATAAGGCTTCGGCCGCGAATCCCAATCCCGGCAGAGCATCCTTGCACCGGCTCAACCGCACGGAATACGGCAACGCCATCCGCGATCTTCTCGACCTTGAAATCGACGTGAAGGAACTGCTGCCTCCGGACGACGAAAGCAACGGTTTCGACAACATCGCCGACGTGCTGAAGGTTTCGCCTTCCTTGCTGGAACAATACCTCGGGGCGTCACGCAAGATCAGCGCGCTGGCCGTGGGCGATGCCACGATTACGCCTTTGAAGCAGATCTATCGAGTGCCGCCGGATCGGGCTCAGGATGAGGAGATCGAAGGCCTTCCGATGGGCACGCGCGGCGGCCTGATGATCCGCGAGAATTTTCCCCTGGATGCCGAATACCAGTTCGACATCGTGCTGCTGCGCAACGTCCTCGGTTATATGAAGGGCCTCGAGTGGCCGCACCAGATCGAGATCGCCGTGGACGGCCAACGCGTGTTTCTTTCGCCGGTTGGCGGCGATGACGACAATCGGGCATCCGACGCCAACTTCGCAATGGCGGCAGACATGATCGACGCACGCCTGCGGGCGCGAATACCGCTCAGGGCGGGCCCGCACGAAATCGGCATCGCGTTCCTGCGCAAGAATTCTTCGGAAACGGCAGAGCCTCTGGAACTGCATGCCTACGATCACGATCTGCAGAACATGAACGGGAACCCGCAGGTGGATCACGTCGACATCACCGGCCCCCTGCAGGCCACCAATTCTGGCGACACACCGAGCCGGCGCCGAATCTTCACCTGCAAACCACTCAACGCCGCCGACGAAACGCCGTGCGCTCGAAAGATTCTTTCCGCGCTGGCTCACCGAGCCTATCGTGGGCCAGTTGCCGCCACCGATCTCGATTCGCTCATGACGTTCTATGAAACGGCTCGCAAGAAGAACGGGTTCGAGGCGGGAGTACAGAACGCGCTCCACGTCATGCTCGCCACGCCGAAGTTCTTATTCCGCAGCGAACCGGATCCTGCAAACGTGCCTTCAGGCCAGATCTATAAGATCGACGATCTCGCGCTTGCGTCGCGTTTGTCGTTTTTTCTCTGGAGCAGCATCCCGGACGAAGAGCTTCTCGCGGCCGCCGAGCAGGGCAAACTCAAGGATTCCGCCGTCTTGAATGCACAAATCAAACGCATGCTTGCAGACCGCAAGTCCCAGGCGATGACGAGTAATTTCGCGGGTCAGTGGCTGTTTCTGCGCAATCTCCAAAGCTCACGCCCCGATAACAAGACGTTCCCGGATTTCGACGACAACCTTCGCCAGGCCTTCCGGAAGGAAACCGAACTCTTCTTCGACAGCATCATGCGCGAAGACCACAACGTTCTGGACCTGCTGACGGCGGATTACACGTTCGTAAACGAGCCACTGGCGAAGCACTATGGCATTCCCAACGTCTACGGAAGCCACTTCCGGCGCATCAACCTGCCGGATGAAACGCGCCGCGGTCTGCTGGGCCAGGGTAGCGTCCTGACCGTGACGTCCTATCCGAACCGAACCTCGCCAGTGCTGCGCGGCAAGTGGATTCTTGAGAACATCATGGGCACGCCGCCGCCTCCTCCTCCGGCAAACGTCCCTCCTTTTCCCGAAAACGAGGAAGGCGCGAAGCCGAAGGCTATTCGCGAAATTCTTGAGGAACATCGAAAGAACCCGGCCTGCGCGACGTGCCATGCCGTGATGGATCCTCTGGGCTTCTCGCTGGAGAACTTCGATGCGACCGGCGAATGGCGCAAGAAGGACCACAGCGGCCCCATCGACCCCTCGGGCATCCTGGCGGATGGAACGAAAGTTGACGGCCCCGTGGCACTTCGGCAGGCATTGTTGAAACACCCTGAACGGTTTGTCGATACGATGACGGAAAAGCTGATGACCTATGCCCTCGGACGGGGGTTGGAATACTACGATATGCCGGTGGTTCGCGGGATCGTCCGCGATGCGGCGAAACAGGACTATAAATTCTCGGCGCTGGTCTTCAACATCGTGAAGAGCGCGCCGTTTCAGATGAAGAAGGCGCAGTAGGAGAGTAGCTCGATCCCTGACCACCCCGGTTCGCGTCAGCCCTCTGGCTGTTGCGAACCACCCCGCCTCAACATGAGCGGCTGCGAATGCAAGCCCGGTAGGGCGCAGCCATCAATGGAAGAGGAGGGGACGCAGAGGAGGATACATGTTCATTTCGAAGAAGCATCTTTCACGCAGAACGTTCCTGCAGGCCGCGGGAGCGACGATGGCGTTGCCATTGCTGGATTCCATGGTTCCCGCAATGACAGCCCAGTCGAAGACTGCAGCGGCCGCATCCTCCCGGCTGGGGTTTGTCTATCTGCCACACGGCGCGATCATGGATCGCTGGACACCGAAGACGGAAGGAACCGGCTTTGAATTCACGCCGATCCTTCAGCCCCTGGAAAAATTCCGCAATCGGCTGAACATTGTCACCGGACTGGGACATCAGGCGGCAGACACGAGCGCGGTACATTCACTCAGCCCGACGACCTGGCTGAGCGGCGTCCGTCCTAAAGCGACGCAGGGCACCGACGCTTTTGCCGGCGTCACCGCCGACCAGTTCGCCGCCCAACAGATTGGCCAGGACACGCTCCTTCCTTCCCTCGAACTCGGCACAGAAGACCATTCCGGCCTGATCGGATCCTGCGACCGCGACTACGGCTGCATTTACATGAATACGCTTTCCTGGCGCACGGCCACGACGCCGCTGCCGATGGAGATCAATCCGCGCAAGGTGTTCGAACGTATGTTCGGACGCGGTGGAAGCACTGCCGAGCGCGTCGCGCAAGGCCAGGAAGATCGCAGTATTCTGGACCTCTTCACCAAGCAGGCCGCAGAGTTGCAGAAAAAACTAGGGCCTCAGGATCGTTCTTCGATCAATGACTACATGGAGAGCGTGCGCGAAGTCGAACGGCGCGTCCAGCGCATGTCGATGGAAAGCTCGAACACCGATGTTCCGATTCCTTCGGCGCCGACAGGCATCCCGTACTCGTACGAAGAGCATGTGATGATGATGTACGACTTGATGCTCCTGTCCTATCAAGCGAACGTGACCAAAGTCGTGACCTACATGCTCGCAAGGGAGATCAGCAATCGCACGTATCCCCAGGTCGGCGTCGCCGATGGGCATCATGCGATTTCGCATCACTCGAATCAGGTAGTCAAAATGGACAAGTGCGCCAAGATCCAGACGTATCACACCGGACTGTTCTCGCGATTCCTCGACAAGATGGCTGCCACACGCGACGGCGACGGCAGCCTGCTGGATCATACGATCCTCATCTTCGGCAGCAACATGAGCAACAGCAACGCCCATAACCATTTCCCGCTGCCCAATCTCGTGGTCGGCGGCGGCGCCGGCACGCTTAAGGGCGGACGTCATATTAAGTATGCCGATCACACGTCGATGACGAACCTCCTGCTGACCGTGCTCAACAAGGGCGGTGTGAAGATGGAGAAACTCGGAGACAGCACCGGCATGATGGGGGACCTATGAGACCAGGACGTCCCCGTCCCCTCCTCTTGAGGAGGGGTGGCTGCGACCAACGGGAGCAGACGGGGTGGTCAGGCATGCCGAGAATCCGCAATATTTTCGTTGCCGTATTGCTCCTTTGCAGCCTGACCGCAACCGCAGCAGACCTTCGTCTGGTCACTGCCGCAAAGAATGGCGATCGCGCCACTGTCACTTCCCTGCTTCAACAAAAACTCGACGTGAACGCGCCCGAGGCGGACGGCACGACCGCGCTGCACTGGGCTGTCCGGTCCGACGATCTCGACCTTGCCGATCGGCTCATCAAGGCCGGCGCCAACGTAAAGATCGCGAATCGTTACGGCATCACGCCGCTTTATCTCGCCAGCGTGAACGGTAGCGCGCCGATGATCGAGAAACTACTCAAGGCCGGCGCCGACGCCAATGAAGTTTCCACCGAGGGCGAGACGGCATTGATGACCGCCGCGCGCACAGGCAACGTTCCCGCCGCGAAGGTCCTGTTGGCGAACGGCGCGAAGGTAGATGCGAAGGAAACATGGCAGGGACAGACAGCGTTGTTCTGGGCCGTGGCGCAGAATCATCCGGAAATGGTGAAGGAACTCATCACGCACGGAGCTGACGTTAATATCCGTTCGTCAGCACAGAACTGGGAACGCCAACTGACCGCAGAACCCCGCGACAAGTGGCTGCCCATGGGTTCGCAAACACCGTTGATGTTCGCAGCGCGCGAGGGTTGCGCGGCCTGCGTGCCGTTGCTCGCAGCGGCCAAAGCAGAGCTTAATGTGACAGACCTCGACACTAGACTCACGCCGCTCATCATGGCTCTGATGAATGGCCATTACGATGCTGCTGCTGCCCTCATTAACGCGGGTGCCGATGTGAACATTCCGGATGCACAGGGCAGAACACCGCTGTATGCCGCGGTCGACGATCACACCATGCCGGTTTCGAACCGGCCGTCGCCGAAAGAAGTGGATGAAGAGAGGTCCAGCCTCGAGGTCATCAAGCTTCTTCTGGCAAAAGGAGCCGAAACCAATCCCCAGCTAACTTCGGGACTTCGCGTTCGGACCAAGCTTGATCGGGGAACCGACGGCATGCTCGGAGCAGGCGCCACGCCGCTGGTTCGCGCCGCGAAGGCCGCAGATTACGAAGTCGTGAAGCTGTTGCTGGCGAAAGGCGCAGACCCCAGGCTGGCCACGCGCAACGGCATCACGCCCCTGATGGCAGCGGCCGGAGTTGGCACGAACGATGCCGATACAACCGGACGCGTGAAGCCGCAGCCTGACATCATTGAATCCATCAAGTTGTGCCTCGATGCCGGTAGCGATATCAATGCGGTCGAGAGCACCAACGGCCGGTCGGCTCTGTTCGGCGCGGCCCTTCAGGGCTTCGATAAGGTTGTCCAGTTCCTGGTGGAACGCGGCGCCAAAGTCGATCTCAAGGATCGCAACGGAAAAACGGCGCTGGACGCGGCCTCCGGGCTCGCCGGCGGTGCGGGTTTCGACGGCAGTGCCGGCGTCGCCCATGACGCGACGATTACCGTGCTCAAGAAACTCATGCCCTGACGGAATTCGAGTAGAAACCGCCAAGACGCCAAGGTCGCCAAGAGGGAAAGGTGGAGAGCATTGTCCCGCCTCCTTGGCGTTCCTGGCGTCTTGGCGGTTTCTATTGCAGCACCGTTCCTGTTCTATCCCACCGGGTCCTCGTCGCGAAGTGCGCTGCGATTGAAGCATAGTACTCGGCCCACTCGCCGAGGGTTCTCTGGCCCCGATAAGGTTCACTTTTATAAGACCAATAGATAAACATCGGTTTCCCGATCAGCGCCTTCCTGTGAACCACTCCGAAGTAACGGCTGTCGCGGCTGTTGTCCCGATTGTCGCCCATCATGAAGAACCCATCCGGAGGCAGGGTCAACGGCGGCAGGTTCTCGGAACGCCACTGGGCGCGGGGCACGCTATGTACGGCATAAGGTTCATTGATCCTTTCGCCGTTGATATAGATGTCGCCCTCACGTATCTCATACTTCTCCCCAGGCAACGCGATCACGCGCTTCACCAGCCTCAGGTCCGGCTGTTCCGGAGACCAGAAAACGATGAGATCTCCGCGTCGGACGCTCCGCTCGGGCAGGATCTTCCGCAAAGCTTCCGGGGTATTTGCTGGAAACGCCACTTTATCCAGGAAGAAGTGGTCGCCGACCAGGATCGTTGGCACCATTGATTCCGTGGGAACGATCATCGCCTGCGCCACGTGATTGGTGAACAGCCAGACGAACACGAGAGTCGAAGCCAGACTCTTGAATTGGCTCCACAGCTGTCTTTTTCGGGAAAGCGATTCCGCCGGCCGAGTCTTCCGTTTGCGCTTGGATAGAAAATGCATGAGACCTCCGTCCGCTGTCAGACGCGAAATTCTGGCCGAGGTGAGAATAATAAACTGCATTTCGAGCTATTCTTGCGTTCGGTGAAACATCGCGCATCTCCCAATTACGACGAGAGACCGGCGGGCGTCATCGTGGATACCGTCGTACTTCACGCTACTGTGTTGAATACGCTCGATGAAGTCGTGGAGCATTTCGCGAACCCCGACACGAAAGTCTCCGCTCACTACACGATCGACCGCGACGGATCTGTGATTTCCCACGTTGAGGAGTCAAAGCGCGCGTGGCACGCGGGCGAGTCGAAGATGAGGGACGGCAGGACAAGCGTCAATGATTTTTCAATTGGGATCGAGCTAGTGAACTTGAACGACGGGGCGGACCCGTTTCCGGATCCGCAGATTTGGGCAATGCGGGATCTGCTACAAGGCATCATCGAGCGCCATCCGATCCGGAATATTGTCACGCACTACGAGTGCGCCGACCCGCCGGGTCGGAAGTCCGACCCGAATGGATTTCAAGCGAGTTGGATCGAAGGACTGCTGGGAGAGTGAGCGAAGTCGTTCGTAATTATAATGACGCATTCGGGCGGGGGTCCCCTCCTCTTGAGGAGGGGTGGCGAGCGCAGCGAGCCGGGGTGGTCAGGCATCGAATCAGCCTTCTTCCTGCCTCACCACCCCGGCCTTCGGCCACCCCTCCTCAAGAGGAGGGGACTCCCCCTTACCGAGAAACTACCACCAATCCGGAGGCGAGTTCCGCTCCTATTCCAGCAAGCGAATGCGGTGATTCTCGCTGTCCCCAATGTAGATGCTGCTGCCTTTGATGAAAACCCCGTGTGGACGCGCCATCTTGCACGTGCGCGGATCGCCGTCCGGTCCGTCGCCCCGCTGGCCCGTGCCAGCCACCGTCGAGATTATTCCTGTACGAAGATCGATCCCGCGAATCACGTGGTTTTCCGTGTCCGAAACATAAAGAGTATTGCCGCCGAGCGCTACGCCCTTCGGTCCATTCAGCGCTGAAGGAGGCGTACCGAACTTGGCGTTGAGCGCCGGACCGCCATCGCCTTCGTATCCCAGTTCACCGGTTCCGGCGATGCGGCGCAACCTTCCCTGTGCGGGGTTCATTGCGAGAACTTTGTTGCCCGCTCGCAGGATGAGATACATCGTGCCGTCCGGAGCAATGTCGATGGAACGTGGCGCCGCGATAGGGCTGGTGAGCATCCCTCCCTCGTCGGGCGTGGCTGCATTTTCTCCCGTTCCCGCAAACGTCGAGATGACGCCGGTCTTCGCATCGATCTTCCGGACACGGTTGTTGTTGATGTCGCAGATCAAAACGTTATCCGAGGAATCGAGCACAATGCTGTGCGGCTGGTTGAGCTGGGCACTGCTGGCCGGACCGCCATCGCCGCTGTATCCCGCCACGCCCGTACCTGCAACCGTAGAGATCACTTGCGTTTTCATATCGACGTGGCGAACCACATGACTATCGCGCTCGGCCACGAACATATTGCCCTTGCTGTCGAAGCGAACTTCATGAGGAGCGCTCAGCAGTGCGGCCTTGGCAGGGCCCCCATCGCCCAAGTGACCCTTCGTTCCGGCGCCCGCCACCACCGTGACTCGCTTCGCTCGTAAATCGAGACGAAGGATCCGATTGCTGCCGAAGTCCGCCCAGTAAAGCGCGCCATCCGGGCCGATGACGACCCCATAAGGATTGTTGATCTGAGCCATGTCGGCCGCAGTACCATCTGCCACCATTCCCATCACTCCCGTGCCCACAACCGTGGTGATCCGGCGGGGCGCTTGCCGCAGAAAGGCGGGAGCAGCCAGCAATACAGCGCTCGATTGAAAGAATTCGCGACGAGATTGTTTCTGCATAGCGGTGAAGACTATCACGAAGCGTGTCGTCCCCTCCTCTTGAGGAGGGGTGGCGAACGCAGTGAGCCGGGGTGGTCAGGGTTTGGTAGAAGTTCTCGCGCGTCTGACTACCCCGTCTGCTCCCGTTGGTCGCAGCCCCTTTTTAGGAGGAGGGGACGATTCCGTGCAGTTCGGCTCGAAGTTTCTTGAGGTCCAATTCCTTCTCCCATTTCGACACCACAATTGTCGCAACGCCGTTACCGATGAAGTTCGTGATGGAGCGGGCTTCCGACATGAAACGATCGATTCCGAGGATCAGGGCAAGACCGGCGACCGGTACCGACGGAACGACAGCGAGTGTCGCGGCCAGCGTGATAAAGCCGGCGCCGGTCACACCCGACGCGCCCTTTGAAGTCAGCATTGCGACTCCGAGAAGGGTCAGTTGCTGCATCAGCGTCAGCGGAATGTTCAGCGCCTGCGCGACAAACAGCGCTGCCATCGTCAGATAGATGTTTGTACCGTCCAAATTGAAGGAATAGCCCGACGGCACAACCAGCCCAACCACAGACTTCGAACACCCCAACTTCTCCAGTTTATGCATCAAGGGAACCAGCGCCGTCTCGGAGGACGATGTGCCCAGCACGGTGAACAACTCATCCTTTATGTAGGACAGGAAGCGGAGAATGCTGAATCCCGTCAACGCCGCGATACTTCCCAGCACGACAAGAATGAAGAGCGCACAGGTCAGATAGAAGCTCGCCATCAGCGCGGCCAGAGGTTTCAGCGCGGCAATGCCATATCGACCAATGGTAAACGCCATGGCACCTCCGGCGCCGAGCGGAGCAACCTTCATAATGGCGTTCATCATGGCGAAAAAGACATGCGAACAGCCTTCGATGAATCGATGGACGGGCTCGCCGGACTGCCCCATTTTCGTCATCGCGTAGCCGAAGAGAACAGCAACGAACAGAACCTGCAGCAGATCACCAGAACCCGTGAAGGCATCCGTGAACGTTTTGGGAATAAGGTGCAACAGGAAGTCGGTCGCGTTCTGATCGTGGCTCGCCTTGACATAATCCGCAACGGCTTTCGGGTCAAGTGCCTGCGGGTCAGCATTGAATCCCGCGCCGGGCTTCAGAACATTCATCACGATCAGGCCGATAATCAAAGCCAGGGTTGAAACCGCCTCGAAATAGAGCAGCGCCTTGCCGCCTACTCTACCGACTTTCTTCATGTCGCCGGCGCCGGCAATTCCCAGGACGACCGTGCAGAAAATGATCGGGCCGATCATCATCTTCACCAGGGCGATGAAGCCATCGCCCAGGGGCTTGAGCTTCACAGCAAGTTGCGGGTTGAAGTGGCCGAGAACGCCCCCGGCAAGGATCGCAAGCAGGACCCAGAAATAGAGATACGAGGTGATCGATTTTCTTTCAGCCATGATGATTTCGAAGGCGCGAGTCTAACAGCAAGCGAATTGGTTTAGAATACCGACAAAATCGCTCCAGCATTCCAAGGGGGAAAAACATGTCCACGTGGACACGAACAATTGCGCTTACAGTGACGGCTTTGTGGCTCGCAGGGTGTTCTTCGACTCCGAGTCAGCGGCAGCTCGCTCAGGATGCCGTGACGGCAATGGGTGGAGCGGACAAGCTCATGGCCATCCAAACACTCACCATGACCGGTGGAAAGGGAACCAGAACCAAGGTCGGCCAGCCAATGACCGCGACCGGCCCAGACCAGGTGGGACAACTCGTTAACGACGTGGAAATCCTCGACCTCGCGAACAACCGCGCCGCTTTCGACTACGACCTCACCGTCGGGACATTCATGCAGCACCGGCGGGAGGTTCTGGACCGGGAAAAGGCGGACGCCAAGCCCATTGGAATTGAGAGCGTCGGCGGCGTCACGTTCGCGACGACCCCTTCAGGTCTTTTCAGCTGGGGCACGCAGAATTCTCCCGAATGGTTGCTGCGGCGAAACCCCGTCAGTATCGCGCTGGCGGCTGCAGAGTCGGCTTCCGCTGCTAATGCCGGCGAACAGGAAGAGTTCAACGGCAAGAAGATGCTGCACGGCCACGGGAAGACACACGACGGCGAAGACGTCGCGCTCTATTTCGATCCCGAAACAAAGCTGCTCGCGGGTTTCCAGTTGCTGGATACCGAAACAATGCTCGGTGACGTGACGTCCGATTACATCTTGAGCGATTATAAAGACGTCAACGGAGTGAAGCTTCCTCACCACATCAAGATTCGCAAGGGTGCAGAGGATTACTCAGAAGTCCAATACGAGTCGATTGTGATGAACGATCCGAAAGCCGCAGACGTGTTCGCGGTTCCCAAGGAAATCGCCGCACAGGCCGCGGCAGCGGCAACGGCGGGGGACTTCTTCCCGATGCAACTGAAGAAGGTGACGAACGGCGTCTATCAGGCTCAGGGATTCCGCCATCACAGCATGGTTGTGGAGTTCCCGACATACGTGGCGGTCGTCGAAGCGCCCTATCTGGAAACTCAGACACACATGCTCGCGAAAGCGATTGCAGCGCAATTTCCTAACAAACCGATCAAGTACGTCGCAGTGACGCACTTCCACTACGATCACATCGGCGGCATTCGCGCCGCAGCGGCGCTCGGAGCCACGATCCTGGTTGAGAAGCGTCACGAGCCTGCGCTCAAGAAACTACTCGATGCTAAGCACACCCATCCGCGCGACGACCTCGAGACGGCTCGCGAAACAAAGAAAACCGTTGGCATGATCGAAACCTACGACGAGAAGAAAGTCATCAAGGACGGCAATCAAAGCCTGGAACTCTACGCGTTCACCGGCTCGCCGCACGTAGAGCCGATGGTCATGGCCTACGTTCCAAACGGACGTGTGCTCTTCCAGAGCGATCTCTGGTTCCCGGGAACCGGAGGAACCGGGAACGCGGAAGCAGCTCAGTTACTCGATTCCATCAAGAAGGCAAACCTGAAGGTGGACACCATGGTCGGAGGGCACGGACTCATCGGCCCGTACGCGGAACTGACGAAGGCTATCGCAGCCATGAAAAAATAAGCTGCGTCAAATAAATCAGACCAAGGAGGGGCAGCACGATCATCGCAATCAGGATGGCGACAACCAACACAATGAAACCCCAGTCCCTGAGCGGCTTTCGCGTACCGCTCAGGGACTCACGGTAGATGCGAATGTTCTTCATGTTCGCCTTGAAAGCGAAATCGAAAAAATCGCCGACAACGGGGATCGATCCTACTGCGGTATCCACTCCTAAATTGAGCAGCATGCGCAGAATGGCCGCGTTGTGCACGCCGTGCTGCATGGCCCGCAAAACAATCACGGCACTCATGATGTTGGTCACAACGTCGCCAAGCCCAGGGATAAGCCCGATCAATCCATCCAGACCGATCGAAACTGGCCCGATGTGGATGGAAGAATCCATCAGCCATGCGATTTGCTCGGAAAGCTCGTCGTCCAAGCGGCGATCGCTTGCCCGTTGCCATTCGGGTTCCATTGAAACGATTATAGTGTCGGCATGAGCGGAGCGAATGCAAGCCCGGCAGGGCGCAGCCATCAAGAAAAGCCCGGAGCGAATGCAAGCCCGCGCGAAGCGTGAGCGCGATAGCGCGAAACATTAAGTGATAGGGCGCAGCCATCAAGAAAGGCCCGGAGCGAATGCAAGCCCGCGCGAAGCGTGAGCGCGATAGCGCGAAACATTAAGTGATAGGGCGCAGCCATCAAGAAAAGCCCGGAGCGAATGCAAGCCCGCGCGAAGCGTGAGCGCGATAGCGCGAAACATTAAGTGATAGGGCTCAGCCATCAAGAAAGGCCCGGAGCGAATGCAAGCCCGCGCGAAGCGTGAGCGCGATAGCACGAAACATTAAGCGATAGGGCGCAGCCAAGAAGAACATGAAAACGAACGTCATTATCCGTGCATCGGCGGACACCGACATTCCCGCCATTGGGGCGATCTACAGACACCATGTGCTGGAGGGCACCGGCACCTTCGAAATCGAACTGCCCGACGACGCGGAAATCGCACGCCGCCGCCAGGATCTGGTCCAACGCGGCCACCCTTGGCTCGTTGCCGAGGTAGGTGGCGTTGTCGTGGGCTATGCGTATGCAGGGCCGTTTCGCGCGAGGGAAGCCTACCGTTTCACGGTTGAAGACTCCATCTATGTGCATCCGGAATCCATGGGCCAGGGCATTGGGGGAACGCTGCTAAAAGAGTTGATTCAGATTTGCCGGCGAGGCGGCTACAGGCAGATGATCGCGGTCATCGGCGACAGTGGCAACCAGGGCTCGATTCGCGTCCATGAGACCTGCGGATTCCAGCACACCGGCGTGCTGAAGAATGTTGGGCTGAAGTTCGATCGCTGGCTGGACGCCGTGATCATGCAACTGGAGTTGTAGGGAAGTTTTAGCCACGGACGACGACGGACGGGAACGGGGTAATTCAAGGACGGTCAAGGACGGTCACCAAATTCGCTCGGATATCCGTCTGGGCACGGAATCAACGTAAATTCGGGGCCGTGGGGGAATTCGGGCGGGGGGAATTCGGGGCCGGGGGGGAATTCGGGGCCGTGCTACTCGAACCCCGATCTCTGAACTACAAGAGATCGGGGTTCGAGTAGCACGGCCCCGAATTCCCCCCGCCCGAATCCCCCCACGGCCCCGAATTTAGTTTCTGCGTACGAATTTAGTGACTGTCCTGGATTACCCTCCGTGTCTAAAATGCCCTAACACTTACTTTTGACCGCGAGCGCCTCGCCCCCCGCGGCCGCCCGCTGCAGGAGCCGGAGCACCACCCGCCGGAGCCCCCGGAACTGCAGGCGCAGCCGCACCCGGAGCGCCGCCGCCACGCCCACCACGGCCGCCGCCACCCGCGGGTGCGGGAAGCGGGAGCGCGAAAGCCACCAACTGCGGACCTTGACCGTTCGCCGCGCCGACGGACACCAGAATGAACTGTCGACCCTGGTGCGTGTAGGTCATCGGCAATCCGGTCTGCATTCCCGGCATCGGGAGCTGCGCGACGAGTTCACCCGTCTGCTTGTCATAGGCATCGAACATCGGGTCAGTGCCGTCGCCGGCAAAGAGCAACGTCTTCGTCACCATGATTCCAACGTTCCTGGGACTGCCGGTCTTCGGAATGCTCAGCCCCGCCAGGGCCGGATTGCTCTTCACGGCCGCCGGCGTATCGCCGTTCGCGATCTGAAACGCAATGGTTCCCTTGTTCATGTCGTATGCGGTAATGCGGCCGTACGGCGGCTTCCATATGCTAAGCCCCTGCACTCTCGGAATCTGGGCGCCACCGCCGCTCCGATAGTCCCAGGCATAGGTTCCGGGAGCCAGCGGGGTGGCGGGCGGATCGTTTTTCGTAAGCGCAATAACGCCGGGACTCGTATCCGAGCTGACGTACACGAATCCTGTTTCAGGATCCGCGGAGGCGCCCCACCAGTTGGCTCCGCCGCCTAGTCCGGGCATGGCAATCGTTCCCTTGGTGCCGTCTGCTGCGTTCGCAAGAGAACCCGGAGTGTAGATCACGCCGTAACGCAATCCGGAACTCTTCAGCGCTTCGACGGCCTGGCGATGCAACTCCGGAGAGAAATTCATCAAATCGTTCTCCGTGACACCCTGAATATCGAACCCGGGAGGCTTGGAAGGAATCGGCTGCGTTGGCGAGGTCCATTCGCCGGGAACATCGGTCTGCGGCACTCGTGTTTCGGGCATCGGCCAGATTGGCTCGCCGGTGGTGCGGTCGAGCACGTAGGCGAAAGCCTGCTTGCCTGTTTGAACGACGATCTTCCTCGGCCTGCCGTCCACGGCGACATTGAGAAGGATGGGATGCGGCGGCATGTCGTAGTCCCAGATGTCATGGTGCACAAACTGCTTGTACCAGATCATCTTGCCCGTCTGAATATCGAGGCACACCAAAGACGACGAAAACAGATTGGCGCCAGGACGATGCCCTCCGTAAGTATCGTTCGTTGCGTCCTCGATATTGAGATAGACATAGCCCAGCTCTTCGTCGGTGGAGAACGGGCCCCACACGCCGGCATTGCCCGTGTACTCGTTCGAGTTGTTCAGCCACGTTTCCGATCCGGGCTCGCCCTTGCGCGGGATGGTATGAAAAATCCACTTCTTCTTGCCTGTACGAACGTCGAAGGCCGTGACGTCGCCCTTCACGTTGTTGGGCGTGGGGTTGCTTGGCGTGAGGGCCGGCCCGACGATGATCACATCGTTCGATATAACCGGAGGCGAGCTGTTGCCGATCCGCCCGACGATGTCGCCTTTGTAATCCAGATCGAGCTGTTCAAAGAGATCGACAGAACCATTTACACCGAAATTTGGGACAGGCAGACCGGTCTTGGCGTTCAGGGACACCAGCCGGAACCCCGGCGTGATGGTGACGATGCGCTCATCGGTTCCATTGCTCCAGTAGGCGACACCCCGCGCATAGGTTCGCGCAGGCCGATCTTCGCGGTCGTCTCCTGGCGGCCTCCAGGTCCAGAGTGTTTGACCGGTGCCGGCATCGGCCGCAACGATCGTGCGCTTCGGGCTCAGGGGGAAATAGATGACACCATTCACCATGATCGGCGTCGTTTCGGAACCTGTGTTGCCGAAGTTGTCGAACTTCCAGGTCCAGGCAACCTGAAGGTTCTTCACATTGTCACGGTTGATCAAGTCGAGAGGCGAGTAACCCGTGCTACCGGTCTCGGCCGCATAGGCACGCCATTGTCCCTGCTTCGCTCCCGTCTGAGCGAGCAAAGGGAGAATGGCGATGAGGAGAATCAGAAATCCGTAAGACAGATACCGAAGCCGACGCGTCATGGGCGGTCCCTCCAAGACTTGAGTTGAAAGCTAATTGATAGCGAAGTGTATATAACGACGTGGGCGGGAAGAAAAGAAAAAGGGGATTGGTTCCGCGCGGTGGTTCCCCTAAATGACAAATGAGGGAAAGGAGGGGGGTCAGACCACTCGAACCCCAAACTCTGAACTGCGAGTTTGGGGTTCGAGTGGTCTGACCCCCCTCCTTTCCCTCATTTGTCATTTTAGGGGGAAGCTACTGGGGTTCGCCGGCCGGCGCTGCAGCACCGCGGCCGCCGCGCGCCCCACCGGCACCGGGAGCACCCGCCCCAGGTGCGCCGCCACCGCGGCCGCCGCGGCCACCACCACGACCACCCGCGCCACCAGCCGGAGCGGGGGGTGCGACTGCCCAGGCAACCATCTGTGCGCCGCCACCTTGGGGACCACGCGCCGCGTGAACGATGTACTGCTTGCCTTGATACATATAGGTCATCGGAATGGCGGTCCCCGGACCTGCAGGCATCGGCGCCTCCCAAAGGCCTGCGCCCGTCTTCTTGTCGTAGGCGTGGAAGATTGCCTGTCCTCCCGAGCCTTCAGTGGCGAAGAGGAAATTCTTCGTCACGAGCAGATGCGCCTGTGAAGGAGACCCTGTCGGCGGAATGTTTTTCAGACCGAGGGCATCGAGTGCGGTCTTGATGTTCGGCGGCGTGTCGCCATTGGGAACCTGCCATGCGATCGTTCCCTGATTCATGTCGTAGCCGGTGATACGGCCATACGGAGGCTTCAACAGAGGCAAGTTGCTTATCCGAGGCACGCCGGCCGTGGCCTGATTGTAGTCGGGGATTTCAAAATCAGTACCGGCATTGGGATTCGGGCTATTGCCAATGCCAGTCGGACTGGTGTTCGATCCAACATAGATGAATCCCGTTTCGGGATCACCGGCGCCGGACATCCAGTTGCCACCGCCGCCGTAACCGGGAACCTCGATCGTACCCTTCACTGCATTTGGACCGGTCGTCACCTGCACGGCGGGCGTGTAGATGGGACCGATGCGCCATCCTTCGAGCGCCTGAAGAGCCGCGGACTTCAACGCAGGCGTGAAATCGATGAGATCGTCCGGCGTGATGCCTTGACGATCATAAGCAGGTGGTTTGCTCGGGATCGGCTGCGTTGGATTAGTCCATTCGCCTTTCAAATCCGTCTGCGGGACGGGCGTTTCGTTGATCGGCCAGACCGGCTTGCCGTTCGTACGATCAAAAACGTAGGCAAAAGCCTGCTTGCCTAACTGCACGACCGCTTTGATGGGCTTGCCGTCAACCGTAATGTTGATAAGTATCGGATGCGGCGGACTGTCGTAATCCCAGATATCGTGGTGGATCGTCTGGAAGTACCAAATCATCTTTCCCGTCTTGATGTCGAGACAAACGACGCTGTCGGAATAGAGATTCGCTCCGGGGCGTGCGCCCCCGTAAAGATCGTTTGTCGGCGCTTCCGTATTGAGATACACATAACCCAATTCCGGATCGGCCGAAAACGGACCCCAGACTCCCACGCTTCCGGTGTACTCCGCGGAGCCATTGAGCCATGTGTCATACCCGGGCTCGCCCTTTCGCGGAATCGTATGGAAAATCCATTTCTTCTTTCCGGTTTTCGCGTCGTAAGCGAGCACATCCCCCTTGACGTTGGTCTTCACCGGACGGAGATGCGCAGGCCCCACAACGATGACGTCATTTGAAATCACAACCGGTGAGCTGTTGCCGATCTTGCCGTTCGGGTCGCCTTTGTAGTCGATATCGAGGTCCTTCATCATGTCGATGATGCCGCCGTTACCGAAGCTGGGAACAGGCACGCCGGTCTTGGCGTTAAGAGCAACCAGGTTGAATCCGGGAGTTGCGAAGACGATGCGGTCGTCGCCTTTTCAGTCGGTCCAATAGGACACACCGCGATGCACCTTGCGCGGCGCTCCGTCAAACCGCGCGCCTTCGTTGGGGCGATAGACCCAGATGGTCTCACCCGTTCCTGCATCGACGGCAACGACGAATCGCTTCTGGTCCATGGAGAAATAGAGGACGCCATTGACCATGAGAGGCGTCGCTTCGCTGGTGCCCTGTGGATTGGGCAGAAGGCTGTCCGACTTCCATACCCACGCGACCTTCAGGTCCTTGATGTTGTCGCGGTTGATCTGATCGAGAGGCGAATAGCTCGTGCTGGCCTCGTCTCCACCGAAAGACCGCCATTCGCCAGCCTTGGCACCCTGCTGGGCGATGATCGGGTAAATCGCCCCGAGAGTGATCAGAAGTCCACCTAAAAGCAGCCGAAGCCGTCGCGTCATCACATCCTCCTCATTACTCTTACTGGCTGCGCCCTGCCGAATAAGGTTTCGCACGATCGCGCTCACGCTTTGCGCGGGCTCGTATTCGCAGCCGCTTATCCAAACATTGTTAGCAGCGAAACCCTTTATATCGGATTCAAAACACAAGTCAAACGCAAAACCCGACGGTGCCGTGAATGCTAAGATACCAACCGGCCATGAGCGACACGATGATCACTCTCCAGGTGCAGCATCGCAACAAGCGCGGCGCAATCCATTTGGAGTTTCAACCCTGGAGCGGCACAGAGATGCCGATCCATTTTCGAGACGATCTCCACCGGCGATCTGGTGTCCTTCGCCTGGATGGCGCAACAGGCAATGCGGTCCTGGTGCCCACGCGGCCGTACGTGGGAGAACTTGCGGATCCCGCAGAACTGCGCCAATACCTGGCAGGGTGGCTCCGCCCTTTCGGTTCCAACTTCACGTTCGGATGGTCGCCTTCGCCGGAGCAGATGCCTCGCTACGACGAGCAGTATCACGCCGACAACCAGTACACTCAGGGCGATTCGCTAGAGATCGAGATCAAGACCGTTCAAGCGCAGATCATCCGACAACTGGCTGCTCCGAAAAAATGTTTGATTGGCGGCTGCTCGAATGGAGAACTCGTTCGACGCGTTCTCGAGGGGGGAATCGATTGCTTCGGATTTGATGTCATCCCGGGTCTTGAAAGCATCAGCTTTCCCGAAGTAAAGGGACGCCTCCGCGAAGGCCCTATTACCGCGATTCCCTTCGCTTCCCAGGATGGCTTCGACACCTTTGTCGCCGTCGATGTCCTCGAACACATTCCGGAGCGCGATATCCCTCAGGTGGTGGAGGAATGGCGGCGAATGGATCTCAGGAAACTCGTGCTGCTGATCAATCTCAACCAGTTCTGGTTCCCCGGACACATCACCCTGCGGCCCCTCGATTGGTGGGCCAGCCAATGGAAGTCTCTCTTCCGCCTTGCACGGGTTGAAAGCCGATTCGAAGATCTCCCGCTCGTCTACAGCAACGCCGGACACTACAACCAGCAGTGGACCTACTGGGAACGAATCTAGCATTTCCCGTACTCGAATAAAGGACTGGACGGAATTGGTGAACCCCGATTTATTTGACGTTCAAAGCCGATTCGAAGAAGCTCCGAGCGGTCTGCACCAACGGCGGGCATTCGAACCAGCAGTAGACCTCCCGGGAACCCGCATAGCCTTAACCGATACGGTGCAATGCCCGTACGGTCCCAAATTAGGCCGAACTAGCTGCCATCCGCCTCACGCGAAAGTGCCGCGATTAGCTTCGAGTAGAGCCGTGCTCGAGTCGATTCCCTACCGCCGCCGTGCGTCCAGTCAAAGCCGAGGGCCTGCCAGTCGGGATCGTCCGGATCGAGCCCCAGCGTTTCGATGTAGGAACGCTCGACCACGAGAAACTGCTTCCGGTACCCCAGCAAATATCCACCGCGATTCTGGCGAACCGCTTCGGCTTCATCGTGCGTCTTGTACCAAAGATTCAGATGACCTCCGCATTTCCTGGGACACAGCAAGTCGCCGAAATCATCCGTTGCCTCACCGCTGAGCACGCGTTTGGCGTGGGGCCAATTGAGAAAGCCGATTTCCCTGGCGATGACCTGCAGGCAATCCCGCCGCCTTATTTTGCCAGGATCGAAACGGGGAACAGCCTGGAAGCGATTCAATGTCTTCAGATTCTGAGTTTGGGCGCGACGGTGAAGAATCTCCGCGCGGATACGAAGCTCTTGAACGGCGTCATTCATTACACGTCTCCTTCCTCAAGGCACTGCCGCTCCCATTGGCCTCAAGAGAACTGTAATGTTTTGGAAACCTGCGACGGATTTCAGGGTGAAGGCTTCTTTCGGCGGGACGGCACCCCTGCGCACCAAATAGGAGTGTAGCACGGGCGAACACTTCCCAACCGAGACCGTCTAAGGTCGACTGAGCCAGCGGACGGAGAACCCATGAAGAATTATTTCCTATTTTTAATCGTTCTTATTGCAACAGTCGGAATAGAGATGGCCCAGGGCAGCGATGTAGCGCCGGAAGCCAAGGTCATGACTGTTGGGAGTGTTGACAAAATCGACCTCAAAGGAAAATCGATCAAACTCATTCTGGCAACCTCCTTCACTATCGAGCAGAAAACCGACGACGGTCACGACACCGGAGGACGCGGCGGAGGACGCGGCGGCGGCGGTGGGCGGGGTGGACGGGGAGGCGGCGGCGGCGGAGGCCGCGGCGGCGGACGCGGTGGTGGACGGAGTGGTGGAGGCGGCGAAACAAATAGCAACAACGGGGGCACGGCAGCCCGCGGCGCGGCTGGTCCAGCCCTTTCGGATTACAAGGTGATGATTTCCGCCACAACCGCCTTCAAGGACGGCGACAAGGGGATCAAGATCACGGACCTGAAAGTTGGAGACATCCTCCAGGTAATGAGTGCGAAAGGTGGTTCCAAACTTGATGCCATCGAGGTTACTCGGTTGCCCCGAGAAGCTCCAGATACGAGATAGTTCGCAAGGTTTCGGGGCAGCGTCACTCGAACGAAAATCTCATCGCATTCCCTTCAGGAAGCGCTCCTGGGACGGAAATGAGGGACAGAGAGCAATTAGCGTGGGATCCGCAGTCTTGACGAAACCGCGCTGCTAATTGCTCTCTGTCCCTCATTTCCCCGTCCAAATTACCGGCAGGCCCGAATTGGCTCTGCCTTACTCTCCCGGATTACTTCTTGTCGGGGAGGGCGTAGACGTACATGTTGAAGCCGGTCGTCGGAGGATTGATTTCCGGCTCCACGGTATCGGGGACCAGCCAGGGGCTGCCGCCGCCGCGACCGGTGGTGACGATAACGTACTGTTTGCCGTTAACAGCGAACGACGCCGGGAATCCCTGGACTGCAGTTGCCAGTTTCTGTGTCCAAAGGACCTTGCCGGTCTTCACATCAAAAGCTTTCAGCTCTTGATTTCGGTCGCCAACAAAGCCGACGCCGCCGGCGGTTGTTAAAACTGCTGACACGAAAGTCGCTCGCTGTTCGAGGGCCCACACTTGCTTCAAGGTAGCCACGTCGAATGCTGCAAGCTTGCCGAGATTGCCGTTGCTGCCCGGGCTTTCATAGAACGAACGCGCGGCGCCGCCGGCGTTACCAGTGCCTGCAAGATTCGGGTCCTGCGGCACCATGACCTGGCACGCCTGAACAAGTGGAGCGATCAGCATGTTGGTCGGCTGGTGATAACTCGTCGCTTGCCAATTGTGACCGCCGGCGCTGGTCGGGCAGCCATCCACGGCTTTGCCGGTATCTTCGTGAAGAATGTCATCGCGATACTTCGGTTTTCCGGTTTTCGGGTCGAAGCTCTCCCAGACGTTCTGAAAGACCGTCGCCGTGTGACCGAGGTACTTACCAGTAGCGCGATCCAGTTTCCATAGGATCCCGTCCTTGCCGATCGTCAGAACCAGTTTCTGATTGCCCTGGTCGACAAGCACACGCTCGAATACGACGTCCAGATCCAGAGCCTCGGCAGGCGCGTGCTGGAAGTGCCACTTGTATTCGCCGGTGTCCGGGTTAAGCGCCAATGTGGAACTGGTGTAGAGCGCATCGTCTTCCGTTCCGCGGGTGAGAGTCATCCACGGCTTCGCCTGCGCGGTTCCCCAATAGGTCAGATTCAAATCGGGATCGTAACTGCCGGTGATCCACAGTTCGCCGCCGGCACGATTTCTGTCCGGAAGAGTTCCCCAGCTCTTTCCACCGATCTTGTCGTCCGACTTGGCGACCGTGTAGAACTTCCAAAGCAGCTTCCCGTTGTTTGCGTCGTAGGCGCTGACGTAGCACTTTTCTTCCGTATAGTTGCCGCAGCCGCCCATGCCTGCGATAACTTTGCCGTTAACAACCAGAGGGCCGCTGGAACCCATGTTGCGCCCGGCGTCGGTAGACCATACTTCCTTTCCGTTGCGGGCGTCGACTGCAGTAATTCGGTTGCCGTTGGTCATGATGATCTTATCCTGATAGATCGCCAGCCCGCGCAGCGCGATGCTGCCCTGTACCTTGGTTTCCCAGATGGTTTTTCCAGTGGTTCCCTGGATCGCCTGAAGAATGCCACCGGTGTTGGTCAGATAGATAATCCCATTGTGCACGATCGGAGCAGGTTGATTGCTGCCGCCCTCACGCATGGGATGCATGTAGACCAGTTGAAGGTCCTTGACGTTGGCCGGCGTGACCTCTTTGAGCGGGCTGAAATCGCTTGCGTGATAGTCGCGTCGAATCATGAGCCAGTCGCCGTCGTCCGGCTTGCGTAACATGGCGTCCGTGACGGGAACATAGTTGGGAACTTCGCCTGCGATGGTGACACCGACTGGAGTTGCATCTGCTGCGGCGCCGCGGCCGCCGCCCCGTGCTGCACCGCCAGCGGCGGGAGCACCGGCTGCGGGTTGTTGTCCTCTTCCTCCGCCGCGCGGTGCCGCGGGTGCCTGCCCAGCGGCAGGAGGCTGCTGAGCAAGAGTCAGGGCGCCCGAGAGGGCAAGACCAAACAGAGCCAGGGCAATTTGCTTCTTCGTAGTAACCATGAGTTCCCCCTATTTCAAGAGCCAGCCCAACAGATGTCCGTTGGGGGCGCCTTCGCTATTGATCTGGATGTACATCTTGCCCTTCTTGAGCCCCTCCACCTGGGCGGGAGTCAAGTCAAAGGTACCTGCGATTGTGCCGCTCGTTCCGGGCGGTGCGGCCTGCGGCGACTTGGTTAGCGTGAGATCGAGAATAAGATCGAGGCGAGCGCCCGTCGCCACTCCCAGGCCGACCTTCGCGACAGTTGCGGACGACGCCATCTTTTCGAAATTCCCGGCAACCGTAAGCTTTTTGCCGCTGAGCGTTGCCGTCGCCGAGCCGATCCCTGCAACCATGCTCGCGGGCGTTGCGCCATTTGCACCCCGCAAACCCAACGGTGGCGCGGGGGCCAGCCGCACTTTGTATTTGTCTCCACCCTGCGCCTGCACAGGCAGCGTGGCAAGCAGGCTCGCCCCCAAAGCCAGAACCGTGAGGCACGCAATGATCCTGTTCTTCGATGTCATATCCACTCCGTTAGCGCGTCGTTTTGCGCGGATTCTACTGCAAGTTTCCGGAAAGTAGGCCAAAGCATTGTCCCAAGCATGCTTTCAGTCAAATGAAAAAAATTGGCGGTATAGATGGGAAGGCGTCCAGAACGTCCCTCTCACTTTCGGAGCGTGGCCTGCCAGTTGGACAGGACCTTGGGCCGCTCGGTATTCCCATCGGCCGCCTCTCCCATGCCTCCGGAGCCGAGGTGATGGGTGATCTCGTAATGTGCGAGTATGGTGCCGATCATGGGGCCACGAAATTCTGCGGGATTCTACCACTCACGGCCTGATATCGTTCACGGCACTATGCGCAAAGTTCTCGTTCTCTGTTTCTGCATTGGTGTTGGTGTCCTGACTCCCGTGATTCTTTTGACCCAGGGACCGCCGGCCGTGGCACCTGCCGTCGTGCGAATGACGGTCCAGACCACGGATGGGAAAACGCTGACGGGTCGCGTCCTCGGCGAAGGCATGATCGATCTTCAGCTTGCCACCGACGATGGGCGCGTGCAGCTTTTGCGCAAGACCGCAGACCCGAAGCGCTATCGCGTCGTGACGTCTCAACGCGACTGGCCTACGTATCACGGCGATCCAAGCGGCAACCACTACACCACGATTACTCAGATCAACAAGAGTAACGTCGCGCGTGTCAGTCCTCGATGGGTCTTCCAGCTTCCGGGCATCACCCAGCAGGTTGAGAATACGCCCCTTGTTGTTGAAGGTCTCATGTACGTTTCCAGCGCAAACGAAATCTGGGCCCTCGACTCCGGCACGGGCCGTCAGGTATGGCACTTCCGCCGCGCGCGAACCACGGGCCTTGCGGGCAATGCGGCGATTGGATTCAACCGCGGCGTTGCGGTCTCCGGCAATCGCCTCTTCATGCTGACAGACAATGCGCACATGGTGGGGTTCGATCGCTTCAACGGCGAACTGCTCTGGGAAACAGAAATGGCGGACTGGAAGCAGAACTACAACGGGACAGCCGCGCCGCTGGTTGTCGGCAATCTTGTGATCTCCGGAACCGCCGGCGGCGATGAAGGCGTTCGCGGATTTATTGCCGCATACGACACAGCAACAGGAAAGGAAGCGTGGAAGGTCTGGACAGTGCCGAATCCCGTTGAGCCGGGCGCCGAATCATGGACGGGTAAACTGACGGAACATCGCGGGGGCGCGAGCTGGATGCCAGGCACCTACGACCCGCAACTCGATCTCATCTACTGGCCCACCGGAAACCCCGGCCTCGACTACAACGGCGACGATCGCCAGGGAGACAATCTCTATACCGACTCCATTCTCGCGCTCGAGGCAAAGACCGGAAAGATGCGATGGTATTTCCAGTTCACGCCTCACGATCTCCACGACTGGGACGCACAGGAACCGCCGGTTCTTGTCGACACCCAGTGGCAGGGACAGCCGCGCAAACTTCTCGTGCAGGCTAATCGAAACGGATTCTTCTATGTGCTCGATCGTACCAACGGTCAGTTTCTGCTGGGCAAGCAGTTCCTGAAGAATCTCAACTGGGCGAAAGGAATAGATGCAAAGGGCCGGCCGATCCTGAATGACCTTCAGGAGAACGCTCAGGGCCAGACCTACGTGTGTCCCGGTTTTCAGGGCGGCGCCAACTGGTACTCCACATCGTTCAATCCCACGACTGGCCTGTATTACTTCTCCGCGCTCGAACGCTGTAACAACTTCACAAAACGCACGCAGGAATGGCAGGCGGGACGTGGCTTCCAAGGCGGCAGCGCCAATCCCGCTCCCGGCGAGACCTACACGAAGTCACTCCGCGCAATCAACATTCAGACAGGCGAGATCGCATGGGATCTGCCGGGGGTAACCATGCCCGCCACTTCATCGGGTGGCGTCATCTCTACAGCATCCGGCCTGGTGTTCTTTTGTGAAAACAGCGGTTCGTTCATCGCTGCCGACGCGTCCACCGGAAAAGTCTTGTGGGATTTCCCGACGAATCAAACGTGGAAAGCCTCGCCCATGAGCTACGTCTTCGATAACAAGCAATACGTGGCCATCGCCGTCGGGACCAGCATCATGGCGTTCGGGCTGCCGGAGTAGCGTGTAACAGCCGAGCGTCTCAGAGTCGCGTTCCACACAGGAGCCGTTCCGCTGTCTTTGAGCATGTTTTCGAAAGCTATCTGGAACGCAACGCCAGTGCTTATTTGGCGCAGGTTCGGCTGGCAACAAGTTCTGCATACAACGCAATGACGGGAAACAGTCCATCAATCAAAGCTTTCTGTACCGGTCAGGCGAAATCAGGAACGGCCTCGTTGGCGGGACTACTGGGAACACACTACCGCGCAGCGCATGAACCGGAACGCGAACAGTTCCTCGGAATGATCCTGAAACATGCGCGCGGCGATGTCGACGGAGTGGAGTTTCGCGAATACTTCGTTGGTCGCGACGCCCGACTCAAGCTGGAGTACGACATAGCGTGGGCCAATCAGTTCATTATCGACACGCTGCTGTCCGCGTTTCCCCAGGCGAGATTTATCGTCCTCATTCGGGATCCCTACACCTGGCTCCAATCGATCTGCGGCCATTTAATCAGCCGTCGGATTCCAGCGGATGTCCGGGCATTTCTGGATTGGTGGTTCAAGCCCGAACTTTACCCGCACTCCGATGAGGACCGTGTCTTGCAGGATCGCGGCCTCTATTCTGTTGCGGCGTTCCTGCAAGCCTGGGATCGGCACATCCACGGATGCACAAGGCAAATTCCCCCGGAACAGCTTCTTGTTTTGAGGACTCATGAACTTGTCCGTTCGCACGAGCGGCTCGCGCAGTTCCTGCAAATTCCTATCGATTCATTGGATCGCCGTCAAGGGAACGTCAATCGAGGTTCGTGGGCCGACCGCTTGGAATCTCTGATCGATCGAGCCTATATCGAGGAGACCGTCCAATCGATATGCCGTGAGAACATGGCCCGTTACTTCCCTGAAGTCACCACCCTGGAATCCGCCGGCAAACTCTGGGACGGATGGACTGGCGCCTCTGGAATTCGGTGAACGTCCATGAACGTCCCGGAATTACTCACGGCACAGAAATCGAGCGATTGATCCAAAGGATATTGTCCCAGCTCAAGAGTTTCTCCGTGCCGTCGAATAGCTTCGAGTAGCTGCCGCCACCGGCCTTGAACGAAAACTCTTTCACGCGATCGGGAGGGTTCGTTGTCGCGTTTCGCAATATGTCCAGAACCTGTTCCTGCCTGGAGATCTGATAAAAACCAGGATTCTTTGCAGAGTAGAACTTCGTTTCGGCAGGATTCCCTCTGTTGGCAACGCCGCGTTCGTACTTAATGTGCATTTCCAGTCGTTCGCCGGTGGCGGCGGCAAAGACCCAGTCCTGCGAGTCGATAATCGGCCCGGACCCGCTCGTCGTAGCCCGCTGCATCGAGTGCGTCGTGGCCAGAAGGTAATTGCCGAACGGCCCGGGCGCGTCGGCTGGATCCTCCGTCAGCCCGCCGATGACGAGTTGGACGTTGGCGCCCGTGGGATCCTTTACTGGAGCGACGAGGTAGACGAGACGGTTCGATCCCCTTCCGACGGGTTTTCCATCCGGTGCGTTAATCGTGACGCGATCGATGAAGACCGCGCGCAGATTCGCATCTTTCGCGGCGCCCTGGGCCGCGATATTCGGCGTCCATCCTTGTGGCAAAAAGCTCATCAGCACGGCGTCGGGAACATGGAGATCCAGTTGGAACCTTGCCTCGAAACTGGTTTCAACCGCCGTCTGAGCGTTGGCATATCGCGCGAGCCCAGCAATAGCGATGAAAGCGAATGAAACGCGAATCGCGGTCAGAGAAAAATGTCGTAACACTCCGTCCTCCTCATGTCTTGTAGTTCTACCGGCTGACTCCACGTCCGGAAGTGACCCCGCGCGGGATTCATCCTTCGGCGCGCTTCTTGATGTCCTGCAGCTGGGCGATGTCCAGGAGATCCTGCGGTCTTCCGGCCTGCTGCTTCATGGCAACCAGGTCGTCAATCGAAGCCACAAAAAATCTTCGGCCGTCGACCACCACGGTGACCGCACGCTGGCGGAGTGCGTCAAGTCGGTTGCTCTCGCTGACCAGAAGATCCACTTCGGTACTGCCATCCGGTGTCCGGAAATTCAGCGCCAGCATACCCTTTTCATCTTGCCAACGACGGACCTGTTCGACATCGCGGATTCGCTCCACAGGCTCAGGAATACGCGGCCGGGCCCCGAGGGACCACAAGAGTTCGACGATTGCCGACCACGAATCGGGCGCCATACTGGGGACAATGTCGAGGTCAAATGTAACGCGCGAACTGCCGTGGAGAGCCGCAGCGACCCCGCCAACGATCACAAAGTCAATGTGACTGTCGTGGAGATGGTTCAGAATCTCGAGAAAGTTGATCGCCATGGGGTTGTTGCTGCCTGAAGGCGTTGCGCAGAATCATCATGCTTGTCGCGCGTTCACTGAGGAGGCGCAACCGCGTCGTGAAGGTACGCTCGTCCAGCGGCGCTATCGAAGTTTGATCGGGCTGAACGCCGGTCCAATCGATATCGGGATGATCTGACGGCTGCATCTAGAGTTCAATGGTAGTCGATTTGGCACCTCCACGCCACGGATCGCGATACGTCTCATGCCTACTTCACTGATTCAGCCTTGAAGGAAACCTGCAGGTCTGGCTTGGTATCCCGAAGGATTTCGACGATGGCTAAACGGTCGGCGACTGAGAGACGCGAGTACTTCCTATCGCGGACCTGCCCGGAGAGGATTGCCCACGTCCGGCGATAGACCGCATCCTTCGCAACGCCTGGCAGACCATCGAACTGCTTCGAATAAATCATGTAGCTGCACCAATACCGCATCAGGCGGCCCGAAAGATCGAGTTGCCGAAGCGATCGCCCCTTCTTGTCGCCGGGGCCTTGCTCGGCAAACTCGGCTGCAAAACTTGTGGAACCCGTGATCTTGTCTTTGATTACCGCCTCATCGACGAATATGAGATAGTTCACGACTTCGCGGGCCCCGTCCTGCAAGGAAACGGCAGTCTCCTTTGTCACTATCGTAAAAGTTTGATCCTTGAATGTCCCCGAATTAGCCTGGGCCAGGCTGCATGCGGTCGGTCGGTTTAGGCTCTGCAATCGAAATCCGTGTTAGGAGCGTCTAAGATCATGATGATCCGAGAATCGCGGCATGACGTTTCGGAGAACCATCCGTTGCGCCGTTTATTTCTGACACTGGCGGAACGCGGCATGATCCAGCAAGTCTACCGGGATCCGCAAACCATGAAGTACCTCGCAGACCTCTTGACGGAGTTCGTACACAGGGACAACATAAACCGAATCACAGCGTCCGACGGCGCCCGGCTTCAATACTTCGCCGACATGTTCGCCCAGGCCTCCGCGCAAATGCTGCCCCAGATCCGGCGCGCCCATTTCAAACACATCGGCGATCTTGCGCTCTTCCAGCTCGGGTTGTTTCCGGAACACCTCACCTATGGACGCCGGCTCGTGAGTCCCAGTTACTATGCCGCTCAGGGAAGACGCTCATACTCGATCGCCGCGGAATCCGAATACGACAGGGACACGGTGGTCCTGCGCAAGTTGTCGGATCACTTCGAGGAATGCGTCGCGGCTTTGAACTGGGTACACACGTACATTCGGGATCCCTTCTTCCAATATATGTTCCGAGAGTTCGACATTACCTAGCCCCTGCTAGTTTGGCCACGTCGCATCCGGGCTGTAGTTGATGATCGTCTGCGGAGGAACAGTGGGAATCATCGGACGGAGATAAGGACGGCCTGCACTCTTGTGGCACGTATAGCAGGCCTCGAGCATGCCCTTGTATGTGGTGACGAAGCCCGCGCTGTCCTTGTCTTCAATCGCCTTTTTCAGCTTGGCCAGGCTGTCGGTATCCATGGCGTCGAATATGCCCTGCAGATTCACGACTTCACCACTGGGTGTCTTGGGCGTCGGGTTGATACGAAGCAACCACCGGATGCGCCCGCGCGTTTCATTGAAATAGAACATGGCCAGAGGCCAATTCTTCTGCTGGCCTGCGAACCAGAGATTCGAATACTGGAAGGACGCGTCCGCCATAACGTGCGACAGATTCGGCGTGATGTTCTTGAGCTGGGTTACATCCGCATTCAATGCCGCCAGGTCCACTGGCGCCTTTGCGGTCTTCTCTTCCTGCCTGGCTGAGCTTTGCGCAAGGGCTGGAAGTTTCCAAACGACCAATCCTCCGATCAAAGCCCCGGCGATGAACAGAACGAAACCTTTGACCACGGCACGACACCTCCATTGTGAATTCCGACTCACGATAGTGCAGAACGCGTCCGACTGCAAAGCCCTTCAAGACCCGTGGCTGCAGCAAATGAAATGTCCGGTCTGAGGTCAGGGTGGAAGTAATGTCGCATTCGCACCGGAGGTTGAGAATGGATGGCGCTATTTCCGGCTCGAGCTTTGGAGCGGGCTATGAAGATCAGCGAATTTCAGGGAATTCTCCGAGCTTCGTTTGGGCTGCCAGGTTGCCTTTGGAAGCGTGAGACGGCGGTGCCGGAGTAATCCGCCCGATGTCCGCAACTTTCGAGCGTGCAGGTCAATACGAGCTTACCGGCAGGCGGAGGCTCACGCCCTTCCGCTCCTTCGCTGGGATCGAGGGCGAACAGGATGGGGAGTTGACATTTCTCGCAGCGAACGCCAAGACACCATCGCGTGTCGGTCTTGAACCGTTGAAAAACATTCATAGTCCTTATTCCATTCGCTCGGTAAACATTGTCTGTCGTTGCGAAAATGGCGGCAGTTCAATACGGCACAATCGGCTCTTCGAGGGTTGATCTGAGCTGTCCTTCAGATCCACGGAATCGCTAATACGGTGTGTGCATCCTCCGCCCTTTCGGGCATAATTCCCTCACATTCCGACATTGGAGCGCATGGACGAACAAGTTAGGAACCAAAATGAGAAACAAGACAGCTTCAATAATATTGGGGCTCTTACTCACGCTCGCGGCCCTCTCCATCACGGCGCAGCAGCGCGCAACCGCGCCCGTCGCGCCGGCGGCTCAGACTGCCGCAACCACCTACCGTGCGCCGCGCACAGGCGACAATCGTCCCAACCTCAACGGCATCTGGCAGGCCCTCACCGAAGCCAACTGGAACATCGAGCCACACGCCGCGGATTTCGGCACCGTGCCGGCGCTCGGTGCAATCGACGCGGTTCCGCCAGGGCCGGGTATCGTTGAAGGCGGAACCATCCCGTACAAGCCCGAAGCCCTGGCGCAACGAAAAGAGAACTACAAGAAGCGCATGGAACTCGATCCGGAAGCGAAGTGCTATCTGCCCGGCGTGCCGCGCGCAATGTACATGCCGCAGCCGTTCCAGATCGTCCAAAGCACCGATCACATCATGATGGTGTTTCAGTTCGGCGGCGCCATCCGCACTGTCTACATGAAAGATCAGAAGCCCGCGCCGGCGCCAAGCTGGATGGGTTGGTCCAACGGGCACTGGGAGGGTGAGACGCTTGTTATCGAAACAACCGGTCTGGACGATCGCACCTGGTTCGATCGCGCCGGCAACTTCCATAGCGATGAAATGAAGGTCACCGAACGCATTACCGCGCGCAGCGGGGAGACGTTGAACTACGAAGCGACGATCGACGATCCGAAGACGTTCACCCGCACCTGGAAGATCGGTTTCCCGCTCTATCGCCGTGTCGAAAAGACGGCTCAAATCATGGAATTCAAGTGCGCGGAATTCGTCGAAGAGTTACTGTACGGGCATCTGCGTAAGCAGCCCCTCACCAAATAGTTAGACGTATCAGGGAGGTTCGAATGGAGAGTCGATTTCGCGCAACGTCAGGTCTGACTGGCGTCACGGCCGTTGCGATCGCGATCGCTTTAGCGCCCGCGAACTACGCGGCACAGGCGCGGGGCGGGCAACCCGCCCAGGCTGCCCCGGCGGCACAGGCGGCGGCGAAGTCACCTGCAAAAGCTCCAGCGACAGGCTGGACAAAGAAGACCGCCGACGGGCAACCCGATCTACAGGGGTTCTGGTCCATGACGAGTGGCGTTCCGATGGAACGGCCTGCCAACTGCGGTGCCCGAGAGTTCTACACCGATGAAGAGATGAAAGCCGGCGGCAGGAACTGCATCGCCGCAACGCCAGCGCCCACAGCCAATGTGGCGCCGGAGGCCGGTGGCGCCGCTGGTCCGGGACGCGGCGCAGCTCAGGCGGGCGGCGGACGCGGTGGAGCGCGAGGTGGCGCAGCACGTGGTGGTGGTGCTGCGGCAGCCGCGACACCCAATCCGCATTACGATCTCGCGCAATTCGGCCTCAACGCCAGAACCGTTGCAGAGAGCAATCGCACGTCGATGATCGTCGGGTCCGAAGGCCGCATTCCTCCCCTGTCTCCTGAAGGACAGAAACGACAAGCGGATCTCGCAGCCAAGGCCGCTGCAATGCGCGGTCATGAATTCGATCAAGCCGAGAACCGAAGTCTCACCGAACGCTGCCTGCTGTGGAATGCCGAAGGCCCGCCGATGATTGCGCCCGGCTACAACAGCAACCTGCAGATCGTTCAAGGTGAGGGCTACGTCATGATCCTGCAGGAAATGATGCACGACGCCCGGATGATCCCTATCGACAACCGTCCGCACCTCGACGGCAAGGTCGGGCAGTGGTTCGGCGATGCCCGCGGACACTGGGAAGGCGACACGCTGGTTGTGGAAACAACCAATTTCAACGGCCGCAACCCGTTTCAGAGGGTCAGCAGCGAGAAGATGAAGGTCACGGAACGCTTCAAGCGCACCGACGAAGGGACCCTCCAGTACGAGTTCACGATCGACGATCCGGTCTGGACGAAGCCATGGAGTGCAATTGTCAGCTGGGCCAAAACTGAAGGGCCGCTCTTCGAGTACGCCTGCCATGAGGGAAACTATGGCCTCGTGAATATTCTCAACGGCGCCCGCGTCCAGGAAAAAGAAGCCGCGGAAGCGGCGGCGAAAGTCAGGTAGTAAGGAGACTTATGCGAACAAGATTACTGGCTGTCGCCATGTTCACCAGCTTACTGATGGCCGCTGCGCCCCTTTGGGCGCATCACGCGTTCAACCAGGAGTTCGACGGGAACAAGCCGCTGAAACTCCGCGGCACCGTGAAGAAGATGGAGTGGATCAATCCTCACTCCTGGATCCATCTCGACGTGAAAGGCGACGACGGAAAGATCGTCGAATGGATGATTGAAGGCGGCAGCCCGAACGCGCTCATCCGCGCCGGCTTCACGACGGCGGCTCTGCCGTCCGGTACCGAAATTGTCGTCGAAGCCTTCCAGGCCAAGGACGGAACCAGGAAGGCTTGCGGCGTGGATCTCACCTTCGCCAAAGACGGCAAACGCCTGTTCCTCGGCGGCTCAGCTCCCGGAGCTGGCGGCAATCAGGCACCCCCGCAGGAACAGTGATTCTTCCCCGGTGGCCGCTTCTGGCGGCCACCTCATTCCTCTTCGCGTTCACACAGTCCAAACCTGCCGACGAACTTTCCTGCTATCAGCTAAAGACGGACAACAAGCCGCTAACGAAAACGCTCGCCAACGGTGTGGTCATTACAGTTGGACCAACAAAAACGATCGATCCCGAGCAAGCCTGCGAGGTCGTGGTTCGAGATCAGTATGGTCGCTCTGTCTTCAGTGACCGCGGCTTCAACACCCAGATTCATCCCGCCACAGGACGCGATATTGACAATGACGGACGCCCTGACGCCGTTGTGGGCGTCGACACCGGCGGAGGAAATCGTTGCTGCTGGGAATATCCCGTGATTTCGTTCAACCCCTCGCCGCACGTGCTCCTGAAGTTGCCTCCCGCCGCATTCGACTTCGAAACTCTGCCTGGCAAGACGCTGATCTGGACCACTGCTTCCTTCTACGATCTCGGTCCGGACATGGCGGACTCGCCCACCGTCGAAACCGTGCATGAATTCCGGCCGAGCGGTTTTCTGGATGTCACGCCCGACTACTGCAAGCGGATGCTCGCCGGCGAACTCCGCGGCCCAGGAGATTTGAGAGGTTTGCTCAACGCCTTGCCCCTTCGCTCGAAACAAGCGTCGCGCACCGACACGGGGAGTTCCTTCGATCGGGAGCAGACGCGGAATGCCGCGCTCTCGATGGCTCTTCAGCAAATCTACTGCGGTCAGATTGACGCCGCCTCGCAGCTCGTCCTCGAAGTCTGGCCCGCCGCCGAACAATCCCGGATCCGACACCTAATCAAGGACGCCGTCAACAGCCGCTGGACCGACCTCGCCCGAAAAATGAACTCGTGGTAATTCTGGGGGTAATTCGGGGCCGGGGGGGTAATTCGGGGCCGTGCTACTCGAACCCCGATCTCTGAACTACAAGAGATCGGGGTTCGAGTAGCACGGCCCCGAATTACCCCCCCGGCCCCGAATTACCCCCAGAATTACGGGCAACTAGAGACCCAATAAGCGAACGGCATTCTCCTTGAGGATGAGCGGACGCACGTCGTCGCGAATTGCGATCTTCTCGAAGTCGGCCAGCCAGCGGTCGGGTTTGATCAGGGGAAAGTCGGAACCAAACAACATTTTGTGCTTCAAAAGCGTGTTGGCGTACTGAATCAGGATCGGCGAGAAATACTTGGGCGACCAGCCCGAAAGATCGATATAGACCTGAGGCTTGTGCAAACAGATGGAAATCGCCTCATCCTGCCAGGGAAACGAGGGGTGCGCCAGGATGATCGGCATATTGGGAAAATCCACAGCCACATCATCGATGTCCATGGGATTGCCGTACTTCAGCCGCACACCTCCGCCGCCCGGCATACCCGTTCCGATTCCGCTGTGCCCGGTATGGAAAATCACCGGCAACTTTGCTGCGTCCACGAGTTCGTAGAAGGGATAGGCGACGCGGTCGTTCGCCTGAAAATTCATCAGCGGCTGGTGGATTTTGAAACCTCGGACGCCGGCAGAGATCAAACGTTCGGCCCTGTCGACAGCCTCCTTCCCCCGCGTCGGATCGACGCTGGCGAAAGCGATCATGATGTCGGAATTGGCCTGCGCCAGCGCAAGCACATCTTCGTTGGGAACCTGCTTGCGCCCGGTCATTCGTTCATCCACTGAAAACACGACGCAGGCAATCTTTCTCGATCGATAGTAGTCGGCAAACTCCTGTCGGGTCAGGACGGGCGCCTTGTCCCCGAAGTATTTGCGGGCTGCTTCATCAGCGGCAGAATCCCGCGTATCCGGCTCAATGTGAACGTGAGTGTCGATGGCAAAGAGGTCAGGTATGTTCATAAAGAGTCTTGAATATACAGAAATCGACGGAAGAATTCCCTCTCAGTCATGTCAAACTTATCCGCATCATGAATAACGTCGTCACAATGGAGCGCCTGGACGATATCGCTGTCGTCACTATCGATAAACCTCCTGTAAACGCAATCGGACAAGACGTCTACGAAGGACTGATGGGCGTGTTCGACACGCTGCGGGAAGAACCTTCGATCAAAGCCGTCGTGATCCTTGCCGCCGGACGGACATTCATCGCAGGCGCGGACATCAAGTTGCTGGAGCAAGCCGCGCGGGGCGAAGGAGGCAGACTCTACCTGCATCCTTTGTTGGAGGAGATCGAGAACTTCAGCAGACCCGTCGTCATTGGATTGCATGGAACAGCTCTTGGCGGCGGGGTCGAATTGGCAATGTCCGCGCACTATCGGGTCTCAACGCCTGACGCACAGATGGGTCAACCCGAGGTGAACCTCGGCATCATTCCAGGAGCCGAGGGCACCCAGCGTCTGCCGCGGCTTGTTGGCATCGCAGCCGCCGTCGATATGTGTGTTTCGGGAAAGCCAATCAAGGCTCCGGAAGCCTTGAAGCTCGGCCTGATCGATCGCATCATCGAAGGCGACCTTCGTGCCGGGGCCGTCGCCTTCGCAGGAGAGATGGCGATGCGTCCCTCGCATCCGAAGACGAGCGAGCGCAACGACAAGCTGGGAACGCCCGAAGCGAATGCGCCCATCTTTGCGGCAGGCCGCGAGCAGGCCGCGAAGATTCGCCGGAACCAGACCGCACCGCTCGCAGCTATTGAAGCGATCGAGGCGGCGGCAACTCTCCCTTGGGAACAAGGGCTCTTCAGGGAGCGAGAACTCGCCGATCAGTCCCTGAAATCCGAACAGGCGCTGGCTTTGATGCACGCATTCTTCGCGGAGCGCGGTGTCGCGAAGATTCCCGACATCCCGAAGAACGCCCGTATCATCGAAATTCGACAAGCTGCACTCATCGGCGCGGGCACGATGGGCGGCGGCATCGCGATGGCTCTGGTGAATGCCGGAATTCCGGTGCTTCTCAAAGACAACGATCAGGCAGCGCTCGATCGAGGCATGGCCGCCATTCGCAAAAACTATGACACGTCTGTAAAACGTGGGCGATTCACACAGGAAACAGTGGACCAGCGCATCGCCATGATCCACCCGCAACTGGGATACGAAGGATTCGAAGAGGCGAACCTGATCCTCGAAGCGGTCTTTGAAAACATGGCGTTGAAGAAGCAGATCTTCGCCGAAATCGACGCGGTTGCCGGGCCGGACTGCGTGCTCGCCTCCAACACCTCCACTCTCGATATCGATGAGATCGCATCGGCAACGTCACGTCCGGAAAAAGTGATCGGCCTGCACTTCTTCAGCCCCGCAAATATCATGCGGCTCGTCGAGATTGTCCGCGGACCGAAGACCGGCAAAGAGATTGTGGCCACAGCCCTGGCGGTCACCAAGAAAGTCGGCAAGGTGGGCGTCGTTGTCGGCAATTGCTGGGGATTCGTCGGCAACCGCATGATGTTTCCCTACATGCGCGAGGCACAGTTTCTGGTTGAAGAGGGCGCGACGCCGGCCGCTGTCGACAAGGCGCTCTACGATTTCGGAATGGCCATGGGGATTTTCGCCGTCGATGACATGGGCGGTATTGATGTTCTGTGGCGTGTCCGCCAGGAGCACAAACATCTCGAGAACGCCGATCTGCGCAAACCTCTCATGACCGACAAGCTCTATGAAATGGGCCGCCTTGGGCAGAAGACTGGCGCCGGTTGGTATCGCTACGATGAAACTCGTAAGGCGACTCCTGATCCTGAAGTGGAAACGCTCATCGCAGAGACGGCGCGAAACGCAGGAATTCCTCAGCGAACAATCACGCGCGACGAAATCCTCGAACGCTGCCTTTACGTGATGATCAACGAGGGAGCTCGCATTCTCGAAGAGGGTTATGCGCTGCGTGCCGCGGACATCGATACGATCTACGTTTCAGGTTACGGATTCCCTGGCTATCGCGGCGGCCCCATGTGGTATGCGGACACCGTGGGATTGGAAGAGATCCTTCAACGTATTCAGGAGTTCCAGCGCACGCAGGGCGAATTCTGGGAGCCTGCGTCGCTGCTTCGACAATTGGTGGAGCAGGGTCGCACGTTCGCGCAATGGGATGCGGAGCAAGAGAAGCGTTTCGCGGCGCAATGAGCGGCTGCGCATGAGCGGAGCGAATGTGAGCCCGACAGGGCGAAACCATCAAGTAATGGAAGCCCGCGCGAAGCGTGAGCGCGATAGCGCGAAACCTCAGGCATAGGGCGCAGCGATCAAAGAAATGAGCCCGACGAGCCCCTATCGTACCGTCAACCTCGGCCCCACGGACATCGTCGTAGACCGCAGGCCTGACGGAACGATCCTTGTGCGTTCCCCGCATGAACTTGGCAGCTATGCCGCGAGAATGACGGATCGGCTGGATCACTGGGCCCGTCATGCGTCCTACAGAACGTTTCTTGCAGACCGGGATGCGCATGGCCGGTGGCGCAACGTCACCTACGCCGAGGCGCAATACTTTGCGCGACGTATCGGCCAGGCGCTGATCAACCGCGACCTTTCTGTCGAGCGCCCCGTCATCGTTCTTTCGGGGAACGATATCGAGCATGCCCTGCTGGGTCTCGGCGCCATGTACGCCGGTGTTCCCTATGCGCCGGTGTCGACGGCCTATTCCCTGGTCTCAGCCGACTTCGGTGAACTTCGCTATATCTTCAACCTGCTCACGCCGGGACTCGTCTTCGTCGCCAATGGAACGAAGTTCGAACGAGCGCTTCGGGCGGTGATGCCTGAAGACGCCGAGTTGGTGGTGAACGAGAATCCACTGCCGGGAGCGACGATGTTTGCGGATCTGGTGAACACGGAGCCAGCCGCTTCGCTGGACCATGCTTATTCGCATGTCCATGCCGATACCGTGCTCAAGATCCTGTTCACATCGGGCTCGACCGGAATGCCGAAGGGCGTCATCAATACCCATCGCATGTGGTGCAGCAACCAGGAACAGGCGCGAGCGTATCTTAAATTTCTAGCCGATGAACCACCGGTGATCGTGGATTGGCTGCCGTGGAACCGCGCGTTTGGCGGTAATGCGGACGTGGGCATGGTGCTGTACAACGGCGGATCGCTCTATATCGATCGCGGCGAACCCGCGGCGGGCCTGTTTGAAGAGAGCATCCGCAATCTCAGGGTGATAGCGCCGACAATCTACGGGAACGTGCCGAAGGCATTCGAAGCGCTGATCCCCTATCTCCGCAACGACGCTGATTTCCGCAAGCACTTTTTCAGCCGGCTGAAGCTTATCTACTATGCGGGCCCTGGGTTGTCGCAGCAAGTCTGGGACGATCTATCAGAGATCGCTGTGCAAGAATGTGGCGAGCGCATTCTGCTGCTGACGGGGTTCGGTTCTGCGGAAACTGCCGCGCATGCCCTGTTCGGGTTGCCGAGTTCGGATCGTCCTGGTCTGGTGGGTGTGCCCGCACCGGGCGTCGAGTTGAAGCTTGTCCCAAGCGGGGAAGGAAAACTTGAAGCACGACTTCGAGGACCCAACGTCACATGGGGCTATTGGCGTCGTCTCGACCAGACGCGCGCCGCATTCGATGAGGAAGGTTTCTACAAACTCGGCGACAATCTGCGCTTTGCCGATGACACCGATCCCGCGAAGGGCTTTGTCTTCGACGGCCGTGTCGTCGTGTGACGGATGTCCCTCCAAAGCCCGGCTGATTCAGGAGGGGACACACACCCGAACACATCATCCTCAAGTGCGAGCACTACTCCCCGAACTGAATTCCCTGAGCAAGCGGCAGTTCGCTGGAGTAATTCATCGTAACGGTCTGGCGACGCATGTAAGCCTTCCAGGCGTCGCTGCCGCTCTCGCGTCCACCGCCGGTTTCCTTTTCTCCGCCGAAAGCGCCTCCGATTTCCGCGCCGCTCGTACCGATGTTGACATTGGCAATGCCGCAATCACTTCCGCGCGCAGAGAGGAACTGCTCGGACTCCCGCAGATCGGTCGTGAAGATTGCCGAGCTCAAACCCTGCGGCACCGCGTTGTGCATCGCAATAGCTTCGTCGAGGGTGCGATAAGACATGACATAAAGAATGGGCGCAAACGTTTCGCGCTGCACAACCGGCCAATCGTTCGCTGCTTCAGCAATGCAAGGCGTCACATACAAACCGCCGGAATAGCCCTTCCCCTTCAATTGTTTTCCGCCGATCAGGATGCGGCCACCCTTTGCCTTGAGTTCCGCAAGTGTTTTCATCATGCCCTTCACGGCCGCCGCATCGATCAGCGGACCGACGAGGGTGCGGGGCAACAGCGGGCTGCCGATCGGCAGTTGTTCATAGGCAGCAACCAGCGCGCGGACCAACTGCTCCTTGATGGACTCATGGACAATGAGACGCCGCGTGGTCGTGCATCGCTGGCCTGCGGTGCCAACCGCAGCAAAGAGAAGGGCCCGCTTCGCGAGTCTGAGATCGGCGGACGGGGTCACAACGATGGCATTGTTGCCGCCCAATTCCAGGATCGTCCGCCCATAGCGCCGCGCCACAATTTGGCCGACCCGCTGCCCCATCCGGGAAGATCCCGTCGCCGAAACCAGCGGCATCTGGCGGTCGTTTGCCATGGACTCTCCGATCGATGCGCCCGGCCCCACCACGAGAGAGAAAATTGCCGGATCGACGCCACACTCGCGGCAAACCCCTTCCGCGATTCGGACGCAGGCTATCGCAGTCAGTGGAGTTTTTTCCGACGGCTTCCAAATGGTTGCATTGCCGCACACTGCGGCTAGAGCGCTGTTCCATGCCCATACCGCAACAGGAAAGTTAAAAGCGGAGATGATGCCGACCACACCAAGCGGATGCCACTGCTCCAACATTCGGTGCGCCGGACGCTCCGACGCGATAACCAGACCATATAGTTGTCTGGAAAGACCGGTCGCGAAGTCGCAGATATCGATCATTTCCTGAACTTCGCCTTCACCCTCCGCCAGGACTTTCCCGACTTCGAGTGAGACCAGGCAGCCCAGTTCGGACTTGAGTTCGCGAAGCGCGTCGCCGAAACGCCGCACAATATCGCCGCGTTTCGGGGCCGGGAGGTCGCGCCAGGACTCAAATGCGTTGCGGGCCAATGCGACAGAGTTCTCATAGTCCGCTGGGGACGCCTGACGAACACGCGCGAGAACAGCGCCATCGATTGGAGATCGCTTTGTCAGAATCGCGCCCCGCCCACCCCACGATCCGGCAAAAACGCCGGAGTTGATGGACTGCTGAGATAGCCCGAGCCTGGGGAAAACGGCCCTCACCGCTGCTTCAACGCTAGAAGGCGCTTTGAAGGACATACACCGAGAATAGCGCAGGACGGGGGCGCCTGTGCTATTTCAGATCATCAGGCCGCTACTGACTGCGCCGGTCCAGTGAAGCGCTTCGAAGTAGGCGTTGCGAATCAGTGAAGGATGATAGGAGCGGAGAGAAACGCTTTCAAAATCGCCGGATTCGTAATCCACTACGGCTTGGAGTGTCGAGCCGAGAATTCCGGCGCCGTGGACCAGGGCGTCGCGCACCTCGGCAGTGAGTGGCAGCGCTTCCGCGACTTCAGCCATCGGACGATCAACCACTGCGCTAAGCACGGACAGGAGGCCGACAGCAAAAAACACGGACTGTCTCCACTCGTCATCCGAATCGGCAAGTTGTTCGCACATCCGGGCACGCACCGCGGCCGTCACGAAAAGCTCCCGCGGCTTTTCCTCCACTGTCGAGTACAAGAGAAGGCTGGCCCATTTCCGGATACGTTCAATTCCAATAAGGCCTACCGCATGTTTCACCGATTCGACGGGTCGGCTCAAACCTACATAGCTCGAGTTGGTGAAGCTGAGGAGCTTGTACGTCAGCGGAAGGTTATAACGCACCAGCTCTTCAAGATCCTTAAGACGAATATCAGGATTCTGCAAGGCAGCGAGAAGGCGCATCGTGGGGATACGCGTGACGGGGAGTTTGTCTGTCCCCGGCATAGCCCGGCAAAAAAACCGCCCCTCAAACAGGTCCACTCCAGCAGCCTTGCACAAAGCGAGGTCCTGGTAAGTCTCGATTCCGGCGACCATGACCCGGGCGCTTCCCCCTCGTAACCGATCAACTTTGGCTGCCAGAACATTCGAATCGCAGTCCTTGAAATTCAGGTGAACGATATGCGCACATTCGGTTGCCGGACTGCCGTCCTCGGGTGCAGACACGACGAGGCGATACCCTTGCGCCGAAAGCTTGCGCAGACATCGCTGAAACAAGGTGTCCGTGGATCCGCCGAGTAGCCGAACGAGCGTACGGTCGCGAACAAGGACTTCGTGCTCCCCGGATTCTACGGTTTCAGGCGGCAGGGTCACGATTGCCCAGTGTTTGCCTGCCAGTTCATCGATGTTTGCGGCGATTGCCTCCAGGACACTCCTCCGAGAACCAATGCCCGTTGCCCTACCCTGGGTCTGCGACTGGTAGCCCTGAACGGTTGCTTTTCCATCAAATACCGGTTGCCGATTGATCAACATCCTATGGTGCGCCCCTTCGAGACAATCGAAGAGGTTATCGGCCGGACAGGGACCAGGCTTTACCCTTCAGGAGGCTTTAGAAGTCAGGATGCTATTTATCGTTTGGCGGGCCACGGCTATCTCGAATGGCTTCGAGATCCACGGAGTGCCCGTCGACGTGAGGAACTTCACCGTTTCAGGATTCATGAGATCGCCGGTGACAAAAATCAGCCGGTCAGCAAGCCTCGAGCCTTCGGCCTTGAGACGGCGATAGAACTCGGGGCCATCGGTTTCGGGCATTTTGATGTCGGAAATGACGAGATCGAACTCGTAACGGTGCACCAACTCCATTGCTTCTTTGCCGCTGGCGGCTGTTTGAGTAAGGTGCCCTTCGCTCCGCAGGATCTCCTGGAACATTTCTCGCAGGTGACTTTCGTCATCTACAACAAGAACTCTCTTCCCATCAAATTTCGGGGCTCGAGCCTGCACAGGGTCCTCTTTCACGAACACTGTCACGATGGGAAGCTCAATGAGGAAGCGGGCGCCGCGCCCGGGCGCGCAGGACGCGGTGAGGCGTCCCCCATGTTCCGCGACAATGCCCTGGCAGATGCTCAAACCCAGGCCGGTTCCCTTGCCGACGGCTTTGGTGGTAAAGAACGGATCGAAAATCCTTCGGAGGTTTTCCTCCGGAATGCCGGGGCCGTCGTCTTCAAACGAGATCTCGATATGCTCGTCCTTCTCGGTGGACCTTATGGCCAGGCGGCCGCGGCCATTCGTTTCGATCATCGACTGTTCGGCGTTCACGATCAAGTTGAGAAAAACCTGCTGCAACTGATGAGGATCGGTCATCGTTCGCGGAACCGGCGCGAGTTCGGTGACGAGTTCGATGTTGCAGACGCGGAGTTCATAGGCCCGCAAATCCTTCACCGCATGGGCATAAGAAAGCGGGTGAAAATCCCGGGAGCTCTCCGTGCTGGCGACCACCATCCGGCTCGGCGAAACCAGCTGAAGATTCCCGATGTTGTCCTTATTGAATATCGCCGTCTGGATGAACATGTGGTTCGTGGGAATCGCGCCGATCAAGGCGCCGACTGTTCCTTCTTGCGGGTCGACGATAGGCGAGGCTATGAGGATTTGAGGACCGCTGACGGCGGCCCCGGACGGCGACTGAACGTTGTGGTCCTGAGTCAACGTCATCACATGAGATTGACCATGGTGTTCCGCAATGGCCTTCTCTATTTCCGGAAACCCCGGCAGAACGGTATCGACAAGACCCAGGTCCAGAGGTTCGTGAAACAGAATCTTCCCGCTCTTGTTGACCAGGAAGATCCCCCCGCCGAACTCGTCGGAGAGATAGAACATGTAGTGCAGGGTCGCCGCGGCGGAAATCCCGCGGCCTTGTCTGTTTTCATCCTGCTCATGCAGCCCTTCGGTCAACCCGCGAACCCGCGCCACAGCCTCGATCTTGTTGCTCGCGCGTTCCAGCCTCTTGTCCAGGTCATCGGCCACAGCTTCAGCGTGGAGCAGGCGAGCCTCCATCAAACGGCGGGTTTCCAGATCGACGTAATAGATGCTGAAAACGGAATAAGCAGTCAACAGGACCAGCGCCATAGCCGCCACAAGCACGCCGCTCTTCTGCTTCAGGCTCATTTTTTTGAGATTGAACTGCATGAAGATGTTCTGTCCCGTGGCTGACTGGACCTTTACGCGCCCGGATCCAACTCCCCGAAAACATTCAGATCGGCGGGATGGGCATCGAACTTTACACCGGTGCGCGTGAATTACAGGATCGGGAGGGGGCATTCCAGGCTCGAATTCACGCGGTAAGGTGAAGGTTCGAGTTAAGATTTCGTATGCCCCTGTCTGCCTTTCACCCGGTCATCTCGGAATGGTTCCATAAACGGTTTACCGTCCCTACGGATGTGCAAATAAGAAGTTGGCCGGAAATCGGTTCCGGCAACGATGTTCTGATTTCCGCACCGACTGGCTCGGGTAAGACACTGGCCGCCTTTCTAACCTGCATCGACGGACTCTTCAAACAAAGCATCGCAGGCGCCCTGGAGGACCGGACGCAGGTTCTCTACGTCTCTCCGTTGAAGGCCCTCAGCAACGACGTTCAGAAGAATCTCCAGCAGCCTCTCGCCGAAATCGCCGCTGCGGGAATCGAAGCCGGCTATCTCGCGAAGCCAATCCGCGTCACTGTGCGCACTGGCGACACGCCGATGAGCGAACGCCAGCAAATGCTGAAGAAGCCACCGCACATTCTCATCACGACGCCGGAGTCGCTATACCTTCTGCTGACCGCTGAAAAAAGCCGGAAACTCCTGAAGACGGTCCATACCGTGATCGTGGACGAGATTCACGCGGTCGCTCCGAACAAGCGCGGCGCGCATCTTGCGCTCTCGCTCGAACGGCTGGATGCTCTCACCGACAGGCAAGTCGTGAGAATCGGTCTCTCTGCAACACAGCGTCCGATAGAGACCGTTGCGGAGTTTCTCGTCGGAAGCCGCTCTCTTCCCACGATCGTCAACATCGGGCATCGGCGAAAGATGGACCTTCAGGTCGAGGTTTCCAGGGACGAGCTTGGGGCAGTCGCCACGAACTCCATATGGAACGATGTTTACGACCGGCTTGCCGCGCTCGTGCATGAGCATCGATCGACACTGGTTTTCGTCAATACGCGACGTCTCGTGGAACGTATCTCCCACCATCTGGAAGATCGCCTCAAGGAACAGTTGGGAGCAGAAGCCGTCGCTGCCCATCACGGCAGCCTCTCGAGGCAGATTCGTCTCGCAGCGGAAGAACGATTGAAGACCGGCAAAACCCGCGTGGTTATCGCGACGGCGTCTCTGGAGTTGGGCATCGATATCGGAGACGTGGACCTCGTGTGCCAGACTGGATCGCCGCGATCCATATCGGTTGCGCTTCAGCGCGTGGGCCGTTCCGGTCACTGGGTCGGCGCGATTCCGAAAGGCCGTCTTTTCGCCACAACGCGCGATGAATTGATCGAATGTTCCGCGTTGATCCGAGCTATCCGCTCGGGAGATCTCGATCGAATGTCGGTGCCTCCGGCGCCCCTCGATATCCTGTCTCAGCAAATCGTGGCGGCCGTCGCGGCGGAGGAATGGCGCGAGCAGGACCTCTTCGACATGGTGCGCCGCGCATATCCCTACCGCGAACTGGAGCGTCATGACTTCGATGCCGTTCTGCGGATGCTGTCTGAAGGCATTTCGACGCGACGCGGACGCGGCCATGCTTACCTCCATCATGACCGGATCAATCATCGAATTCGCGCACGACGCGGCGCCCGGATTGCCGCCGTCACGTCGGGCGGCGCGATTCCCGATACGGCCAATTACTCGGTAATCTCAGAACCCGAAGGCGTGGTCGTGGGAACCGTCGATGAAGACTTCGCTGTCGAGAGCCTGGCTGGCGACATCATGCTGCTCGGCAACACGTCGTGGCGCATTCGCGGCGTCGGAATGGGACGCGTTCGCGTGGAAGATGCTCACGGAGCACCACCCAACATTCCCTTCTGGCGCGGCGAAGCTCCCTCTCGAACGTTGGAGCTTTCGGCCGAGGTCGCCGGGGTGCGGGAAAAGATTAGTCAACTGACACCGGAACACGCCAGTGCATGGCTGCAATCCGACTGCGGACTCGAACCGCGGGGCGCCGAACAGGCGGCCGCTTACATTGCGGAGGGCCGGTCGATTCTGGGCACGGTGGCCACTCAGACCACGATCGTCGCAGAAAGATTCTTCGACGAGAGCGGCGGAATGCAGCTTGTCCTGCACGCGCCATTCGGCGGACGGATCAATAAGGCCTGGGGTCTGGCCCTGCGTAAACGGTTCTGCGCAACTTTCGATTTCGAACTGCAGGCTGCCGCGACTGACGAGGGTATCGTCATCTCCCTGGGCGAGCGTCACAGCTTCCCGCTCGACTCGATCTTCGGTTATCTGCATCCCAACACACTCCGGGATGTCCTGGTTCAGTCGGTTCTGCAGGCTCCGATGTTCACAACGCGGTGGCGTTGGAATGCCACGCGTTCGCTGGCCCTTCTTCGTTTTTCCAATGGCAAGAAAGTACCGCCGCAGATTCAGCGGATGCGCTCGGAAGACTTGCTGGGCGCGGTTTTCCCCGCGGCCACGGCATGTCAGGACAATCATCGCGGCGAGATGGGCATCGATCCGCCCGATCATCCGCTGATCAAGGAGACGCTTCGCGATTGCCTGACTGAAGCGATGGACATCGAAGGCCTGAGCGCGCTTCTAAAGCGCATCGCTTCCGGCGAAGTGCGCTGTATCGCCATCGATACGCCTGCGCCGTCCGCGTTCTGTCACGAGATTCTGAACGCCAATCCCTATGCATATCTGGACGATGCGCCACTGGAGGAACGCCGCGCTCGAGCGGTGGAAATGCGACGCACGCTCCCCCCGGAACTTGCGGGACAGATCGGCGCACTCGATCCTGACGCGATCGCCGAGGTCAGCCGCGAAGCCTGGCCTGTGGTCCGCGATGCGGACGAATTGCACGACGCACTGCTGACGCTGATTTGGGTGCCGGTTGTTGCGGATCCGTCATGGGGCGCTTTCATCCGGGAACTCATCGACGCGGGCCGCGCGTCGGAAATTCTGTTCGGAGAAATTCGTGGATGGGTCGCGACGGAACGTATGGGAGAGCTTCCCCTCCTCTTGAGGAGGGGTGGCTCCGACCAGCGGGAGCAGACGGGGTGGTCAGGAATCGTAGAAGGTTCAGCCGGCCTGACCACCCCGTCTGGCCTTCGGCCAGCCACCCCTCCTCAAGAGGAGGGGACGCCATCATCGGCATTTCCCATAATCCAGGGATGGATGGAGAGCATCGGGCCGGTACGGGTGGATGAACTGGCGGGGAAACTGGGATTGCCGAACGAAGATGTACGCACGGCAATGCTCCAACTCGAATCCGAAGGGCAGGTGCTGCGCGGCAGCTTCCGGGAGGCTTCCGCGCCGGAGTGGTGCGATCGCCGCTTGCTGGCGCGCATCCATCGCCTGACCATCGGACGGCTGCGCAAAGAGATCCAGCCCGTCGCGGCAAATGAGTTCATGAACTTCCTGTTTCAGTGGCAGCACGTTTCGCCCGGAACGCGGCTGCACGGAGAGGAGGGCCTTCGCGAAATTATCCACCAGCTCTGTGGGTTCGAAGCTGCCGCCTCAGCGTGGGAGCGATTCCTTCTGCCCGCGCGAATGGCGAAGTACGGTCCGGAATTGCTTGACCGCTTGTGCCTCAATGGGTCCGCCATGTGGGCACGGCTTTCGCCCCATCCACGCTTGGCTTCAACTGAAGACGAATCCAGCAGACGCCGAATCGTTCCCACAAGCGTGGCCCCGATGGGACTGTTTCCCCGTGAAGACGCCGACTGGCTAATGCGCATTGCTTCTGTGGAAGGAGCACCGGCTATCGACCGCGATACGGTGCTTTCTGCCGTGGCGCAAGACATTCGCCGCATGCTGCAGGAACGAGGAGCCAGCTTCTTTGCCGACATCGCGCGCGAAACCGGTCATCTGCAATCTCAGGTGGAAGACGCGCTCTGGGAACTCTCGGCGGCAGGCGTGGTCACAGCGGACGGCTTCGACAATCTCCGGGCTTTGCTCGATCCCAGGCGCCGACAGGGCCGCGAGAAGTCGAAGCGGCCGCGAGACGGCGCGGGCCGATGGTCTTTGCTTGTGTCTCATCGTTTGTCCGAGAATCCCGCGGAAAAGGCCGCCCGCCAATTCCTCCGCCGCTACGGAGTAGTCTTTAGAGACTTGCTCGCTCGAGAGTCCCTGAGCCCGGCATGGCGCGACCTGTTGGTTCAGTACCGGCGAATGGAGTTCCAGGGTGAAATTCGGGGCGGACGCTTCGTGGATGGATTCGTCGGTGAACAGTTTGCCTTGCCGGAAGCGGTGGAGGCTTTGAGAGCGATGCGGCGCGAAAAGGACGAGAAGTCCGGCAGCGGCGAGATCCGTCTGTCTGCGGCCGATCCGTTGAATCTCGCGGGTGTGATCCTGCCGGGACCGCGAGTTCCATCCAGCCCTACGAATTATGTGGTGTTCCGCAATGGCGTGCTCGTCCGCGCGGGCGAGACCTCCGTGGTCGAGCCGATTAGTCCTTCGCTGGCCCAGATCAGTTGACGGCGAATCCGGAGAGGCCCGTTGGCGCAAGGGTTGTGGTCGTCGAAAAGTGGATGACGCCGTCTGCGGTCATGTAGTAGCCATACCTGCCATTGTTTGGGGACACAGGCGTCGCCATAACTGTGTATTGGAAACCATTCGTCAAAACCGAGTAGTTATACCCGCTTATGACTCCCGTTCCGAAGCGGTTGTCGAGAAGGCGTTCACCAACAAGTTGGGGCATCGTCCCGAAGTACCCGCCGCTTGATCCCACGTAGGTGGCCTGAGCATTGCTGACGGTGCGAAGATTCGCAACCGCCGAGTTTTCATTAGCCATTTGCCGCGAACGGAGAAAGCTGGGAATCGCCATCGTGGCGATAATCAAAATTATGGCAACGATGATTAAGAGTTCCATCAGGGAGAAACCCCGAGTTGATAGCCGTGTCTTGCGCATACTCGTCTCCATGTTTCGTCGCTTCAATCATCCGATCGTGCCACAATTTTACCAACAGAAATTGCACCTTGGCCGGCCAACGGCTTCAGCGCTACTTGATATTTCTGGAAACCCATTGATGGAGCAATGCGGCCACCTCTCGATTGTTCTTTTCGAGCATCATCATGTGGCCATTGCCGTGAATTCCACGGTCCTCAAGCCGGATGAAGGTGTTGCTCACCCCTGCCTGACTCAGGAACCTCGCGGTGCAGTGATCGTATGCGGCGTGATATGAAGACTCACTCGAGACGATCAATACCGGAATTCCCTTGAGATGCGGAAGCTGCCGTGCGGGCTCGACCTGCTGCCGGCATGGCGCCAGACCAGGCCGATCGGAGGATTGCTGACGTACGCTCTTAAGATCGCTCGAAGCCGTTGCCGGCGGATCGAAGCCAAGAGGTATATCGGTCAGGCCCCACGGCCTGGCTGGATTCTCGTCGAACACGGCGTTCTCGAACGGCGGTCCTGCGGGCTCGATTGCGAGGACTCCCTTCACTAGTTTCGGACGCGCATCTGCAATCAGCCATCCGAACGTTCCAGCCTGAGAATGCGTCAACAAAATTGCCGGACCGATTTTATCCAGCAAAGCAGTGCCTGCAGCCTGGATCAAGGATTGGGTTTCTACGGGATCCATCAGACTCTCCACCTGGCTTGCGTAGAAAGCATCGAAGACTGGATCTCCCATCCGTCCCTTGTTGGGGGCCGCGCCAGGCCACTGAGTATGCGTGGAAGCTTGTAGCCATTTCCGGGTGACTTCTGGCGCTGTGAACCGTTGCTCTACGGTGGAAGGCGGAAGACCCGAGAGCATCCCGTTTGTAGACGAGTGCCACGGTGAGCGGCCGCGCGCCGGCTGATCGATCAGATAAACGACATACCCCTGGTCGAGAAAGTAATCCGCCCAGCCCGGCCTGCCGTCGGGCGTTCCCATCCAGTTGGTCGCCGTCTGCCAATTGCCGTGAAAGAAGACGAGCGGATATCGTTGGGTCACGCGCGATGGACGCAGCACCTCCACGTACATTTGGCCGGTCATTACTTCACTGCCGGGAGCGCCGGCATACCTGCCGCCTGCATAAAAGAACTCGCGGGTGGGCAGCTTTTGTTGGCGTGCTTCCGTCCCCACGCGCGAAAAACACCACACGAGCATCAAAGCGAAGAATGTTCGGGCAATCGCGGTCCGGCTATAACCCATGTTTCGCCTAATCACTTGTCGTCCGGCATGTAGAAGCCGAACTGTTTGAATATGGTGCGGCCTTCAGTACTCAAAATAAAAGACCGCAGTTCATCCGCACCCTTCCTATTCTTTGTGCCTTTCAAGATGATTCCACCCTGGTCCATACGCGGATAAGCTGTCAGCGGTATCTCCCAATAACGTCCCCTCGGTTTTACCGCTGGGGCTGAGGCGAGCGACATCGCGACAATTCCGATTTGTGCTGCGCCGCTATCGATGAATTCCAGAGTTTGAGAAACATTCTCCCCAAGGACAAGTCGATCTCGAACCTTTTCATAGACACCCAGGGTTTTCATCGCAGCAACTGCGCTTTTTCCATACGGGGCGTACTCGGGGTTAGCAATCGCTATGCGCGCTGCTTTCGGATCAACAAGAGTTGCGATTCCAAGTTTCTCCACGTCCAACGAAGATTCCTTGCGCACCCAAACCACGAGCCGTCCGACAGAATGTTGAAACTCCGTTCCTTCAATTGCTAAGCCCATCCCGGACAGTCTGCGGGGATAGTCCATGTCCGCAGAGAGGAACATATCAAAGGGCGCCCCCTGTTGAATCTGAGCGTAAAAACCACCGGAAGAGCCATAGACAGCCTTCATTTCCAAAACCGGATTGGTTTGCTCGAATCGTTGAATCGTTTCGTCCAGCGCGTACCGAAGATCGGAGGCAGCCGCAATCGTCAATGCGCTCCCGTTGTCGCTGTGATTCCTGGCACAACCAGCAAACAAGGCGATCAGCGACAGAAGGCAGGATATCCAGCGAAGGCTCAACCGCCAACCTCCCAGTGTCCAAATCCTTAACCGATTCACGAGCAACTTATGAAGCACATAACATAGAACAAAAAAGCGTTCCGGAGCCGAAACTTATCGACGCGGCTCCGAGATGATCATTTTCCTGCTTTCCTGACCAAAGGCTTTAAGGATGGAGGCAACATGACAAAACTCTCCGGACTCACAAGAGCTGGTGAGATTGGAGTGGGGCCGGCTTCATTCAGCTTCGCTGCTCCGGCGGGCCCCAACAGCAGTTGAAGAAACTTTATGGCGTTCTCCTTGTTAGGGGCTTCTCTTAGTAAGGTGATACCCCACGCTACATGACTCGCGGGAATGAGGACTGTACGGGCGCTGCGCGCGGTCCCGAGTCCGGGGATGGCGACCACCGCGTTTTTTCGATAGAACTCATCCTTCGCTGAATCCGAGAGGTTGATCTCGGCGGGGAGGTCCACATAGCGGTAATCGGGATTTGCGTTGGCAGTGGCGCGCGCATTGTGCTCATAGGTGAACTGAAAATCAAACACCCTGCCGAGAGCGGTTCCCGTTGGATCGGCACCGGGTATCACCGCATGCCCGAGCAGATTGTTATAGAGGTTCGGCACCTTGTAGTAGGCCTCCGCCAGCTGAAAGATCATAGGTCCTCTGTAGGCGCCAGGATCAAGGAAGGGGTGTCCGCCGCCGATCGCGACGCCAGGCATCGTGAGGATCTCGTACCATTTGTCAGATGCTTTTGGAATCGAGTCCGGCACCTTGAATGGCGCGCTGCCTGGGGCTGTTATGGAGGGCAACTTTTTCGCGGCGAGACCGCTTGCGGAGTAGGCCAGCACCATCCGCCCGTGAGCGAACACGATATTGAAATCCGAATAGCCCGCGGGTTTCATAAGGAGATCGATGTCCAGATAGTCCGCAGGCGCGTAAAGGTCGGCTTTCTGGCCGCCCGCGGTGATCTGCCTGCCGGCGTCCACACTGCCCATGGCAACATCCTTCACTTGAATGCCGGTTTGACAGGTGAAGACCTCTTCCAGCGGCACGAACGCCCGCGACAGACTGCCGGCGCGATAGAGGATCAACTGCTGGCTCGATGGTGTGATGCAGTCTTTCGTTTGAGCTTCAGCCGAGGTCAGGAATAGGAAAAAAAGAACCGCTCCAATTCCGAAAGACCGATAGCGTAACGAAGCACGTCTATACATAGTATTCCTTAGTACTGGTTTTCGTAATTAGGGTAACGCATTCGTGCGGGTGTCCCCTCCTCTTGAGGAGGGGTGGCCGAAGGCCGGGGTGGTCAGGCATCGAATCAAGTTCGGCATACCTGACCACCCCGTCTGCGCTTCGCGCAGCCACCCCTCCTCAAGAGGAGGGGATACCCGCACGAATACGCAACCATAATCACGAAAAGCAGTACTTAGAAATTGAACCGCATCGAGGCCGTTAACAGGCGCGGCTCACCAATGTGACCCAGATAGCTGCCAGTACTCTGGCCGGTAATGCTGCCAGGACCCAAGGTGGACCAGTAATGAACGTCAGTCAGATTGTTTGCGGTGATGCGCCACGTTGTCGATTTTCCCCACAGGGAAGTGGTGAAGCGCACGCCAAAATCAAACACGTTGTATTGCGGCACGTAAGCGCTGTTGATGTCGTCCATTGCGCGGCGCCCGACGTGTTGCCAGTCGAAATTCAGATAAACACCCGTCATTCGAGGTAGACGATACTCGGCAAAAATATTCGATTTGTAGTTGGGTATGCCGACAAATTGCTTGTCGGTCGTTGCAGCGATACCGGTACCCGTCAGTTTTGGATCCAGCTCCGAAAGGCCGCCCGTAATCATGAGCCTTTCGAAAACCCGGCCGGAGAGCATTCCTTCCGCCCCATAATTGAGCTGGTTGCCGGTGATTTTGAATACCTGGCAGTTCGCTGTTCCAGATTTCGTACCGCAAATCGGATCGACAACCCCTGTTACAAAATTTGCAAAAGGTCTTTCGATGCGGAACATCGCCGCAGAGAAATTGATCTTGCGCTCGGCGAGCTTATATCCAATCTCAATTTCCTTGCTGCGATAGGGGGGCAGCGCCTGGCTCGCATTTGTTGTGATAATGGCGCCGCTACTCGCGGCCGCGACGTCGGGCGCCTGGATGCTGGAGGCGAAGGTGCCATAAACCGTCATGTTCGAATGCGGTTTGTAGAGGACACTCCCGGACCCGCTCAGGGAATCGTTGACATAGCCGCCCGGTGTTTTCGTGCGCGCAAATCCGGTGGCAGCGCTATCGGTAAAAGCATCGGTCCACGTCCAGTCCTGACTGGCAGAGAGTTTTACCAGCCAGCGAGGAGTAAGCGCCACGGTGTCGCCGAGGCTGATTCCCTGCTGGCGAATAATGCTGGCCCCATATATGCCGGTAGACGGACTCGTCTTCTTGTACGAAAAAACTCCGGCAGCCGGCGCTACAAAAACAAGAGGAGTAGACAGGCTTGCCTGACAGATGCCCTGAGGAGTATTCGACGTGCAGAGCGCGGTCCTGGCTGGGCTGGTGACCGCGGAATAGGACGCAAGTCTGTAGCCCGCGGTACCGATCACGACATCGTGCCGTATTGGTCCCATGCTGAATTTACCGTCCAGATAGGCCGAATCACTCACGACATGAAACCGCGGCGCAAGGGCAGAGAAACTGTTGGCAAGATAACTTTTGTAGTTCCCGCTGTTATCGAGGAGTTGGTTGACCGCCGAATTGATATTGCGATCGGAAACCTGATTTAGCGCCCCGATCACGAGGTGCCAGTTTGAGTTGAAGTCATGCTTCAAGCGAATCTCGCCAATCTGAGACTTGAGATCGACTCCGGAGAAGGATTGCCCAAAACCTTGCCGCGTCGGGTCTGGAGCGTTTCCTGGCAACAAGATACTTTTTGATCCGGGAGCAGACACCGGAGTCGTGGTCGGCGCATACGCGAACCACCCCGGATATCCGTGCTGAAACAAGTTGTAGTAACTAAAGTTCCCTTCGATCAGCGTGCTTTTGGAAACGCGCACGTCGGCCGCGCCGGCAACCAACTGGCGGCGCAAATGACCTCCCTCAACGTAACCTTTCCCTTCGCCGACCAGCGCGTTCATGCGATAGCCGACAATTCGATTCGCGCCAACACGGCCGCTCAGGTCTGCATGGACCGTCGCCACGGTGGTGCCCTCGTAGCCCAGTTCGATTTCACGAAACTGCTCTTCGGTTGGGCGTTTCGTGGCGAAATTGAAAACGCCCGAAGGGTTGGTTGGACCATACAACTGTCCCCCAGGACCGCTGACGACCTCAATCTGTTCGTATTCTTCAAGGGCGGAGGGTGTTGTGACGGCGATTCCCATACCGTCCTTGCGCGCGTTTTGCATATTGCTGCCTTGCATGCCGCGTGTAGCCGGACGTATGACCTCCGGCCCCTGCATCTCCTGGAACGAAGCCAGGGGCAAATACTTGGCGGCCTGCTTGACGTTCCTGGATTGTGTGTCATCGATCAATTGACGCGAAATCACGTTCACTGAAAAAGGAATGTCCAAAATGGGGGTTGTTCCGAGCGGCCCGCCAATAGCCACGCTCTCCACCCGATATGCGTTCTCCGCATCGGCCAGGACGGTTACGGTCTGGCCGATCTCCCCCAACGCCAGCAATGCATCGAAGGTAACGCTTTCTCCCGCTGCAACTTTGAGCGTCGGACTAACAGTGTCCTTGAATCCCTTTCCTTCGACTTCGACGACATATGTGCCCGGTTGAAGGGACGGGAACACGTAGGAACCCTGAGTATCAGTAACGAAGATGGTTGTGCCTTTGGTCCGCTGGTCCGTAAGAGTCACGCGGGCGCCCGGGACCGCAGCCTGGACGGGATCCTTCACGGAACCACGCACTTGCCCCGTTCCCGGGGTCGTTTGGCCGAATGCGGAAAGCGTGATCAGCAGCAAGGCACCTATGGCGCCAAGCGTCGTCTTCCTGAAACCCATCGTTTTACCTCGAATCCATATATGTAGTCTCTTGCATATCTCTTTGGCTAGAGCGGCGTTACAGCTTCGGAGTTACGGATCATAGAGGCGGACGATTGCATGGGGAATATGATATTTATATCCAGTCTGGACGTTTCATATATGAACGTTTGTGCCACAAAATGATCCACATTGAGATCGAACCTGTTTGGCGGTTCAAGAAAGATGGAGATCCGTATTCCGTTCGGATCATGTTGGATTTTCTAAATGAAATCCGCATTACCGGTAAGATCGGAAGCGCTGCCAAACGCGAAGGCGTGTCGTACAGGCATGCCTGGAATCGGATTGAAGCGTGGTCTGCGTTCTTCGAAACACCTTTGGTGGAACGAAAGCAAGGGCGAGGGACCAGCCTGACCGCGTTCGGCGCGAAGTTAGTTTGGGCCGGACAGCGGCTACAGGCGCGGCTCGGACCTCAACTTCAGAATCTCTCCCAGGAACTCGAGACCGAGATAAGCCAGTTTCTGCCTCACAGCCCGGACGTGATTCGAGTCCATGCCAGTCACGGGTTCGCTGTGTCGAAGCTGCGGGAGTTACTCAGCCGCCAGGCGAATCTCGGACTGGATCTCCGGTACGTGAGCAATCAAAACTCTCTGGTATCGCTCGCCCATGAGGGTTGCGATCTGGCAGGTATGCATCTGCCGCAGGGCGAATTGCGAAGCAAGAGCATCGCCGCCATCAAGAGTTTGCTGAGTCCCGGCACCCATCGGGTCATCGGGTTTGTCACTCGCGAAATGGGCCTGATGGTCAAACGCGGCAATCCGCTCCGGATCAGCTCCATTGGGCACCTGCTCGATCCCGCCGCCAGGTTCGTCAATCGAGATCCCGAATCCGGCACCCGTCTTCTATTCGACCAGATCCTGCTGCAACACAACATCGACGGTTCCCGGATCAATGGATACGAGCAAATTGAATTTACACATGCGGCAGTCGCGGCCTACGTCGCAAGCAATATGGCGGACTCAGGTTTCGGCGTGGAGGCAGCAGCGCGGCAATTCGATCTCGATTTCATTCGATTGGCCACCGAAGATTATTTTTTTGTCTGTCGAAAACAGTTCTTGAAACAGGATTTGATGAAGCGAGTCCTGGCGATCATGCAAGGTGAAGAGTTCCGGGTGGCGATCTCGCTGCTGCCTGGATACAGATGCAGTGATGCAGGAATCGTCAAAACTGTAAGAGAGCTGTACAGCAGCTTTTGACTACGGTCCCGCCGGTTCGATGCGCAGCACCATTCCATCGGCCGTATTTCCTCCGGAGGCCTGTTCGGTGACGATGTAGATGTAGCCGTCCGGACTTTGCTGGACATCGCGGGGGCGCACGTCCATCGGGATCAACAAGCCTTCGCGTCGTTCGGCCTGCGAGGGTTGGTTGAACGCGACCCGTACCAGTTGACGCGAAGTCAGGGCTCCAACGAAGAGATTGTTCTTCCAACGCGGAAACTTGTCGCCGGTGTAGAACATGATGCTCGACGGGCTGATCGACGGGACCCAGTGGATCCGGGGATTGTCCATTCCTTCACGGGCCCACGGTTGATCGGAGACCAGCGTCCCCGTGTAATTGCGCCCCGTCGAAACGAGAGGCCATCCGTAATTGTGGCCGGGAATAAGAATGTTCACTTCGTCGCCGCCCATCGGACCGATCTCCGCCTGCCAGAGTTCGCCGGTGTCCGGATGAAAGGCAAGCCCGTACCCGTTACGGTGGCCGTAAGTGAAAATTTCCGGCTTCGCTCCGGCGCGACCGACAAAGGGATTATCGGCAGGCACACTGCCGTCGTCGCGAAGCCGCAGCGTTTTCCCGACATGGTTGCCGAGATCCTGCGCTTTCAGGCGAAGACTGTTGTCGTCTGTACCGTTACAGCAGATGCGGTCACGGTCGCCAATGGTGATGTAAAGAGACGCGTCAGGCCCCAGGAGAATGCGCCCCGCGAGGTTCCCACCCGTTTCCCAGGCATCGGCAACGAAGATCTCCTGAACGTTCGCCAGCGCAGACCCAACCAGTTTTCCGCGCGCCACAGCCAGCGTGGTTCCGCCGGGTCCCTCTTTCGGATACGACAAGTAGACCAGATTGTTCTGAGCAAATTGAGGATGCAGAGCGATGGCGTGAAGCGAATCGCCTGCTGGTCCGGCAGACGTCGGCGAGGTCCATATCGGATCCGGGGCAAGGACGCCATCGCGAATGATTCTCAGCTTCCCGTTTTTTTCGGCGACCAGTATGGTTCGCGCATCGACGAATGCCAGGCTCCAGGGATGGAACAGTCCCGTGGCTACAGTGACGACACGGATCTTTCCGCCCTGCACGTCGAGCACGCGCGGGCTTGTGTCGCGTGGCGGGCTCTGCTGGCCCCGAACCGGTAATGAAAGGATGACTACGACGGCTGCCGCAGCAATGAGCGATACGGAATGCGGTTTCTTCATAGGCGCCTCGAAAAATGGAATGTGCGTGCGCAGCATATGCAATCCGCGCGTTGCGAGCAATTCCGTACTGCATTCGTATTTGCCAGTCGGAGCCGATAGCGAATGCCTGCGCGTTTTCCATTCAAACGCTCCTCCTGGTTTTCGACCTCTTCTGGTTGGCGATTATAGCGTCTACGATTTTTATCGTTGACATCAGATTGTTATCGTTTTACTGTCTGCTGCAAATGACTTCTCATTCCAGAGACCGCAATTCACCGCAGCCCCCAATGCCGACTGCAGCCGAAGTTGATATTCTCGCCGCGCTATGGCGGCTGGGACCAGCCACAGTTCGAGAAGTGCATGACGCCCTGGACAAGGACTGCGGCTACAACACCACGCTCAAGCAGATGCAATTGATGATGGACAAGGGGCTGCTTGTGCGCACGGAGCGATTCGGTGCGCACGTCTATGAATCAGGTGTGCCGAGGGAGCAGATGCAGAAACGAATCGCAGGAGACGTGCTGAGACGGGTCTTCGGAGGTTCTGCGAAGCAAATGCTCCTGGGCGCGCTGGGTGCCCAGTCCGCATCGAAAGAGGAACTGGCCGAGATTCGCGCGATTGTCGAGGCGCTTGAGAAGAAGAAACGAGGTTCCAAATGAGTACACTCCAAGTGATTTCTACCCAGGCCTGGGTAGAACGTCTGGGATGGACGCTGTTGCACTTCCTGTGGGAAGGGCTGTCGATTGCGGCTGTTTATGCGGTGGGACGCAAATGGACGGAACGCAGATGCGGGTCGAATGCTCGCTACAACATGGCCTGCGGAACGCTGGCGAGCATGGCGGCAGCGCCTGTCGTGACCTGGATCTTGCTGGGTCCTCCGGCGGAAAAATCTGTTGCGGCTTCCTTCACGGCGCCACTTTCGGCTGCTGCCACGCATGCCGCGCAGAGTGTTGCTCTGTCAATTTCTGGCGGCACTCCTGGTGCTGGCGGCGTCTCGCTTTTGCCCTGGGTGGTCGCCGCATGGCTTGCGGGAACCACGGTGTTGTGGGTCCGAATGCTTGGAGGCTGGATTCTGGCCGAACGGCTCCGCGGCGAGCTTGTTCGCCTCGCGTCGAACGAATGGCAACAGGTTCTCGATCGACTCAAGGCTCGCCTTCAAGTGTCGCGTCCGGTGCAGTTGTTGGTTTCATCGATGGTACAAGTGCCGGTGGTGGTGGGATGGCTGCGGCCGGCTGTGCTCATGCCGGTGGGTGCCCTCGTCGGGCTGCCCTCGGCTCAGGTCGAAGCGCTGCTTCTCCATGAGCTGGCACACATTCGTCGCCATGACTATCTGGTCAACGTTTTGCAGAACGTGGCAGAGGCCATCCTGTTCTACCATCCCGCGGTCTGGTGGATCTCGGGACACATTCGCATCGAGCGCGAGCTGTGTTGCGACGACGCGGCTGTGGCGGCGAGCGGTGATGTTTTCACTTATGCATGCGCGCTGGCGGGCTTGGAATTGGCACGGCCTGCGGATGCGGGGATATTGATGGCTGCCAACGGGGGATCACTGGCAAGCCGGATCGCCAGACTGGCGGGACGGTCGCGGCCGGTGTCGCACACAGTCTCCGGATCGGGAATTGTCGTGGCAGCGATGATCCTGGCCATTACGGCGTTGACGCTGTTCGGACAGACGGCCTCCCGGCCGACTTTTGAAGTCGCGTCGATCAAGCCCACGTCAGAACAAGATCTCATGATGGTGCGTCCTCTTCCCGGGCGGTTGACGGCCAATGCGTCCCTGCAGATGCTGATGCAGAACGCGTATGCCGTGCAGTCGTTTCAAATCGTGGGTGGGCCGGGTTGGCTCAATTCGGATCGTTTCGCGATCGAGGCAAAAGCCGGCGGTAACGCGAGCCGTGACCAGATATTTCTCATGCTGCAGTCCATGTTGGAGCAGCGCTACCAGTTGAAGTTCCATCGCGAGACAAGAGAACTGCCGGTGTACGAGCTTGTGGTCGCGAAAGGAGGGCTTCGACTGACCTCACCGAGGGCGGGCACCTGCGAGGAGCCAACGCTGGACACGCCGCCGGATTGGGCAGGAGGTAGAATGGCGCCGCCTCAGGATGGACCGCTTCCACCCGCGCGCTGTGGAACACTGCGCGTGATGTTGGGAGGCCTCGGCGCGCAGATGCAGGGCGGGAAGATCTCGATGGCCGAGTTGGCGCGATCCCTCTCGCTGGTGATGGACCGCACTGTTATCGATCGAACGGGGTTCGCCGGACTCTCGGATATCCACCTGACATTCCTGCCGGATGACAGCACTGGGGCCATGCCGCCTCCACCGCCGGGAGCAGCGCCGGCTCTGCAGATGAAGTCCCCATCGATTCTGACCGCCCTGCAGGAGCAACTGGGCCTGAGGCTGGAGTCTACCAGGGGACAGGTCGAAGTAATCGTTGTCGACCAGGCGGAACGGCCTTCCAGCGATTAGCCCGCGAAGGCCATGCCTTTCCGGGCCGCATAGCAGAATTGGGTCTCAGCCCAACCGGGGTAGCCGGTTATTACTGCCAATTCTTTGAATCACACGGATGAAAGGATCGTAGCCGAGAAGCTGTATATCGGAAATGGAACAACGCACCACCTCGTGCCCGCACGGCATTGGGTGATTCGATAGGAGACCGGGTTTCCGCCTGCGTGTGTTTTCTCGCACGACCTATCGCACGGGCTCGGGCGGCCGTTCGGGCAGCAGGACGCCACCGCCAAAACTCATGTGGTCCGGAGTAGTGCCTCCCTTTTTTACTTTCACCGCGCAGTATTTGAACTCTGGAATCTTTCCGAACGGATCAAGCACCGGGTTTGTGAGCATGTTCGCCGCAGCCTCGTAATAGCAGAATGGGACAAAGACGACGCCACGAGGCGTCCCGTCGTCAGCGCGTGCGTAGAGGGAGATGGCACCGCGCCGCGATTCGATGGTCAGCGTTGCGCCGGGCTCAATGTTGAGCGATGCGAGATCGAGCGGATGGACCGACGCCACGGGTTCCGGTTCAATAGAGTCGAGCGCCGATGCGCGGCGCGTCATCGAGCCCGTGTGCCAATGTTCAAGCTGGCGGCCGGTGATGAGAACCATTGGATACTCCGCGTCTGGCTGTTCCGCTGCGCGTATAAGATCGGCCGCAACAAACTTGCCGCGCCCCGTTTCCGTGGGGAAGTTCTCGATGAAGACAACGGGGGCGCCCGGGTCTCCTTCTTTTACACACGGGTATGTGACGGAGGACTCTCGCTCCAATCGATCCCAGGTGATTCCCGCAATGGAATCCATGCACAGGCGCATTTCATTGAAGACATCGCGCGGATGGGAGTAATCCCAGTCGACGCCGACGCGTCGAGCCAGTTCGTTGAGAATCCAGAAATCTTCCCTGGCGTCGCCGGGCGGTTCAATGGCCTTGCGTCCCAACTGCACCATGCGATCGGTATTCGTTACGGTCCCGATCTTCTCGGGCCACGCCGTGGCGGCCAGCACAACATCGGCGAGATACGCAGTCTCGGTGAGGAAAATATCCTGAACGACCAGGTGATCGAGGGAGGCAATCGCCTCGCGCGCGTGATCCACGTCCGGATCGGACATCGCCGGGTTCTCGCCCATGACGAACATGCCGCGAATCTCGTGTTTCTTGGCGGCATTTATGGTTTCGACGACCGTAAGACCGGGATTCGGATCCAGCGTCGTGCCCCATAGTTTCTCGAAACGCTCTCGTGCTTGCGGCGTACCCACACGCTGGTAGTCGGGATAGAACATCGGAATCAGGCCGGAATCCGACGCGCCCTGAACATTGTTCTGTCCGCGCAGCGGGTGCAACCCCGACCCGGGTTTGCCGATCTGGCCGGTCGAGAGCGCCAGTGCAATCAGGCAGCGTGCATTGTCCGTGCCGTGGATGTGCTGGGAGATGCCCATTCCCCAAAGAATGATCGACGTCTTTGATGTGGCGTACAGGCGGGCGACCTCACGAATAGTCTTTGCGTCGATACCGCAGATTGGCGCCATCACTTCCGGTGAAAACTTCCGAACGTTCTCCGCGAGGGCTTCGTAGCCTGACGTGCGGTCCCTGATGAATGCCTCGTCTGCCAGGCCTTCTTCAACAATGACGTACAACATGGCGTTGAGCATTGCCACATCCGTGTCGGGATTGAACTGCAGGTAATGCGTGGCGTGGCGGGCCAGGTCGCTGCGGCGAGGGTCGGCGAGAATCAGTTTCACTCCAGCCTTTGCGGCATTCTTGATCCAGGTTGCGGCAACAGGATGGTTCACGGTCGGATTCGCCCCGATAACGAACATCACTTCCGCATTCGCCACGTCGCGCACCTGGTTTGAAACCGCGCCCGAGTTGATTCCTTCCATCAGCGCCGCGACGCTCGACGCATGGCACAAGCGGGTGCAGTGGTCGACGTTATTCGAACCGAAGCCGGTTCGAACCAGTTTCTGGAAGAGATAGGCCTCCTCGTTCGTACACTTGGCGGAACCGAATCCCGCAAGCGATCGCTTACCGTACTTGTCGCGGATGTCCCGGAATCCCCTGGCGGCCACGTCCAGGGCTTCTTCCCATGTCGCCTCGCGGAAAACGTCGCTCCAATTGTCGGGATCTACGACGAAGTCTTTAGTTTTCGGAATACCGGGCTTCCGGATCAGAGGTTTGGTCAGGCGATGTTTGTGCTGAACGTAGTCAAAGCCGTAGCGGCCCTTGACGCAAAGCCGGCTCGAGTTCGCAGGCCCGTCTTTGCCTTGCACGTACAGAATCCTGTTGTCCTTGATGTTGTAGGTCAGCTGACAACCGACGCCGCAGTACGGGCAAACCGAATCGACGGTCTTGTCGGGAACCTCCATTGCGACATTGCGCGCGGGCATCAGAGCGCCGGTCGGGCAGGCCTGGACACATTCGCCGCAGGCGACGCAAGTCGAATCGCCCATTTGATCATCGAGATCGAATACGATCTTCGATTCCCCACCCCGGAAGGCATACCCGATCACGTCGTTCACTTGCTCTTCGCGGCACGCCCGCATGCAGCGATTGCACTGAATACACGCGTCAAGGTGCACGGCCATCGCCGGATGCGAGAGATCTTCGACCGGCTGATGACGCGATTTGAAACGTGGCTTGCCGACGCCCATCTTCCTTGCCCACAGGTCCAGCTCAGAGTTTCGCGTGTACGCCGTTTCAGGAACATCGGACAACAACAGCTCGAGGGTCATCTTCTGGCTGGCCAACGCCCGCGGGCTGTTGGTCGTGACTTCCATTCCTTCACGGGGATAGCGGCAGCAGGATGGCGCCAGCACGCGTTCGCCTTTCACCTCAACCATGCAGGTGCGGCAGTTGCCATCCGGCCTCATACCTTCCATGTAGCAGAGCCGGGGAATCTCAAGACCCCGCTCATCGGCAATCTGGAGGAGGGTCTGGTCTGCCCCACAGGTCACCGTCTCTCCATTCAATTTGAACGATACGGTTGGCGTCGCCACTATTTCACTTCTCCGGAAAAATGTTTCAGTATCGATAGCACAGGGTTGGGCGCGGCTTGCCCCAGACCGCAGATCGATGCGTCCATCATGGCCGAGGAAAGCTCCTTGAGCAGGGGCGCATCCCACTGCTTCTCTTCCATCAACTGGAGCGCTTTCACGGTGCCTACCCGGCACGGCGTACATTGACCACAGGACTCTCTGGAGAAAAAGTTCATAACGTTGCGAGCGGCATCAGCCGCCTTGTCGTGATTCGAGAAAATCACGATCGCGGCAGATCCTATAAAGCAGCCATGTTCGTTCAACGTGTCGAAGTCGAGCGGGATGTTCGCCATGGATGCCGGCAGAATTCCACCGGATGCTCCGCCCGGGAGGTATCCGTACAACTGGTGTCCATCGAGCATGCCGCCGCAGAATTCATCGATCAGTTCCTGCAACGTGATACCGGCTGGGGCGAGATGCACGCCGGGCTTCTTGATGCGGCCGCTAACGGAGAAGGAACGCAGTCCCTTGCGACCGTGTCGGCCTTGCCCCGCAAACCATGCGGCGCCGTTTTCAAGAATGCTCCGTACCCAGTGCAGCGTCTCCATATTGTGCTCGAGCGTGGGGCGGCCAAACAGGCCGACCTGCGCCAGATACGGCGGGCGAAGTCGGGGTTCTCCGCGCTTGCCTTCGATCGATTCGATCATCGCGGACTCCTCGCCGCAGATGTATGCGCCGGCTCCCCTACGGAGATGGATCTCGGGAATGCTGCAGGGCGGATCGGCCTGCAGCGCCGCGATCTCGCGCTGCAGGATGGCACGGCAGCCATGATACTCGTCCCGGAGATAGATATAGATCGCGTCGATGCCGACGGCCCAGGCCGCGATGAGCGCGCCCTCGAGAAACCGGTGCGGATCGCGTTCCAGATAGTAGCGATCCTTAAACGTGCCGGGCTCGCCTTCGTCGATATTGATCGCCAACATCCGCGGCGCAGGCTCAGCGGCGACCAGTTTCCACTTTCTGCCTGCGGGAAATCCGGCGCCTCCGAGGCCGCGCAATCCGGAATCCTCCATAACGGCGGTGACTTCCGCTGCCTGCTTCTTCCCCGTGATGCAGTCTGCTGCGAGCGTGTATCCGCCCAATGCCCGATAAGCAGCATAGTCGATATGCTTTGGAGTAACCCGTCCCTCTTCCTGTGGGTGGGCAAACTGGCCGTTCTGAACGGCTTCGACGACTCGTTCCTCGGTCGCGTACGGGATGGGATTCTGGCCGACCAACGCCACAGGCGCCGTTTCGCATCGCCCGACGCAAGGTGCGTGCAGCACGCGCACGCCGGAACCCAAAAGCTCCGGTAGCTTTGAAAGCAGCGTCCTGGCCCCGGCGAGTTCGCAAACAACGGAATCGCAGACGCGTACCGTAATCGCCGGTGGGGCGGCCTGGCCCTCCTTTATGACGTCGAAGTGGTGGTAGAACGTCGCGACTTCATAGACTTCTGCCATCGCAAGTTTCATCTCCGCGGCCAATGCGACGAGGTGGCGCGCAGACAAACAACCATACTTATCTTGAATCTTGTGCAGATGCTCGATCAGCAGGTCGCGTCGACGCGGGGCATCTCCAAGCAAGGACAGGACTTCCTCCAGCGCCATGGGATCCACGCGCCGGCCTTTGGGGGTCGAGCGTATGCCGCCGACCCCCTTCTTTTTCGACCTCGACTTGGACTCGGACGGCGGGACAGGATTATTCATGGGTTTCTCGGTATTCCTTTTCGTAGTTCCCGTCACGGATTCGGGCGGGTGTCCCCTCCTCTTGAGGAGGGGTGGCTGGCCGAAGGCCAGACGGGGTGGTCAGGGATCGAATCAGGTTTCGTCAATCCTGACCACCCCGGCCTTCGGCCACCCCTCCTCTTGAGGAGGGGACACCCGCCCGAATCCGTTGAACCTGCCATGCTATCATTATTTTTTAAGAGGACGTCCCACCGATGCATGTCGAATTTCTTGCGGTGCCCCGCCGCCTTGCCGGAATTTCCGAGATAGAGGTCCAGGCAGACACGCTAGGGCAATTGCTGACGACGCTGGCGGCACAGCTGCCGTCCCTGGGCAGGTTTATCATTTTCGACAAACTTCACCCCTCGTTGGTTGCCAACCTGAACGGCGATCAGTTCGTAAGCGACCCTGGTACGGTGCTGTGCGAAAAGGACCGTGTGCTGATCCTTTCTGCCGATGCGGGTGGATAAAACAGAACCTAATGCCCTTCGGTTACCACGGCTCATACTTTCGAATTGACGTTTCTCGCCCTTCGAGCGAACAGGTGCCCTTGTCGGAGAAAGTGCTACGGCAGTTTATCGGCGGCAGCGGACTCGGCGTCAAGCTTCTGCTGGATGAAGGCGCCGCTGTTCTCGATCCCCTCTCCCCCAATGCTCCCCTGGTCTTCGCATTCAGCCCTCTAGTCGGAAGCCCACTGACGACATCGGCGAAGTTTGCCGTCGTGAGCAAGAGTCCGCTGACGGACCGCATCAATGATTCTCTGGCAAGCAGCGGCTTTGCCGTCGCGGGAAAGGCGTGCGGCTGCGACGCCATGATGATCGTGGGACGCGCTCCGGAATTGTCGGTGCTCATCGTTGAGGGAACCACGGAGGGGCCCAGAGTCCGGCTCGAATCCGCCGGGGAGTATCGCGGGGCAACCTGCCGAGAAACGGAAGCGAGGCTCAAGGCTCGTCTCGGCGCCCACTACCGAGTCGCCTCGATTGGCCCGGCGGGTGAAAACAATGTCCGGTATGCCACTATTTCGCACGATGGCCGCCATGCAGGGCGAGGTGGCAGCGGGGCGGTGCTGGGTGCGAAAAACATCAAAGCGATCGCCATCTGCGGATCTATGCGAACAGAGTGGAGCGACCCCGATCAACTGACGGCGCTCAGCAAGTCTCTTTCGCAGAGATCCTTCGGTCCCGCAACTGCGAAATACCGCGAGCTTGGCACGGCGACAAACCTGCTCACGTTCAATCGTCTCAGCGCGCTGCCGACACGTAACTTTCAGAGTGGCACGTTCGAAGAAGCCATCAATCTTTCCCCCGAGCAGTTGGCGTCGGTTCGACCGAAAACGCGCAAGAGTTGCGTGGCGTGTACGATTGGCTGCGAACACATTTATTCGAATGGCGAAAGCAATGTCCGTGTCGAGTATGAAAGTCTGTTCGCTCTGGGCTCGTTATGCGGGGTGGGCGACTCCGACGCGGTGCTTCGCGCATCTCAGCGATGCGACGAGCTCGGGCTCGATACGATCAGCACCGGCGGGACGATCGCGTTCGCGATGGAGTGCGTGTCGCGGGGATGGCTCGATGAGCCGTGGCTGACTTTCGGGAGCAGTGATGCATTGTTGCGCGCCATCGAACTGATCGGGTCACGGAAAGGTCTCGGCGACTTGTTGGCGGAAGGCAGCCGACGCGCAGCGCTCGCGTTTGGCCACGACAGCATCGCGATTGCGCCACAGGTAAAGGGGCTCGAGATTCCAGGGTACGAACCCCGGGCGCTGCAGACCATGGCCCTCGGTTTTGCTGTAGGAGCGCGGGGCGCCGATCACAACCGCAGCGGCGCTTACGAAGTCGACTTCTCGGACAAGGTGGACCGCCGCCGGGTGACTCTGGACGCCGTCCATCATGCCATCGAAACCGAAGATAAAGCCGCGTTGATGGACTCCTTGATCCTTTGCAAATTCCTGCGCGGTGTATTCGTGGACTTCCACGCGGAAGCTGCGGAGATGCTTCGTTGCGTCACGGGCTGGGACGTAACGGCCGATGAGTTACGCGAAACCGCCAGGCGCATCGTCTCTGCGAAGCGCCAGTTCAATCTCCTCGCCGGCTGGACCCTGGATGAAGACACCCTGCCTGCGCGATTTCTGAACACACCGCTACCGAGCGATCCGGAAGCTTGTCTGAGTCGCGAGCATCTCGATGCTTTAGTGACCGAATATCATCGGCAGCGCGGCTGGTAGCCTGGCCTCGATGAGAGCGCACCACGCAGCCTCGTCCTCATTGGGATGTGATCTGCGCTGGTCGCCGGGGAGGGGCCGGGACGGCCCAGCCACTGGGTATTCGAAGGAGGAAAACCTTCGTATCGGTACGGAAAGCCAGTCCGTCATCACCCCAACGCTGGAGTCTAGGATTGGTAAAAGCGCTTCCTGCAGAAACTGTCAAGGTTCCGACAAGAGTGTAGTCGAAGCGGTTATAGACGCTGATCACTCCGGACGCCATAAAGAACACCAGGTTTAGGGTCGAATCAGAGACGACTGAAATGTAAAAGGAGGAGCCCTGAAGTTGAAACATTCCAGCCAGGGTATGCGCCGATCCCTGGATAACGGCACCCGATGAAGAGTAGACCAACCCGTTAGCGAATTTGAGATCCTGCGGTCCTACAGGCATCTTCGCTGCGTTCGTTACGGCTACTCCACTACTGTCTACCGACATCGTACGAAACCCACTGTTGTCGTCGACACCATATAGCGTGGCCGGACCATTTGAGAAGGCAATCGCCAAACTCCCAGAATTGCCACCCGTGTCCACAGCGCGGTTGACACCGTCGTCATAGATGCGGACTGGTCCACGACCAGAATTAGTAAGGTGGTTGTGAGCCACTGCGAGTGCGGACGAGTTGCCTGGTGTCACTTGCATATCGTAAACACCAAGCGTTCCCGATTGGTCGCTACCCAATCCGAACTGCGAGCCCGCACTTTGCGAAGGAAGGTCGATTCGGCGGATATTGCCTCCGAATCTTTGGGATACGTACAAGTACTGCCCGTTGTCCGATGCCGCCAATCGTTCCGGCTCAAAGCCGATGGATATCGGCAGCCCTGTTGTTGCAGAGACAGGATCGATCGGAATGATCGAGTTTCCATTCGGGGCCGAAGTCGGAATAGACGCATAGATTCGACTAGTACTTCGTTCAAACAGAATATCGTTGGTGCTCAAGTTGAGCGCGCGATAGACGGTAAACGCAGCCATGTTGGAAGTGCCACCATCCGGCAAGGGATTGAAGACCGTGATCGTCGGCGTACCGATTGCGCTCACGTCGCCCGCCGGAATCGATGCTGTAACCGTCGTGCCGTTGAGAACGGTCGTAGGGCGATTTTGTCCATTCCAGCGAACGACCGATCCGGAAATGAAATTCGTGCCGTTGACGGTTAAGGTGAAACCCGGCGAACCTACGGCTGCGTCTGTCGGACTTATTGAGGCGATGGAAGGTATTGGGTTGGAGCCATTCCCGATTCCGGACAGCCCTACGATGTGCGGGCCCGCGGCGGTATCGTCGACTATCGTGAGCATTCCACTTCTGGTGCCTGGCATTGTCGGACTGAAAGTGACGCTGATTGTGCATGTGGAAAGGGCCGCGATGACGCTCCCGCAGCCGCTCGTCTGAGCGAAATCGCCGGTCACCGCGACGCTCGATATCGTGACGGGGAGGCCGCTATTGTTCGTCAACCGGACGGTCCGAGATCCGCTCGTGGTGCCGACAGTCTGAACAGGAAACGCGAAACTCGACGGAGACACGGAAAGTGTGGGTTTCGCCGTCAGCCATCCTCCGGGAATCCGTAACAAGTAGATCTGGTCGTTGTCGGCGCGGAAAGCCAGTCCGTCGTCTCCCCATCGGACCAGGCTGGTGAGCGTTGCTCCGCCAACTGGAACGCTGAGGCATCCTCGCAGCCTGAACGTGCTTTTTTCAAACGTACAAATCTGGGCGACGGAACTATCAATACTGCTTTGTGTCAGAAAAAACATTGTGTTTCGCGGGCCGTCAGGCACGGCCGACTTGCTGAGAAAATGACTCGGCAGGACGAACGTTCCTGTCAACGCGTGGGCGACAGGGTCCAGGGCTGCTCCAGTGCTCGCATAAACGCGGCCACTGTCGTAGGTAATGCCGCCCGCGATGGGAAGTCCATTTGTAGTCTTTATGACCGCGACGCCACTCTGATCTGAGGACATCGTCACGAATTGTGATGGGCTGCTGGAAATGCTCCCATAAAGAGGCGAGGCCGAATCGGAAAATGTGACTTGGCTGGCTACATTAGTCGATGTTTCGACGTTGCGTTTGACGCCATCATCGTAAATGGCAACGGTTCCCCCCGTCGCTCCGCTTGATAACGTGGTTTTCCGCGCAACCGCGAGCGACAACGGGTTTCCAGGTACGACTTGCATGTCGTCGACATTGTAAGGGCCGAATGAAGAGTTGCTGCCCAGACTGAACTGGAGGCCGGCGGTTTGCGAATGAAGGTCGAATCGTCGGACGGCCGCCGCGCCGTCGAGACTAACGTACATATATTGCCCGTCGTCGGAAACAGTGAGCTTGCCGGGTTCGCTGCCGACAAAAATGGACGGGCCGATCGTTGCGGTGAATGGATTGATTTTCCGGATGGAATTCCCACCCGAAGCTCTTCCCGGAATCGAGGCATAGATATTGCCTGTAGTCCGGTCGTACGTCAGATCCTTCGTCGGGATAGATAAAGATCGGTAAACAGGAAATCCGGCAGTATGCGAAGTCCCACCGTCCGGGAGAGGATTAAACACCGTGATTGAAACGGAATCCAGTCCCTCGAGGTCGCTCGCAGGAATCGTGGCCGTCAATGTCGTGCTATTAACGAATTGAGTGGCCCGGGTCAGTCCGTTCCAACGCACGACAGATCCCTGAGCGAAGTTCCCCCCGGAGACGGTCAGCGTGAAACCAGGTGAGCCCATCGCTGCACTGGCCGGACTAAGGGACGTGATCGAAGGAATCGGGTTCGGAGTACCCGAAATGCCGGTAAGACCTACGATGTGCGGGCTGTTCACGGTACCGTCGGCGATAGTCAGCACACCATATCTGGTGCCCTGCGCGGTGGGGTTGAAAGTGATGCCGATCGTGCAGGTCGAAGATGCCGCGACGGCCGAGCCGCAGTTATTCACCGCGGCAAAGTCTCCCGTGGTGGCGACGTTCGAGATCGCGATAGCGCCGCCAGTGTTGTTGGTTAGAGAGATGGCCGCGTTCATTACCCCCTGGGAGGAAAACACAACGCTGCGCGGCGAGATCGACAGCGGCGGCAGGTACAGTGGCCATGTAGGGGGGACGCGAAACGTGAAGACCTGACTGTCGTCGCGGAACGCGAGTCCGTCCTCTCCCCAGCGCACGAGGCTGCTGACATTTCCGACGATGCCGGAAAACGCAAGAAACCCTCGGTACGCACCATTCTGGAGGCTAAACACGTCGATATAGGCGACGGCATTGTCGACTGACAGATAGAACACGAGACCCAGACTGGAGTCCGGCACAACCGCGTTCGCATGAAAGTCAGTTACCGGATATGTGCCGGCAACCGTGAGAGTTTGAGGATCGACGACCACTCCTGACGTTGCAAAGACGAGTCCGTTATCGAATTTGATATCGGTAGCGCCCTTGAAGTCGATCGCCGCAGTCTGGGCCACCGTCACACCGGAGGCGTCGACGGACATCTTCGCGAATCTGCTACTGTTCTTGTCGTATCCGTAAGGTTCCGATGATGAGGCGGAGAATGTAATAGCATCGCTATTGAACCCTGTTGCTTGCGTTGGCCGCTGGACACCGTTGTCGAAGATTCCCACCAGCCCCCCCGATGAAGCAGAGGGGAGCCATCGCGAGACAGCGATCGCCGAAGGATTCCCTGGCAGTACTTCCATATCGCGGACAAAGTAAGGTCCGGAAAACGCCGCCGCGCCCAGACCGAATTGCAAGTCCGGGGTTTGCGTATTCAAGTCGAATCGGCGAACGGCGGCAGCACCGTCCAACGCCACGTACAGGTAATGCCCATCGTCGGAAACCGCCAGCTTGCCCGGTTCACTTCCAACCCACACCGGAGACGCGGAAGTACCGGTGACAGGATCAATCGAAACGATGGCGTTCCCATTGAGAGTCGCCCCCGAAAGCGATGCATAAATACGACGAGAGACGCGATCGTAAGCGAGGTCGTTTGTCGACTGATCGAGCCGCTGGTAGACAACAAAACCCAAACTGTTCGAAACCCCGCCATTAGAGACCGTTATGGACGCGGAACTCAGTCCCGCAACGTCGGCCGCTGAGATCCCGGCGAGTAGCTCATTCGAACTGACAAGCACCGTGGGCCGGTTCTGTCCATTCCAGCGAACGACAGCGCCGGAAGTAAAGGATGGACCGATGACATGCAGCGAGAAACCGGGAGAACCTTGAGCGACGCCGGGTGGACTCAATGCGAAAATCGTCGGCGTCTGCGCATGAAGACGCACCGCCATTATTGTAATAACCATGATGGTCCGAATGGCCAGCCTCGACGAACAACATCGCCATATCGTTCGAACCGTCGTCTTGATGCCGTCCGCAATCAAAAGCTTCATGTCTTGTTATTACGCCCGCGGCTGCGGCGCATCAGTGTGCGTCGCACGCGTTTTGATCGGATAGAAGATATCACTACCCATCGTGGGTATGGCTTTTCAACGTCACTGCCACAGCAATGCCTGTATTGGACTTCTCCGGTGGGCTGCCTTGACGATAATCGACAGACACGCGGGTCATTGTGGGTGTCGGGCGGCGCTGGAACCGCCACCTCGCTCACGACAGTATCGTTCTCCTTTGAAGTGACGACGGCAACTCCGTAAGGCGCCTTACCCGAGTGGACGGTTGCGGCCCATATCCCGCACATAGCGATACCATGTCCTGCTCGCTGCACGTCCGCCGTTTTCACACTTCGTATTACAATCGCCCGAACCATTCACGTGAGAGGAAGAGAGGTCCCATGGACGATTCGGAAGTACTCTCAAGACGCGCGCTCCTGGGCGGGGGCGCCGTACTTGCCACCTTGGCCGCAACGAGAAGCCTGTCGCAAGCACCGGCAAACCGTTCGGACGAGCGCTTTCCCCCACTGCGGAGCTTCGACGCAAAGCGCCGGCTGCTGATCAAGGGCGGCACGATCATCAGCATGGATGCCCGGGTCCGCGATTGGGCACGAGGCGACGTGCTGATCGATGGAAGCAAGATCACGCAGGTTGGCGCGAACATCGCTGCAAGCGGTGCTCAGGTCATCGATGCATCAAGCATGATCGTCATTCCCGGATTCGTGGACTGCCATCGCCATTCCTGGGAGGGACAACTGCGGCGCATCAATCCCAACGCGCAAACACTCGACGAATACTCCAATGCGACTCATTTGTCCTTCGGCACGTTCTATCGCCCGCAGGATATTTACGCCGGCAATTATCTGACTGCCATCGGCTGCATTGATTCCGGTGTGACGTGCATCATCGACAATTCGCATAACTCCCGTAGCCCTGAACATTCGGACGCTGCTGTTGAGGCCTTGATGCACTCGGGAATTCGGGCGGTGCATGCTTCCGGCGCTCCCCAGGTGCAGACCGTCAATTATGCGCGTCAGTGGCCAGGGGATCTCGAACGTTTGCAGCGGAAGTATTTTGCTTCTTCGGATCAGCTCCTGACGTTGCGCATGTTTTCCGCAGTGAATAGGGACAACTGGGCCCTGGCAAGGCGCCTGCGAATGCGGATCACAACAGAATTCCAAGGCGCTGCATCGGCTGCCGCTCTCGCACCGATGTGGACTGACAAGCTCGTGGGGCCGGACAACACGTTCAACCACTGCGGAGCACTGCCGGAAAGCACGTGGCAGATCTTTCGCCAATCCGGCGCCTCGATCAACATCTGCCCACGTTCAGACGCACAGTACGGTTTGGGGGAAGGCATCGCGCCCTACCAGTACGCTCTGGACCACGGTATCAAACCGGGATTCTCTGTGGACAACGAGACCTCGTATTCCACCGACATGTTTACCGAAATGCGCATCGCGCTCATCATGCAGCGTGCGCTGATTCAGAATCGAAAGTTCAGCGGAGAAGCCAATACACCGCAGCCCGTCAGTGTTCGAGACGTTCTGGAATGCGCAACGGCCAACGGCGCTGTTTGTGCCGGGCTGTCGGACAAGATTGGAAGTATCACGCCAGGGAAAGAGGCGGACCTCGTTCTGATGCGGGCCGATGACATCAATCTTTACCCATCGAATAATGCCCTGGGCACAGTTGTGCAGGCAGCAGACCGCAGTAATGTCGACACTGTGATCGTGGGGGGCCGTGTGCGCAAGTTGAATGGACGCATGGTAGAACTCGATACGGCCAGACTCAAACGCATCGTAGAAGAGTCACGGCGTTATCTCTTTGCGAAGGTCGGTTACAAAGAAGATTTGTTCGCGGAAAAACTGCCCAAGCTGTATTGAGTAGACGATCTTTGCTCAGGATGGGCAGAAGCCTTCCTCTCGTCAGCGCGGGACAGGATACACGCTGTATCGATTTTCGATATCCAATCGCCATGATCAGAAGGCACTTGTGCCGCTCAGCGCGCAAACCAATGGCAGCGGCACCTTTGTCTTCGATGAAGTCGCCGCACGCGCTGGCTTTGCCGTAGTGAATCCATTCGCGCAAGCCGACACGATTACCGTCATCGCTTCTGGAACGGATGGGACGCCCATCAGCCACGCAACTGTGAAAATCGACGCTCGCTCGCGCGTCGTCGACTTCCTGCGTTCGCTTTCGGGTCTGTCAGGGATGGCAGAAACGCGGGAATCGTTACCCTGACGACCTCCGATGGCTCGCTCTGAACAACCCGGCGCGGTGCATTCAAGGACTTCGATGCGGAAGCTGCGAACATCCTGCGATACGGCCAGCGCTATTTCTAAACTCGCCTCTTCTGAACGCTCCGGAAAATTTGTCGCCTGCTTAGTTTGCTCTGCTTAGTTTAGCTTGCCCTCTTGCCAAAAACTCAAAACCATGATACAAACCGCACTCATTTCGGATCAAATTTGTATTTTTCAATCTAACCAATCAAAGCAAAGTTTTTCGTGAATACGGCCGGACATGAGAAGGACGGACAGACACAACGGCAGAGAGGCAAATGGAAAGCGGGCAATTCACTTTCTTCATTACCGCCTTTCCCCCTGGTTGTGCATCTGTCTTTCTCGCGTCCTATGTGACCGTAATATCGAAACGCTTTACTAGATTCTCTGCACAATGAACAGACGAATGCGGATGCGTGCCCCTGCCTCCCGCACTGCCGTTCGCGTGTCCGCTTTTGCGATTACAGCTGCCTTGCTGTTCTATTTTGGAATTTTCGTTCCATCAAATTCAGCCACCCCTGCGCAGAATCAACCGACGACCACGCTGATAGTAAAGATGGCGAAGGGCCAGTTCCCGGCTGATCGGCAAGCCGCAATCAACAGGCATGGCGGTACGCCGAAGAAATCCGTTCCGAAATTGGACCTGGAGATTATTGAAGTACCTGCAGCAGCTGTCAACGCGATCACGAGGGGTCTGGAAGGTGACCCTGCGATCGAGCGGGTTGAAACTAACCGAACACGGAAATTGCAAGGCTACCCCTCCGACACTTGGGTCGCGAGTCAGTGGGCACTCCCAAAGATCGGATGGGATCAGGTTTATGGTAGCGTCAATCCGCAATTCTCAACGACGGTGGCGATTCTGGACACAGGAGTCGAGGCCGGGCATTCCGACTTGCGTGGAGCGATCGCGCCGGGCACGTCCCTCATTGATAACTCGTCCGGGCTTAGCGATTCTAACGGTCACGGAACGTGGCTTGCGGGCATCGTGGCCGCCAGAACCAATAATTCCCTGGGCATCGCCGGAGTGGGCTTCTCGCAGATTCAGGTGATGCCGGTCAAGGTGCTCGATTCGCAGGGTTACGGGCAGGACAGCGACATCATCTCCGGCATCATGTGGGCTGTAGACAATGGGGCGTCCGTGATTTTGATGGCGTTCAGTGGTCCCGGCTACAGCGAAGGACTTCAAGAAGCCATTGATTACGCATGGTCCAAGAACGTGTTGCTGGTGGCCGCCACCGGCAATGACGGGACCAATACGGCAACCTTCCCGGCCGGCGATCGTGGCGTGATTGGTGTTGCCGCCACCGATCAAAGCGACAACCTGGATATTCTGAGCAATTATGGCTCTTCGGTTTTCCTGGCCGCTCCAGGAAAAGACATTTTGGGCACGTACATCGGCAATAGCTATGTGTCCTGGAGTGGTACGTCCGCTTCAGCTGCAATTGTCGCTGGCGCGGCCGGCCTGATGCGCGCTGTGGATCCCTCACTCACGAATGGAATTGTCGTGGGCCGCTTGGCGCGTTCCGCTGATCCGGCAGGAACGCAGATGCAGACCGGCAATGGCCGGGTTCAGTTAGCCCAGGCTTTGGCGGACACTAGCCTCATTGCGATTCAACCCGCAGGTACAGCCGGTAATGGTGGGCCCTTTGTAGGGCCGTATAGCTCTGCTGCCGCAATCACCCTAAAAGTAACGGTCGCTGGAGCAGGTACGGGCACCGTAACGTCGAATACTAACCCTGCTATCCACTGCACAACGGGTTCTTCCGCGAATTGCTCCAAGAACATTGCGGCCGGAACAAGTGTGACGCTCGTCGCTACGCCCAACTCTGGATCGGCCTTCGCTGGATGGAGCGGAGGGACAGGCAGTGCCAGTGCCTGCAACGGCATCGCTACACGCACGTGCACCTTCACCTTTTCCGGAGACTCCAATGTCACCGCTACTTTTGGCAATAACTCGGCACCGGTAATTACTGAAGGTATCTCAACCTCGGTTTCGATGAGTGAGGATGGCTCTCCGACTGCATTTAGCTTGACGCTCCATGCCACAGACACGAATCCGTTCGACACATTAACCTGGAGTAACAGCGCCGCCGCCCACGGGACAGCTGCGGCGAGCGGCACGGGCACCTCCAAAACGATCCAATACGCTCCCAATGTCAACTACAACTCGACCGACACTTTTATAGTTCAGGTCTCCGACGGCAATGGAGGGGCCGACACAATCACGGTCAACGTGACTATCCAGCCGGTAAACGATCCGCCAACGAGCATAGTGGACAACAATGCGGCGGCCAACACCGTGCCCGAGCAAGCCGCCAATGGCACCGCGGCGGGCATTACGGCGCTCGCGACCGATCCGGACGCGGGCGATACATTTGTCTACACCCTGACCGATAACGCCGGGGGACGGTTTGCCATCAACGGGTCGACTGGCGTGGTGACGGTCGCCAATGGGAGCCTGCTGAATTACGCCACGGCAACCAGCCACACCATTACAGTCCGGGCCACCGACCAGGGCGGCTTGTTTGCTTCGCAAGCCTTCACGATCACGGTCACCGACGTGAATTCCGCGCCCACCGCTATTACCGACAGTAATGCAGCGGCCAACTCCGTGCCCGAGCAAGCCGCCAATGGCACCGCGGCGGGGATAACGGCGCAGGCCAGCGATCCGGACGCGGGCGACACGTTTGTCTACAGCCTGACCGACGATGCGGGCGGACGCTTTGCGATTGGCCCAACGAGCGGCGTAGTGACGGTCGCGAATGGGACCCTGCTGAACTACACCACAGCCACCAGCCACACGATCACGGTGCGAGCCACTGACCAGGGCGGGCTGTTTGCTTCGCAAGCCTTCACGATCACGGTCACCGATGTAAATTTTGCGCCCACCGCTATTACCGACAGCAATGCAGCGGCCAACTCCGTGCCCGAGCAGGCCGCCAATGGCACCGCTGTGGGGATCACGGCACAAGCCAGCGATCCGGACGCCGGCGACACGTTTGTCTACACC
>Ga0134121_10000059_pt1 | contig 119328 bp, 98 predicted proteins | sample KB301_FD_96463 | JGI IMG/M metagenome (GOLD analysis project Ga0134121, IMG submission 96463) | Terrestrial soil microbial communities without Nitrogen fertilizer from Kellogg Biological Station, Michigan, USA - KB3-0-1 | ecosystem: Environmental > Terrestrial > Soil > Unclassified ...
GCGCTCGAGCGCGAGGCCGCCGTAGAGGACCTCCTTGTCCCCCTGGCGGATGCCGAACCAGGAGCGCCCGCGCAGCTGCGCGGCGCGTCCGTGGGCGCCGGCTGCCCGGCTGCGCAGGACGCGCAGCGGGACGCCGGACGATCCGGTGGTCACGTGCACGTTCATGGGGCCGGTCCAGTCCGGGTTGCGAACGCAGTCGGGATCCTTCCGGAGCGCCGCCTTCTCGAGGAGGGGCAGCCGCGGCAGATCCTCGAGCCCGCGGATCGATCGGACCTCCACCCCCGCCGCGCGCCAGGTGCCGCCGTAATCCGGGGCGCGCGAGGCGGCCAGGAGCACCCGCTGCAGGCGCGCCCACTGGTCCTCCCGCAGACGCTCTTCCGGCCACCACTGGCTCGCTTCCATCCCGCGCAGCACCGCGTGGACCGGCTCGCGCCGGGCGGCCTGGATGAGCCGGTACGCCGCGCGATGCAAAAGGCTCATGCCGCCGCCTCGCGCACGACCGGCCGCACCTTGCCCGACGGCCAGCGCTCGATCGCTACGGCAGGACGGACCGCGACGTCCAGGCCGAAGAGCGCGCCGAGGGCCGACGCGGCGCGGACGAAGTCGAACGATCCCATCGATCGCACCAGGCACGTGAGGCCACCGTCCGCGACGCGCACCTGGTGCTCGAGCGCCTCGCCGCAGGGAGCGAGCGTCTCCGCCACGTGGCGCGGCGAAACCATCCGCCCGCCCTCGCCTTCGAGGAGGTCGGCCATCCGCCCGTGCACCGGGCCGACCACCGGAAAAGGAAGCGGACAGGAGCACGTGCCGCCGGCCTCGATCGCGTCCCCGAGCCGATAGCGCAGGAGCGGCATCGCCCGGTTGTCGAGATCGCTCACCACCGCTTCGCCGATGGTCCCCGGCGGCGCCGGCCGCCCGGAGCGATCGAGGATCTCGAGCACCACCCGATCGGACAGGACGTGCCGGCCTCCCCTGGCGCACTGGTGGGCGATGGCGGCGAACTCGTTGCAGCCGTAGCGCTCGAAGAGCGGCGCGCCGAAGAAGCGCTCGATGCGCCGCCGCTGCGCCGGAAAGAGGATTTCGGCGGAGGCGACAACCGCCCGCGCCGGGCGCGGCAGCGGCTCTGCCCCCGAGGCGATGCGGTCGAGTGCGCTGCTGTAGCCGAAGACCTGCGGGAAGGCGCCGTGCCGAAGCTGGTCCCGCAGCCGCGCGGCCGCCGCGTCGTCGAGGCCATACGTGGGATAGAAGCTCCGGCGGATCGGCAGGCCGCGCAGGCGGCCCTTCAGCGTTCCATAGGTCACCACGTCCGGCGGCGGGCCCCAGAGGAGCGCATGCCGCGTCACCAACGGCAGCCCCATCCAGGTCTGGGCGCGCAGGACACCGGCCATCTGCGCATCGCGGGCCGGGGCGTCGAGCCACACGCGGACGGGCGTCCCGGTGCTGCCGCCGCTGGTCGCCTCCTCGAGAGCACCGGGGGGCACGTCCGGGACGCGCAGCGAGTCGCCGTGGCGGCGCAGCTCCTCGCGGCCGATCAGGGGCAGGGCATCGAGGGTCGCAGAGGTTGCCAGGCCGAGGCGCTGGTAGAAGGGCACCCGGGCGATCGCGTGCTCGAGCTGCCGGCGGACCCGCAGGTCGGTCTCGGCGCGCAGCCGCGCGGCATCCCATCCCTGGCGCTCGAGCATGGCCTCGAGCGCCGGAATGACCGCCCTTCCTTCGATCCGATCGACGACGACATACAGCAGCCTGCCCTTCAACCCGCGCGCTCCGGCCGCGGCGTGCGCCGCCGCAGCGGGCGACGATACGGTCACGTGGCATCCCTGTCAATCTGATAGACTCGCGCCCTTCCCCTGGCCCGCGGACGGCGCGGGCCGCGCCGGAGTCGATGGATCCTCGAACCGCCCCATCCCGACCCAGACTGTGCTTCGCGGGACCGCTGCCCGGCGCCGTGCATCCCGGTGTCGTCGTCACCCAGGGGGTGCGCCTGTCGGGCCTGTTCCGCGCGGCCGGCTATCCCGTCGTCGCGGTCTCCACGTCCACCAGCCGCTTCGTGCGCCTGGCGGAGATCGCCGGGACCCTGGTCACGCGCGGCCGCGGACTGGACGTGCTCATCGTGCACACCTACGGCGGCCGCAGCTTCGTGGTCGAGGACACCGCCAGCGCCATCGGGAGCGCGTGGGGCGTCCCGGTGGTGTTCCTCCTGCACGGCGGGGCGTTGCCGGAATTCGTCGCGAAGCATCCGCGCTGGGCCCGGCGGGTGTTCGGCCGGGCTTCGATGATCGTGGCCCCGTCGCCTTACCTGGCGCGGACCGCGACCGACCTGGGGCTGCGCTCCCAGGTCATTCCGAACGTCATCGAAGCGAAACGCTACCCTTATCGCGAAAGGCGCCCGCTCCGGCCGCGGCTCTTCTGGATGCGGACCTTCGACCCGGACTACAACCCGTTCATGGCCCTCGAAGTCCTTCGCCGGGTGAGAGAGCGCCATCCGGACGCCGCGCTCGTCATGGGAGGCGAGGACAAGGGGATGCGTGCCGAGGTGGCGGCGCGGGCGAAGGAGCTCGGTCTCGCGGACGCGCTGGAGCTGCCGGGATTCCTGGACCTGGCCGGCAAGACCCGCTGCGGCGAGGCGTGCGACATCTTCATCAACACGAGCCACTACGACAACATGCCGGTGGCGGTGGTCGAGGCGGCGGCGATGGGCCTTCCGGTCGTGAGCACGGCGGTCGGCGGCGTGCCCGATCTCCTGACCGACGGCGACACCGGGCTGCTCATTCCCGACGGCGACGCGGAGGCGATGAGCGCGGCGGTGCTGCGCCTGCTCGCCGAACCGGATCTCGCGGCCCGCCTGTCGCGGAATGGCCGGAACCTGGCGCTGCGCTCCGACTGGGACGCCGTGCGCGGCCGGTGGGAGGAATTGTTCGCCACGCTCTGCAATGGGCGCGGGGGTCGCGGCGGTCACGGACGTGACGGCCGCAACGGCCGGAGGACCGGCTGATGTGCGCCATCGCCGGTTACGTCCACCCGGTGCGCACCTTCGCGGCCCCGCCCGGCCTCCTCGAAGCGATGCGGGACGCCATGGCGCACCGCGGCCCGGACGATCGCGGCGCCTGGGAGGAGGACGGCGTCGGGCTCGCGTCGCGCCGGCTCGCCATCCTCGATCTGTCGCCCCGCGGCCGCATGCCCATGGCGAGCGCCGACGGCCGCTTCCGCATCGTCCACAACGGCGAGATCTACAACTATCGCGAGCTGCGCACCGGCCTCGAGGCGTCGGGCCACCGCTTCACCACCGACACCGACACCGAGGTGATCCTCCAGCTGTACGCGGCGTACGGTCCGTCCATGCTCGATCAGCTGAACGGCATGTTCGCGTTCGCGATCTGGGATCGGAACGAGCGGTCCCTCTTCATCGCCCGCGACCGGCTCGGGATCAAGCCGGTGTACCTGGCGGAGCGGGACGGCGCCCTGTGGTTCGCCTCGGAGCCCAAGGCCCTCTTCGAGGCCGGCATCGAGCCGCGCCTCGATCCGTCCGCCTGGGAGGAGCTGCTGTGCTTCCGCTACGTCGCCGGCGAGGCGACGCCGTTCCTGGGGGTCCGGAGGCTCCTGCCCGGCCACGCCCTGCTCTGGCGCCACGGGCGCGGCACGGTGCGGCGCTGGTGGTCGCTGGCGGAGCGCGTCGCCCGCCCCAACGCGCGCCCCCTGGGGGACCCGGCCGAATGGTTCCGCGACAAGTTCGAGAGCGCGGTCGGCTACCGGCGCATCAGCGACGTGCCGCTCGGCGTGCTCCTGAGCGGCGGCCTCGATTCCAGCTGCGTCGCTTCGGTCCTCAGCGCCCAGGCCGGCCGCGGCGTGGCGAGCTTCACCATCCGCTTCCCCGGCGATGCGCTCGACGAGGGGGAGATCGCGCGGCGCGGCGCGCAGGCGTGGGGCCTCGAGCACCACGAGCTGACGGTCGGGCCGGAGACGCTGCTCGAGGAGCTGGGGCGCGCGGCGTGGTTCAACGACGAGCCGCTGCCGCACGGGAGCGACATTCATCTCCTCGCCATCTCGCGGTTCGCGAAACCGCGCGTCACGGTGCTGCTGTCGGGCGAAGGAGCGGACGAGACCCTGGGCGGCTACCAGCGCTACCGGCCGCTGCCGCTCCTGGCGTGGCTGCAGCGCGCGGCGCCGGTCCTGCGCCCGCGTCTGGCGCGCGCGCTCGGGTCGCGGGCGGTCAAGCTCTGCCGCATGCTGCGCGAGGACCCGCGCGAGGGGCTGCTGCTCTACAACGCCTGCGACATCCTGCCCGGAGAGCTTGGGGCGTTCGGCCTGCGCCCCGAGCGGCGCTTCGAGTTCCGCCGCCGCATGCTCCAGGAGGCCGCCGGGGTGTATCCGGACGACCCGCTCCGCCAGGCGATGTACAGCGACCAGCACACCTTCCTCTGCTCGGTCCTCGACGTGAACGACAAGATGACGATGGGGGCCTCGATCGAGTGCCGCGTGCCGTTCCTCGACTACCGGCTCGTGGAGGGGGCCGCCGCGCTCCCCACCTCGGCGCTCGCCGGGACACGGGAAGGGAAGCGCCCGCTGCGGGCCGCGTATGCGGCGGCCCTCGCCCCGGTTCTCGGCGGTTACCGCAAGCGCGGCTTCACCGCCCCCTGGGCGTCGTATTTCCGCGGCGTGCCGGCCCTGCGCGCCTTCCTCCAGGAGCTGCCGCGAAGCGAGCCGGTCCAGGGTGGCCCCATCGACGCAGGGCGGCTGCGTGCGGCGATCGGCCGGTTCCTTTCGGGAGACGATCGCGATGAGGCGCTCCTGCGGGCGCTCGTCATGATCGTCTCGTGGCACGAGGCCTGCGTGGCGCGGCGCCTGACGGCCCCCGTCCGGCCAGGCGCCGCCGAGCCGCGCGCCGTCCCGACCGCGGCGCCGTGAGCGCCGGAGCGGCGCACGAGCCGGGTCCGGACCACGGCGGCGCTCCGCCATCGCCGGCGGCACGACCGGACACGACGCGGCCGCTGCACATCCTGCACATCATCCCGACGCTCGGCGTGGGCGGGACCGAGCGGCAGCTGGTGCAGCTCCTGCTGCGCATGGATCCGAAGCGCACCCGTCACACGGTCTGCTTCTACACCCGCACCCCGTCTCTCGAAGCGGACCTGAACGCGGCCGGGATCCGGACGATCTTCTTCGACAAGTTCGCCATGCGGCCGTGGTCGTTCTTCGCGCGTCTTCGACGGACCGTGCGCGAGACGAGCCCGGACGTGGTGCACACCTGGCTCTACTCGGGAAATTTCTGGGGGCGCCTGGCGGCGCTTTCGTGCGGCGTGCGCCGGCTGGTGTCGAGCGACCGCGGCATGGTCGTGCGCGCCCCCTTTGCGGTGCGCCTGTACGAGCGGCTGCTGGCCCCGCTCACCCTGCGCCTGGTCAATAGCCAGGCGACCGCGGCGTCGCTCGTGGAAAAGTACGGGCTTCCCCCGGCGGGGATTCGCGTCGTTCCCAACGCGGTGGAGGAGGCGGCGGCCGCGCCCGGAGCGCGGGACGCGGTGCGCGCCTCGCTTGGACTGCCGCCGGAGCAGCGGCTCGTCCTCCTGGTCGCGCGGCAGTCGGCCGAGAAGAACCACGCGATGTTCTTCCGCGCGGCGCGCCGGGTCGCCGCGGCGCGACCCGACGTCACCTTCGTGGCGGTCGGGCATCTCGTCGATCCCGGGGCGATGCAGCGGGTCCTCGACGCCTCGGGCGCCGCCGCATCGGTGCGCCTCGTCGGGGAGCAGGCCGACATCCCGCGGTGGCTCATGGCCGCCGACATCTTCTGCCTGACCTCCGACCGCGAGGGACTGCCGAACGCGCTCCTCGAGGCCATGGCGGCCGGCCTTCCGGTCGTCTGCACGCGCTTTCCGTCCGCGACCGAGGTGCTGTCGGGCGAGAGGCTCGGAGTGCTGGTGCCGGTGAACGACGACGCGTCCCTGGCGGCGGCGATCCTCGCGCTCCTCGGGGACGACGAGCGTCGCAGGGCGATGGGACGGGCGGCCCGCGAGCACGTCGCCGCCGCCTACGGCTGGGAGCGGCTGCTGCGCGAGATGGACGCGATCTACGCCGGCCTCGACGCCCGCCGCGGCGCCTGACGCGCCTCCGTCAGGGAGTTTCTCCGGCGAGCGCCCCGCCGATCCGTTCGCGCACGCGCGAAACCAGGTCGTCGCGCGTCTCATAACGGTACGTGGTCGCATCGACCGGGGCGCCGAACACCGCCTGCATCCGCCCGGGGCGGGGATTGAGGGAGCCCTTCGGCAGGATCGCCGTCCCGCCGCGCAGGGAGATCGGGATCACCGGCACGCCCGCTTGGATCGCCAGCACGAAGCCGCCGCGCTTGAAGGGGAGCAACGTGCCGTCGGGGCTGCGCGTCCCTTCGGCGAACACGACGATCGACGTCCCCCGACGCAGCCGCGCGGCGGCCTGGTCGAGCGTGCGGATGGCGCGCTCGCGATTCGATCGGTCGATGAAGAGGAATCCCGCCAGCCACAGGGCCCAGCCGAAGATGGGAACGTAGAGCAGCGACTTCTTCGCGACCATGCGGAAATCGACCGGCATGGTCAGCACCAGGACCGGAATGTCGAACAGGCTCTGGTGATTCGACGCGTAGACGGCGGGACGATCCCGTGGAATGCCGGCGTCATAGGAGGCCTCGTAGGTGACCCCTGCGGCCCACAGGACGAGACGCGACCAGAGACGCGCCAGCGGCATGAGGAGCCGTCCGCCCGGCACCACGAGGCAGGCGGCGATCGCCAGCGTCCCGAGCACGAGCGTGGCGATCACGACGACCGGGATCAGAAGGAGGAGGCGCGCCATGCGAGCGGCCCGAAGGCCGGGCGCATCATACGGCAGGCCGCTCTCCGGCCGATTCCTTGACGCTTCCGGCGCCGGTTGAATAGACTCCGCGCGACCTATGGGGTGGAGCGAAGCGGGGATCGGCCGGCGATGACCGGGGGCGCGACGCGCGCTCTGGAACAGGTCGGCTCTTTCTCCATTCTCGTCGCCCGGTCGGCGCGCGAAGCGGTGCGCCGGCGTCCCGAGGGCGCGGTCGTCCTCGACCAGCTCTACCACCTCGGCGTCCTCTCGGTCGGCATCGCCACCATCACCGCGCTGTTCACCGGCATGGTCCTGGCGATCCAGACGTCCTACTCGCTCGCCGCGTACGGCGCCAAGTTCTTCGTCGGCGACATCGTGTCGCTGTCGATCGTGCGCGAGCTGGGGCCGGTTTTGACCGCGCTGATGGTGGGCGGGCGCGTCGGCGCCGGGATCACGGCGGAGGTCGGGACGATGAACGTCACCGAGCAGATCGACGCCATCCGCGCGCTGGCCTCGAGCCCGATCCGCAAGCTCGTCGTCCCCAAGGTGATCGCCATCGTCATCATGCTGCCGGTGCTCGTGGTCCTCTCGGACTTCGTCGGGATCATGGGCGGCTTCCTGATGGCGGTCACGTCGCTGAACCAGCCCGGAGCCTTCTACATGCAGCACGTCATCAAGGCGATTCACCCCGAGGACATCCTGAGCGGCCTGGGCAAGACCGTCGTCTTCGCCCTTCTCATCGCCTTCATCGCGTGCTACAAGGGGCTGACCGCCACGGGCGGCGCCGACGGCGTGGGACGCGCCACCACCGAGACCGTGGTGGCCTCGTCCCTGAGCATCCTGATCAGCGACTTCTTCCTGACCAAGCTGTTCCTGGCGTTCTAGCCAAGGATCGGGATCGATGGACGCGCCGTTCGTCCGCTTCGAGGAGGTCTACAAGAGCTTCGGCCCGAAGAAGGTGCTGCAGGGGGTGACCTTCGACATCCGGCCGGGCGAGACGATGGTCGTGCTCGGGGGCAGCGGCAGCGGCAAGTCGGTCCTGCTGCGGCACATCATCGGGCTGCACCGCCCGGACCGCGGGCGGGTGCTGGTGGAAGGGGAGGACATCGTCCCTCATGACGAAGACGAGCTGGTGCACGTGCGCAAGAAGATCGGCATGCTGTTCCAGGGCGGAGCGCTGTTCGATTCGATGAACGTCGCGGACAACGTCGGCTACGGCCTGCGCGAGCACACCGATCTCGACGCGGAGGCGATCGCGGCCAAGGTCCGCGAGAAGCTGGCGATGGTGGAGCTGTCGGGCGTGGAGCACCTGATGCCGTCGGAGCTGTCCGGGGGGATGCGCAAGCGCGTCGCGCTCGCCCGCTCCATCGCCATGGAGCCGCGCGGCATCCTCTACGACGAGCCGACCACCGGCCTCGATCCGGTCACGGCGGGGACGATCAACGATCTCATGCGCAGCATGCAGTCCCGGCTCCATGTGACCTCGGTCGTGGTGACGCACGACATCGACTCGGCGCTGTACGTCGGCGACCGCATCGCCTTCCTCTTCGAGGGCCGGATGCTCTTCGTCGGGACCGTCGAGGAGGCGAAGAGGAGCCCGGAGCCGGAGTTGCAGAAGTTCCTGTCCGGAGGCGGGAGGGTCCACCGTGGCGCGTAAGTGGGCCAGGGAGCTGTCGGTCGGCGCGGTCGTGTCGGTCGGGCTCATCGTCTTCGCCATCGCGGTCCTCGCCATCACCGAGGAGTCGCGCCTGTTCTATCCCAAGGTCTCCTACTGGACCCGCTTCGACAACACCTCGGGGCTGGCGCGCGGGTCGCCGGTGCGTCTGGTCGGCGTGCAGATCGGCACGGTGGACGAGATCGTCTTCCCGACCGATCTCAAGGAGTTCAAGATCAAGGTCACGTTCCGGGTCGACCGGGCCTTCGCGCCCCGCATCCGCCGCGGCACGGTGGCCTATCTGAAGTCGCTGACCTATCTTTCCCAGGATAAATACGTGGAGCTGACCCCGGGCGATCCGGAGCAGCCGCAGCTGGCGGCGGGGGAGTACATCGATTCAGGCATGTCGGCCTGGGAGGAGACGCTGCTCCAGGGGCAGGGCATTGCCGACGACCTGAAGGAGATCACCTCCTCCTTCCGGGATCTTCTGGTGGCGCTGAATCAGGGGCAGGGGATCGTGCAGGAAATGATCCACAATCCCGAGTTCGGGCGGCAGGGAGCCGCCGACCTCGAGGGGAGCCTGGCGTCCCTGCGGCGTCTCCTCGAGGGACTGGAGCAGGGGAAGGGGCTGGCCGGCACGGTGCTGCGGGACAAGGAGCTGGCGCAGCGGTTCAGCGGGTCCCTGGACGAGGCGATGACGCATCTGAAATCGATCCTGGCGCGGCTCGACGAGCCGGAGGGCGCCCTGGCCCAGCTCAGCGACCCGAAGGGGAAGGGCGCGGCCCTGATCCAGGATCTCGGCGCGGGGGCGGCGTCCTTCCGGCAGCTGGCCGAGACCATCGATCGCGGCGAGGGAACCATCGGACGTCTGATGAAGGACAAGGAGTATGCGGACGGCCTGCTCGGCAAGTTCAGGAGCAGCGCCTCTCACCTCGACTCGATTCTGGGGAAGATCGATCGCGGCGAGGGCACGCTCGGCGGCATCGTCAACGATCCGGCCGTGTACGAGGGCCTCAAGGACGTCGTGGCCGGAATCCAGAAGAGCAAGATCGGCAAGGGCATGATCCGCCACTACGGCAAGAAGGGGGCGGAGGAGCGCGAGGGACAGGAGGGGGAGGCGCCTCCCCCCAACCCGGAGCCGAATCCGTAAAGGAAGGATGGCGATGCGCAGCGTCCTGGTGACGGGAGGCGCGGGCTTCATCGGCTCGCACCTCGTCGAGGCCCTCCTGGGGGAGGGCCGCTCCGTCGTCGTCCTCGACAATTTCGACACGTTCTATGACCCCGAGGTCAAGCGCCGCAACGTCGCGGCCTTCGCGGGCCGGCCGGGATTCCACCTGATCGAGGGCGACATCCGGGACGAAAAAGCGGTGGAGCGGCTGTTCGCCGCCCACCCGATCGACGTGGTGGTGCACCTCGCCGCCCGCGCCGGCGTGCGCCCCTCCATCGAGCAGCCGCTGCTGTACAGCGACGTCAACCTGAACGGCACGGTGGTGCTCCTCGAGGCGTGCCGGCGGCACAACGTCGGCAAGTTCGTCTTCGGGTCGTCCTCCTCGGTCTACGGCAACGCGCCGAAGGCGCCGTTCTCGGAGAAGGACGACGTCGGCATGCCGATCTCGCCGTACGCCGCGACCAAGCGATCCGGCGAGCTCCTGTGCGCCACGTACCATGCCCTCTACCGGCTGAACGTCTTCTGCCTCCGCTTCTTCACGGTCTACGGGCCGAGGCAGCGCCCGGAGATGGCCATCCACAAGTTCACGCGCTTCATCGATCGCGGGCTGCCGCTGCCGCGCTTCGGGGACGGGTCGACGCGGCGCGACTACACCTACGTGGACGACGTGATCGCCGGGGTGATGCGCGCGGTGGAGCGGGTGCAGGGCTACGAGATCCTCAACCTCGGGGGCTCGAAGACGACGCGGCTGTCAGAGCTGATCGGGCACCTCGAGCGCCTGCTCGATCGCAAGGCCGTCATCGAGGCTCAGCCGGACCAGCCGGGCGACGTGGTCGCCACCTGGGCCGATGTGTCGAAGGCGCAGCGGCTCCTGGAGTACGAACCCAAGGTCGGAATCGAGGAAGGTCTCGAGCGATTCGTCGACTGGTATCGCAGGACGGGACAACGAGCAGCGGGCGCCGCGGCGCCCCGTGGAGCACAAGGATGAACATCGCAGTGGTGGGGACCGGATACGTCGGCCTGGTCACGGGGGCCTGCTTCGCCGAGTTCGGCGTCTCCGTGGTCGGCATCGACAAGGACGAGAAGAAGATCGCCAGCCTGAAGGAGGGGAAGGTCCCCTTCTTCGAGCCCGGTCTCGAGGAGCTGGTCAACCGCAACATGAAGGGGGGGCGGCTGTCGTTCACGACCGACCTCAAGGCGGCCGTGGAGAAGTCGCTGGTCATCTTCATCGCGGTGGGCACGCCGTCCGACGGCGACGGCGCCGCCGACCTGAGGTTCGTGCGCGAGGTGGCCTCGGGCATCGCGCGGCACATGAACGGCTACAAGGTGGTGGTCACCAAGAGCACGGTCCCCACCGGCACCGGGGCGATGATCCGCAAGCTCATCCAGGAGCAGCAGAAGGCGCCCCACCCGTTCAGCGTGGCGAGCAACCCGGAGTTCCTGCGCGAGGGCGCGGCGATCGAAGACTTCATGCGCCCGAACCGCATCGTCATCGGCGCCGAGGATCCGCAGGCGATCGCCATCATGAAGGATCTCTACAACCCGCTCTACCTGATCGAGACGCCGTTCGTCGTCACCAACGTGGTCAGCGCCGAGATGATCAAGTACGCGTCGAACGCCTTCCTCGCCACGAAGATCTCGTTCATCAACGAGATGGCCGCGCTGGCGGAGGCGGTGGGAGCGGACGTGCACGAGGTGGCGCGCGGCATGGGCCTCGACAACCGGATCGGGCGGAAGTTCCTGCACCCGGGCCCGGGCTTCGGCGGCTCGTGCTTCCCCAAGGACACGCTCGCCATCCAGAGGATGGCGAAGGAGCACAACCTGCCGGGGCACGTCGTCAACGGGGTCATCCGCGTCAACGACGAGCAGATCCCGCGCATGGTGGAGAAGATCACCCGGGCGGTCGGCGGCCTGCGCGGCAAGACGCTGTCGTTCCTCGGGCTGGCCTTCAAGCCGAACACCAGCGACACGCGCGAGAGCCCGGCGATGCGCATCATCCAGGAGCTGGAGAAGGGCGGCGCCGCGGTGCGGGCCTTCGATCCGGCGGCCATGGACGAGGCGAAACACGTCCTCCCCTCGATCAGCTACTGCGCCGATGCCTATGACGCCGCGAAGGGCGGAGACGCGCTGGTCATCGCGACCGAGTGGAACGAGTTCCGCAACCTCGACTGGGAGCGGATGCGCGGCGCGCTGCGCGCCCCGGTCGTCGTCGATCTGCGGAACGTCTATGATCCTCACCACATGCGCGAGATCGGGTTCCGCTACACCGGGGTCGGCCGCTCGTGAGTCGGCGCTACCTCGTCACCGGAGGCGCCGGGTTCATCGGCGGGCACATCGTCGAGGCGCTCCTGCGCCGGGGCGAGTCGGTCGCGGTGCTCGACGACTTCTCCACCGGCAAGCGATCCAACCTGGACGCGGCTCTCAAGGCCCGGACCCCGAAGGGTCCCGAGCCGCAGCTCTTCGAGGGGGACCTGCGCGACGCGGCCCTGGTGAAGCGGGCGATCGCCGGCGCGACACACGTGCTGCACCAGGCGGCCCTGCCGTCGGTGCCGCGATCCGTGGCCGAGCCGTTCCAGAGCCACGAGGTGAACGCCACCGGAACCCTGCAGCTCCTGCTGGCGGCCCGCGACGCGGGGGTGAAGCGGTTCGTCTACGCCTCGTCCTCGTCGGCGTACGGCGATGCGCCGACGCTGCCCAAGGTCGAGTCGCAGCCGACCGCGCCCCTGTCTCCGTACGCCGTGAGCAAGCTGGCGGGGGAGCAGTACTGCCGGATCTTCACGCCCCTCTACGGTCTCGAGACCATCTCGCTCCGCTACTTCAACATCTTCGGCCCGCGCCAGGATCCCGAGTCGCAGTACGCGGCCGTGATCCCGAAGTTCGTGACCGCGGTGGACGCGGGGCGATCGCCCGTGGTCTTCGGGGACGGGATGCAGTCGCGCGATTTCACCTACATCGACAATGCGGTGCAGGCAAACCTGCTCGCCTGCGACGCCCCCGCCTCGGCCGCCGGGCTGGCGTACAACGTCGCCTGCGGCGCGAGCGCGACCCTGCTCGAGGTGCTGACCCTCATCGGAACGATCCTGGGCAAGCCGGTGAAGCCGGTGCACGAGGCGCCCCGCGCCGGCGACGTCAAGCACTCGCTCGCGAGCATCGATCTCGCGAAGCAGCACCTGTCGTTCCAGCCGACGGTGGGCCTCGAGGAGGGGCTGCGCCGGACGGTGGCCGCGTTCACCGGATGAAGCTTTCGATCGTCATCCCGGTCTACAACGAACGCGAGACGCTGCCGAAGACGCTCGCGCGGGTGCAGGCCACGCCGTTCGACAAGGAGATCATCCTGGTCGACGACGGCTCGAAGGACGGCACGCGCGACTGGCTCGAGACGCTGCGCGGCCAGCCCGGGATCGTCGTCGTGCTCCAGCCGCACAACCAGGGAAAGGGCGCGGCGCTGCGCACCGGCTTCCAGCACGCCACCGGCGACATCGTGCTGATCCAGGACGCCGACCTCGAATACGACCCCGCCGACTACCCGCGCCTGCTGCAGCCCATCCTGGACGACAAGGCCGACGTCGTGTTCGGATCGCGTTTCGGGGGCGAGACCCACCGGGTGCTGTTCTTCTGGCACATGGTGGGCAACCGCTTCCTGACGATGCTCTCGAACATGTTCACCAACCTCAACCTCTCCGACATGGAGACCGGCTACAAGGTCTTCCGCACCGGGATCGTGCGGCGCCTGACGCTCCGCTCGAACCGCTTCGGGTTCGAGCCCGAGGTGACCGCGAAGGTGGCCCGCATGCGCTGCCGGATCTACGAAGTGGCGATCTCGTATCATGGCCGCAGTTACGAGGAGGGGAAGAAGATCACGTGGAAGGACGGCTTTGCCGCCATCGGCTGCATCCTCCGATACCGTTTCTTCGACTAGGCGAGGCGGGACGCCCCTCTACGCCGTCATCCTGGCGGGCGGCCGCGGGGAGCGGCTGTGGCCGCGCGTCCGTCGCGACCGCCCCAAGCCGTTCGTTCCGCTCCTCGGACGCCGGACGCTCTTCGAGGCGACCGCCGCGCGCGCCCGCGCGCTCGCCGGGCCCGACCGCGTCATCGTGGTCTGCGGGGCGAGCCAGGTCCGCTGGGTGCGGCGGCAGGCGCCGTGGATCGCGCCCGATCGCATCCTGCGCGAAGCCATCGGGCGCAACACCGCCGCCGCGGTCGCCCTGGCGGCGCTCTGGGTGGAACGCCGGGCCGGGGACGGCCTCCTCGTGGTGCTGCCCGCGGATCAATTCGTCGCGCCGCCCGGGCGCTTCCTCCGGGACGTGAGGCGGGCGGCGCGTGCCGTCGCGCGCCGGGGAGGAGTGGCGCTTCTGGGCGTGCCGGCGGCGAATCCCGACACCGGGCTCGGCTACGTCAGCCTCGGGGGTCCGGCCGGTTTTCCCGGCGTGCGGCGGGTGGCCGGGTTCCACGAGAAGCCCTCGAAGGCGGTCGCGGCGCGATGGGTGCGCGGCCGCCGTCATCTCTGGAACTGCGGCATCTTCGTCGGGCGCGCCGCGATTTTTCTTCGCGAGCTCGGGCGGCTGGCGCCGCGCGTCCTCGCGCCGCTGCGGCGCCTTGCGGTTCCGTCGCGCGCGCCCTGGAGCATCCCCGGCCGTGTCCTGTCCCGCGTTCCGGCAATCTCGTTCGACCGGGCGGTGCTCGAGCGCAGCCGCGATCTGCTGATCGTGCCGGCGACGTACCGCTGGTCCGACCTCGGGACCTGGCCGGCGATCGCCGCGGCGCGGGGCGAGCGCCTCTCCGCGCAGGACGGGGTGGTCCTCGCGAGCGGCTCCGGGGGCTGCGCGGCCTTCAATCCGGGCGGCCTCACCGCGTTCGTCGGTGTGCAGGACGTGGTGATGGTGCGGGAGGGGAACGTGGTGCTGGTCTGCCGGCGCGATGCGTCCCAGGCCATCCGCGACATCGTCGCCGGCCTGCGCGGAGGTCTGGCGCGCCATGCCTGAGCTGTCGCGCGGCGAGCGCTCGGCCCTCCGGTGGTGCGACGCGGTCCTGAAGTGGGGGCTGGTGTCGCTCGTCGCCTTCACCCCGCTGGCCTTCGGAACGGTCGAGGCCTGGTCGATCGCGCTGATGGAATGGGGCGTGGCGAGCCTGCTCCTCGTGGCGCTCGCGCGGCGGATCCTGGCGGGTCCCGGAGGCGGACAGGAGGGCTGGAAGACCGGCGTCGAGTGGCCTCTCGGCCTGTTCCTGGGACTGGTCCTCCTGCAGGTGATCCCGCTCCCGCACCCGCTGGTCGCGGCCCTCGCTCCCGGATCGGCGTCGGCCCACGCGGCGGGGGTCGCGCCGCCCGCGGGAGGCGTGGCGACGCCCCGGGATGACGAGGCCGCCCGCGCGGCCCTCGGTCTCGGCGCTCCTCCGGCGCGCGTCCCGGTGAGCCTCGACGTCGAGGAGACGGTGCGCCGGACCGGCCTCCTGCTGACGTTCGCCGGCGTGTTCTACCTCGCGGCGGGCTGGGGCGCCTCGAAGGGACGGGCGCGCTTCCTGCTCCGGGTCATCGTCGTCGTCGGCTTCCTCATCGCGCTCTTCGCGATCGTGCAGAGGCTCACCTGGAACGGCCGGATCTACTGGCTCAGGGCGGCGCCGCGCGAGACCGCGTTCGGCCCCTTCGTCAATCACAACCATTTCGCCGGCTACGTCGAGATGATCCTGCCGCTGGCGATCGCCCTGGCCTACTTCCTCGTGGACCGGCAGCGCCACCTGGCGCGGCCCGGCGAGGATCCGCCCCCGGTCGAATGGTCGCGTCCGACCGACGCCGGCCTCATGGACGATCGACAGGAGCGGGCCGGCCGCTGGGGGCAGTGGCTCCTGGCGCTGTTCGCCGCGATCCTCCTCCTCGCGTCGCTCGTGCTCAGCGGATCGCGGGGCGGCCTGCTGTCGGCGGTGCTCAGCAGCGGCCTGCTCTTCGCGGCGCTGTGGAAACGCATCCGCCCGCGCGCGCTGGCCTGGGGCGTGGTCGTGGCCCTGCCGCTGACCGCCGCCCTGCTCATCGCCTGGATCGGCGTGGACACCCTGCGGGCGCAGATCCCCGAGGGGGCGCTCGAGCACGAGGCCTCGTTCCACGCCCGCCAGGTGATCTGGCGCCAGGTCGTGGATCACCTGCCCGAGGCGGGAGCCACGGGGTTCGGACTGGGATCGTTCGAGACCAGCTTCGCGCCGTACACCCCGCCCGGGACCGCCGCGCGCTGGGACAAGGCCCACAACGACTTCCTGCAGGTCGTCTGGGAGACCGGGATTCTGGGAGGGCTGCTGATCGCCATGGGGGCCCTGCTCTTCGGGATCCGCTACATCCTGCCGGCGCTGCGCAGCCCCGAGCACGAGTCGGACCTCTTCCGCATCGCCATCGCGGTCGGCCTGACCAGCCTGGTCCTGCACTCCTTCGTCGATTTCAATCTCCAGATCGGCTCGAATGGGTTCCTGTTCGCCCTGCTCGCGGGGCTGCTCGTCGCCCTGCACCGGTCGGCCGCCGAGCGAGCCCGCAACCCCGAGATCGGCCCGGGTCCGCGATTGATCGACCGCTCCGGCGATCGTATAGTCCCGCTCCTCCCCGACCGTGAACAGGAGCCCGCGTCGTGAACAGGAAAGGACTGCTCGGTCTGATCGCCCTCGTCTTCGTGGGCCAGACCGTGTTCTTCGCCTGCCGCGCCTGGGCGGGACTCCTCGAATGGCGCGGCCAGCGGGCCTACCTGGCGAACAACCTGGTCGGCGCGTGGGACCGCGCGGGGGAGGCGATCGCCGCCGGCGGGCCGCCGGGAGTGCTCGAGACCCGGCGGATCGAGATCCTCATCGCCGGCCTGCACCTGCGGGACGTCGGCATCCGGATGGATCTGCCCCTGGCGGATGACCAGGCGGACGCCGAGGCGCGCCGCCTGCTCGGGCGGAGGCTGCGCGACACGCCGTACGTGGCCCATCTCTGGTCGCTGGCCGGCGATCTCTTCTTCCACGAAGGCCGGGTGGACCGCCGCGGCGCCCCCATCGATCTGTCGCGCCTGTCCGAGGACCCGATGGAAAACCTGCTCCCGCAGGATCGGATGGGTCTCGCCGCGCTCGAGAAAGCGGCCGCCCTCGAGCCCGACAACTACCTGTATCACGGCCTCCTGGCGGAGCAGTTCCTGGAGTTCGGGGTCGTCGCGCCGGCGGAGCGGGAGACCCGCCAGGCCGTCGAGGCCTATCCGCGGCTCGACGCGCATCCCTACCTGACCGGGTTCGATCTGCCGCCGTCGCTGGTCCAGGCCGGGCTCGACGGCTTCCAGGACGCCCTGCTGAGCGTGTCGCTCGTGGCGCGAGGGGAGATCCTCCGGGACGCGGCGCGGCTCCTGTCCCGGCACAACCGGGACGAGGAGGCGATCCGGTTCCTCGAGCTGGCGACCCGGGTGGATCCGACCTACTACGACGCCTGGATCGAGCTGGGCATGGCCCGGGTCCGGCTCGGACAGTGGAAGGCGGCCTCCGGCGATCTCGAGGCGGCCGTGGCGCTTCTGCCCGACTATCCCGAGACGCTCCTGGAGCTGGCGCGGGTGCGGCGACGCCTCGACGATCCGCAGGGAGCGCTCGAGGCGCTGCAGCGGGCGCGGGCGCTGGGGGACTCCGACACCCGCGTGTTCCTCGAGATGGGGGAGATCCTCGAATCGCTGCAGCGCGGCGACGAAGCCCGGCGGCAGTTCCTCGCAGCAGCCCATCTCCATCCGACCGACGCGGACGCCTGGAGCGGGCTGCTCGCCTTCGCGCGGCGGACCGGGGACCGGGCCGAGGCGCGGCGGGCCTGCGAGCGCCTGATGTCGGCGGGATCGGTCCGGGAGAGCACGCGGCAGGAGTGCGCCGAGGATGGCGGGCGATGAAAGCCATCGGACGGAACGTCACCGCCCTGAGCCTCCTCGTCGTCGGGATCGGCGCGTTCGTGGCGCTCACCTTCGGGCTCGTCTTCCTGAAGCTCTCGCCGATCGTGGTCGGAGGGCTGGTCGTCGGGGCCGCGGTCCTCGCGATGAGCGCCTACCGGCCGTACCTGGGCGTGCACGTCATGCTCGGGCTCATGTATTTCGAAGGAGCGACGTTCCGGCTCACGGAGGGGGTCACCTTCACCAAGGTCATGGGCGGCCTCATCACCGTCGGCTGGCTGCTGAACACCCTGACCCAGCGGCGGCTGCGCGACGTGTTAAACCTCCAGGCCGTGTTCGTGTCCGCCTACCTCGCCTGGTGCGCCTTCTCCGCGGCGAACGCCCTCGACACCACGGTGGCGACGGGCCGTCTCATGACCTACGTCCTGCTCGGGCTGAGCATGATGATGATCGGCTCGGTCGTCGACACGCCGCTGAAGCTCCGCAACATCCTCTTCGCGACCGCGTGCTGGACCATCGTGACCGCGCTGATCGCGCTGGCGATGTACTACACGGGCGCGACCCCGGTGGCGACGGGGCTGACGGGGAATCGCAACCTGCTGGCGACCTACATCAACATCGGCGCGATCGCCACGCTCCTCGTGTACCCGCTCGTCGGCGGCGTTCTGTCCCGCCTGATCCTGATGCTCGGGGTCCCGCCCCTCCTGCTCGCGCTGGCGCTGACCCTGTCGCGCACCGGGCTCATCGTCATGGCCGTCACCATCCTCAGCGTCTGGTACCGGCTGGCGCGGGAGCGCGGCTTCCTGGTGCTCCTCGGGTCCACCCTGGCGTGCGTGGCGCTCATCTTCTTCCTCCCGGGCGAGTTCTGGTCGCGCGCCAGCACCATCCTGCCGAGCATCGAGCGCCAGGAGGACACCTTCGGGATGCGGGTGCGCCTGTGGCAGACGGGGGTCCGGCTGGTCGAGGACTATCCGTTCCTGGGCACCGGGCCGGGGAATTTCCCGATCGGATCGACGCGCTACGCCTCGGGCGGGATCGCGGGGGAGCACCTGAACTCGCACAACGCATATGTCGGCACCGCGGCCGAGACCGGGCTGCCCGGCCTCGCCCTCTTCCTCGGGATCCTGTTCAGCGCGATGTTCGGCGCGCGCCGGGCTGCGGCCGCCGCGCGCCAGGTGGGCCGCACCGACCTGGCGCTCCTCGGCGTCACCGTCGAGACCATGCTCCTCGCCCTGATGCTGTCGGGGATCACCGGGAACGCGGAGGGGAGCAAGGTCCTCTGGATCGGACTCGGGATGTGCGTCTCGTTCATCGGCATCGTGCGCCGGACCCTGGCCTTCGAGGTCGCGGGCGTCGCGCTGGCGGCGGACGCCGGTGTTCCGGAGCCCCACGCGACATGAGGCGTCGGGCGCGCTGGATTCCTTTCCACGTCCCGTGGACCGACGGGCGCGAGGTGGCGGAGGCGGGGCGATCCATCCGCTCGGGATGGCTGACCACGGGGCCGCGCGTGCGCCTCCTGGAGGAGCGCGTCGCCTCGCTCGTGGGGGCGCGGCACGCCATCGGCGTGAACTCCTGCACCGCCGCCCTCCACCTGGCGCTCGCGGCGGCCGGTGTCAAGGCCGGCGATGAGGTGCTGACTTCGCCTTACACCTTCGCCGCCACGGGAGAGGCGATCCTTTACCTCGGCGCGCGGCCGCGCTTCGCCGACATCGACCCCCGGACGCTGAACCTCGACCCGGCGCAGGTGGCGCGGCGCATGACGCGGAAGACGACGGCCATCGTGCCGGTCCACATCGCCGGGCTGCCGAGCGACCTGCGCGCCATCCGGGCCGCCGCGGGGCGAAGGCGGGTCCCGGTGATCGAGGACGCGGCGCACGCGCTCGGCGCTTCCATCGGAAGGCACGCGGTCGGATCGATCTCCGAGATGACCTGCTTCAGCTTCTACGCCACGAAGAACCTGGCCACCGGCGAGGGCGGGATGATCACGGTCGACGACCGCGCGCTCGCCGGGCGGCTGCGCCGCCTCAGCCTGCACGGGCTGTCGCGTGACGCGTGGAAGCGGTACACGCGGGCCGGCTCGTGGCGCTATGACGTCGTGGAGCTCGGCTTCAAGTACAACATGACCGACGTGGCGGCCGCGATCGGTCTCGTCCAGCTGGCGAAGTTCGCGCAGATGCAGCGCCGGCGGCACGCCCTCGCGCTCCGGTACGCGCGGCTGCTCGCCGGGGAGGAGGCGTTCGAGACGCCTCCCGAGATCGCCGGCACGACGCACGCCTGGCACCTGTACATCCTCCGGCTGCGGCCGGGCGTCCTGAAGGTCGGCCGCGATCGTTTCAGCGAGCTCCTGGGAGAGGCGGGCATCGGTCACAGCGTGCACTTCCTGCCGCTGCACCTGTTCTCCTACTACCGCAAGACGTTCGGCTACCGCCGCGGCGATTTCCCGCACACCGAGCGGGAATCGGCGCGCGCCCTCTCGCTGCCGCTGCATCCCGGCCTGTCGATCGCCGATCAGGACCGCATCGTCGGGACGCTCCTGGCGCTCGCCGCCCAGACGCGGCGATGAGCGCCGGGCGCGGGCGCGCCTATGCCCGGGGCGGCGTCAAGCGCGCCGTGGACCTGTGCGCCGCGAGTCTCGCGCTCCTTCTGCTCTCGCCGCTCCTCCTCCTGCTCGCGCTCCTCGTCGCCTGCACCTCGCGCGGGCCGATCCTCTTCCGGCAGGAGCGCGTCGGCCTCGACGGCCGCCCCTTCCGGATCCTGAAGTTCCGGACGATGCGTCCGGGACCTGGGCTGCCCGTCACCGGCGCCGGGGACCGTCGCGTCACGACCGTCGGACGCTTCCTGCGCCGCGCCAAGCTGGACGAGCTGCCGCAGCTCTTCAATGTCGTGCGCGGCGACATGTCCATCGTCGGTCCGCGTCCGGAGGTGCCGATCTACGTCGCCGATTACGGACCGGAGGAGCGGCGCGTGCTCGAGGTCCGGCCCGGGCTCACGGACCCGGCCACGCTGGCCTACCGCGACGAGGAGCGGCTGCTCGGGACGGTCCCGCCGGAGGAACGCGAGCGCTACTACGTGACCGAGATCCTGCCGCGCAAGCTGCGCCTGAACCTCGCCTACGTCGAGGGGGCGAGCCTGTCCGCGGACCTGCTCCTCGTGGCCCGCACCTTCCGGGCCATCCTCCTGCCGGAGCCGCCTTGATCGCGCTGTGGTGCATCGGGGTCGCGGCGCTGTTGCAGGCCTACGTGCTGTACCCGCTGTCGCTCCTGCTCCGGCGGACGCTGCCGGCCGGGCCGGCGAAGCGCGAAGACCCCGCCGCGTGGCCGACCCTCACCCTGCTGATCTCGGCGTACAACGAGGAGCGCATCCTCAGGCGGAAGCTCGAGAACGTCACGACCCTCGACTATCCGCGCGATCGCCTGCGCACCATCGTGGTGTCGGACGGATCGACCGACGGCACGGAGGCGATCGCGCGCGCCTTCGCGTCCGGGGGCATCGAGCTGGCGGCTTTCGCGGGACGCCGGGGGAAGGTGGCCTGCCTCGACCTGGTCGTCCCCCGGCTGACGAGCGACCTCGTGGTGATGTCGGACGCCAACTCCCTCTACGAGCCGGCGAGCCTGAAGCGGCTCGCCAGGCACTTCGGGAACCCGGAGGTCGGCTGCGTCTGCGGCGAGCTCCTGTACGAGAACCCGGGGCGGCTCGCCTCGGGAGAAGGGGAGCGGGCGTACTGGGGTTACGAGCGCCGCGTGAAGCGCCTCGAAGGCGACCGCGGCATCCTCCTCGGCGCCAACGGGGCGATCTACGCTTATCGCCGCACCCTGTTCCAGCCCGTGGACCCGCGCATGTTCTGCGACGACGTCATTCCCATTCGCATCCGCATCGCCGGTTCCCGGGTGCTCTACGAGCCCTCCGCGCGTTGCGTCGAGGAGGCGGTCTCGGAGCAGACCGAGCTGCGCCGCCGCCGCCGGCATGCCTCGTTCGGCATGCGCAGCATGCTGGCCATGGTGCGGGAGGCGCTGCAGGCGGGACGCCCGCTCGTGGCCTACCAGGCGATCTCCCACCGCATCCTGAGATGGTTCGGGACGATCTGGCTGCTCCTGATCCTGGCCGGAACGCTTTGGCTGCCGGTTCCGTTTCGCGATGTGGCCGCCTGGGGCCAGGGGCTTCTCTATGGCGCGGCCCTGCTGGGATTCGTGCTCGATCGGCTGGGAATCCGCGTCACGATCCTGTATCTGCCGTACTACGCGCTGGCGCTGACCGCCGCCGGAATGGCGGGGCTCGCCAACTTCGTTCTCGACACCGATCGTCCCTTCTGGGAACCGCGCCAATAGCCTGATTGACGAGGCGTTTCGGTTGACAAGGGGACCCCTCCAGCGTATACAGACGACCACCCGAAAAGACCACCCCGGCGGGGCCGCTCTGTCTGCCGGAGGAAGCGGGTGCTCGCAACGTGAATCGCCTTCGCCGCCTGGTGCTTCCGTTCGGCGACATCGTCGCCGTGCTCGCCGCCAATCTGGTGGCGGCCGCGCTGCGCTTCGAGTTCGACTGGTCGCAGATGTCGCTGCGCGACCATCACGTCTTCGGCATCACGCTGCTGGACCTCGCCGTCACCCCCGTCATTTTCCGGCTCTGCGGCCTGTATCGCGGCACGTGGAAATACACCGGGCTGGACGACCTGGTGCGGCTCTCCCAGGCCGTCGCCTATCGTGCGATCACGCTGGTCGTGCTGGTCTACGGCGGGATCAGCGGCGTGTCGCGCGCCATCCTGATCCTGGCGTCGCTGCTCCTGCTGGCTTTCGCCGGCGGGATCCGGCTGCTGCCGCGTTTCACGCACGAGGTGCGGGGCTCGCGACGGCGCGTCGGCGGCCGGCGCACCCTCATCATCGGAGCCGGCGACACCGGCGAGTCGCTGCTGCGCGAGCTCCGGAAGGGCAACGAAGGGGAGTTCAACCCGATCGGGTTTCTCGACGACGACCCGGCGAAGCTGCGCGCCACCATCCACGGGGTGCCGGTCGTGGGCACCGGCGCCGATCTCAAGGGGCGCATCGAGGAGCTCGGAATCCGCGAGGTGATCCTGGCGGTGCCGCGCGCCTCGCGCCCGTGGATGCTGGAGATCTTCGAGACCTGCCGCGAAGCGGGCGTGCGGCTGCGCACCGTGCCGACGCTGGGCGAGCTGCAGCGCGGCGCCGCCCGGATCGGGCAGATCCGCATGGTGGAGATCGAGGACCTGCTCGGTCGCGAGGTGGTGCGCCTCGACCTGCAGCACCTGCGCGAAGGGCTGCGCGGTCGGCGGGTGCTCGTCACCGGGGCGGCCGGGTCGATCGACCGGGAGCTGTCGCGCCAGGTCGCGGCGCAGGACCCGGCGGAGCTGATCGTCCTCGACCGCAACGAGAACAATCTCTTCTATCTCGACGCCGAGCTGCGCCAGGCGCAGCCGCTGCTGCGCTTCCGCGCCGTGGTCGGGGACGTGCTCGACCAGGGACGCATGACCGCGCTGCTCGAGGCCTCCCGTCCGGAGATCGTCCTGCACGCCGCCGCCTACAAGCACGTCCCGCTGATGGAGGACCACCCCCTCGAGGCGATCCGGAACAACGTCCTCGCGACCCGCCGCCTGGCCGAAGCCTCGGTGGCGGCGGGAGTGGCCCGCTTCATCTACATCTCCACCGACAAGGCGGTCCGGCCGACGAGCGTCATGGGCGCGACGAAGCGGCTCGGCGAGCGGCTGGTCAAGTCGCTGTCGGGCGAGCGCACCCGCTTCATGGCGGTGCGCTTCGGCAACGTCCTCGGGAGCGACGGCTCCGTCATCCCCACGTTCCGCCGGCAGATCGCGGCGGGCGGCCCGGTCACCGTGACGCACCCGGAGGCGACGCGGTACTTCATGACCATTCCCGAGGCGGTGCAGCTGGTGCTGACGGCCGGGATCATGGGCGAGGGGGGGGAGATCTTCCTGCTCCGCATGGGCGAGCCGGTGCGCATCGTCGACCTGGCGCGGCAGCTCATCGAGCTGTCGGGGCTGCGCCCGGACCAGGACATCAAGATCGCCTTCACCGGGCTCCGGCCGGGGGAAAAGCTGCACGAGGAGGTGCACAACGAGGCGGAGCACGCCCTCGCCACCTCCAACGAGAAGATCCTCATCCTCAGCGGCGTCGAGCGGCTGACGGACGCCGAGACCGCGCCCCTGGCGCGGCTCGAGCAGGCGGTCGAGCACGGAGACGCGGCCGGGGCGCTTGCGGCGCTGCGGACGCTCGTGCCCGAGTACATCCCGGCGCGCGGCGGCGCCGCCGGCGAGGAGGAGCGGGAGGAATCCCGGATCGTGCCCCTGGTTGGCAAACGGCGGATCGACGCGCAGAATTGAGCGTGACAATCATCCGCAGTTTCCAACCCGTTCCGGCGGGTCGCGATGCTCGCGGTCCGATCCGGAGGTTTCTCGTTTGCGCCGCGCTCGCGGCTGCCGCGCTCCTCCCCGCGGAGACGGCCCGGGCGCAGGGAACCTACTCGACTCCTCCCTTCCAGGTGCAGAACAACAATCCCGGCATCTCGGCCGGCCGCTTTGTCCTGTACCCGGCGGTCTCTTTGAACTACTCCTACGACGACAACCTGTTCTACCAGAGCGACAACATACCCGGCGCGCAGCTCGTCGCCACCGGCCGGTATGAAATCGTTCCGCGCATCCTCATCGATCTCCCGCTCAGCCGCAGCCGCGTGCGCTTCCAGTACGCGCCGGTCTACCGCGAATACACCAATGCGGAGGTCCAGCAGGTCAGCAAGTGGAGCCACTTCTTCGATTTCGAGGGCTCGATGTTGATCCATGACGTTTTCACCGTCGCCCTGCGCGACCACTTCGTCGACGGCACGCAGGAGGTGCAGGAATTCGATCCGGGCGGGGAGATCCGCTTCAACCTCGTCCCGTTCACCCTGCAGGAGGCCTCGCTCGAACTGAGCCTCGACCTCGGCACCCGGCACCGCGTCACCTTCATCCCGCGCACCTATTCGCTGGACTTCGACAACAACGTCGCGCTGGGCGTCGACCCGATCACCGGCGAACAGATCACCGGCCCGGTGTTCTACGACTACTCGCGCATCGGATACGAAGGGCGCTACACCTACAAGGTCAGCCCCGAGACGCAGATGTTCTTCTCGTCGGTCTCCGACTACGGCCAGCAGGAGCGCAGCCAGGACTTCTACGGCAACGTCGACGTGGATACGCGGACGACCAGCGTCGGCCTGCAGAGGCTGATGGGCGGCATCATCACCACGGGCGGCTCGCTCGGCTGGGAGCAGATGGACTTCAAGGGAGGCGGGGGCGGGGACTACCAGGGGCTCGCCGCCGACATCAACCTGGGATGGAACGCCACCGATGTCATGCACTTCAACCTGGGCTTCCGGCGCAACGCCTACCAGTCCTACTTCCTGAACAACAACTTCTACACCAACCTGGAAGGACGGCTGCGGATGACCCGGCAGGTGGGTCAGTCGGCCTTCTGGCAGATCGGCCTGGGGCTGCAGCAGAACGAGTACGGCGATCCCGTGGACGTCCGCATGACGTCCCAGTTCGCGCCGACCGAGGACGCCAACAACAACGGCTTCGTCGACTTGTTCGAATCGTACCTGCCGTCCCAGGGGGTCGTCCGCAAGGATCGCGCCGCGTTCGCCGACGTGGGCGCGGGCTGGCGCCTGAGGCCGACCATGCGATTCACCGTTGGATATAATTACCAGCGCCGCGATTCGAACATGGTGCAGGATCTCGGCGCGGCGGGATTCGTCGAGTCGTTCGACTACTCCGCGAGCCGGGTCTACTTCACACTCGAAATGGGGATTCTGTGATTCGAAACTTCCGCTCCTCGGGGGGTGTTCTGCGCGCCGCCGCCGCGTTGGCGGCGCTTCTGGCAGGGGTCGCGGCCAAGAAGGCCCAGCCGGAGGATGCGCCGCGCCTGCGTCTCGTGCCGAACGGCGCGTCGCTGGTCCTGGAGATCCGCACCGGGTCCCCGGTGCCGCCCTACACCTTCACCCTCCCCGGGTCGGACACGGGCGAAGTGCAGGTCTCGTGGCAGGGGCGGCCGGAAGACTACCCGCGGCGCACCGCCCTCGGTGACGCCCGGCTCCCCGAGGTGAAGATCGACCCGCTGGGTGAAGACAAGCTGCAGCTGCACCTGCCGCTCAACGCGCTGCGTCTCGTGTCGGTGGACCAGTCCGCCGACAGCATCCGGCTGCACCTCGTCGAGCGCCAGGGCGGCGGGGCGGCCGACCCGCCGGCGGGCGGAGGCGGCGGTCCGGCCGGAGGCGGCAAGCCGACCGGGGGACCGGCCGGAGGCGGAGGGCCGGCCGGCGGCGCCGCGGCCCAGGACGGACAGGGGTCGGTCAGGCGCAGCGGCGACTACGAGATCGGGCCGGGGGACAAGATCGATTTCTCCGTCTTCGGCCACGACGACCTGAAGCGCAGCCTCGAGGTCCGCTCGGACGGCAAGGCGAACATTCCGCTCCTGGGCGACCTGAAGGTGGCGGGGAAGACCACCGACGAGCTGGACGACGAGGTCACCCTGCTCCTCGGCCGCGATTACATCGTCGACCCGCAGGTGAGCATCGAGCTGAAGGAATCCGCCAAGATGTGGGTGACGATCATGGGCGAGGTGCGCAACCCCGGCCGTTATCCGCTGAAGCGGGATATGAAGATCATCGACCTGATGGCCGCCTCCGGGGGCATCACGAAGGACGCGGGGTCGCGCATCAGCATCGCGCGGCACGGCGACAACGACTCCAACGTGCAGACCATGCTGGTGGACCGCGATCACCTGCTCGGGGACGTGACGGGCGAGTCCAACCTGGTCCTGCAGCGCAACGATGTCGTGACGATCGGCGGCAAGGACTACTACTACATCCGCGGCGAGGTCTCGCGGCCCGGGCCGTATTTCCTCGAATCCGGCACGACCGTGCTCAAGGCCATCTCGGTCGCCAGCGGTTTGACGCCCTTCGCCAATCGCCGCCAGGTTTCGATTCTGAGATCGGGCAAGGACGGCGTGCAGGAAAAGCTGGTCGTCAGCCTCAAGCAGATCGAGGACGGGAAGTCGCCTGACATCCCGCTCAAGCCGGAAGATACCATTATCGTTCCGCGCCGCGTCTTCTAGAGCCCGACTGCCCGAAAGTCCTTGCATCGCGCGGGTTTGGTGATACGATTTCCGCCATGATCAACAGTCCGGCCCCCGCGGGCGCCGACCGGCGCGAAGTCCACATTCTCGACTACTGGCGGATTCTCTGGCGCGGACGCTGGACCATCGCCGCCATCTTCGTCGTCATCACGACGCTCGTCGCCATCGGCACGTTCACGCAGAAGCCGATCTATCGCGGCCAGGCGTCGGTCGAGATCCAACTGAACTCGCGCAAGGTCGCCCCGGTCGCCGACGTCGGCGAGATGGGCGGGTCCGGCTTCGGCTGGATCGCCGAGGAGCGCTACTTCAACACCCAATACGAAATCATCCGCAGCCGCGCCGTTGCGACGCGCGTCTTCGATCGCCTCGACCTGTACAACCACCCGATGTTCCAGAAGGCCAGCGATCCGATCGAGGCCTTCCGCAGCATGGTGCACATCGAGCCGATCAAGGACACCGGCATCGTCGAGATCTCCCTCGAGGGCACTAATCCCGAGGAGGTCGCCACCTGGACCAACACGGTGGCCGAGGCCTACGTCGACCGCAACCTCGAGCAGGGCGTGCAGGCGGCCTCGACCGCGGTGCAGTCGCTCCTCAAGGAGATCGAGCCGCTGCGCACGCGCCTGGCGGACACGCAGAAGGACTCCTTCGAGTTCGCCGAGAAGGCCAACCTCTACGTCCCGGAGAACCAGCAGAAGATCACCAACGACAAGCTCTCCACCTTCCAGGAGGAGCTGACCCGGACCCAGGTGCGCAAGGGGACGCTCGAGAGCCTGCTGCGCCAGGTCGACCAGGTGCGGAAATCGGGCGGATCGTTCGACAGCATCCCGGAGATCAGCGCCGACAAGACGGTGCAGGAGCTGACGCACGAGCGCGTCGGCCTCGAGCGCGAGTACCAGAAGCTGCTCATCACGTTCAAGGAGCGGCACGTCAGGGTCCTCGAGATGAAGAGCGAGCTCGACAAGCTCAACCAGAGGATCAACACCGAGGGCGAGCGCATCATCTCCAACTTCAAGACCGAGTACGCCCTCATCCAGGATCGCCAGCGGGATCTGGCGCACGAGATCGACAGCACCCGGTCCGAGTCGCTGCAGATCAACCAGAAGGCGACCGGCTACGAGCAGCTGCGCGGCGAGGCCTCCGAGGCCAAGCGCATCTACGACCTGATCAGCAGCCGGATGAAGGAGATCGACATCAGCGCCAGCCTGATGACCAACAACCTGCGCATCCTCGATCGCGCCCCGGTGCCCAAGGTGGCGGTCAAGCCGCGCACGGTGCTGAACATGGCGGCGGGGATGCTCCTGGCGATGCTTCTGGGCATCGCGGCGGTCTTCTTCCTCGACTACCTCGACAACACCATCCGCACCAGCGAGGACGTCGAGCAGTTCCTCGGGCTCAATCTCCTGGCGATCGTGCCGCGCGACACCGAGGCGATGCGCAACGCCGTGCGCGAGGCGTACCAGACGCTGCGCACCAGCCTGCTGTTCTCGCGCAAGGCGCGCACCGCCAACGCGGTGCTGGTGACCAGCGCCGGACCCCAGGAAGGGAAGAGCCAGACGACCGTGCAGCTGGCGCGGACCCTGGCCTCGGCGGGGGAGCGCGTCGTCATCGTGGACTGCGACCTGCGCCGCCCGACCATCCACCAGCGGCTCGAGGTGGCGCGCGAGCACGGGGTCACCAACTACATCCTGTCGCCCGACGACGACCTGAACGCCTATCTCAAGCCGACGGCGACGCCGAACCTGTCCGCCATCACCTGCGGGCCGATTCCCCCGAACCCGGCCGAGGTCTTCGGCCACGAGCGCTTCACGGCCCTGCTTCAGGAGCTGAAGCGCCGCTTCGACTGGGTCCTGATCGACTCGCCGCCGGTGGTGTCGCTGGCGGACGCCTCGATCCTCGCGTCGATGGCCGACCTCGTGATGTTCGTCATCAAGCACAACGGCAACGACAAGGAGCTCATCCGCCGCTCCATCGTCACGCTGCGCAAGGTCAGCCCGAACGTCGTCGGCGCGGTGCTCAACAGCGTCGATCTCGAGCGATCGCACTACCGCGACTACTACTACCTCGGCTACTACTACTACGGCGAGTCCGGTGCGCGTACGGGAAAGCGTCGCAAGGGGTCGCAGACCAAGGTGGCCTCGGCTCCGGCGCGCGACGACGCCGGCACGCGCGGGCGCTTCGCCGGCTAGCGGCCGGCCGGTTCCCCGGATGGTCCGCGCCGATCCGGAGCCGAACCCCCGGGGCTCCGATCCCGAAGAGCACGCGCGGATTCGCCGCCTCTACGAGGCGACCTACCGCGAAGAGCGCTACCGGCGCCGCTGGAGCGGCCCGGGACCCCACCTCATCCACCGCGGCAAATGGGAGGCGCTGCGGCCGCTCCTCCGGAGCCTCGGCCTGCCGCGCGCCGACGCCCTGGTCCTCGATCTCGGCGCCGGCGGCGGAATCGACTGCGTCGAGATGGACCGCCTCGGGTGGCCGCTCTCGGGGATCGTTGCCCTGGACCTCGTGGCCCCGGACCTGCGCGCGGCGCGCCGCCAGCAGCCGGGTCTCCCCGCCGCGGTCGCGGACGCGACGCAGCTGCCCATCGGCGATGCGCGCGTGGACCTGGTCTTCCAGTCCACGATGATCTCCTCGGTGCTCGACGCCTCCCGCCGGTCCGCCATCTACGCGGAGAGCGCCCGGGTGCTGAAGCCGGGCGGGGCGTTCGTCTCCTACGACACGCGCTATCCCAATCCCTGGAACCGGAACACGCGCCCGGTGAGCGCGGCGGAGCTGCGCGGCGCCTTCCCGGGCTGGTCCCTGCGGCTCGAGAGCGTGACCCTGCTGCCGCCGCTGGTCCGCCGGCTGGCGCCGATCTCCGAGCGCCTGTGCGGGGCGTGCGAGCGCCTGCCGTTCCTGCGCTCGCACTGGATCGCCTGCGCCGTCAAGCCCTGACGGCCGGCGCGGACTGCGAAATCAGCGCCGCCCGATGCGGGTCCTGAAGTAGCGCACCGTGTGGCGCAGCCCGGTCTGCAGATCGACGCGGGGCTCCCAGCGCAGCACCTTCCGCGCCAGCCGGATGTCCGGCTGCCGGACCTTGGGGTCGTCCGTCGGGAGCGGGCGGTGGACGATGCGGCTGCGCGAGCCCGTGAGCGTGATCACCGCGCGGGCCATCTCGAGCAGGGTCATCTCGCGCGGGTTGCCGATGTTGATCGGGCCGGGATGCCCCGACAGCAGGAGCGCCTCGATGCCGCGCACCATGTCGTCGATGTAGCAGAACGAGCGCGTCTGGCTGCCGTCGCCGAAGACCGTGACCGGGCGGCCGGTGAGGGCCTGGCTCATGAACGCCGGGATGGCCCGGCCGTCCTGCAGCCGCATGCGAGGGCCGTAGGTGTTGAAGATGCGCGCGATGGTCGTGTCCACGCCCTCGGCGGTGCGGTACGCCACGGTCATCGCCTCGGCGAAGCGCTTGGCTTCGTCGTAGACGCCGCGAGGGCCCACCGGGTTGACGTTGCCCCAGTACGACTCCTTCTGCGGGTGCACCAGCGGATCGCCGTAGACCTCCGAGGTCGACGCGAGCAGCAGCCGCGCCCCCTTCGCCTTCGCGAGCCCGAGCGCCTTGTGGGTGCCGAGCGAGCCCACCTTGAGCGTCTGGATGGGCAGCTCGAGATAGTCCTTGGGGCTCGCGGGGCTGGCGAAGTGCAGGATGTAGTCGATCGGCCCGGTGAGGTAGACGAAATTGGTCAGGTCCTGGTGGATGAACTGGAAGCGGGGATTGCGGATATGGGCGATGTTGTCGGTGGATCCGGTGAGCAGGTTGTCGACGCAGATGACGTCGAACCCGCGCGCGAGAAAGTGATCGCACAGGTGCGATCCGATGAACCCTGCGCCGCCGGTGATGACGATCCGCTTCCTGCGGCCCCGCGATCGTTCCGGCGCCGGACGTCGTTTCTTCGCTCGCATGGTCCCCCCGCTTCCCCCGCTCCCCCCGCGGACGACGATGTCGCACGGCCCGGTCTCCCGGGCCGCGCAGTATAATCCACCGCGCGTGGCGCGCCGTCACTTCCCCACCTCCCTTCGATCCCGTTCGTCCTTCCGGTGATGCCGTTCCGGGTGACTCCGTGACGCGCAGCGCCTGGGGGCGGAGATGGCTGCCCGTGCTGGCGTCCGGCCTCGTCCGGACGCTGCGGCGCACGCTGCGCCTGACCTGGGAGAACGACGGCGTGGTGCGCGAGCTCCACCGGGCCGGCCGCCCCTACGTGCACGCCTTCTTCCACGATCAGCTCCTGCTGATGACCTATTCCTATCTCGGCCAGTCGTACGGCAGGACCCTGGCGGTGCTCTCCAGCCGGCACCGGGACGGAGAGTACGTGTCGCGCACCCTCGAGCGCTTCGGGCACCTCATGGTGCGGGGATCGACCGGCCGCGGCGGGGCGGCGGCACTGGTGGAGATGATCCGGCACCTGCGCGCGGGGCGCGACGCCGCCTTCGCGACCGACGGCCCTCGCGGACCGCGCCACCGCGTGCAGATCGGGGTCGTGGAAGCGGCGCGGCTGGGCCGGGCGCCCATCGTCCCGGTGGCGTTCGCGGCGTCGCGCGGGTCGAGGCTGCGTTCCTGGGATCGGTTCCTCGTGCCGCGGCCGTTCGCGCGCGGCATCTTCGTGTACGGCGACCCGATCGCCGTGGACGCGCGGGCCGATCGCGCCGCCATGGAGAGGATCCGCGCCGAGCTCGAGCGGATCCTCGAGGCCCTGACGACGCGCGCCGAGAGCCTCGCGGTCGGAGCGCGCGTCGGAGCCGTCGAGGGGCTCGGAGGGCGGTCGTGACGCGACCGGCTCGCGTCCTGATCGTGGCGGGGGAGGCCTCGGGCGATCTCTACGGCGGCCTGATCCAGCGCGCCATGCGGGAAGGAGCGCCGGCCACGCCGCGCGACACGGAGCCGCATTCGGGGCCGTCGACCGCCGCCCCTCCGATCGTGTTCACCGGCATCGGCGGCGGCGCCATGCGCGCGGCGGGGCTCGAGCCGCTCGCGGACGCCGCCGTGATCGGGGTGACCGGCATCGTCGAGGTCGCGGCGCGGTTCGGCGCCATCTGGGACGCCTACCGCGCCGCATCGCGAATCCTTTCGGATCCGGCGACCCGACCCGACCTCGCGATCCTCATCGACTACCCCGATTTCAACCTGCGCCTGGCGGCGCGCGCCCGCGCGGCCGGCGTGCCGGTGCTGTACTTCGTCAGCCCGCAGGTGTGGGCATGGCGGCGCGGGCGGGTCCGCCAGATGGCCGGGCTCGTCGATCGGATGCTCGTGATCCTCCCGTTCGAGGAGGCGATCTACCGCGCCGCCGGCGTGCCGGTCACGTTCGTCGGGCACCCGCTCCTCGACCTCGTGCGGACGCACCGCAACCGCCGCCAGGAGCGCGCGCGCCTCGGCCTCGACCCCGATCGCCCGGTCGTGGCGCTCCTGCCGGGCAGCCGGCGCAACGAGCTCGCCGCCCACCTGCCGCCGATGCTCGACGCGGTCGCCCGGCTCCGCTCCGAATTCCGCGATCTGCAGAGCCTGCTCACGGTCGCCCCGACCCGCCGGGAGGAGGAGATCCGCGCCCTGGCGCAGAAGGCTTTGCCCGGGCAGCCGCTGCCGGTCCTGGTGCGGGAGGATCGCTACGACGCCGTCGCGGCGGCGGACGTCGCGGTCGTGGCCTCCGGCACCGCGACGCTCGAGACCGCGCTCCTCGGGACGCCGATGGTGATCGTCTACCGGATGAACCCGATGACCTACGCTTTGGCGCGCCGGCTGACCGATCTGCCGCACGTCGGGATGCCGAACCTCATCGCCGGACGCCGCGTCGTCCCCGAGCTGATCCAGGACGAGTGCGCGGGGCCCTCGATCGCGCGGGCGCTGCGCGGGATCCTGACCGATCCGGCCCGCGCCGGGGCGATGCGATCCGAGTTGGAGGGGGTGCGGGCGCGCCTCGGAGAGCCGGGCGCCATCGGACGGGTGGCGCACATCGCCTGGGATATGATCGCGGCCGCGCGCGGCGGCGCACGATGACGGAACGAAGGGCGCGGGCGATCGGGACTTCCACGGCGGCGGAACGGGGCGTGCGCGGCATGACCGCGTTCGGCAGCGCTCTCGCCGAGCGCGACGGCCTGCGCCTCACGGTCGAGATCAAGGGCTTCAACAACCGCGTGCTCGACGTCCGGCTGCGGCTGCCGCCGGAGGTGGCCTCGAGCGAGCCCGAGCTGCGCCGCCTCCTGCAGGAGCGGCTGGTGCGCGGCCGCGTCGAGGCGACCGCGACCCTGCTCGCCGCGGGAGACGGCGAGGGTCGCCTGGAGATTCGCGACGCCATCGCGGCCCAGTACGTCGAGGCGGCGCGCCGGCTCGCCCGGCGGCATCGTCTCGGAGCCTCGTTTCCGGCGGCGTCACTCCTGTCGATGCCGGGCGTCGTGCAGGTGACCGGGGACGAGGCGGCCGATCCGGCCGTCGCGATCGGGCTCCTGCGGGACGCCTTCGCCGCCGCGCTCGACGCGTTCGATACCGGGCGCCGGGCCGAGGGGACGCGACTCTCCGCCGACCTGCGCGGCCGCCTCGATGCGATGGAGCGGGACGTCGCCGTCATCGCCCAAGACACCGCGCGCGAGCCGGATCGCCTGGCCGCCCGGCTGCGCGAGCGCCTGGCGCCGCTGCTCCAGGACGCGGCGATCGATCCGGCGCGCCTGGCGCAGGAGGTGGCGCTGCTCGCCGACAAGGTGGACATCAGCGAGGAGCTGGTCCGGCTCGGCGGCTATCTCGAGCAGGCGCGGGGCCTCCTCGAAGGGCGGGAATCGCCCGCCGGGAAGATGCTCGACTTCGTGATGCAGGAGATGAACCGGGAGTCGAACACGATCGCCAGCAAGGCGGAGGCGCTGCCGATCTGCCAGGCGGCGCTGCGGCTCCGCTCGGCGGTCGAGACGATCCGCGAGCAGGTGCAGAACCTCGAATGAGCAAGGGGACGGGCGGCCTGCTGGTGGTCTCCGCCCCCTCGGGGGCGGGGAAGACGACGCTCTGCCGTCGGCTCCTCCAGGCCCTGCCGGGGCTGGTGTTCTCCGTCTCCCACACGACACGGGCGGCGCGCGCCGGCGAGCGGCCCGGCGTGGACTACCACTTCGTCACGCGGGAGGAGTTCGAGGCGCGCCGCAAGGGCGGCGAATTCCTGGAATGGGCCGTGGTCGGGGGCGAGCTCTATGGCACCTCCAGCCGCCAGGTCGAGGAGGTCCTCCGCGAGGGGCACGACGTGCTGCTCGACGTGGACACGCAGGGGGCCATGGCGGTGCGGCGCCTGCGGCCGGAGGCGGTCCTGATCTTCATCCTCCCGCCCGGGCCCGAGGCGCTGCGGGCGCGGCTCCTGGCGCGGGGCAGCGAGTCGGACGAGAGCCTCGAGAAGCGGCTGCGCCTGGCCGCCGCCGAGGTGGCGCGGGCCTCGGAGTACGACTACCAGGTGGTCAACGACGACCTCGACGCCGCCTTCGATCGCCTGCGCTCCATCGTGGTCGCGACCCGCTGCCGGACCTCGCGCCTCAAGGAGCGTGTCGCCTCGATCCAGGCCGGGTTCGGGCCCGATCGCCCCGCCTCCTGAGGTACAATGCACGCTTTCCGTCCGGCCCCGGACCCGGGGCGTGGATTCCGTGCCAGGGAGGTTGAATGACCCAGGGAGGTTCGATGGTCCGCCTCGATTCAATCGGCAACAAGTTCGAGTTCATCACCATCGCGGCCGAGCGCTGCAAGCAGCTGCAGCGCGGCGCCCGCGCGCGCATCGAAAGCCTGTCGCAGAAGTCGATGACCATCGCCCAGGAGGAAGTCCTGGCCGGGGTCATCCCGTACAGCTACGGTCCGTTCCCGGAGGAGATCCCGGTGCAGACGGAGGTCAGCGAGGTGACCACGGAGCCGTACGCCATCGACGAAGGGGTCCCACCGGGTGAGTGACGCCCCTCCCCGCATCGCGCTCGGAGTCAGCGGCGGCATCGCGGCCTACAAGGCGGCGGAAATCGTCCGGGGACTGCGGCGCGGCGGGGTGGACGTGCACGTCCTCATGACCCGCAACGCGCGGCGCTTCATCACGCCGCTGACCCTCGAGACGCTGTCGGGGCAGCGGGTCCTGTCGGATCCGTGGCGCCGCGCGGCGGGGTCGGACATCGAGCACATCACGCTGGCGCGCGGCCTCGACCTCATGGTCGTGGCTCCCGCGACCGCCGACATCCTCGCGAAGCTGGCGCACGGGCTGGCCGACGATTTCCTGAGCACCTTCCACCTGGCGGTCCGGGCGCCCGTCCTGGTCGCCCCGGCGATGAACGTCGGGATGTGGGAGCACCCCGCGACGCGCGCCAATCTCCAGACGCTGCGCCAGCGCGGCGTGACGGTGATCGACCCCGTGGCGGGGGAGCTCGCCTGCGGCGACGAGGGGATCGGTCGCATGGCCGAGCCGGAGACGATCGTCGCCGCCGTCTTCGATCGGCTCAAAAAAAAAGTGCGCACCGCCCGCGGTCGCCTGAGGGGCGTCCCCTCGAAGGCCGCCGCGTCCTCGTGACCGCGGGGCCGACCCGCGAACCGTTCGACCCCGCCCGCTTCATCTCGAATCCGTCCACCGGCCGCATGGGCTACGCGCTCGCGGCCGCGGCCCGCGATCGCGGCGCCGAGGTGACGCTCGTCTCCGGGCCGACGCAGCTCGCGCCGCCCGAGGGCGTGAAGGTCGTGCGCGTGGTCACGGCGGACGAGATGCTCCGGGCCACGCTCAACCAGTTCCAGGGGGCGGACCTGGTGCTGAAGGCGGCCGCCGTCTCGGACTACCGGCCGGAGACGCGGGCCCGCGCCAAGCTCAAGAAGGAGGTCTACGCGAAGCGGGGACGTACGGGCGGCCGCGGGGATCGGGCCATCGCCACGCGCCTCCTGCCGACGACCGACATCCTGGCCGAGATCGGCCGGCGCAAGAAGCCGCACCAGGTGCTCGTCGGCTTCGCGGCGGAGAGCGGAAATCTCCGAGCCAACGCGCGCGGCAAGCTGCGGCGCAAGAACCTCGATCTCATCGTCGCCAACCGCATCGGCGTGGCCGGGGAAGGCTTCGAGGCCGCCACCAACCGGGCCCTCGTGCTCGACCAGCGCGGGCATGCCGTGGAGCTGCCCCTGATGAGCAAGGAAGTGATGGCCGAGGCGATCCTGGACCTGGCGCAGCCGCTCCTGCCGCGTGCGCGGAGGGGGAAATGAACCGCGACGACGCCGTGCGCGAAGCGTTGCGGGTCCGGATCGAGTGGCTGAAGATCCTCGGCGTGAGCGCCCTCGCCGCCGGCCCGGAGCGACCCGCTTCGCCGGCCGCCTCTCCTGCGCCACGGCCCGCAGCGCCCGCTCCTGCTGCGCCGCGCGCGGCCGTGCCTCCGGATCCCGCGCCGCGCGTGGCCGCGTCACCGGGACCTCCTTCACGATTGTTCGGATCGGCGGCCCCGGACCTCGACGATGACGAGACGGCGGTCGCCGGCGGCAATGCGAAAGAGACGAAGCGGCCGGCCGTCTCGACGCCGTTCGCCATCGCGGCCGCAGCCCAGGACCCGAACGGTCGTGACGGGCTTCTGCGCATCCGGGAGGAGATCGGCGACTGCCGGCGCTGCCGGTTGTGCGAGCGGCGGACCCAGGTGGTGTTCGGAGTCGGCGATCCGGGCGCCCGGCTGATGTTCATCGGCGAGGGACCCGGGGCGGACGAGGACGCACAGGGGGAGCCGTTCGTCGGACGCGCCGGGCAGCTGCTGACGAAGATGATCGAGGCGATGGGGCTGAAGCGCAGCCAGGTCTACATCGCCAACGTGGTCAAGTGCCGTCCGCCCGAGAATCGCACGCCGCTGCCGGACGAAGTGGCCACCTGCTCGCCGTTCCTGTTCCGGCAGATCACCGCGATCGGCCCGCGCGTCATCGTCTGTCTCGGGACGCCGTCCGCCCAGGCCATCCTCGGGACGCGCGAGACCATCACGCGCCTGCGCGGCAACTTCCGCGAGGTCGGGGGCTTTCGAGTCATGCCGACCTTCCACCCGGCCTACCTGCTGCGCAATCCCGCCGCCAAGCGCGAGGTCTGGGAGGATCTCAAGCAGGTGATGGCCGCCCTCTCCGAAGCCTGAGGATCGCGTCTTTGGACGGCGTCTCTCCGGACCGCGTGCGTGTCGCCGTTCCGGGGCCGCTGCGCCGACTCTGGAGCTACTCGGTTCCTTCGGGGCTGCGCGACGCCTGCCGGCCGGGAACCCGCGTCCTGGTTCCGTTCGGGGGGCGCAAGGTGACCGGGGTCGTCGTCGACTTCGACTCCGAAGCGCGCGAAGCGGCAGACCCCGCCTATACGCTCAAGCCGGTCGAGCGCGTGCTCGACGAGGTTCCCGCGCTCGACACCGACCTGCTCGAGCTGACGCGCTGGGCCGCCGAGTATTACGGCGCGTCGTGGGGCGAGATGATCCGCACCGCGCTTCCCGGGCAGCAGGCGACGCTGCGGCTGGAAGTGGCCCTGACGGTCGCAGGCCGCGAGGCGCTCGGCCCCGGCGTCGATGCGATCACCGCCACCGATGCCAAGGCCGGGGCGGACGAGGAGGAGAGGGAGCTCCTCGAAGGAGCGGCGGCCCGCCGCGACAGCGTGACCGAGGCGGTGGCGGCCGTTCTCCTGGCCGCGGGCTCCGAAGGCCGCTTCGTCGCCCTGGGTGAGATTCGCAGGCGCGCGCGGTTCGAGCTCGCCCCGGACCGGGCGCGCGCCCTGGCGCGTCGCGGTTACCTCGCGGTGCGCCAGGCGGTCGATCGACCGGGACCCGAGGCGCGGGAAGAGGCCTGGGTCGTGCGTCTCCCGGGTGAGGCGGAGCCGGGCGCGCGCGGCAGCCGGCAGAAGGCGGTGCTCGCGGCCCTCGACGCCGCCCCCGAAGGGCTGGCCGCGGCGGCGCTGCGCGAGACGACCGGTGGCGATGCCGCGACCCTGCGCTCGCTCGAGCGCCGCGGCCTCGTCCGTGTGGAGAAGCGCACCGCACCCTTGCGGCTGCCGCCGTCCCTCGAGTCCGCCACGATCCCGGACGGCACGGCGCTGCCGCGCGTCCTGACCGGGCCACAGTCCGAAGCGCTTGCCGCCGTCGGCGAAGCGCTCGCGGCGCGCCGCTTCGAGAGCTTTCTCCTGTTCGGCGTGACCGGGAGCGGCAAGACCGAGGTGTACCTGCGCGCCATCGACGCCGCACTGAAGCTCGGCCGCGGCGCCCTGTACCTCGTCCCCGAGATCGGGCTGACGCCGCTCCTGGCCCGGCAGATGCGCGACCGCTTCGGGCCCGCCCTGGCGCTGTTCCATTCCGGGCTGACCGAAGGAGAACGCCAGGACGCCTGGCGCGAGGTGCGCGAGGGGCGGGTTCGGGTCGTGCTCGGGGCCCGCTCGGCGGTGTTCGCCCCGGTGCGCGACCTCGGCCTCGTCGTCGTGGACGAGGAGCACGACACCTCCTACAAGCAGGATGAGCACCCGCGCTACAACGGGCGCGACCTGGCGATCGTCCGGGCGCGGGGCCAGGGGGCCGTGGCGCTCCTCGGCTCGGCGACCCCGTCGGTGGAATCGTGGTCGCGGGCGCGAACCGGCAAGCACCGCCTGCTCACGCTCCCGGGACGGGTCGGCGGGGCTGCGCTACCCCGGGTGCTGCGCGTGGACATGCGGCGCGAGTTCCAGGAGACCGGTCGCGACGAGGTGCTGTCGCGCCCTCTGCGCGCGGCGCTCGAGGATCGGCTCGGGAAAGCAGAGCAGAGCCTCGTGCTTCTCAACCGGCGCGGCTTCTCGACCTTCGCCATGTGCCGCGCCTGCGGCAAGCCGATCGAGTGCCGCTCGTGCAGCATCGGCCTGACGCTGCACCGCCGGGAGAATCGCCTGCGCTGTCACTACTGCAACGCCTCGGAGCGCGTGCCGGCCGACTGCCCGTCCTGCGGTGGCGGCCCGATCCACTTCGGCGGCACGGGGACCGAGCGGCTGGAGGAGACGGTCACCTCGCTCTTCCCGCGCGCCCGCGTGGCCCGGATGGATCGCGACACGGTGCGCGGCCGCGGCGTGGCCGAGCGGCTGCTCCTGCGCGTCGAGCGCGGCGAAGTCGACATCCTGCTCGGGACCCAGATGATCGCCAAGGGACACGATTTCCCCAACGTGACGCTCGTCGGGGTCGTGGCGGGGGACGCGCTCCTCGGCTTCCCGGACTTCCGCGCGGGAGAGCGGACCTTCCAGCTGCTGGCGCAGGTGGCGGGCCGGAGCGGCCGGCGCGCGACCCCGGGAGAGGTGATCGTCCAGGCCTTCGATCCGGATCACCATGCGGTGCGCGCCGCGTGCGAGCACGACTACGAAGGCTTCGCGCGCGAGGAGCTGCGCTACCGCCGGAACCTGCACTACCCGCCGTACAGCGCGCTCGCCCTGCTCGTCTTCCGGGACGCCGACTTCGAGCGCGCCCGCGACGCGGCCGGGCGCATCGCGGCGGGGATGCGTTCCGCGGGCCGGAAGGATGTCCAGATCCTCGGGCCGGCGCCGGCGCCGCTCGAGCGGCTGCGCGGCCAGTGGCGCGTGCAGGTGCTGATCAAGGGGGCGCAGCGGGCGGCGGTGCAGACGGCGGTGCAGGACGCCACGGCCCGGATCGAGGCGGCGGGGCTGCGCCCGGATGCCGTCGCCATCGACGTCGATCCGGTCTCGACGCTCTAGCCCGCATTTCTCACCGGGGTCCGTCGCGAGAGCGGGGAGATGGCCGTCATCACGGGCACTCGCAGCGGCGAGAACCCGAAGCGTATCGGACCCGGGTCAGCGGACCACTTCGAGGAGCGTTCCCCCTTCGACGGGCAGGACCTCGCCGATCGCCGCCGCCTCTGTCTGCCCGCGCGCGCGCAGGCGGGCGACCAGCGCCGGCGCCTCCGCCGCGGGAAGCGCAATGAGGAGACCACCGGAGGTCTGCGGATCCACGAGGAGCGTCCGCTCCGGCTCGCTGAAGGCGCCGGAGAAACCGAGACGATCCTGGACCACCGCGAAATTCGAGCCGGTCACCCCGGTCGTCACGCCGTCGGCGATGAGGCCGAGGCTCTCCTCGTAGCGCGGCAGGTCGTCGAAGCGAACGCGCAGGCGGACCCCGCCGCCGCGCGTCATGCCGAGGGCGTGCCCGGCGAAGCCGAAGCCGGTGATGTCGGTGCAGGCGTGCGGCGTGAACTCGAGCATCGTCTCGCAGGCGACCCGGTTGAGCGTCGTCATCCAGGCGACGGCCCGGTCGAGGAGCGCCTCGGGGACGACGCCGCGGGCGCGGCCGCCGATGATGACGCCGGTGCCGATCGGCTTGGTCAGGACAAGGGCATCGCCCGGGTGCGCCCCGACGTTCCGGAGGATCCGCTTCGGATCGACGACGCCCGTGACCGACAGGCCGTACTTGAGGTCGTCGTCGCGCACCGTGTGGCCCCCGACGAGGGTCGCCCCGGCCTCGCGGATCTTGCTGAAGCCCCCTTCGAGGATGCGCCGCAGCGCCGGCTTGTCGATCCCTTTCGCCGGGAAGTTGCAGCAGTTCATCGCCGTCAGCGGCCGGCCTCCCATGGCGTACACGTCGGAGAGGGAGTTGGCCGCCGCCACCTGGCCGAACAGGTACGGGTCGTCCACGACCGGCGTGATGTAGTCCACCGTCTGCACCAGCGCGGTCCCGTCGTCGAGCCGGTACACACCCGCATCGTCCCCGGTCTCGAAGCCGACGAGCAGGTTCGGGTCGGCTTTGGACGCCGTGGCGAAGTCGCGGACGATTTCCTCCAGGTCCACCGGACCGAGCTTGGCCGCTCAACCGCCCGATCGGGCGTGGCTGGTCAGCAGGGCCGACTGCCTCTCGCTCATGCGCTCCTCGTGGAACGCGCGCAGACGCGCGCGGCGGGTCATCGTAGCACGCGAGGAATCGCCGCCCGCGCCGGGCGCCGCGTGTGTAGAATCGCTCCCTGCATGAGTTACATCCCTCCCGCTTGCGACAGCATCCTCGGAGCCGTCGGCGGCACGCCGCTCATCCTCCTCAAGCGCCTGAACCCGCATCCGGGCGTGCGCGTCTGGGCGAAGCTCGAGGGCTTCAACCCGATGGGGAGCGTCAAGGAGCGCATCGCCCTGCGCATCGTCGAGGAGGGGGAGCGGCGCGGCGCGCTGCGGCCGGGCATGACGCTCCTCGAATCGTCCAGCGGCAACACGGGCATCGGCCTGGCGATGGTCGGCGCGGTGAAGGGCTATCCGGTCGTCATCACCATGGCGCGCAAGGTGTCGCGCGAGCGGCGGCAGATCCTCGAGGCGCTCGGCGCCCGCGTCGTCTTCACCTCGAAGGAGGGGGGATCCGACGAGGCCTGGGCGCTGGCCGACCGCATGGAGCGCGAGGAGCCGGGACGCTACTTCCGCATCGGCCAGTACGTCTCGCCCGACAACCCGCTGGCCCACTACCACGGCACCGCGGTCGAGCTGTGGCAGCAGACCCACGGGCGGATCGACTGGCTGGTCCTGACGCTCGGCACCTGCGGGACGCTGGTCGGCGTGGCACGCCGGCTCAAGGAGCTGCGTCCCACCCTCAAAGTGGTGAGCGTCGAGCCGCAGCCGCAGCACCTGCAGCAGGGCCTGCGGAACATGACCGAGTCGCGCGTCCCCGACATCATGGACTGGAGCCTCGTGGACGAGCGCATGACCGTGTCGGACGAGGATGCCGCGCGCCTGACGCGGGACCTCGCCCGGAAGGAGGGCATCCTCGCCGGGTTCTCCTCGGGGACCGCGGTTTACGCTGCGCTCGAGGTGGCCCGGCGCGCCGGATCGGGCGATGTCGTCACGCTCCTTCCCGACCGCGGCGAGAAATACCTCAGCATGCCGCTCTTTCCGCCGGGCCCGGATCCGGAAGCCTGACCCGGGGCCAGGACATCGTGGCGCGCCGGCCGCTCCTCATCGAGGTGATCGCGCAGCGGACCACCGCCGCGGCGCTCGAGGCCTACCGCAACGTCCACCCGCGCGCCGACCTGGTGGAGTTCCGCCTCGACCTCCTGCGCGACCCGGAGGTGGATCGCCTCGTCGCCGCCAAGGGCAAGCCCAAGCTCATGACGCTCCGGAGCCGGCCGCAGGGAGGAGAGGCGGCGCCGGCCGATCGACCGGCGATCCTGCGCCGGCTGGCGAAGGCGCCCATCGACTGGCTCGATCTCGAGCCGGCCGACCTGGGTCTGGCCGAGCTGAGCCGGCCCGGGGGACCGAAGCGCCTGCTGTCCTGGCACGACCTGCAGACGACCCCGCTCGACCTCGAGGATCGCCTGGCGCGCCTGCTGGCGGAGCCGCGCGCCGACCTGGTGAAGCTCATCACCTACGCCGAGGTGGCGGGTGATCTCCTGCGCGTCCGCGATCTGCTGCGGCGCGCCCCGGCCGGCAGGGTGATCTCCTTCGCCATGGGACCGAAGGGGGTGCCGAGCCGCATCCTGGCCCCGTCGTGGGGCGGGGCGGGGATGTTTGCGCCGCGCCGCGGGGCGCCGGCCTCGGCTCCCGGGCAGGTCGCGATCGAGGATCTCGTGGACACCTACCGCATCGACGGGATCGGGCCCGCGACCGGTGTGCTCGGCGTTCTCGGTCACCCGGTCGGCCACTCGCTCTCGCCGTTTCTCCACAACGCGGCGTGCACGGCACTCGGGCTCGACCTGCGCTATCTCCCGTTCGAGGCCGACACCGTCGCGGAGTTCCTGCCGGTCTTGAGCGAGCTGCGGGTCCGGGGGCTCTCGGTCACCCTGCCGTTCAAGGAAGCGATCGTCCCGCACCTCGACAAGGTCGACCCGGCGGCGCGCCGTCTGGGGGCGGTCAACACCGTGATCAAGGTGTGGAACCGACTCGAAGGACACAACACCGACGCGGCCGCGGCCATCCGGCCGCTGCGTGGCTGGCTGGCGCTGCGCGGCGCGCGGGTGGGCGTGCTCGGAGCGGGAGGCGCGGCGCGGGCGCTCGTCGCAAGCCTCGTGCGTCGCGGCGCGCGCGTCACGATCTTCAGCCGCACGCCCGATCGCGGCCGGGCGCTGGCGGAGGAGTGGGGGGCGCGGGCGCTCCCCTGGTCCAGGGCGCGCGGCTTCCGCTGTGATCTGCTGGTCAACGCGACCCCGGTCGGCATGGCGCCGCGCGTGCGCGCGCTGCCGATCCCGGCGGGTGCGGTGGCGGCGCGCCGGGTTTACGATCTGATCTACACCCCCGAGGAGACGGCGTTCGTGCGTGGCGCGCGCTCCCGGGGGCTCGAGGCGAAGGGAGGACTCGGGATGTTCCTGGCCCAGGGGACCGCGCAGTTCCGCCTGTTCACCGGCCGGTCGGCGCCTCTGGCGGTGATGCGGCGCGCCGTGCGCGAGGCGATCGATGCCCGTTGATCCGCGCTACGCCCGGCAGGCCCTCTTTGCGCCCCTGGGCGAGCGCGGCCAGGAGGCGCTCGGGCGATCCACCGTACTCCTCGTCAACTGCGGGGCGCTCGGGACGCACCTCGCCGATTCACTGGCGCGGGCGGGGGTCGGCTGCCTGCGGATCGTCGATCGGGACTTCGTCGAGCGCTCGAACCTGCACCGGCAGTCCCTGTTCGACGAGCGCGACGTCGAGGAGGGTCTCCCGAAGGCGATGGCGGCGGCGCGGCGGCTCCAGGCGATCAACCCGGCCATCCGCATCGAGCCGGTCGCGGCCCACCTCGACGCCGGCAACATCACGCGCCACGCCGAGGGCGCCGACCTCTTCCTCGACGGCACCGACAATTTCGAGACGCGCTTCCTGCTCAACGATCGGGCGCTCCAGAGCGGCACGCCGTGGGTCTACGCCGCCTGCGTCGGTGCCTACGGGATGACCATGACGATCCTTCCGGGTGTGACCCCGTGTCTGCGCTGCCTCGTGCGCGAGCCCCCGCCGCCGGGCAGCGTCGAGACCTGTGACACCGCGGGGATCCTGGGGCCGGCGGCGGCGCTGGCGTCGGCTTTGGCCGCGGGGGAGGCGATCAAGATCCTGTCGGGGGCGCGCGAGGCCTGCAGCCGCGACCTGGTCGCGTTCGACCTGTGGGCCAACACCACCCAGCGGCTGGCGATGTCACGCGGCGCCATGTCGAAAGGCTGCCCGGCGTGCGACGAGGGGCGTTACGAGTTCCTGGAACAGCGGCTGGGAACGAGCGCCATCACCCTGTGCGGCCGCAATGCGGTGCAGATCCGGCCCGGCCCGGGCCGCGTCGCCGACCTCGCCGCCATCGAGCGGCGCCTCGCCCCTCTCGGCCCCGTCACCCGGAACGCTTATCTGCTGCGCGCGACCATCGACGGCTGCACGCTGGCGATCTTCGCCGACGGCCGCGCCATCGTCTCGGGAACCTCGGACGAGGCGCGGGCCCGGGCCCTCTACGATCGCTACGTCGGCGCCTGAGGGTATGATCGCGCTTCCATGAGCCGCCTCGTGAGCCGCCTCCGCGTTCCCGTCCTTCTCGCGCTGCTCGTCGCCGCGCCGGCGCTCGTGTCCTGCGTCGGCCTGGCCCGCAACCCGAACGTCGCCGGCACCTACAGCGACAAGCTCAGTCCTTACAACTACCGCGAGGACGGCAGCCTGGCGACGATGGTGGTCGGCGTCGATGCCGCCCGCTTCGTCCGGACGGAACCGTTCGTTCCGCTCTTCGTGCAGGTGATCAACAAGTCGAAGCAGACCTTCGAGGTGACGCGCGAGTCGTTCCTCCTCGAAGACCGCCTGGGCAAGCAGTACGGCGTCGCCCCGGCCGCGGAAGTGGCCGACTCCTATCCGCGTCTCGACATCGACCGGCGCCTGTTCGCCCAGAACCGGTCGATCACGCTGACCTACGTGAGTCTCTATACCTACATCACGAGCGAGTTCTTCCCCTCGTCGTCGCGGCGGACGCTGCTCGTGGACCGGGTCTCGCTGCCCCCGCACTCCTACATGGAGGACGTCCTTTACTTCCCGATCCCGGACAGCGGCCTGAACGACGTGCCGCTGCGGCTCCTGTTCCAGGTTCCCGGGCTGTCCGACCCGATCCAGGTGGTCTTCGCGGTTCCCCTGACCCTCGGCATCCTCGAAAAGGACGAGAAGGAAAAGCAGGAGAAGCAGGGCGGATCGTGATCCGGGGGGAGTACAACTTCGGCCCTGGCGAGCTGTCGCGCCTGGCGCGTCCGGGACACGCCGTTCCCCTCTGCCGCGAGATCGGCGCCGATCTGCTCACTCCGGTCGGCGCGGCGCTGCGTCTCAGGCGCGGCGCGCGGGCGCCGTTCCTGCTCGAGTCGATCGAAGGCGGGGAGACCGTCGCCCGCTATTCGTTCCTCGGGCGCGACCCGGTCGGCTGGGTGCGCGTCGGCGACGAACAGGAAGCTCCGGGACGCGGCGGGGCGGCGCGTGCGGCCGCGCCGCGCGGGCCGGCGACCCGCCCGCTCGACGCGCTGCGCGCGGCCCTGCGGCCGTTCCGCGCCGTGGACCTTCCGGACCTGCCGCGCTTCGTCGGTGGGGCGGTGGGCTTTGCCTCCTACGATCTCGCCGGCCGCTTCGAGCGGCTGCCGCGGGAGGCGCGCGACGACCTGGGGGTCCCGGTGCTCGCGTGCGGCCTCTACGACACGCTCGTGGCCTTCGATCACCTGCGCCAGCGCCTGCAGATCGTCACGCTCATCCCGACCGAAAGCGAAGGACGCAGGCTCCGCGGCCGGGCGCTGCAGCGCGCCTGGGAGACCGGGCGCCGGCGCATCGACACGCTCGCTGCCGTGCTCGAGCGCCCGGCGCGGCCGGCGCCGCGGCCGAGGAGCCGGCCGGGGCGCTGGCGCGCGTCCACGAGCCGGGCGGACTACCTGCGCGCGGTCCGCCGGGCGCGCGCCGCGATCGCGGCGGGGGAGATCTTCCAGGTCGTGCTGTCGCAGCGGTTCGACCGGCGCGCCACGGCGCCGCCGCTCGGCATCTACCGGGCGCTCCGGCGGATCAATCCGTCGCCGTACATGTTCCACCTCGATCACGACGGGGCGGCCCTCTCCGGAGCCTCGCCGGAGATGCTGGTGCGGGTGGAAGGCGACCGGGTGCGGACCCGGCCGATTGCCGGGACCCGGCCGCGCGGCCGCGACGAGGAGGAGGATCGCCGCCTGGAGCGCGGCCTTCTCGCCGACGCCAAGGAGCGGGCGGAGCACGTCATGCTCGTCGACCTGGCGCGCAACGATCTCGGACGGGTGTGCCGCGCCGGCAGCGTCGTGGTGAGCCGGTTCCTGCAGGTGGAGCGCTTCTCGCACGTCATGCACCTCGTCTCCGAGGTGGAGGGACGACTGCGTCCGGGTTGCGACGCGCTGGACGCCTTCGCCGCCGCCTTCCCGGCGGGGACGGTCTCGGGCGCCCCCAAGGTGCGCGCCATGCAGCTCATCGACGGCCTCGAGCCGGTGCGGCGCGGTCCCTACGCGGGGGCGGTGTTCTGGGCCGACGGCGCGGGGTCGCTCGACTCCTGCCTGACCATCCGCACCGTCCTCGAGCACCGCGGCACCGTGCACGTGCAGGCGGGCGCGGGAATCGTCGCCGACTCGGTGCCGCTCCGCGAGCACCGCGAGTGCCTCGCCAAGGCGCGCGCCCTCATCACGGCGGTCGAGCGGGCGGAGGCGGCGTCGTGATCCTGATGATCGACAACTACGACTCCTTCACCTGGAACCTGGTGCAGTACCTCCAGGAGCTGGGACAGGAGGTCGAGGTGATCCGCAACGACGCCATCGACGCCGCGGGCATCGAAGCGCTCGGACCCGCCGCGATCGTCATCTCTCCCGGGCCCGGCACACCCGACGACGCCGGCGTGAGCCTCGAGGCCATCCGGCGCTTCTCGGGGCGGCTGCCGATCCTCGGGGTCTGTCTCGGGCACCAGGCGATCGGCCAGGCCTTCGGCGGGCGGATCGTGCGCGCACCGACGCTGATGCACGGCAAGACGAGCCCCATCCGCCACGACGACGGCGCTCTCTATCGCGGGCTTCCCAACCCCTTCGAGGCGACCCGCTACCATTCGCTCGTGGTCGAGCCGCGCTCGCTCCCCGCGCCGCTCGTCGTGACCGCGACGACCGAGGCCGACGTGATCATGGGGCTGCGGCACCGCTCCCACCCCACCGAGGGGGTGCAGTTCCACCCCGAGTCGATCCTGACGACGGTCGGGAAGGACCTGCTGCGCAATTTCCTCCAGGGGACGGGGCTGTGACCACCGCCGAGGCGTTCCTCGCGGCGCTGCAGCGCGTGGTCGCGGGGGAGCGATTGTCCGCCGCCGAGGCGCGCCTCGCCTTCGAAGCGGTGATGGACGGGAGCGTCTCGCCGCCCCGGCTGGCCGCGTTCCTCGTGGCCCTGCGCATGCGGGGGGAGACGGTCGAGGAGATCGCGGCGTTCGCGCGCACCATGCGGTCGCGCGCGCTGCCCGTGCGCACCCGGCACCCGGAGGTCCTCGACACCTGCGGCACGGGCGGCGACGGGGCCGGGACCTTCAACGTCTCCACCGTCGCGGCGCTGGTCGTGGCGGCGGCCGGGGTGCCGGTGGCGAAGCACGGCAACCGGGCCGTGAGCGGCCGCTGCGGCAGCGCCGACCTGCTGGAGGGGCTCGGCGTCCGCGCCGATCTCGCTCCGGAGGAGGCGGCGGCCTGCCTCGACGACCTCGGCTTCGGCTTCCTGTTCGCGCCGCGGCTCCATCCCTCGATGGGGCACGCCGCCGCGGTGCGGCGCGAGCTCGGGGTGCGGACCGTCTTCAACCTGCTCGGCCCGCTCGCCAACCCGGCGGGGGCGCGCCGGCAGCTCCTGGGCGTCTATGATCCGTCCTGGGTGGGGCCCCTGGCGCGGGTCCTCCTCGATCTCGGGGCGACGCGGGCGCTCGTGGTCCACGGCGCCGGCACCGACGAGATCGCGCTCCACGGGGAGACCGTGGCGGCGGAGGTCCTGGACGGGCGCGTGCTGGAGCGCCGCATCATCCCGGAGGAGGCGGGGTTGAAGCGGGCGCCCCTCGAGGCGATCGCGGGCGGGACGGTCGAGGCGCAGGTGGAGGCGGCGAGGCGCGTGCTCGAGGGCGCCTCCGGGCCGCATCGGGACATCGTGGTGCTCAACGCCGGCGCGGCTCTCATAGTGGCGGGCCGGGCCGATGGCATCGAAGCAGGGGCGCGGCTCGCCGCGGAGACGATCGATCGCGGCCAGGCCGCGGCGCTCGTCGGGAAGCTGCGGCAGCGCACGCCCCGGACCTAGGCTCCCAGGGAGCGAGGCGGAGGACGATGGACATCCTGGACCGGATCCTGGCGGCGAAACGGGTCGAGCTGGAGGCGGAGAAGCGGGCGGTGCCGATGCGCCGCGCCATCGAGCTGGCCAGCGCCGCCCACGCGCCGCATCCCTTCCTCCCGGCGCTGCGCCGTTCCGGGAGCGTGAACGTCATCGCCGAGGTGAAGCGCGCCTCGCCGGCGAAAGGCAGCATCGCCGCTTCGGCTGATCCTGTGGCGATCGCGCGCGCCTATGCCGACGCCGGCGCGGCGGCGATCTCGGTCCTGACCGACGCCCGGTTCTTCCTGGGAGCGCCGGGACACCTCGAGGAAGTGCGGCGCGCCGTCGGCGTGCCGCTGCTGAGAAAGGATTTCCTCTTCGAGGAGTACCAGATCTACCGCAGCCGGGCCCTCGGGGCCGACGCGGTGCTGCTCATCGCGCGGGTCCTCGAGCCGCGCCTCCTGACGACGCTCATCGGCATCAGCCGCTCGCTCGACATGGAGGCGCTGGTGGAGGTGCACTCCGAGGACGACGCCGCGCGGGCGGTCGACTGCGGGGCCTCGCTCATCGGGGTCAACAACCGTGATCTCGGCACCATGACGACGAGCCTCGAGATCTCCCTGCGGCTCGCGGAGCGGCTGCCGGCGGGGGCGGTGAAGGTGAGCGAGAGCGGCATCGAGTCGCGCGCCGACATCGACCGCCTGCGCGCTGCCGGCTACGACGCCTTCCTCGTCGGCGAGCGCCTGATGCGCGACGCCGATCCGGGCGCGGCCCTGCGGAGTCTCGTGAACGGAGCGGCGGCGTGAGGGTCCGCATCAAGGTCTGTGGCATCACCCGCGCCGAGGACGCCACCGCGGCGGTCGAGGCGGGCGCCGACGCCATCGGCCTCAACTTCGTGGACGAGAGCCCGCGCCGCCTGCGCGACGATCGGGCGGAGCAGGTGGCGGCCGCGATTCCTCCGTTCGTGGCGCGGGTCGGCGTCTTCGCCAACGCGCCGGTCGATCGCGTCCGCCTGCTGGCGGCGGGGCTGCACCTCGACGCGGCGCAGCTCCACGGCGAGGAGAGTCCGGAAGAGTGCGCCCGGATGCCGGTGCCCTGGTACAAGGCGCACCGCGTCGCGGGCGATTTCGACCCGGTGATCCTCGCCGCCTACGGGCGGCCGATCTTCCTGCTCGACGCGGCCGGGTCGCAGCGCGGCGGGACCGGCCTGACCTTCGACTGGAGCGTGGCGCGGCGCTGCGCCACCTACGGCCGGGTGATCCTCGCGGGCGGCCTGACGCCGGAGAACGTCGGCGAGGCCATCGCCGCGGCGCGTCCCTATGCCGTGGACGTGAACAGCGGCGTCGAGACCGCCCCCGGGATCAAGGACCGCGGCCGGCTGCGGCTCTTCTGCGAGCGGGTCGCGGAGGCTTCGGCCCTCCTGGCCGAAGCCTCGGTGCTGCGTTTCGATCGTTCGAGGGAGGGACGGTGACGCCTCCGGATCCGACCGCCGGCGGGGCGGGCGGCCGTTTCGGCGCCTTCGGTGGCCGCTACGTCCCCGAGACGCTGGTGCAGCCGCTCGTGGAGCTGGAGCGGGCCTGGATCGAGGCCCGCGCCGAGTCCGGGTTCGTCTCCGAGCTGCGCCGCACGCTCAACGTGTACGCCGGCCGGCCGACGCCGCTGTTCCGCGCCGACAACCTGGCGGCGCGCATCCGGCCGGGACTGCGCCTGTACCTGAAGCGCGAGGATCTCGCCCACACCGGCGCGCACAAGATCAACAACAGCGTCGGGCAGGCCCTCCTCGCCCGGCGCATGGGAAAGACGCGCGTCATCGCCGAGACGGGCGCGGGACAGCATGGTGTGGCCACCGCCAGCGCCGCCGCCCTGTTCGGGCTCGCATGCGTCGTCTACATGGGCGAAGAGGACATGCGCCGGCAGGAGCTCAACGTCGTGCGCATGCGGCTGCTCGGCGCGGAGGTGCGCCCGGTGTCGGCGGGCAGCCGCACCCTCAAGGACGCGATCAGCGAAGCCATGCGCGACTGGGTCACGAACGTCCAGGACACGCACTACGTCCTCGGATCGGTCCTCGGCCCGCACCCGTACCCGTCGATGGTGCGCGATTTCCAGTCGGTCATCGGTCACGAGGCGCGGCAGCAGATCTTCGCCGCCGAGGGGCGGATGCCGGACTCGCTGGTGGCGTGCGTCGGCGGCGGCAGCAACGCCATCGGGTTGTTTCACTCCTTCCTGGCGGATGAAGGCGTGAGGATGTTCGGCGTCGAGGCGGGCGGGACGGCGATCGCGCCGGGGCGCCACGCGGCCCGCTTCGCCGGCGGGAGCCCGGGCGTCCTCCATGGCACGCGCACCTTCATCCTGCAGGACGACGAGGGCAACGTCGAGGCGACCCATTCGGTGTCCGCCGGTCTCGACTACGCCGCGGTCGGACCCGAGCACGCGCGCCTGCGCGAGACCGGGCGGGCCACGTATGCCCACGTTTCCGACAGCGAGGCGCTGGCCGCCTTCGAGACGCTGGCGCGGTGCGAAGGGATCCTGCCGGCCCTCGAGTCGGCGCACGCCCTGGCGTTCGTGGCGCGCGAGGCGGGCGCGGGAACGCTGGGAGATCTCGTCATCGCCAATCTCTCCGGCCGGGGCGACAAGGACGTGGCGGAGGCGGCGCGGCTGCTCGGAGTCGGCGCCACGCCCCGGGGGACCTCGGGAGCAGGAGCGTGAGCCGCATCGCCGAGGCTTTTGCGGCGGCGCGAGCGGCGAAGCGCGCCGCGTTCGTGCCCTACCTCACCGCGGGAGACCCCGACCTGGGCCGCCTGCCGGAGCTCCTGCGCGCGATGACGCGGGGCGGGGCCGACGTCATCGAGATCGGCGTGCCGTTCTCGGACCCGATCGCCGACGGAGTGGTGAACCAGCGCGCAGCAGAACGGGGCCGCCGTGGGGGAGCCACCCTGCGTGCCATTCTCGATCGCTGCAAAGCGCTGCGTTCGGAATCGCTGCCGCCGCTCGTGCTGTTCACCTATTTCAATCCGATCCACCGGCTGGGGGAGGACGCGTTCGCGGCGCAGGCCGAAGCCGCCGGGATCGCCGCAGTGCTCGTCACCGACCTGCCGCCCGAGGAAGGGCACGCGCTGCGCGCCGCGCTGGAAGCGCGCGGCGTGGATGCGATTGGCCTGGTGGCGCCGACCTCGTCCCCGGAACGACGGCGGGCGATCGCCGCGGTGTCGCGCGGTTTCCTCTACTTCATCTCGCGGGCCGGGGTGACCGGGGTGCGCGACGATCTTCCCGCCGAGCTGGAATCCCAGGTCCGCGCCACGCGAAGCGATTGTCCCGGCCTGCCGATCGCCGTCGGCTTCGGCCTGAGCCGTCCCGAGCAGGTCCGCGCCGTGCGCGGCTTCGCCGACGGGTTCGTCGTCGGCAGCGCCCTCGTCCGCCTGATCGAAGCGCAGGGATCGGACCCCGGCCTGCCGCAGGCGCTCGAAAAGGCCTGCCGCTCCTTTCGCGAGGCGGCGTGACCAGCCGTCGGGTGAATGTCGCGCGCCCGAGGACCGGCCGCATCACGCGGGCCTCGACGATCCTCGCGTTCCTGGGCGCCTTCGGCGCGGCGGTCGTGACGTTCGGCGCCTGGGACGCGCCCGCGCCCGGTCCGGAAAACGCCGCGCCGCCCCCGGCGACGCTCGCGCCCGCGGCGGCATCGCCGGCCAGCCACAGCGAAGGACGGCTCCTCGTCCTCAACAAGGGCGACGACAGCCTCATGGTGTTCGACGTCCCGGCGTACACGTTGCTCAAGACCATCCCGGTCGGCAAGGAGCCGCACGAACTGGCGGTCACGCCCGACGGGCGCAAGGCCTACACCGCCAACGTCGGGGACGACTCGCTGTCGGTCGTCGACCTGGCGGCGGGGAAAGTCACCCGCACCATCCGGCCGGACGGGGCCGATCAGCCGCACGGCCTGGCGATCACGCCGGACGGGAGGCACCTCGTGGTCACGAGCGAGGGGAGCCACCGCCTCTATCTCGTGGACGTGAAGCGCGACGTCGTCGAGCGCAGCATCACGACGAACCAGCGCGGCTCGCACCTCGTGGCGCTCGCGAAGAAAGGGTCCCGCGCCTGGATCGCCAATCGCGGCTCCGACACCCTGAGCCTTTACGAGCTGCCGGCGTTGAAGCTCCTCAAGACGCTGCCGGTGGGACCGGGGCCCGAGGGCATCGCCCTGAGCCCGAACGGGCGCTTCATCGTCACGTCGCTGCAGGGCGCCGGGCAGGTCGCGGTGGTGGACACCGGGCGCACGAGTGTCCTGACGCGCCTGCCGGCCGGGCAGACGCCGATCCGGGTGATCTTCCCCGCCGCCTCGCCGATGGCGATCGTCTCGAATCGCGGCAGCGACGACGTGACCTTCCTCGACGTGGCGGGACGGCACGTCATCGCCACGGTGCCGGTGGGCCGCCGGCCCGGCGGCATGGCGGTCAACGGGCGCGGCACGCGTCTCTACGTGGCGAACAACGACTCGGGGACGGTGTCGATCGTCTCGATCCCGGGCAGGGAAGTGAGCGGCACGATCACCGTCGGGAAGGTTCCGGATGGCCTGGCGTTCGTGGAAGCGAGAAGCGCGACGCCGTCCGGCGGGAAGGGAAAATCTTCGAAGGGGGGAGCGTCGAAATGAGGGTCACCAACAACGGTTCGTTCCCGTGGCGCGGCACGCCGCTCGGCGAGGACCTCGAGCGTGAGCGCGCGCAGGGCGGAAGCGGCGTCCCCGCGGGGGTGCGCGAGGCGCGCGACCGGGTGGCGCGGCAGGCGGTGACGGCGCAAGCGCAGGCCGGCTGCGACCTGGTCACCGACGGCCTGGCGCGTCGCGACGAGGCGGTGGCGGAGGTGGCGGCGCGGCTCTCCGGCGTCGAGGCGGGCCCCGAGCGCGGCTCCGGATCCGGCCGATTCCGCGTGCCGATCGTCCGCCAGGAGGTGGGCTGGAAGGAGCCGCTGCTCGTCGAGGATTATCTCTTCGCCGCCGAGGGCGCGGCGGCCACGGTCAAGGTGGTGCTCACCGGCCCCTTCACCATCGCCCAGCGCGCCGAGGACCACGCCTACGGCGATCCGATGGGCCTGGGGATGGCGCTCGCCACCGCCCTGAACCAGGAGCTGCGGGCGCTCCAGGCCGCCGGCTGCTCCTTCGTGCAGGTGGACGAGCCGGATCTGCTCGCGCACCCGGAGGCCTTCCCGATCTTCACCCGCATCTGGGAGGTGCTCGGACGCGGCGTCGGCGCCACGCTGGCGATCCATCTCGAAGGCGGGAGCATCGCCCCGATCTCCGCCGGGCTCGGCCGGCTGAAGCGCCTCGGCTGCCTGAGCGTGGACTGCGTCAGCCACCCGGACAATCTCGCGGCGGCGGCCGCGGCTCCGCTCCACGACGGGGCGCTGCTGTCCCTCGGGATCGGCGCCGCCGGCCCCGGTGATCCCGGGGACCCGCAGACCGCCGTCGACCGCCTGCGATCGACCCCGGGGCTGCCGTAGTCCGAACGACTGCTCATCGGACCGGCCGCCGATCTCGGCGGGCTCGGCTTCCCCGAGGCGGGGAAACGGCTGGCGTGGCTCGCGTCCGTGCGCCAGCGGTTCGACGCCTGAGAAAGAGGTCCGCGGTCCGCGCCGAAGGCCTGTCGTCGCGCCGGCGCGTCGCCAGGAACGTCGCGGCGCGGGTGCTATACTCCCGTGTCCTCAAGCCTCTGTGATTCCGATGACAACGCGCCTTGCCCGCCTGGCTTTCATCCCCGCCGCCCTGCTCGCGGCGGCGATCGTGTGGCGCTTCGACGCAACCTCGGACCCGGTCGCGGCGGTGCCGGCCCCGGCGGGCACCGACTCGGAGATGCACTTCACGCTGGGCGAGCGCGCCCTGCTCGACTGCCTGAAGGCGGCGCTGCCCCAGACGGTGAACGTCGGCAGCGGCCTGTTCGCGACCGAGCTGACCTTCCTCGACCCGTCCGACCTGGTCCTGAAGCAGGACGGCACCGCCTCCTGCCGCGTCCGGGTCAAGGGGCGCACGCTCCCGGTGGACCAGGTGATCAAGCCGGTTCTGCGCGTCGAGCGCGATGCGAAGACCGGCGGCTGGTACGGGGTCGTCCAGAGCCTGCCGCTGCAGCTTCCGGGGATGGGCTCGCTCGACCTCAAGGACACGCTGCCGCGCGTCGAGATCCCCCAGGTGATCGACAACCTGCGCCCCTTCGGCGACAAGCCGTCGGCGCTGAAGCTGAGCATCCGGTCCATCGCGATACTCGAGCACCGGGTCGAGATCGCCGCCGACCTCGACCTGTCTTCGGGGGTGACGCCCCGCGGACGTCCCTCATCCTGACGAGGACCCCACGATGATCATCGAGCTGGTGTCGTTCCGCGTGAAGCCGGATCGGATTCCGGAGTTCGAGCGCCACAACGAGGAGTGGGTGCGCCTGATGCGCCGGTCGCGCGGCTTCGTGACCCAGTCGCTGATGCGCACGGTGGACAAGCCGTCCGAGTATCTGGCGGAGGTCCGCTGGGTCAACAGGGATTACCGCGACCGCTTCCACGCCGAGGAGGACGCCGAGCGCCGCACGCTGCAGCAGAAGGCGCGCGAGCTGCTCGATGCCGCGCCCGACAGCCGCCTGGTCGAGAGCGTCTGAGCGCCGCCCCGCGCCTCGCCGGCGCGGCGCGGACGCGGTCCTCTCACGCGGCGGCCGAGTCGCGTGCCGGCAGGAAGAGGGTGACCACCGTCCCGGCCCCGGGACGGCTGCGGATTTCGATGCCCCCGCCGTGCTCCTCGACGGCGCGGCGCGCGATGGCGAGGCCGAGCCCGGTCCCGCCGCTCTTGGTGGAGAAGTAAGGCTCGAAGATCCGCGCCAGCACGCCGGGAGGCATGCCGGTGCCGGTGTCGCGCACGGTGATGGTGACGCCGCTTCGGCCGTTGTCCTGCTCGCGTCCGGCCGCGACCTCGAGCCGGCCCCCCTCCGGCATCGCCTGCAGCGCGTTCTCGATGAGGTTCACGAGGACGCGGTTCATGACGCCGCGATCCACCACCACCTCCGGCAGCCCGGCCGGCACCTCCGAGTCGATGTCGATGCCTTCGGGCGGGGCGGCGAGGTACGGGCGCAGCGCCTCGCGCAACAGGACCGGCACCTCGGTCGGCTCGGCGCGCAGCTGCGGCAGGCGGGCGTAGGCCGAGAACTCGGTCGCCATCTGCCGGAGCTTCCGCACCTGGCCCTGGATGTTGTCGAGGCATTCGACGAGCACCGCGCCGAAGCGGGCGTCGCGCGCCAGCCAGAGACGACGGACGTGCTCGACCGAGAGCTGGATCGGCGTGAGCGGGTTCTTGACCTCGTGGGCGATGCGCCGCGCCATCTCCGCCCACGCGGCGAGGCGGCCCGAGCGGACGATCTCGGTGACGTCCTCGAGGATGACGATGCGCCCGGGGAGCGCCCCCTGCTCCGGCGTGAAGGGCAGGAACACGGCGCGCAGGCGCCGCTCGTCGGCGCCGCCGAGCTCGAGCCCGACCTCCCCCTCGAGATCGCCGTGCAGCGATTTTTCCAGCGCGCGGCTCAAAGGATCGAGAGTCGGGTGCCGGGCCAGGTGATCGGGCAGCAGGTCCCCCGGCCCCGGGGCCGACCCCTGCGGGGTGAGCAGCTGCTGCGCCGCCGGGTTGGCGGTGATGACGACGCCGCGCGCGTCGAGCGACAGCACGCCGGCGGTCGCCCGGGCGAGGATCAGCTCGATGTACTCGCGCCGGCGGCTCAGGTCCTGGCGCTGGGTCTCGAGCGAGGCGGCCATGGTGTTGAACGCCTCGACGAGGACGCCGATCTCGTCCTGCCCCTCGGCCCGCACCCTCACCTGGAGGTCGCCGGCCGCGACCCGGCGCGCGGCGCTCGACAGGGCCGCGATCGGTCCCGAGACGCGGCGGGCCACCTGCCAGCCGACGAACGCGAGGAGCGCGACGGTGACGCTCGTCAGGATGAGCACGGCGTCGGCGAGCTCGTCCGCCTTGCGCGCCACCGCGCGGCTCTGCGCCGCGAGCGGGATCGACACGACGCCCCGCGCGCCCTCCGGATCGATGCGCATCGGCGCTGAGAGGGTGAGGTATTCCAGGTCGCCGACGTGCGCCCGCGCCAGCCGCACCGGCTCGCGGTCGAGCTCGAGGGCGCGGTAGACGGCGCCGTCGAGCCGGGTGTTGAGGAGCGACGATCCGTACAGCTCCGGCGTGCTCGAGGCGATGAGGTCGGCGTTCTGGTAGAGGTTGATGTCCTGCCGCACGACGCGGCTCAGCCAGAAGATGACTTCGTTGTCGAGGTGGGGCCCGTAGGTCTGGTCGGGCAGGTTGAGGTAATCCTCCGCGACGCGCCGGACCGTCTGCAGGGACGTGAGCCCCGCCGCCACGAGATCGCGCTCGGATTCGCGCGTGCTGACGCGCGTGACGAACCACCCCAGGGCCAGCATCGGGGCGAGCGCGGTCAGGAGGAGCACCGTCGTGAGCCGGCCGTAGAAGGAGGTTCCGAGGGCGCGCCGGTCGCGCGTGCGCCCGGCCAGGAGGAGCGCCAGCCAGGTCACGCCGGCCGCGCCCAGGATCAGCAGGCCGTTGAGCATCCCCAGGCGCAGGCAGACGGCGACGAGCCCGGCCCAGTCGCGCCGCGCGAACGCCAGGGCGTAGATGGCGTCCGGGCCGCGGGCATACAGGATGCTCGCCGGTCCTTCGCCGACCTCGTCGTTCACCCAGACCCAGTCCAGCGGGCCCATCGCGCGCAAGGTCGCCGCCGAGGGGACCGGGATTTCCCCGCCCGACTCGTAGAGACGTTCGAGCGAGGGACCGAAGACCGCCAGCATCGGCTCGAAGCGCATCAGCTCGGGATTGGTGCGGGACACGGCGCGGGCGCGCAGGAGCGGCAGGTAGGCGGTCTCGGCCCCGAGGAGGGGCACGTTGTCGTAGTCGTCGAGGACGGTCAGGACGACGAGGCGGTCCGGCTGGTGGGCCACCTTCACGACGCGGGCGCCGTACAGGATGTTCTTCCGGATCGTGAGCCCTTCCTTCGGCAGGGAGAACATCACGTCGTGGCCCGACGCCTCCTTCGCCTCCCAGAACTGTTTCTCGAACATCTCGCCGAGGTTCACCGCGAACCGGCTGATCTCCCGGCCCTTGTCGTCGACCAGGCGCAGCGAGGACGCGAGCCCCATGGTGGCGAGCGGCGTGCGGCTCCACAGGCGGTAGGCGAGGCTGCCGGGGGTGGACGGATCCTCGTCGAGAGAGGCCGCCGCCACGAACTCGGGCTGCTCGACGATGGCGAGGGCGTCGCGCAGGACCGCGCGCCGGCCCTCCTCCTGGTGGATGACGCGCGGCAGGAGGTCGTGCTCGTAGAACGATCGCCGCAGCCGATCGTAGGCGTGCGTCACCAGCGGGACATAGAGCACCGTGAGGCCGAAGATCAGGATCGCCTGCCGCAGCGGCGGCGGCAGCTCGCGCCGCTCCTCGCCCTCGTGGGGCATCCCGGGGCGGGGCGGCGCCTTCCCGAGGGCGGCGCGCCCGAGCGCGTGCACCACCGACGCGGCCGACAGGACGAGCAGGAAGAGTCCCGTCTGCAGCGCCAGGCGGGCCGCCAGCCCGTCGTCGAACTCGATGCGGGTGATGTCGACGCGTGACTGCACCACCAGCCGGTCGAGGAAGCGGTGCAGCGCCACGCCGGACCCGGCGGCGACGAGCACCGCCGCGATCCCGCACAGCATCCGGTTGAAAAGCCGGCGGGGACCGCGGAAGCGCAGCGCCGCGCGCAGCACGAACGCCTGCGCGGCGGCGGTGGCCGCGGTCAGGAGCAGATCCAGGGGCGAGCGGAACAGCCCCCACGCGACCGACGAGGAATAGACCGCGATGTCGTAGGCGGGCAGCGGCGGGAGCGCGTCGTCCGGCGCGATGACCAGCAGGAACCCGCGCGCCCCCCACAGCGTCAGGGACAGGAGGAGCAGGCGCACGCCGACCGGCCAGGGATTGCGCCGCTCGAGACAGGCGGCCGCGAGGAGCAGCATGCCGGCGGCCACGAGCGCGGCCAGCCGGCGCGCGGCGGCGCGCCGCGCCGTCATCTCCTGGGCCGCCCGCCTGTCGGGGAGGTTGCTGGTCAGGAGCATCTCCCCCTCGGGAGCGCGCAGCGGCACGCTCAGCGTGAGCTGGTGCTGCCGGCCGATGCGCCACCAGTGCCGATCGCCCGAGTGCGCGTACAGCGACGCCAGCCCCTCGTTGTTCGAGCGGGCGAGCAGGGCCTGGATGGTGGCGGGCTCGATGCCGCCCCAGTGCGGCAGGAACTCCAGGCGGGCGGCCGCCTCCGGCTCTCCGGGCCGGCTCATGGCGGGGGAGCGCAGCAGGAACTCCGCGACGCGCGTCAGCCCGGTGAACGGGTCGACCCGCGAGGCATAGAGGCGCGGCGCCTCTTCGTTCCCGGCCATCAGGAAGCGCGCGTCGCGCCCCCCGGCGCCGCTGACGATCTCCGCCGGGGCGAGAGTGCTGTTCCCGGCCCAGGCGAACGCTTCGCCTTCGGCGGTGTACAACGCCAGCCCGTAACGCTCGACCGGCAGCCGCGATTCGGCAAGGCTGCGCTCGAGCAGGGTGAAGGCGGTGCGGCGATCGGCCGAGTCGCTGAGCCGATCGTCGAAGGGCCGGACGATCTCCTGGAGGAATCCCTGGAAGTCGGCCTCGAGGAGATCCGCCCTCGCCTGCAGGCGGGAAGGGGCGCCTTCGTCCCAGCTCAGGAGCATCCGGCGCGATCCCGCCTCCACCGAGGCGACCAGGATGGCGAGGGCGGCGGTGGCGAGGCCCAGGACCGCGGCGGCGCGGCGCACCGGCCGGATCAGGCGCTTGCGAGCGGGGCGCCAGAGGAACAGCCCGGCCGGAAGGAGCGCCAGCGCGGCGACCAGGAGGCGGCCTCCCGCGTGCAGGAGCCCGAAGTCGCGCCCGAGATCGACCCCGAGCAGCGCGAACAGGGCCGCCTCGTACGCCAGCAGGAGTGCGCTCAGCACGGCGTCATTTCAGGTCGCGGATCTCCCGCAGCCGCCAGCCGTCCGATTCCTGCGCGAAGGAGAGCGCCAGCGTGACCGCCGCCTGGGGCGAGCCGGCGTCGCGGAACGTCCACTCGACCATGGCCACCGCCGTGCCATCGGCGCGCGGCGTCATCGGCGGAGGCAGCGGACGGAAGCGGAGGGTCTCCCGTTCGCGGAAGAGCCGGCGCAGGAGGATGCGCATCTGGTCGGCGCCGTAATACCCGTCGCCGACGCCGAGCGAGGCACAGGCCACGTAGGTCTTCAGCCGCTGCGACAGCGCCGAGGCCAGCCGGTCGGCGTCGGCCCGCTTGAAGGCGTCGGCGACCAGGCGTTCGGAGGCGGCGAGCCCCGGATCGGAGGCGGCGGCCGGAGACCCGGGAGCCGCGGCCAGGAGCCACAACGTCGCCAGGAGAGGAACCACGGAGCGAGGATAGTGGCTCGGCTCGGGGGAGGTCAACCGAATGGCGGGGACGGCCCGGGTGGGCGCCGGGTCTGGTAAGATCCCCAGGCCGTCGGCGGGCTCATCCCGCGCGGCACCCCCGGCATGAACCGTTCCGTCACGCATCCCACCATCTTGACGACGGCCGCCCTCGGCGTCGATCGAGTCCTCGACACCGTGGGACTCTACTGCCCGATCCCCATCGTGCGGACGGGCGAAGCCATCCGCGGCATGGAGCGCGGGCAGCGCCTGGAAATCCTCTCGGACGACCGCGTCATCCTGATCGATCTGCCGGCCTGGTGCCGGGCCCACGGGCACGAGTACGAGGGGGCCTCGGAGGAGGAAGGGGTGTGGCGCCTGCGGGTCCGCAAGGCCGGGAGGGGGACGGCATGAGCGGCGCGATCGCCCCTCCGGGCCGCCGCATCAAGGGCATCGGGCTCATCTCCGGCGGGCTCGACAGCACGCTGGCGGCGCGGGTCCTCCTCGAGCAGGGGATCGACGTCGTCGGGCTGCACTTCTCGACCGGCTTCTGCATGAACGATCACCGCCGCGCCCTGGCGCGTCCCGACGAGGATCCGAAGCGCATGCGCAACGAGGGGCTGCGCGCCGGCGCCGATCTCGGCATCCCGATCGAGGTCCTCGACGCGGGGGAAGCCTACCTGCGCATGGTTCTCAAGCCCCGGCACGGCTACGGCCGCTTCGCGAATCCCTGCATCGACTGCCGCATCTTCATGATCCACGGCGCCGCCGACTACATGCGCGAGCACGGCGGCGACTTCGTCTTCACCGGCGAGGTTCTCGGCCAGCGCCCGATGTCGCAGCACATGCAGTCGTTGAAACTGATCGAGAAGGAGTGCGGCATCGAGGGGTTCCTGCTGCGGCCGCTGTCGGCGCAGCACCTCCCGGAGACCGAGGTGGAGCGCCGCGGCTGGGTCGACCGGGGAGGTCTTCTCGGGATCAGCGGCCGTTCGCGCAAGGAGCAGATGGCGCTGTCCGAGCGCTGGAACCTGAGCGATTTCCCGCAGCCGTCCGGCGGCTGCTGCTTCCTCGCGGACGAGAACTTCGCGCGCCGTTTCCACGACAAGCGGACGCACGCCGATCCCACCAGCATCCGCAAGGAGGAGATGATTCTCCTGAAGGTCGGGCGGCACTTCCGGCTGGCGCCGGGGGTCAAGATCATCGTGGCGCGCGATGCCTCGGAGAATGAGTTCCTGTCGCGCTACGAGGCGGAGGGCTGGCGGTTCGAGGCGCTCGACTGCGGCAGCCCCATCACCATCGTCGAAGGGGATCCGGACGAGGAGATGCGCCGGCTCATTGCCTCGATCACGGCGCGCTACTCCGATCGCCGCGGCCAGCCGCTGGTCGAGGTGGCGGCGCGCCACCAGGGTCGCGAGGAGCGGCTCACGGTCCCGCCGGTCGCCGACGCCGCCCTCGAAGCCTGGCGCCTCTAGTCCCCTGCGGGCTGGACCGGGGCCCGGTTGCCCTGTGCTAAACTCCACGGCTCCGTGGGCCGTTAACTCAGCGGGAGAGTGCTATCCTCACACGGTAGAAGTCGCAGGTTCAAATCCTGCACGGCCCACCAACGCTCCACTCGTTTCGTTCGGTTCGGTCTCAGGCAGGATCGTGGGCGGCTAGCTCAGCTGGGAGAGCGCCGCGTTCGCAACGCGGAGGTCGAGGGTTCGATCCCCTTGCCGTCCACCATTCTTTTCTATCACTTAGCCCACGTCTGAATCACGGCTCTCCGCCTCGGTGTCCACCGGGGTGTCCACATAGCGATCCAAAACCTCAACGGCTTCGGTACGGTGGGCGGGGGACAGGTGCGCGTAACGGAGGGTCATGGCGAGGCTCTTATGCCCCAGGAGGTCACGGACGGTGTTGAGGTCCACTCCTGACATGACGAGATGCGATGCGAAGGTGTGCCGGAGGTCATGGAAGGTGAAATCTTCGATTCCTGCCGCCTTGCAGGCCCTAGCGAACGACTTCTGAACGTGAGTGATGGCGAACACCCTCTCAGACCCGATCTGGCGGGGAAGGCTCCGGAGGGTAGACCGGACGCTGGCGTTCAGGGGGACTTCGCGTGCCTCGCCGTTCTTGCTCTCACGGACGTAGATCAGGCGGTTCCGGAGGTCAACGTCCGTCCACCGAAGAGAGAGGATTTCACCCCTTCTGAGTCCCGTATGCCGCGCCACAAGCACGATAGGCTTGAGGTTGTCGGAGCATTTCGCCAGCAAGCTTTCGAACTGCCCCTGGGTGATGTATCGCTTGCGCTGGTTGTTCAAGCGGAATTTCCGGATGCCCCTTGCCGGGCTGTCAGTCAGCTTCCCCCATTCCACAGCCTTCCCGAAGAGGGTCTTCAAGCACTCTAGCTCGCGGTTGACGGTGCCGTGGGAAACCTGCTCGCTCCGTTCCGCTCGCCAAGCCTCGATGTGCTGAGAGGTCACGTCGGAAAGTAGGCGAGGCCCCCATCGTTCGGAGAATCGCGCCACGATGTAATCATCCCGGTCCTTCGAACGCTTGACGGCAGAGTGGACGCGAAGGAACTGCTCCGAGAATTCCTTGAAGGTCGTTCTATCGATCAGACGACGGTCAAGGAACTTGCCTTCCGCGATTTCTACCTTCCGCTTCTGCAAGACCGTGCGCGCAAGCTGCTTGCTTGGACCGATCTTCTCCCGCTTCCTGGGGCCTCGCCGTCCGTTGATTCGGTAGTCGATCCACCAACTGCCGTCTCTGTAGAAGATGGCCATGATGCCCCCTTGAAACCTAGCGGTCCTTGTGTGACGCGCTCGCTCTCTTCTCTCTCGCACGCCGTTCTACCGCGTCAGCTATGAGTCCACGAATCCACTCAGAAAGGCCAACGCCGCGTCGATCTGCTTCGTGCTGAGCCTTGGCAAGTAGCAACCTGCTGAGTCGCAAATTTAGCTTGGCTTCGTTCATGGGAACCATGTACTACGGGCGCCATACACTGTCAAGCGAAGAAAGGAGCTTGGGCTAGATGGTGGAATCTCTTGTCCACGCGGACGGACTATCACCGGGGGGCCCTCCCCCATTCCTAGAACACGAAAGAGGTTAGAGCCGCGCGAAATTTTGCGAATCTCTAGGCAACGTGCCGTCATTGACACGCCATTAGCAACGTCGTAGCCTTTGCGAATGGTCCAACCATCGGGGTCCGTTACCGAAATCCTCCGATACCACTTGCGCTTATTCAGATCCGCTTGGCCTGCCATATGGGCGATGGAATCGCGAAGACAGACGCTGTTCACGCTCGCGACGCTCATCCTAGGTGGTGCAGCGGTGAACTATGTTCCGAACGTTCCCTTGTGGGCTGTCATTCTCGGCGGAACTGTTGTTGCGGCGCTGTGGGCCTGGATGAAGTCGAACTACACGGAAATCGCGAAGATTAGAGCTGAGAGAGATGTGGCGACACAAGAGCAAGAGGGACTTCGAAAGAAACTGAAAGAGGCTAACGATGCTGGAGACGAATTACTAAGGATTACGAAGCTACTCGTTCCCTATAAGCAACGATGCGATGAATGGGACGCGATTCAGGAGAAGGACGAGAAGCTCTTCCCATTTCAGCAGCTAGATCGTGAGATCGGAGTCATGCTTATCGAGCTTCGCGATCTGGCATACATCAAGCCGGAGAAGGCCTCCTCGCTTGGAATTGATGTGAGCCTCAGGAATGCCTACATGAGAGCAATAGATAGGCAACCACGAAGGTCGCCGGAACAGATAGCTTCTATCTATGGCCTAACCCACGCGGCGAAAGTATTGGAACTCAAGGCCCGGCTTGAGGCAATCGGCCTGACAAGTCGTGAGCTTGAAGCTGCCTGCACGCACGAGCCACGAACTCCCGAGACCGTTCTTAGAGTTGCCGAGGCCCTAGAGGGCCTGAGAATTAGGCTTAGCCCAATGACGCAGGCGATGGACTAGGGCCGTGTCTGTTGGTCCAGGGAGAATGTCCATCAGGGAATAGGGGGGGGCAATGACCACACGAATGTGCCGAGGCCTGGTGTTCGTCTTTGCTCTGCTGTCGGGCGGCACTTGGTTGGCAAGGGCTCAACCGCGGGTTAGTGGTGAAGACGCCAGGGGTTGGACGTTTATGGGTATGGCGGCCGATCCCAGGCCGGAGGCACAAGATGCCGCCTACGTGGATGCATGGGCTGAAGGATTCGAGTTCGCGAGTAGATATCCGGACATAGCAGCAAAGGTGTGCTTCCCTCCCGGTAAGTTGAAAGGCGACGTTGTCATGGTGGCGCTACGAAAGTGGGTTGAACGAAACCCCGACTGGGAGAAGAATCCGCGAAAGGCCGTATCCGACGCGCTTTCGGGTTCCTTTCCATGCGGAAAAAGCGGAGTGTAGGCGAATCGCTTCCGTGGAGACCATGTGATGGCAACCGATTGCCCCAAGTGCGGATTGATCAACGTGGAGTCCGCCAGTACTTGTGACTACGGGCAGTCGTTATTGGCCACAGACCGTCCTCCGCTCCCACCGGTCGTGAGGAAAAACCGATTACGCTCTTCGGCGGAACCTGATGTCATGGGTATAACGCGGGAGAGTCGTCAGAAGAGGAAACCGAACACTCTTCTCTCGGTGAGCCTTGCGATAGCGGCCCTCTCGGTTGGGTACTACTTCACAATAGCGCTCCCATCGCATAATCAGGCAATGCTTGCTCTTGAGCGCGAGAGACGGCTCGACGAAAGGTTAGAGAAATCCGCCGATAAGCGGACATCGTATTACAGGCAAGAGTGCATGGATCGTGCAGAGGAACACTACTGGGAGTACATCAAGTTGAACGGGACTGAGGTGCCGGGGAAAAAGGGAGTGTATCAGGCACCTGGACATATTTGGGACGCTGCCCGGAAAGATAAGGACAGCGCATTCGCAGAATGCCAACGACGTTGGAAATAGGTGGCACCGAAAGCAACGCTCTGGCCCTTGCAACTCCGCTGTGAACAAGGCCCTACCCGCGACCTAGCGCGACGAATCGTCTCCCGTCCCGAGCAAGTTGAACAGCAGGCATCCAAGTACAGGAAAGAGAAACCGTCCTAAGGTTCATCGCACGTTCCAGGTCCCGCTAGCCCTGAGCGCCGGGAATCCCGAACGATAAAGAACCTTGGAATAGGCAGACGACTTGCTTCTGTCATGGAGCCAATTCACATAAGCCTCAAGCGATGGATAAGAAATGCAATAAGCGCCGTGCGCGGCTCCTGCCAACAGCCGCTCCAAGGGAGCACTCACGGGACGATTGGCGCATCGCCCCCAAACTTCCCTGAAGGTTTCGAAAGCCAGAAGATCCGCTGCCTGTAAGGGGAGACACTTCTTGCTGTCATCCGTGGCGGGTGTCGTTATCTTGGAAGCAAGATCAGGCGGAATAGTCCTAAGTGCGAATTCCCAATTCTTAGCGACTGCCTCAGAGAACTTGCAACGCTTATCGACGACCGTGCGGATCTTTGTAATCTCGCTATGCCTCGTGACTATGGGGAGAAGGTTTAGGAAGCATGTGCCGAGGCTAATTCCGTAGCCAGCCGTCAGGACTTGTCTCCGGTATTTCGGACTGCGCCGGTCGCCCGGATCTGCCTTCCCTGGTATACAGAAAGCGGTAGCTATTCCGACTAGGCCGGGAGGATCGATGATGTGCGAAATTAGTTCATCTCTTAGATCCTCGCGCTCTGTTCTTGTCCAGCCCTTCCCGCGCGCGAATTCCTTTTGCCCGTGAAAGCAGTCGCCGGCCGAAAACTCGGCAATAGGATGGGGGGAGTCGTCTATAACCTTCCGCCATGCTGGGGTGAACACTCCGTCCCAATAGTCGTCGCTGGCCACATATCCCGCAACGACGTGGACTTGCTCATCAAAGCTTTCGTCGAAGTAGCAAGTTAGGGCAACCATAGCCGGAAGCGGCTCCCGAGGTATAGGGATAGAACGGCTCGCGCAATGGGCGAAGGCAAGGCTATTATTGCTTGAGCGAAGCGTTGCGCGGTCTAGTGAATTCGGCGTGAGCCAGCGAACACGACCTCAACCCGTCCCTGTGGAGGCTCGTTGCAGGTATCAAGTCTCACCCCCTAAGAGGGGGTGGAGACTTCTGATACTCATGCAGCCGTTGCCTCGGGGTCGCGTGTCAAGGGCTCGCCTGAAACCTCTGATACCTGACACTTATTCCAAGCGCGGACGGCTGTAGCTCGTGAAAGACCTGCCTTAATAACTTCCTCGATGGCACCTGTAAACGTAAGGCTTGGCGTCTGGGCCGTCGCGCTTCGGATAATCTCTTCCGCGCGCTCCACGCCTCGCGCTGACCTGCGCGCTACAAGGTTTTCAACCTGGGTGACGGGCTCAAACCTCAGGCCACCGTTAGCAGTGTCTTGCAGCCGCACGCGGAACGGTTCATCCGAGGTCTCTGCGAGCCTGGATGCTGCAACGTAGATTTCTACTACCTGACTATCCTTCCCGCGTCTATTCTGAAGGTGCAGGTGCACGTCAGCCGCCGCGAGCTTTTCCCATGATCCACGGATTTGCTCCTTGTTCGCTCGCCGCCCGTGACCGTGCGACGGCTTCGGCGGGTGATCGAGCACTAATACGCCGCAACCCAGCTCATCCCGCAACGGAAGAAGCGCTCCACTAGCCAGTTCGGCCATTTGCTTAGGAACGTTTTCGTCCAGGCCATGGACGCGAACGAATGAGTCGATGATCACCCATGTAGCACCGTAATCTTTGGCCTTCGCGAGAAGCCGTTGAGCGTGCTGTGCGTTTTCCAGGCGCACTATGGATTCCGGACCCATAAAGCGGACGCGCTGTACGGCAGCCTCCGGCTCAACCCCATAACCCCGACAGAGCTTGACGAAACGTCCTGGAATTTGTGCCGTTGACTCGGCTTCCACGAACAGGATGCGGTGATCGCCGTCCGTTTCCAATCCCGCGAACGGCCGCTCAAGGGCAAGTGCAATCGCCCAATCCAACGCGAGCCATGTCTTGAATCCCTTTGGTTCGCCGGTCATGTACGTCAGACTTCCCCTAGCAAGCAGGGGGGCGAGATCGAACGGAACCGGCGGAACGCCGTTCTTGATCATCGATAACAGATCTAAATCGATGAATATTCGGGGGGCGGGATTAGCTTCGCTTGTCGCACTGCTGGAGTGGTTTCCAAAATTACGGGCCGGTTCTGTTTCCACTGTTCGCTGAATCTCCGTTCGTTAGCGGGTCGTTGAGGATGAGGCGGAAGGTGAATCCCGTCCGCCAGGAAGCGGCTGATACAACACGGCAAAGCGACTTGAAGGTCATTCCATCCCTCCCTAGTAGTCGTCCCGTTCCCACTCGGCTGTAAAGGCAGAGTGTCTGTTCGGTTCCCGCTACGGGCAACGCCCTCACGGTTGCGGCTTCATCGGCAGCGATGGCCTTGGTCAAGGCTTGAACGATAGCTGTCAGTTCCGGCGCGGTCATCCGGCGGTTTTCACCCAGTCAATAGTGGAGTTTTGATAGTGCAGGGATGCCCTGGAAACTGGGGGCAACCCATTGAATCTACGACTACTTACAATATAGTGTCCGGTCGGATCATCCGCAAGGATTTCGGCAGAAAATCGGACATAAAAGATCCGTGCCAAAACCCCCCGGTGAGAATAGCGCTCCTAAATAGGATGGCGCTCGGAGGGATCGGCAACCAGCGATGGCGCGGGACAGGTTCCTTGGAGCAACACCCGAGCGTCTAAGGATTCGTCCCTGCGCGGTCTGGTTGACCACCTAGCAAGGTTTCAGAGTCCACCTGGGTGTCCACGTATGCGTTGACGTGCCGAGGTTCAGGTACCGTTCTGGGGAGCAGGTCGGCACCGATACCACGAAATAAAAAGAGTTCGCCATCGGGCGAGATGCCCGTGCAACCTCGGTCAGCATCCAGATGGCGTTCGCAACGCGGAGGTCGAGGGTTCGATCCCCTTGCCGTCCACCACCCGCCTCCCCCCTTTTTCCCCGGTTCACCAGCCGCCGGGCGACCCCGAAAAATTTTTCCAGTGGAGCTGGCCCGCGCCTCTTGACGACGCGGCGGGAGGGGCGTAGATCTGCTGCGACCACTTCATCGCAGGAGATGCACGTGTCGCAGCCCTTCCCATCGTCGGGCGCCCAGGGAGAGGTGTCTCTCGAGCCGGCCCTCGAGGCGCGCAGGCCGTGCTGCCCGCGCTGCGGCGACGGCGAGCTCGTCGACACTCTGGTCACGCGGCCCGTCGGGATGGCCCTCTGGGCGGTGTACTGCGCGGGGGTCTTCGATCGGACGCGCCGCCGCTTCGTGCGCCGCTCGTGCGGCTACCTCGGCGGCACCGATCCGGGCTTGCGGGAGGGGGCGAACTCGTCGCCGGGATTGAGTGTCGGCGGCGTCTCGGTCTCGGCGATCCGCCAGCCGAGATAGAGCGCGATGCGCACGGTGTCGCGCATCCCCGACAGGTCGGAGCCCTCGTCGTAGGCGTCGGTCGGGCGGTGGTAGCGCTTCTGCTCGTACTCCTTCCATGCGGTCTCGCCCCACCCGGCCGGCTTCCCCTTGTAGTTCACGCCCGGATCGATGCTCATGGCGGGCACGCCGGCGCGCGCGAAGTTGAACTGGTCGGAGCGGAAGAAGGATCCCTGGTCCGGGTGCGGGTCGGGGATGACGTCGAAGTCGAGCACGCGTGAGGCGTCGCGCACCAGGTCCTTGAGGCTCGATCGCTCCGCTCCCAGGAAGGTGTAGTCGCGCGGCGCCCCGTCCACAGCCAGACCGTCCATGTTCAGCGCGGCGGCGGTGCGGTCGAGCGGCACCACCGGGTGCTTCGCGTAGTACTCCGAGCCGCGCAGCCCGCTCTCTTCCGCCGCGCATGCCATGAAGAGGATGGAGCGCCGGGGCGCGCGCGGCAGTGCCGTGAAGAGGCGCGCCGTCTCGAGCAGCGCCGACACCCCGGAGGCGTTGTCGGCCGCTCCGTTGTAGATGGCGTCGCCGTTCTCGGCGGGCCCGACCCCGAGGTGATCGTAGTGCGCGGTGAACACGACGGCCTCGGGCAAGAGCTTCGGGTCCGATCCGGGAAGCAGGCCGAGGACGTTCCAGGTGGTGATCGGCCGGACCTTCTGGCGCAGGTTCGCCTTCACCTTCATCGTGAGCGGCCGCGGGCGGAAATCGCGGCGCCCGGCCGCCTCGCGCAGCGTCTCGAAGTCCTGCCCCGAGGCCGTGAGGATCTGGCGCGCGAAGCGCTCGCTGATTCAGGAGGCCAGCCCGAGCGGATGCGCCCCCGGCTCCAGGGCCGGGTAGGGACGCTCGCGCCCCCAGGAGTTCTTCACCACGTTCCAGCCGTACCCGGCCGAGGCGTCGGTGTGAATCAGGATGGCGCCGGCGGCGCCCGCCCGGGCGGCGCTCTCGTACTTGTAGGTCCAGCGGCCGTAGTAGGTCAGCGCCTTGCCGCCGAAGAAGGACGGATCCTCGGACGGCGGATCGTTGACGAGCATCAGGAGCACCTTGCCGCGGACATCCGTCTCCTTGAAATCGTCCCAGCGCTGCTCGGGGGCGACGATGCCGTAGCCCACGAAAATCACCGGCGCGTCGAGGTCGCTCGTCTCCTTCTGCGTCTCGCTGCAGCCGACGTAGTCGACCAGGCGCTCGGGGACGAAGCGTTTCCCGCCGGCCTCGATCTCGAGGCGGCTGTCCGGGAGCGACTCGACCCCGACGAGCGGCACCTCCTGCAGCCAGGAGGTGGGGGAGGCCCCCGGCTTGAGGCCGAGTAGGCGGAAGCGCGTCTCGAGATAACGCGCCGCCAGCTCGCCGCCGCGCTGTCCCGTGCCGCGCCCCTCGAAGAGATCGTCGGAGAGGAACTTCAGGTCGGCGCGCATGCGGTCCTGGTCGACCTGGTCGAGGACGGGCTGGATGCCCACGGGGGCCGAGAAGCCGGGGGCTTCGGCTGTGGCGCGGCCACCGAAAAGGACGATCACCGCGAGCGGCGCGGCGAGCAGCGCCATGGGCGGGCGCACGTTCATTTCTTGGATTCTCCTCCGGGCGGGTAGAACACCTTTTCGAGCAGCAGGCCGGAGGAAGGAGCCGTCCACTGCGCCGGGTCGTTGACCTGCTCCTTGAGGAAACGCGCCACCGCCTCGGACGGCAGACGCCCGTGGCCGATCTGCGCCAGCACGCCGACGATCCGGCGCATCATCCGGGGCAGGAAGTGGTCGGCCTCGATGGTGATGGTCAGCAGGAAGTCGCTGCGCCGCACGGTCGCGGACCGGACCCGCACGCGCGGCTCACGGATCTCCTCGACGCGATCGGCGAACGAGGAGAAGTCGTGCCGGCCGACGAGATCCTTGGCGGCCAGCTCCATGGCGGCGATGTCGAGAGGCTGCCGCACCCACCAGACGAGCTTCTTGAAGAAGGCGGTGCGTCGCTCGGCGATCTGGTAGCGGTAGCGCCGCGCCAGGGCGTCGTGGCGCGCATGGAAGTCCGTCGACACCTGGTCGGCGCGCAGGATGTTGATGTCGGCCGGCAGGGCGTCGTTCAGGAGATCGACGAGCGCCTTCGGCGGCATGGTCGAGCGGGTCAGGAAGTTCGCCACCTGCGCCTCGGCGTGCACCCCCTGGTCGGTGCGCCCCGCTCCGAAGAGCTTCGGCTCTTCGCCGAGCGTGCGAGCGATCGCCTCCAGGATGTCGCCGGCGACCGTGCGGGCGTTGTTCTGCACCTGCCATCCGGCGTAGCGCGTCCCCTCGTATTCGAGGAGCAGCCGGATGTTGCGCATCGGCCCCGTCGGCGGCGCCGGCCGGGCGGCGCGCTCGGCGAAGCCGCCGGGCGCCCGATCGGATGGGGCACCCGGACCTTCAGGCCGCGGCCCGCGCGGACGGTCGAGGTCGCCCGGTCGATCGTCGCGGCGCGGTCGGTCGCGATCGGGGAAGCGATCGCGATCGCGGGGACCTCGATCGCGCGGCGGGCCGCCATGCGGCCGCGGCGGTCGATCCTTCTGCCAGGGACGGGGACTGCCTCCCTCGGGACGCGGCGGCCGATCCTTCCAGGGACGGGAGCCGCCGCCTTCGGGGCGTGGAGGCCGATCCCTCTTCCAGGGCGGAGCCCCGCCCCCCTCGGGACGGGGAGGACGGTCCTTCCAGGGACGGGAACCGCCGCCTTCGGGGCGCGGAGGTCGATCCTTCTGCCATGGGCGTGGTCCGCCTCCGTGGGGACGGGGAGGCCGGTCCTTCCACGGACGCGAGCCGCCGCCTTCCGGCCGCGGCGGCCGATCCTTCTTCCAGGGTGGAGGCCCGCCTCCCTCGGGACGCGGCGGACGATCCCTCTTCCAGGGTGGGGCGCCGCCGCCCTCGGGACGGGGAGGACGATCTTTCCAGGGGCGCGAGCCTCCGCCTTCGGGGCGGGGGGGCCGGTCCTTCCAGGGACGCGGCGGACCGCCTCCCTCGCCGGAGGGGCGTGGGGGTCGATCCTTCCAGGGTCTTCGCGGGCCGCCTCCCTGGCCGGCAGGGCGCGGTGGGCGATCCTTCCACGGACGCGGAGGACCGCCGCCTTCTCCGGCTGGGCGTGGAGGGCGGTCCTTCCAGTTGCGGGGGCCGCGGCCGCCGCCGCGGGGTCCTCCGGGGCCGCCGCCCCGGGGTCCGCCGGGTGGCCGGCGGGGCCGGTGTCCGCCTCCCTGGTCGCTCACTGGAAGAGGGACGGACCGGCGTCGCGCAGGCGCGGCACCTCACGCGGGGCGGTTTCCGGTTTCGCCGGGGTGTCGGCCGCAGGTGCCATGGCCACCGACCGCGAGAACTGGTCGACCTGCGCCTGCAGCCGGGCGAGACGCTCGGCGGCCTCGGCGAAGGCCCCCTGGGCGTTGCGCAGGTGGCGCTGGCCGAGATCGAAGCCCTCGCGGAACAGCCCGAGATCGCCGCCCACCTGTTGCAGCCCGGTGAGGATCTCGCGGGCGCGCTCTTCGATGCGCAGCCCCATCAACCCGAAGCCGATCGCCTGGAGGTAGGCATAGAGCGAGTTGGGGGACACCGCGATGACCCGCTGCTTCAGCGCGTAGTCGTTGATGTCCTCGTCGGCCTCGGACGCCCGAACCACGACGTCGTAGAAGACGCTCTCCGCGGGGATGTACATCAGGGCGAAGTCGAGCGTCCCCTCGATCGGCCGGATGTACTTCGAGGCGATGTCGTCCACGTGCTTGCGCACCTCACGGGCGAAGGCGCGCGAAGCGGCTCTCCGATCGTCTTCGCTGGTCGCCTCGAGGCGCTTGCGGAAGGCGGCGAGCGGGAACTTCGAGTCGATCGACACGGCCCCGCCCGGCAGGCGCAGCAGGGCGTCGACGCGGTCGCCGCTCGAGAACTCGTGCTGCAGCCGCACGTGCTCGGCGGGGAACGACTGCTCGAGGAGCGCGTTGAGCGACATCTCGCCGAGGGCGCCGCGCGTCTTCGGGGCCTGGAAGATCTGCTGCAGGCCGCGCACGTCCTGCCCCAGCGCCAGGATCTCCTGGCTGCTCTTCCCCAGCTCACCCAGCCGCACGTTGAGGTCGGCGATGAGGCGGCCGGTGTCGCTGCCGACTTTCTGCACCGCCTGGGCATTCTCCGCCAGGCGCGCCCCCATCTGGCCGAGCAGCGCATTCATCTGGGTGCCGACGTCGCGCGGCACCGCCGCGCTCGCCTCGACCAGCCGGGTGCTCAGCTCGGACAGGCGCCCGCCGAGATCCGACACCTGCTGCTGCAGGAGCGTCAGGCCGGGATCGGGCCCGGGGGGTGCAGGCGCCGGGCGGCGCCGCAGGAGCAGGCCGGCGGTCACGCCGAACGCCAGCGCGAAGGCAAAAGTCAGGATGGGCCAGAGGCCGGCGTTCACGGGGGCGCGAGTCTATCGGCCGCTCCGGGCAGTGTCAACGCGATGCGTCTGTCACGGAGCGGGCGGGGCATCCCGCACCGCCAGGAACGCGCATTTCAGGTAGCGCGTCTCCGGCATCGCCAGGTTCACGGGGTGATCCGGTCCCTGGCTCCCGTACGACAGCAGTGTGACCTCGCGCCCGGCGTCCGCCGCCGCGTCCACCAGGATGTCGAGGAACGACTCGGGGCCGATGTGATACGAGCACGACGCGCTCACGACCACCCCGCCCTGCGCGGCCATGCGCAGCGCGCGCAGGTTGATCTCCTTGTAACCGCGGCGCGCGGCATCCACCGAGTCGCGGTTCTTGGTGAAGGCCGGGGGATCGAGGACGATGAGATCGAAACGCTCTCCCCTGCGGTCCATCTCCTTGAGCCGATCGAAGGCGTTCCCCTCGACGAAGCGGACGCGCTGCTCGAGGCCGTTGCGCGCCGCGTTGCGCGCCGCGGCGGCGAGCGCTTCGGCGCTGCTGTCGATCCCCACCGCCTCGCGCGCTCCGCCGAGCAGCGCCGAGAGCGCGAAGCCGCCGGTGTTGCAGAAGACGTCGAGCACGCGGCGACCCGGGGCGAGCGATCGCAGCGCCAGCCGGTTCGGCCGGTGATCGAGGAACAGGCCGGTCTTCTGCCCCGATCGGATCGAGGCTTCCTGGCGCAGGCCGTCCACCTCGACCTCGAGGCTGTCCGGCACGTCGCCGTGCAGCACGCCGGTCACGGACCCGAGACCTTCGTGGGATCGGGCCGGCAGGTCGCTGCGCTCGAAGATGCCGCGCGGCCCCACGAGGTCGACGAGGATCTCCGTGATGGGGCCACGCAGCCGGTCGATCCCGAGCGTGCCGATCTGCATCACGAGCTGGTCGCCGTAGCGGTCCACGGTCAGCCCGGGGAGGTGATCGCCGTCGCTCGAGACCAGACGCAGGACGTCTCCGCCGAGGCCGAGGGACGAGCGATAGGCGAGGGCCGCCTCGATGCGGCGCCGGAGCAGCCCGGGGCCGTAGACCTCGTCCGGTTCGCGGGTCACGAGGCGCACGGCGATGTTCGAGGCCGGGTTGTAGTAGCCGCCGCCGAGGAACTCGCCGCGTGTGTCCACCACCTGCACGGCCGATCCCGGCTCGGGATCCCCGAGGATGCGCTCGATCTCGCCGGCGTAGATCCACAGGTGCCCGGCGCGGGCGCGGTGGTCGCGGCCACGGCGCAGGACGACACGACCGGCGCCGGGGGTGGCCGGGCGGACGGGTGCGGGCGGCCGCGCCTTCAGCGGCCGGGCTTTTCGAGCATCGGGACGCGCACGCCGCGGGTCCGGGCGCATGCCTTCGCCTCCTCGTAGCCGGCGTCCACGTGGCGCATGACGCCGGTGCCGGGATCGGTCGTGAGCACGCGCTCGAGGCGGGCGGCGGCTTCCTTCGTGCCGTCCGCCACCACCACCATGCCGGCGTGCAGCGAGTAGCCGATGCCGACGCCGCCGCCGTGGTGCACGGAGACCCAGGACGCCCCCGCCGCCGTGTTGATCAGCGCGTTGAGGATCGGCCAGTCGGCGATGGCGTCGGAGCCGTCCTTCATTCCTTCGGTCTCACGGTTCGGCGACGCGACGGAACCGGCGTCGAGATGATCGCGGCCGATGACGATGGGAGCCGAAAGCTCGCCCGAGGCGACCATGGCGTTCAGCTTCAGCCCGAAGCGGGCCCGCTCCCCATAGCCGAGCCAGCAGATGCGCGCCGGCAGCCCCTGGAAGGCGATGCGCTCGGAGGCCAGGCGGATCCAGCGCGCCAGTCCTGCGTCCTCGGGGAAGAGCTCGAGCACGGCGCGATCCGTTTTGTGGATCTCCTCCGGATCGCCCGAAAGCGCGGCCCACCGGAACGGCCCCTTGCCCTCGCAGAACATCGGGCGGATGTACTCGGGCACGAAGCCGGGGATGTCGAAGGCGTTCCCGACCCCGGCCTTGCGCGCCTCCTCGCGGATGTTGTTGCCGTAGTCGAAGACGACGGCGCCCTTCCGCTTCAACTCGAGGAGCGCCCGCACGTGCGCGGCGACCGAGACGCCGGCGCGGCGCAGGTACTCGTCCGGGTCGCTCGACCGCAGCCGCAGCGCCTCGGCGTGGGGGATGCCGTGCGGCACGTAGCCGTTGAGCATGTCGTGAGCGCTCGTCTGGTCGGTGACGAGATCAGGAACCAGCGGTCCCTTCGCGATCGCCGGCAGCAGGTCGGCGGCGTTGCCGAGGAGCGCGATCGACAGTCCCTGTCTCCTTGCCATCGCCTCGCGCGCCAGCGTCATCGCCTCGTCGAGCGTGGCGACGCTGCGATCGACGTAGCGGGTCTCGAGACGGCGACGGATGCGATCGGGGTCGACCTCGACCGCGATCATCACGGCGTCGTTCATGGCGGCGGCGAGCGGCTGCGCGCCGCCCATGCCGCCGAGCCCCGCGGTGACGACCAGCCGCCCTGCGAGCGACCCGCCGAAATGGCGGCGCCCCGCTTCGGCGAAGGTCTCGTAGGTTCCCTGCACGATGCCCTGGCTGCCGATGTAGATCCACGAGCCGGCGGTCATCTGGCCGAACATCGTGAGCCCCTTCCTGTCGTATTCGCGGAAGCGCTCCCAGGTCGCCCACGCCGGGACGAGCAAGGCATTGGCCAGGAGGACCCGCGGCGCGTCGCGATGCGTGCGGAAGACTCCGACGGGCTTGCCCGACTGGACCAGGAGGGTCTCGTCGTCTCCCAGCTCGCGCAGCGTCCGGACGATGGCGTCGTAGCAGTCCCAGTTGCGCGCCGCCTTGCCGGTGCCGCCATAGACGATGAGGTCGCCGGGGCGCTCCGCCACCTCGGGGTCGAGGTTGTTCATCAGCATCCGCAACGCCGCTTCCTGGATCCAGCCGCGGCAGGAGAGGGTCGTGCCGCGCGGCGCGCGGATCGGGGCGCGCGTCACGCGAGCCTCCCGGTGGTGCCTTCGACGTGGGCCCGCAGCGCCCCGCCGGACAGGAGCGCCTCGACGGCGGCGATGTCCGGCGCGAGGAAGCGGTCCTCTTTCATGGCGGGAAGGGCCCGACGCACCAGGGCGTGCGCGGCCGCGACGCCGCGTCCCGGCTGCAGGGGCGCGCGCAGGTCGAGCGCCTGGCAGGCGCAGAGCAGCTCGATGGCGAGGACCTGCCGCGCGTGCCGGACGATCTGGCGCGCCTTGCGGGCCGCGATCGGTCCCATCGAGACGTGATCTTCCTGGCCGGCCTCGGTCGGGATCGAATCGACGCTGGCGGGGTGCGCCAGGATCTTGTTCTCCGACACCAGCGCCGCCGCCGTCACCTGCGCCATCATCAGCCCGGAGTTCACGCCGGGTTCGGGGGTCAGGAACGGCGGCAGGCCCGAATGCACCGGGTTCATGAGCCGCTCGATCCGCCGCTCCGAGATGGAGGCGAGCTCGGCCGCGGCCATCGCCAGCGCGTCGAGGGCCAGCGCGGGCGTCTCGCCGTGGAAGTTCCCGCCCGACAGCAGCTCGCCTTCGTCGGGAAAGACGATCGGATTGTCGGTGACGGAGTCGATCTCGGTCGCGAGCACTCCCTCGGTGAAGCGGATCACCTCGCGGGCGGCGCCGTGCACCTGCGGCATGCAGCGCAGCGAATAGGCGTCCTGCACCCGGCCGCAGTGCTCGTGCGATCGCTCGATGGCGCTGTCGGCGACGAGGGTGCGGAGATTCGCGGCGCTGTCCATCTGGCCGCGATGCGGGCGCAGGGCGTGCAACCGCTCGTCGAAGGCGTGATGGCTTCCGAGGAGCGCCTCGAGGGACGTGGCTCCGGCGATGTCCGCCAGCGTCGCGAGGTCGCGCGCCTCGAGAAGCGCCAGGCCCCCCACGGCGACGATGAGCTGCGTGCCGTTGACGAGGGAGAGCCCCTCCTTGGGGCCGAGCTTCAGCGGGGTGAGGCCGGCCTTCTTCTGCGCTTCCGCCGCCGGCATCCTTTCGCCGCGCAGGATCGCCTCCCCTTCGCCGACGAGCAGGAGCGCCAGGTGCGACAGGGGAGCGAGATCTCCGGACGCCCCGACCGATCCCTGTTCCGGCACGACCGGCAGGAGATCGGCATTCAGATGATCGAGGAGCGTCGTGACCACCACGGGGCGCACCCCGGAGTGGCCGCGCGCCAGCACGTGAGCCCGCAGGAGCATCAGGGCCCGCGTCGCCCCCGGCTCGAGAGGCGCCCCGACCCCGGCGGCGTGGCTGCGGACGAGATTGAGCTGCAGCGCCTCGAGCCGGTCGTGAGGGATGCGGATGTCCTTCAGGTGCCCGAACCCGGTGTTGACCCCGTAGACCTGGGCGTCCCCTTCGAGGATCCGCCGCACCACGGCGTGGGCCGCTTCGATCCGCTCCCGCGCCCCATCGGACAGGGTGACGCGCGCCCCGCCGCGCGACACGACGCGGAGGTCTTCGAGCCCCAGATGACGGCCGTCGAGAAGGATCGCGCCACGATCCACGGAGGTTCTGCCTCTTCAGGAGAAGGGGTGGCCCGCACCCGCGCCGGAGTCTACCATGCGCCCGAAAACGCCCCTTGCGCCGGGTAGGTCCGACCTCCTACGATGCCGCGGGCACGGGGCCCATCGGCCCCGATCCCCCCCAGTCAGGAGAGGAGAGACGCACGTGCCGGCCTTCGTGGTCGTCGGCGCCCAGTGGGGCGACGAGGGGAAGGGAAAGATCGTCGACCTGCTCACCGAGCGGGTGGACATCGTCGCGCGCTACGGCGGCGGACCGAACGCCGGCCACACCATCGTCGCCGGCGGGCACCACCTCGCGCTGCACCACATCCCCTCCGGGATCCTGAACGAGCAGGTGACCTGCGTCATCGGCAACGGCGTCGTCGTCGATCCGGCCTCGCTCCTCCAGGAGATCGCCAAGCTGCGCGAAGCGGGCGTCAAGGTGGAGGAGAACCTGCGCCTGAGCGACCGCGCGCACGTCATCCTGCCGTACCACCGCGGCCTCGACATCGCGCGTGAGGAAGGCGCCGCGGCCCGACGGCTCGGGACGACGCGTCTCGGTGTCGGGCCCGCGTACGAAACCAAGGCGGCGCGCTACGGCGTGCGGGTGGCCGACCTCGGCGATCGCGCCACGCTGCGGGACAAGGTGGGCCGGGTCGCCGACTGCCTGCGGCGCGCGGCGCCGGCGGCACTGCCGGCCGATTGCAACGCCGACCCGGATGAGATCACCGCGCGTTACCTCGATCACGGGCGCGCCCTGCGTCCGTTCGTCACCGACACGTCGGCGCTCTTGAACCGCGGCCTCAACGACGGGCGGGTGATGCTGTGCGAAGGAGCGCAGGGGACGATGCTCGATCTCGACCACGGCTCCTATCCCTTCGTCACGTCGTCGGCGGCGACCGCCGGCGGCGCGTGCACGGGGCTCGGCATCAGCCCGATCCGCATCGAGGCGGTGTTCGGCGTCCTCAAGGCGTACTCGACCCGCGTCGGCGAGGGACCCTTCCCGACCGAGCAGGACAACGACGCCGGGCGGCTCATCCGCGAGCGCGGGCACGAGTTCGGATCGACCACCGGTCGGCCCCGACGCTGCGGCTGGTTCGACGCCGTCGTGGCGCGCTACTCGGTCTCGATCAACCAGATCGAATCGCTGGCGCTGACCCTGTTCGACGTGCTGGACGGCTTCGACACCCTGCCGATCTGCGTCGCGTACGAGCACGAGGGGCGCAGGCTCGAGGAACTGCCGGCCGATCCGGCGGTGCTGCGGGCGTGCAAGCCGATCTACGAGACGGTCCCTGGCTGGAAGAAGGACACCTCGGGCGTCACACGATTCGAGGACCTGCCGGCGCAGGCGCAGGAGTACGTGCGCCGCGTCGAAGCCGCCGTCGGCTGCGAAGCCGGCATCGTCTCCGTCGGCCCGCAGCGCGAGGCGACGATCCTCCGGCCGAAGAGCCGCATCGCCCGCTGGCTCCCGGCCCGCGCGTAGGCCCGGCGTGCCGCGCGGTCGGTCCCACCGCGCCACCGGCGGCGGCCGGACACGCCGCGTGTCCGATGGCAGCGGATTGCACCGCGGGTCCGGGAGTCGCGACGAGATCGCCGGTGCGCGGCGACTCGGCCGCCGCATCCTCGACCTGACCCTGGCGCACACGCTCGGCGCGTCGGGGGATCGCGCCTGGAGCGGCTCGGGACGCGCGCGCGTCGCCCGGCGCCTTGCGGCGCTGCCTCCGTCGCGCGAGGGCTCGGAGCGGCGGGCGATGCGGCGATTGCAGTCCGTCTTCGCGGACTCGATGCGCATGTCGCACCCTCGCCTCTTCGGACTGTTCACCCCGGCGCCTCTGCCCATCGCCGCGCTCGCCGACATGGCGGCCGCGTTCCTGAACCAGTCTCCCGACGCCTGGAAGGCCGGTCCCGCGGCGACCGAGGTGGAGGCGGGGATCCTGCGCACCTTCACGCGGCTGATCGGATGGGGCGCGGGCTCGTTCGGAGCGGTGACGTCAGGAGGCGGCGGGGCGAACCTCCTCGCGCTCAAGATGGCGCGCGATCGCGCCATGGGGATCGGCTCCCGCCGTCGCGGCATTGCGACCGACGCGAAAAGGCTGCGCGTCTATGCCTCGGACCAGGCGCACTTCTCGATCGGTCGCGCGCTGGACATCCTCGGGATCGGATCCGACGCCCTCGTGAGCCTGCCGACGGGCCCGGACCGTCGTCTCGACCCGGAGCGGCTCGACGCGGCCCTGCGCCGCGATCGCCGCCAAGGATTGCGACCGATGGCGATCGTGGCGACCGCGGGGACGACCAGCACCGGCACGCTCGATTCGCTGCCGGCCATCGCCGCGTGCGCGCGCCGGCACGCCGCCTTCCTGCACGTGGACGCGGCCTACGGCGGCGCGCTGCTCTTCTCACGGAAGGATCGCCGGCGTCTCGAAGGCCTCGAGCGGGCCGACACGGTCACCATCGACCCGCACAAGTGGCTGTTCCAGCCCTTCAGCCTGGCGGTCCTCCTGGCGCGCGATCGGGAGCGGCTGCGGGCGTCGTGCGCCATCGAGCCCGACTACCTGCGCAAGGATCTCGAGCACGAGCCGGACCGTCTCGACCTGTACCAGCACTCGCTCGAAGGCTCACGACCTTTCCGGACCCTGAAGCTCGACCTGACGCTGCAGACGATCGGGATGGAGGGGCTGGGAGCGCTCGTGGACCACACTCGTGAGGTTGCGCTCGACCTCGAGCGGCGCGTCCTGGCCGACCCGCGCCTCGAAACCTGCGGCGCGCCGGTGGATCTTTCCACCGTCGTCCTGCGGTACCTCCCGGCGTGGGCCCGCGCCGACAGCCGGCGCAGCGCCAAGGCGAGGCGCCGCCTCGATCGCATCCAGCTGGGCATCCAGCACGCCGTCGAGCGCGGCGGCGAGGCGTGGTTCCCGGCGATCGTCCTCGACGGCGAGGTATGGCTGCGGATCGGCGTCTTCAACTACCGGACGACGGAGAAGGACATCGATCGCCTGCTGCGCGCCATCGTGCGCGCGGCGGGGGAGTGACGAGGGCCCCGGCGCGGAGCGAATCCGGCCGCGGGCCGGCGATCAGCCGGCCTTGCGCTCTCCGGTGAGGGTCTGGAGCTGCGGGCGGACGACGCTCTCGTAGCAGTCGGGGCAGATGCCGTGGCTGAAGCGGGCGTCGGAGTGGTCGCTGATGTACGACTCCACCTGCTGCCAGTAGTCGCCGTCGTTGCGCACGCGCTTGCAGTACGAGCAGATCGGCAGGAGGCCCTGCAGCGTGCGGATGCGGGCGATCGCCTCCTCCAGCTCGCGCACGCGCGCCGCCAGCTGGTTCTGCAGGGTGACGATGCGCAGGCCGGCCTGCAGTCGGGCGCGCAGCTCCTCGCGGTCGAAGGGCTTGATGATGTAGTCGTCGGCGCCGGCTTCGAGACCCGAGACGATGTCCTCCTTGTTCCCCTTGGCGGTGAGCAGGATGACGTAGGGCGGCTGGGCCACGCTCCCTTCGCGGATGCGGCGGCACACGTCCACGCCGTCGAGGCTCGGCATCATCCAGTCGAGGATGGCGACGCGCGGAGCGTCGGGACCGGTGAGCGCCTGGAGGGCCGCCTGGCCGTCGCAGGTGACCAGCACCTCGTAGCCCCAGCGGGTCAACGTGGCCTCGAGCATCTTGCGCGACACCAGGTCGTCTTCGGCGATCAGGATGCGCATGCATCTTTCTCCGGGTCCATCGCGAACGGCGTGAGAGCGCGCACCAGGCGCTCCATTTCCTTTTCGAGCTCGGCGCGCACCGCGCGCGCGGACTTGAGATCTCCGAGCCCGCCGAGCACTTCGAGTCGGCCGAGCACCTGCACCGCCGGGCCCGAGCCGAAGGTGCCGATGGAGCCGCGCAGCGTGTTGGCCGCCCGGACGATCGCCGTGCCTTCGCCGCGCTCGAGGGCCGCGTCGATCGCCTGCAGCTGCAGCGGCGCGGTGTGCAGGAAGGCCCGCACCAGCTCCGCGAGCAGCACGTGATCTCCCTCCACGCGTCCCATGAGGTCGACAGGGTCGATGGCGGGCAAAGGATCCCGCTGGGCCGGCGCGGTCCCGTCCGACGGTCGCGGCGGGACCAGGGCCAGGGCCTGACGGTTCGCCGAAGCCTCCGGTTCGAGCGCCGGCGGCCGGGGCCGCCCTTCGTGCAGCGCGTGGCGCGTGACCAGCCGGTCCGGTGACACCCCCGGCGTGCCCAGCACCGCCTCCACGGCATCCTTGAGGTCCGCGTCCTTGACCGGCTTGATGAGGTAGGCGCCGATGCCGATGCTCCGGCAGCGCAGCGCGTCGCCGCGCTCGCCGTCGCTGCTGAGGAGGAGGATCGGGATCGCCGCGATGCGCGCGTCCTGCCGGATGCGTGCGGCGAGCGCGAACCCGTCCTGCCCGGGCATGCGGCGGTCGATGAGCGCCACCTGGAAGAGATCCCCCGATCCGGCGGCAGCGCGCAGGAGTCCCATCGCCTCGTCGGCGTCCGCGGCGCAGCGCGGGCGCATGCCCCAGGAAGCCAGGCGGGCTTCGAGCAGGCGCCGGTTGACCGGGTCGTCGTCCACCGCGAGCACGCGCACTCCTTCGAGCGGCACCGGTCCGGCCGCGAACGGCTGGGCGGCCGCGCGCTGCCGGCCGAACGTGGCCTCGAAGGTGAAGGTGGAGCCGTGCCCCGGCTCGCTCGTGAGCCGGATGCGCCCGTGCATCAGGGCGACCAGCTCCGAGGCGATGGTCAGGCCGAGACCGACGCCGCCGTGCCGGCGGGTGCTCGATCCGTCCGCCTGCGTGAAGGGCTCGAGGATCACCGCCTGCTTGTCGCGCGGGATGCCGATCCCCGTGTCTCTGATGGCGAAGCGCAGCGTCGTCTCCCCGGCGCTCGAGCGCACCAGGTCCACGTCGAGATCGATGCGGCCGCGCTCGGTGAATTTCACGCCGTTGCCGATGAGGTGCACGAGCACCTGCCGCAGGCGACCGGGATCGCCGACGAGGTCGTCGGGGATGCCCTCGGCAATCTGCGCGCCCAGCTCGAGTCCTTTCTCCGCGGCGCGGGGCCGCAGCGTCCGGACCACCTCCTCGACGCAGGGACGCAGGTAGAACGGGATCGGCTCGAGGCGCATCTGCGCCGCCTCGATGCGCGAGAAATCCAGCAGGTCGTTGATCAGCGCCAGGAGCGCATCGGCCGAGCCCTTGACCAGGGTGAGATGCGCGCGGGTCTCCGGCGGCAGGTCGCCATCGAGGGTCAGGGCCGTCATGCCGATGATGCCGTTGAGCGGGGTCCGGATCTCGTGGCTGACGTTGGCGAGGAACTCGGACTTGGCGCGCGTGCCGGCGCGCGACTCGCGCAGTGCGTGGTCGAGCGCCGCGTTCTTCTGCTCCAGCTCCGCCGTCCGGCGCGCGATCGACTCCTCGAGCGAGGTCCGTTCCTTGTTGATGGCCTCCGACATCGTGGTGAAGGAGCGGGCCAGGGAGCCGACCTCGTCCTCGCGCTCGGCGTCGAGCCCCGCGAAGCGGTGCACGCTTCGGTCGCCTTCGGCGAGCCGGCGGGCGGCCTCCCCGAGCCGGTCCACCCGCTCGACCACGTCCCCCGAGACGAGGTAGGCGAGCGTGATCGCCAGGACGAGGCCGATCAGGGCCGCGACGGCCAGGTCGCGCATGCGATGGTCCGGACGGTCGAGGGCGAAGGAGGGATCGCGGACCGCGGTCACGCGCATCGGCGGGGAGCCCTCCCAGGCGGCGGCCGGGCCTGCCTCGGCCACGAGGTAGGTGCGGCCATTGTCGAGATGCACCTCGCGCGGTGCGTTGTCCTCCGCGGGTGCCTCGATCGTGCCCTGCAGCGCTGCGAGGTTCGACCAGGAACCCGCGAGGAGCGCGCCGCTCGGGCCATCGCGCAGCACGAGGAAGGCGCCGGATTCCGGGCCGATCCGCTCGACGCGCGACGAGCGCACCATCGCCTCGATCACCGCCCAGTCGAGCAGGCCGACCAGGCGTCGCCCGGGTGTCGAGCCGATCGGCGTGTCGAGCACGGCCACCGGCTTCCCATCCGGGCGCAGCGTGAGTGAGCAGAGATTTCCGGGAGAGGCCGGCGGTCCCGTCAGCAGAGACCCGGCGCGGGGACCCGGCGCGCTCTGGGCCAGTGGGCGGCCGTCCCGGTCGGTGATCGCCAGGAGGAGCCACGGCGCATCCGTTCCTTCGCGGGCCCGCGCCAGGCGCGCGTCGTCGCCGGCGGGGTTGCGCGCCCCATCGAGAAGTGATGCGACGATGCGCAGATCGGCGCAGCGTTCCCCGAGATAGTCGTGCACCCGCGCCAGCAGGTTCCCGGCGGAGTCGTGCAGATCGTCCAGCGCCTCCTGGCGGATCGTATGCCGGAGCGGCATGACCGCGTTGGCCGCGGCGAGGCCGAACGCGACGAGCAGGGCGCCGCCGAACGCGACGGCGAGCCGCGTGAACAGGCGCGATCGGACAGGCCTCCAGCCGGTGTCCATGCGGAGGCAAAAGGTAGGGACGGCAGGGGATGGGCGCAAGACGAGGCCGCAAGAAATAAAGGATGCGGCCACCGGGTGTCAGCCAACCGTCGGTCCGTGGGCGCGGGCGCGCTCGGGCACGGTATCATCCGCCCGGAGACCGACCGGTGCCGTTTCAAATTCTGGATCGCCCGCTGCCCGGAGTCGTCGTCATCAGGCCGGATGCCTATGCCGACGAGCGGGGACTGTTCATCGAGTCGTTCCGGGCCGATCGCTTCGAGGAGCTGGGCATTCCCGCGGCCTTCGTGCAGGAGAACCAGTCGCGCTCGCGCAAGGGGGTCATCCGCGGCCTGCACTTCCAGTGGGAGCCCGCGATGGGGAAGCTGATGCGCGTGACGAGGGGGAGGGCCTTCCTCGTCGGCGTGGACATCCGGTGGAACTCGCCGACGCTCGGCCGCTGGTTCGGCCTCGAGGCCTCCGACGAGGACCGCACCCAGGTGTGGGCTCCCGCCGGCTTCGCTCGCGGCTTCGCCGCCCTCGAGGAGGGGACCGAGGTCCTGTACAAGTGCACCGGGACCTACGACCCGAAGAACGAATCGGGCATCCGCTGGAACGACCCGCGCATCGGCCTGCGCTGGCCCGTGACCGAGCCCCTGCTCTCCCCGAAGGATCGCGACGCGCAGTCGCTCGACGACTGGCTGCGCCGCCCCGAGTCGAAACGCTTCGCTGTCTGATACAGTTCGCTCACCGGACGGGCCGTTAGCTCAGGCGGTAGAGCATGTGCCTTTTAAGCACAGGGTCGCTGGTTCGAGTCCAGCACGGCTCACCGGATGGTCCGCATGGTCCTCGTTCAAGAAGGAAGAGAGAAGATGGGCGACAACTTCACGTTGACGCCGAAACGGCCCGTGTCCGGGTGGCGTCGCTTCACGGAGCGCGCCTTCTACCTGGCGAATCCCTTCCGCGTCGGCAACAAGCTGCCGTCGTGGTTGCGTGACTCGGGCCCCTGGGAGGCGGCGTTCAGGGCGGCCGATCCGATCCGCTACAGCCTCTGGCGGAGCAGGAACAATGGCTCTCCGGCCGCGGCGGTGCCCGAAGGCCCGGAGGCGGCCATCGTCGCGTCCCTCCGCAGGGACGGCATCGTCATCCTGCCCGGCTTCGTCCCGCCCGATCTCATCGCGCACATGGAGCGCACGGCGCGCTCCTACGCGCGCGCCGCGGCGGGCATCGACATCGATCATCCGAAGCCGGCCGAGCAGACGCACCTGAACAATCTCGGGAACGATCTGCGGCGCGACGACCCGATCCTGACCTTCCTGCGCTCCGACGGGATGCTTCGCATCGCCGGCGCCTACCTGGGCTTCCGTCCGCGTCTGCGCCGGCTGGCGCTCTTCTTCAACCAGCCGCAGCCGCACCTCGAGGGTCCGGACAACGTCGAGAAGCACTTCCACGCCGACACGCACGACTTCATCGCGCTCAAGTTCTTCATCTACCTGCACGACACGGTGGAGAAGAACGGCCCCTTCACCTACGTCAAGGAGACGAACTTCTTCGGCCGGCGGCGCGGCGTCGTCGCGCGCATCCCGGCCTACTCCGAGATCTCCTCCGAGGAGATGGCGGAGTTCGTGCCCGCCTCGGAGTGGGTGCTCGCGACCGGGCCTGCCGGAACCGGGATCTTCGCCGAGACGACGGGCGTTCACCGCGGCGGCCGCACCGAGGCCGGGCACCGCCTGATGCTCGTCGCCGAGTACGCCAGCCGCCATCCCTGGATTCGCTTCGACCACGACATCGCCGGCCCGGACGAATAGTCTCGGAGTGGGATAGGATCCCGACCTTCCGCGGCGACACGGGTCCCCATCGTCTAGCCTGGCCCAGGACACCGCCCTTTCAAGGCGGGAACACGGGTTCAAATCCCGTTGGGGACGCCATCCTTACCTCCCGCGCTCTGAGCGTTTCTCCAGGCTCAGAAGCATCCTCCGCCCAGGAGCTGCGGCCTGGCGCAGATCGCCGGGAAGGTCGCTTCGGGCTCTTCGTTGTTGCTCGAGTTCTGGCCGTAGGAGCCTTCGACCGAGCCGTTCTGGCCGACGACGGCGAAGTAGAACGCCTGGCCGGCGGGGGGATTGCCGATGAGCACGCTGGCCGTGCCGCTCGTGCCGAGACCGCAGGCGGCGCTCGTCCAGCTCATGCCGGCGGCTCCGAGCATGCCCGGTCCCACCGTGCCCCAGTAGAGGACGTGGTCGGTGGCGCCGCAGGCCGGCGTGTAGCTGAACGTCAGGGTGCCGCCGGCACCCGGCGCCACGGTCATGGTCTTCGCCGCCGAAGCCTCCTGCGGGCTCGACCATTCTCCCGAGAACTCCGAGGTGTTCCCGGTGGAATCGGTCGCGGTGGCGGTGACGAGACCGAGGCTCGTCGTCTGTGTCAGCACCGTCCACGAGAGATTCCCCGAAACGTCGGTCGTGAACGTACCGGAGCCCAGCCAGACGCGTCCCTCGCCGTAGCCGGACGGGTCGGGAGCGGGGGAGCCGTAGACGTCGATGGTGTATTTCGACGCGGGCCGGCTGTTCAGCGTTCCCGAGATCAGCACGCTGTTCATGAAGCTCGGCGTCACACTGGTCACGATGGGAAAGTTCTGCAGCACGTTGGCGCCGAGGTCGCCGTCTCCGGCGTCGTTCGGGGTGACGCCGGCGGGGGCCAGGTCGATGCCGAGCCCGCCGTTGTCGTGGATCGAGTTGACGCGGATGGTCGTCTGGCGCAGGAGCGTCGAAGCGGTCACGTTCACGCCGGCGCCGCCATTCCAGGCGAGGTGATTGCCGAAGGCGGCCCCCGGGCCGCCGATGAGCCCGACGGGGCCGACGACGGAGATCCCGTCGCCGCCGTTCCCCAGCGGGGTGACGCCGTCGGGCTTGACCCCGATCGCGTTCGACTGGACGACGTTGGCGGCGCAGAAATTGGCATTGAGGAAGATGCCGCGGCCGGCGTTCCCCGCGATGACGTTGCCGCCACCCGGCGCGCCGATCGTCAGGAGATTGGAGAACTCGCCGAAGATGCCGTCGCCGCCGTTCCCGAGCCCGGTCGCTCCGGCGGCATTGGTGCCGATGAGGTTGCCCAGGAGCTGGGCCTGGTAGCTGGACCTCGTCGTCGCGAGGGACTCGAAATCGAGCCCCCAGCCCCAGAGGATGCCCGTGTCCCCGGAGGCGACGTCGGCGACCTCGAGCGTCCACGCGCCGCCGATCCCGATCCCCGACAAGGCCGACAGCGGCTCTTCGGGCTGGAAGGTGCCGTTGTACGGGGGCGCGCCGAGGGCGATCGACGTGGCGGCGAAGTCGTCGAACAGCGTCGTCGAGTAGTCGTCCCCCGCGCCGCCGCGACGGTTCGCCAGGGCGATGCGCCGGCCGTCCGGAGCGATGAGGGTCAGGACCAGGTCCGAGTCGAAGGTGTGGTTCAGGCCGACGTGGACCTTCACGGTCACCAGAAGATCGGTGGAGGAGCTGGGGATGTTGACCACCGAGGTCGTGGTCGCGAGGTCGGGGATCCCCTTGGGGGTGTCGAGCGAGCTGCCCTGCTGCGGCAGGCTGTTGCCGATGGCGTCGTAGATCCACACGCCGTGCTGGTCGTTGCCGGCGATGACGTTCCCCTCGCCGGGATTCGCGCCGCCGTAGCGCACGTAGGGGCCGCCGTTGACGAGCAGGCCGCGATTGTTCCCCAGCTTCACTGTTCCGGTGGCGTCGAGGCCGAGGACGTTCCCCTGGACCACGCTCGAGGTGCCGTCGGGCCAGACGGCGATGCCGCAGGCGCCTTCCTGCGCGTTGTTTCCCGAGGCGAGATTCCCTTCGCCGGGTCCCGGACCTCCGACCTGCACGCCCGGAGAGTCGATCAGGATGCCGTGGGCGAGGTTCGGCACCGCCTGCGTCCCGGCGGGATTCGTGCCGACGTAGTTCCCGAGGATGCTGTTGCCGGGGAACGAATTGCTGCCGCGCGTGGTGATCCCGTAGGTGCCGCCGGAGGCGATGTTGCGCGCCGCGGCGACGCTGCCGCCGACGAGCGTGTTGCTGGTGCCATAGTCCAGGGTGACGCCCGGGCTGCCGTGGTCGCTGTCCTGCTGGCTGAGGGCGACCGTCCCGGTGATGTCGGTCCCGAGGAAATTCCCCTGGATCCGGTTGAACGATGACACCTGGGTGTGGATCCCGTACTGGAGGTTCGCAGAGATCAGGTTGCGAGCGCCCGCCGCGGTGCCGCCGATCTGGCAGGCGTCGGCGTAGAAAATCTCGATGCCGCTCCCGTGGTTCGGCAGCTTGCCGGTGCCGGTGATGTCGGTGCCGATGGAGTTCCCCTGCACCGTGTTGCGCAGGGCGTTGAGGGCGGGAAAGCCCTGGATCTCGATCCCGTGTCCCGAGGCCTGCTCGGTTCCGCCCGCGATGACGTTGCGCGCCCCCGGAACGGTGCCGCCGACCAGGTTCTGCGGCGACTGGTCGATGACGACGCCCTTGGTGTTGCCGATCCCCACGGTGCCGGTGACGTCGGTGCCGATGAGGTTCCCCGCGATCACGTTGCCGAAGATCGTCTCCCCCTCGGTGGTCATGCTCCAGGAGAGGAGCGATCCGACATCGCCGCCGGCGGTGTCGGCGACCTCGAGGTTCCAGGTGCCGGTCAGGCTCCGGCCGTTCAGGATCGACAGCGCCTCGTCGGGCGCGAATGAACCGCTGAAGGGCGCCACTCCGGCCGCGATCGGTGTCGCCGCGCCGTCGTCGAACAGGGTGCTGTTGTAGTTGTCACCGCCGCCGCCATGCCGGTTCGACAGGACGATGCGCGTGTTGTCCGGAGCGACGAGCGTCAGGACCAGGTCGCTGTCGAAGGTGTGGACCAGGGACACGCGCACGTTGACGTCGTCGATCAGCTTCTCGTCGCTGATGGTGATCGGCATCGACACGATGCACAGGTCGCAGATCGCGACCGCGGCCCCCCGGGACGCGTACTCGGCCTCGAAGGTGGACGGGCCGCGGATGGCGACCCCCGCCTGGAGATTGCCGGAGATGACGTTGCGCGCCGCGAGGGCGGTGCCGCCGATGGTGTTCAGGTGCGAATCGCGGATGACCACCCCCGCATCCTGGTTGCCGAGGGCGGTCGTCCCGGTGTGATCGAGGCCGATGAAATTCCCCTCGACGAGGTTGTGTCCCGCTCCGTCGAGGGCCACCCCGCTGCCGGAAAAGCCGTGGATGACCAGGCCGCGCACGACGCTCGACCCCGCGCGTACGACCAGGCCGTTGGTGCCGGGAGGGAGCGGCCCGCTGCCGTCGAGCTCGACGATGGGGGTCCCCGCATTACCCGGCTGCGTGGTGGCGTCGAGGGTGACCGGGTCGGTGATGTCGGGAAGCGGCGTCAGCGGAGCGAGGGTGAGGTTCCCGCTCGGCGTGATGGCGAAGGCGATGGTGTCGAGCCCCGCGTGGGCGTTGGCGTCGAGAATCGCCTGGCGCAGCGATCCGGGACCGCCGTCCGCAATCGTCGTCACGGTATAGACGAGGGGGGCCGCGGGGGGAAGGATGATCAGGCCCGCCGGTGCGCTGCCGTCGAGAACGACGAGGGATTCGGCCGCCTCGGGTCCGAGCCGCAGGGAGAGCGCCGCCACCGGCTCCGCGGCGATCGTGTCGTCGAGCGCCACCAGGGCGTCGTCGCCTCCTTCCGCCACGGGCGCCGCGATCACCAGGGAGCCGCGTCTGAACGCGGCAAGGGACCGGGCCGACCCGACCGCGCCGGCGCGCCCCGTCCGGAGCGCGCCGTCGTCACCGACGAGCGCCAGGGAACGCGGCGCCCGCTGTCCGAAGCGCCCGAGCGCCGCCTGCACGGGGGTGAAGCCGAGCGCCTGTCGTTCCACGACGGCGGCCGGTACGGCGGCGCGGGCCGCGGACCCGAGGGCAAGGGCTCGATCGCGGCCGTGAACGACTTCCATCCCGCCGGTGACGCCGAGGACGAGGTCGTTCTTTCCGTCGCCGTCGAGATCCCCCAGCGCGAGGGTGGTGATGGGGCCTCCCCGGCGCAACACCTCCGGCTCGGCCTTCCAGGCCCCCTCCGCGCCCTCGAACGAGAGGACGTCCTGCCGCCCTTCCCGTTCGACCACGACCAGGATGTCGGCGAGCGAATCGGGGAGATCGATCTCGCCCCCGAGCATCCGCTTCAGTCTCCCCGGGAGTGCGCGGTCGAGCGGCCGCTCGAAATCGCCGCGGCCGTCCCCCTTGAGGAGGAAGATCGCCCGGCCCCCCTCCGCCGCCGCGACCAGGTCGAGGCGACCGTCGTCGTCGAAGTCGCCGACCCCCAGGAAGTCGGCCGGGGCCGGAAGGTCGAAGGTGCGGGCGGCGGCACGGAACGGCGGGACCTGGCGCGGATCGAGATGGTCGGTGCCGCGTCTTTTCAAGGCCTCCGGTTCGAAGGGGTGGATCGCATCGGCGTCCCCCGGGACCAGCGCCACGATACCGCGCCCGCCTGCGGAAAAGCCCATGGCCAGGTCGGCGGTTCCGTCCCCGTCGAAATCGCCCGACACGAGGGCGCGCGGCCGCGCCTCTCCGACCGCCGGCCCGGTCGAGGACCGATCGGAGGTCAGGTCCAGGAGCAGCGAGCGCGGCCGGCCGAAGGGGCCGTCGCCGGGCGTGAGCAGGGCGGGAATCGGTCCGGAGTTCGACGCGCGCGCGGGATCCGGCGCGGCCTCCGGCCCCCCTGCGGCGGCTCCGGGAAGCAGGAGGAAAGAGGCAACGATGACGGCGAAGCGTCGCATGGCGTTTCTCCCGAGCGGCGAGTGGCTCTATGAGCGGAAACGTCGTCGGTCAGAAAAGTGCGACACGAATTTGAAGAAATATTGAAGGCTTCAGGATCCGCCGGACGGGTCGGGCGGCTGCGGCTTGTCGGGCGCCGGAGTCTTCGGGATCAGGCCCTGCTGCTCGTTCTTCTCCTGCTTCTTCTGTTTCTTCTCGATCTTCTTTTCCTTCTCCTTCGCTTTGTCCTTCTCCGCGTCCTTGCGATCCTTGTCGTCCTCCTTGCCGAGGTCGCGGTACTTGTAGGGATCGATGCCGCGCACTTCCGCCTGGAAGCCGGGGAGGATGGACTTGACGAAGGCGTTCTTGACGAGGTTGGCGATGACCTGCAGGGCGCTCGACTTGGGGTCGTCCACCGGGCCGTTCAGAGTGGTGACGGTGGCGACTTCCTTCCGCTTCCTGTTTTCGAGCATCTTCGCCACGCCGCCGACGATCCCCTCGTACATCTTGCGGAAGACGTTCTTCCCCTTGTCCTGCTCCTTGTCGTAGACGTCGATGTCGTGGAAGAGCGGCTTGACGTAGCCGTTGATCATCCCGTCGCGCACCCTGATCTCCGAGTAGACGGAGAACTTCCCGGCCGTGACGTCGAACTTGCCGTGCGCGCGCAGCAGGTCGTTCAGCGACTTGAGCTCGGTCTCCTTGACGGCGAGCTGCAGGGCGAAGTTCGCATTCTTGCCCTCGGGATAGAAAGTCGCCTTGCCGTCCACCGCGCCGCTGCCCATGAATTTCCCCTTGAGGGTCGCGACGCACGGCCCGTCCTGGGCCCGGGAGGAGACGTTCCTGAGCGTGAAGTCGGTGTTGGTGAAGTAGATCCGGTAGGGCGGATTCTCCGCCTCGTTGACGACGCCGAGCGTCCCGTTCTTCAGCAGAACCTCCCTCGCCCGGAAGAGCTGCTGCGGGTTGTTGAGCGATTCGTGCGCCGCCTGGTTGACCTCGTGGCCGGCCTTCTTGGCCACGGGCGTCGGCTCGGCCCCCTGCGCGTAATCGATCTGGGTGTCGGTGAGGACGATGGAGTCGAGGTCGACCACGCTGATACCGGGCCCCATCTCGAGAACGCCCGAGCCGGAGAGCTCGCCGCGCCGCACCGTGATGCCGAGCGGCTTCACGACCGGCTCGAAGTAGCTCAGGTCGACCCGCTGCACGCTCATCTTCCCCTTGATGGCCGGGGTGGGCTCGGCCATGAAGTCCGCGTTGCCGTCGATGACGGCACGGCCGACGTCGAAGATCTTTCCATCGATGTGCACGGTCGAGGGATAGGTCCGCTCCTTGGAGCGGACATTGCGGATGTTGTCCGCCGTGAGGTTCACGTCGCTCGCGTGCAGCGGTCGGAAGCCGGAGGCGTCCTGGTAGACGAGCCTGCCGTTCGTGACGCTCAGCTCGTTCAGCTTGAGCGGGTAGATGCCTTCGATCGCCTGCTGCCAGCCGTGATCGGCGATGCCGACCTGGTCCTTGTTCTCCTCGGCCAGCTGCGACAGGTTCGCGTGGATGGTCGGGTTCTCGAACAGGGCGTCGCCGACGAGGCGCAGCGCCACCAGATCGCGCCAGTGCACGCTGAGGCGCAGGCGCGGGACGTGGATGACCGCCGGCGTCGGGTGCGCATCCTGGTAGACGTCGCCGTCCACGAGGTCGAGCCCCAGCCCCAGCAGGTGGAAGTCCACCTGGCGCACGGTGGCGTGGTAGCCGACGAGGTTCTCGTTGAGCGTCGTGACGACGAACTTGTGCAGTGGCTTGTCGAGGGCCCGGTCGAGCACGATGCCGAGGAGCACCAGGACGCCGGCGATGATGAGAAGCGTCCGGAGAATCCGGTAGCGGCGTGTCGTCCTGTCGTGCCGCGGCCGCGGCCGCTCCGGCTCGCGATCCACCCGCGTGCGCGGCGGTGGAATCGGGACTTCGTGTCTCTCCTGTCGTCCGGGAACGGCTCCGGCCCGGAGCCGTCGTCCTTCGTCCACGACACTTCCTCCGAGGGCCGGCGCGAAAGGGCGCGGCCCGCGAAGGGAATCAGCAAGACACTTGCCACGACATTCCTTCGATGCAGCGGACCCGATCGGCTGTACGCCTTGTCCCGACCGGGTTCTGCGGAGGAGTGCCGAGGAGCGACCGACCTTCCGGACCCGCGCATGTATCATCGGCCCCCATGACGGCGGGAGGTCGGGTGAACACGGCCCTGGTGACGGGGGCCTCGAGCGGAATCGGGCTCGAGTTGTGCCGTCTCCTGGCGCGCGACGGGGCGCGGGTCGTGATGGTCGCCCGCGACGAAGGGCGCCTGCAGCGGGCGGCGCGCTGGGTGCAGGCGGAGGTTCCGACCGCGGCGCTCACGCTCCTGCCGGTGGATCTCGCGGCCGCAGGCGCGGCCGCCCCGCTGCACGCGCGAGTGGCGCGCGACATCGGCGACGTCGATCTGCTGGTCAACAACGCCGGCGTCGGGCTGTCGGGACGATTCTCGAAGAGCGACCCGGGCGCCGTGGCCGGCCTCGTCCAACTCAACGTCGTCGCGCTGACGGAGCTGACCGGCCTCTTCCTGGGCGACATGCTGGCACGACGCGCCGGCCGCATCCTCAATGTGGCCTCGACCGCGGCCTATCTGCCGGGGCCGGGGATGGCGGTTTACTACGCGACCAAGGCGTTCGTCCTGTCGTTCAGCGAGGCGCTGGCGGAGGAGACGGCCGGCACCGGTGTGACCGTGACCGCGCTCTGTCCCGGGCCGATCGACACCGGGTTCGCGGCGCGCGCCGGCATCGAAGGCTCGCGCCTGCTGCGCAGCCCCCTGGTGGTTCCCGCCGCGCAGGTGGCCGAGGCCGGCTATCGCGGCGCCCTCGAAGGAAAGCGCGTGGTGATTCCCGGGCTGGCGAACCGGCTGATGGTCGAGGGCCTGCGTCTCCTGCCCCGATCGGTCGCGGCCTCGATCGCAGGACGTGCGCACGCGCCGGCGGGCCGTGACGAAGGCGGGGGACCGGGGTCCGGAGCCGCCTGAAAGCGGTCAGATCGACGGCTCGGGCCTCACCCGCTTCGATCGGTTGGAGTAACGGGCGAGGAACGGAGCCGCGATCGCCCCGACCCCGAGAAGCGCTGCGCCCGCCAGGGCCGCCTTCGGCTCCTCGCGCGCGGTCGTCACGAGAAGAACCGCCCACGTGGCGGTCAGCACCAGGGCATTGATGACGACGGCGGGCGTCCCCCCGGCCAGGCGGAACCCCTCCGGGTTCGCGTCGGCGATGCGGCGCGCCCGCAGGACCGACCAGACGACGAGCGCATCGTAGGCCCCGAAGAGCCAGACATCGACGATGAGAAGCTCCTCGAATGGAAATGCCGCGAGGATGGCGTAAAGCGCCGCATACAGGATGAGCACCCGGTGCGGCGTGTCGTAGCGCGGGTGTTTCTGCACGAGCCAGGCGGGGAGGAAGCCGTCGGCGGCGAAGGCCCACGCCAGGCGCGACCACCAGAGCAGGTACGCCATGAAGATGACCACGAACGACGCGACGCTGGCGAGAAGCGCCCAGTTGCCGAGGACCGGTCCGCCGAGGATGCGGCCGATGGTCGCGAAGTGCCCCGACTCCCATTCGTGCCAGGAGCCCGTGGCCGCGAGCCCGACGATCATCGGCAGCACGTAGCTGATGATGACGAGCGGGGTGACGATCAAAAGGACGAGCGGGATGGTCCGCCGCGGCTGCTCGATCTCCTCCGCCGCGGTCGAGACCTCGGAGTAGCCCGAGTGGAACCACACCGCCAGCGCCAGCCCGGCCGACAGGCCGTCGAGCGGCGCGTCGCCGGCGCTGAAGGGCACGAAGGGATTGAAGCGCCAGCGGGGAATGGCCGCGAGCACCATCCAGATGAGCGGGCCGATCAGGAAGACATTGAGTCCGACGGCAGCGGCCCCGACGATGCGGATGCCGCGGATGTTGAGCCAGGTCAGGAACGCGATGAACCCCACCGCCGCGAGCCAGCGCGTCACCGGGCCGATCCCTGGCAGGACGTACTCCAGCGCCTGTGCGAACAGCACCGGGTAGAGCGCGTTGTCGAGGATGGACGACATCAGGCTCCAGATGCCGGCGTGGCAACCCCAGGTCTCGCCGAGGAATTCCCGGACCCACCGGTAATAGCCGCCTTCGATTGGGCGCCGGGCGGACAGCTCGGCCGTGGCGAAGGAGAGGGGAAGCCCCCAGACGATCGCGCCGACGACGATGAGCGTGATCAGCAGCCCGGGGCCGACCTTGGCGACGAAGTCCTCGGTGCCGTACGGTCCGCCGCAGGCGGAGGCGTAGAGGAGACCGATGGCGGCGAGCAGCCCGGCGCGGCGCGGCGTTTGCGAGGCGTCGGCCGGGAACGAGGTCATGCGCGGCGGCCGGAGCCGCCGTCTTCCTTCGCCGACTGGCAGGGAACGCAGCGCGTCGCGAACGGCACGGCGCGCAGGCGCGCGAGGGCAATGGCGCCGCCACAGGCATCGCAGCGACCGTAGGCGCCGGCGTGCAGACGGGCGAGCGCGGCGTCGATCTGCCGCACCGTCTGGTCGAGCGACTCGAGCAGGGCCACGTCGGACCCGCCCTCGCGGCTCGCCTTCCAGCCGTGCACCCCTTCGCTGTCCCCGGCCGACTCACCGGAGAGCTGGGCCGCCAGGAGCTGCCGGTAGCGCGCGTCCGCCTCCTGGCGCAGCCGGGTGAGCATCTCCTTGAGGGCGGCCTGCCGGGCATCGGCTCCGGCGCCGGGGTCGGCGGTCACGCGCGGATGATAGTCAAAATCCGATGCCCAGCGCGATGTAGGGATAGGCGTTGCCGCCATGCGGTCCGAAGCCCCAGGCGTAGTCGATGCGCACCACCAGCGGCTCGCCGGGGACGACTAGGCGCAGGCCGACGCCGGCGCCGTAAATCGACGCCTGCTCGAACCCCTGGGGGCTCTGCCAGACCTCTCCGCCGTCCACGAAGACCGCGCCCTTGATCGCCCGCGCCAGGCGCGACTCGAACGGGACCTTGGTCGGGTCGGCGACCTCCTCGGGGCCGACGGGGCGCCCTTCGAGCGGGCGGACGAACGGGATCCACAGCTCGCTCTGGAGATAGGCGATGCCGCGCCCGAGGAAGGTGTCCTCCTTGTAGCCGCGCACCGTCGTCGAGCCGCCGAGGGTGAAGAGCTGGAACTGCGGCACGGGACGATCGATCCCGCCGCCGCCGAGACGCAGCTCGTACTCGAAGCCGGTGCGGAAGCGTCCGTGCGCGGTGAACTGCAGCGCCGGGCGCACGTACGGGACGCCGCTGCCGGCGTCGAACGACAGCTCCAGGGCGGGGATGGTGCGCAGCAGGAGGCTCGGTGATCGCCAGAAGTGGCGGTATTCGTGGATGGCGCTCAGGCGCAGGAGGGTGAGATCGCTCGTGTCGAGGCCGTCCACGTCCACGTACTCGCGGCGGACCTCCGCATCGAGGTGCAGGTCATGGGGGGCCGGCAGGGCGAGAGGCCGGGCGCCGATCGAGATCGATCCGCCGGTGCGCCGCTCGTCCCGCTCGTCCCCTTCGATCACCCGGTTGTTGATGAAGGTCGTGAACAGCGACCCGCCGAGATCATAGATGCGCTTCGGCTCCTTGTGCGCGGCGACGAGCGGCGCGGAGTAGCCGATCTCGCCGCCCCACGCGGTGCTGAAGGTCGGGGTCACCGAGATCGTGTCCAGGCCGCTCAGCACGTCGTGACGCTGGTACACGAGTCCCGCGGTGCTGCCGGTCCGCGGGCCGTACCCGGCGGTGCCGCCGAGGTAGTTGAGCGGGCCCCGGCGCTGGTGCGGGCCGCCTTCCTCCTCCATCTGCGTGACGCTCTGGATCAGGTAGGCCCCTTCGCCGACGGCATCCTCGGGCGGCGTCCCGGCCGGGATGAACAGCAGGACGTAGCCGAGCCGCACGAGCGCGAGACGGTCGAGACGGTAGCGCTCGACGTTGTAGAGATCCCCCGGCCGCGTCTGCAGCAGGCCGCGCAGGACGGTCCGCGGCGCGCTCTGCGGGACGGGGTAGAACGGCTTCTCCTCGGTCAGCCGCTGCGCCTTGACGCCGAGCGGGTCGAGGTCGGAGACGTCGAAGGTGATGATCGCGACCCGGTGGCTGCTCTCGCGCACGTCGAGCGTGGCGACGCCGTCGTCGCAGAAGGCGCGGATCGAGGGGACGTAGCCGAGGGAGCGGTAGTGCCCGGCGATCGTCTCGGCCAGCCGGGCCGGCTCGCACCGGCGGCCGATCTCCGGGTCGAGGAAACGGCGCAGCGTCTCGCCGTGGAAGACCGATCCGTCGGGGGCGGTCTCCCCGCCGCTCGGGCCCGGGACCACGAAACGGATCGTGGCGACGCGCTTCAGGAGCTCGGGCGCCGGCTCCGGCGCCGGTGTGTCGCCGCGCGCCGCCGGGGAGGCGAGCGTCATCCCCAGGAGCAGGAAGAGGAGCGCGGCCGAATGCCGGCCCGCGGTGAAACGCCGGCGGTGCGCTCCTCCTTCGGTCATCGGCGCGCTTCGTATCCGTCCCGCCGGCCCGTGTCAAGTCACCGAGGGACGCGGGGCCGCCCCCGGTTGATTCGCCGGCGCGGAAAAGTCCATACTCCACGGCCCCCGGACGCGGGGATCGCCGGGACTCGAGGAGGGAACGACATGCAGCGTGCGTGGCGCCGCGCCAGCGGCCTCGTCATCATCGTCCTGACCGCGTTGTCTGCGAGCGCCAGCGTCCGCGCCGACGAGTTCGCCGGGAAGTGGGAGGTCGGTGGGGACCTGCTCAGCACCACGATGGACAACGACACCACCATCGCGGACGGACTCGGCTTCCGGTTGCGCGGCGGCTACCACTTCACGAAGACGCACACCGCCGAGCTGACCTTCGACGCGGTCTCCTCCGACTCGCAGGACAAGCACAGCAACATCTCTTACGACCTGAACAAGATCGTGCTGAACTACATGGGGTCGTTCAAGAACAAGAAACCCGACTCCAAGGTGTCGGCGTTCGCGCTCTTCGGCATCGGCCAGATCAAGTACGACAACGGCGCGGCCTCGGACGACAGCACCGTGTTCCAGACGGGCGGCGGGGTGCGGGTGCGGTTCACGAAGTCTCTCGCCTTCCGCATCGACGGCCGCATCTGGCACTTCCACGGCGACAGTTTCATCATCCCGCGCGACGGGTTTTTCTCCTTCGACATCGGCGCGGGCCTGTCCTGGTTCTTCGGCAAGGGAAAGTAGCCGCCCCGACGCCAGGCCGGTGAGGCGCGCCGCCGGATCCGCCGCCGCAACAGGACAGCCCGCGGGAGATCCGGGCCAGGAGCCTGTCCGAGTCTTCGCATGGGCCGCGCGCATCGGGCCGCAACTCGCCTTCGTCGCGGTGCCTCGCAGCCGACCCCGCGGCGCAGCGAACGCGACCCACGCGAATACCCGGACGGGCTCCTAGGGCTTCGGTTTCGTCGCGGCCGCCGGGGGCGCAGCCGCGGCGGGGGCCTTGGCGGGCGCCCCGGGGGCCGGCTCGGTCACCCGCACCGGGCGATCGTCGGGTTGCCCTCCCGACCGCACGAGGCGCAGCAGCAGCGTTCCGCGATCCTCCTGCTCCGAGAGATCGATCGCGTAGGTCCCGGCTTCGCCGGTCTTGCAGGCGCGGCAGGGCACCGGCTTGTCGCGCAGGCGGCGTTCCTTCCCTTTTTCGTCCAGCGCGAACAGGTCGACGCCGACGAGATCGAATTCGTGGGTCGTCCGCCACTCGAGCCGTCGGCCGTCGGTTCCCCGCACGCGGCGCGCCCCGACGATGGCCTGGGTGCACGCGTCACCGCGGCCGTCCTTGTCGGCATCGTCCTGGAGCGGGTTGGGAAGGTCGGCGCAGTTGTCGCAGGCGTCGCCGACGCCGTCGGCATCCCGGTCCTCCTGCTTCTTGTTCGCGACCCCGGGGCAGTTGTCGCACGCATCCCCGAGACCGTCCTTGTCGGCGTCCTTCTGCACGGGATCGGGGACGACCGGGCATTTGTCGCAGGCGTTCCCGACGCCGTCGAAATCCACATCCTCCTGCTTCGGGTTGGTGACGCAGGGACAGTTGTCCTTGTCGTCGGGGATGTCGTCCGTGTCCACGCACGGTTCTTTCTTCTCGGCCGCGCTCTCCGCCTCGGCCCCGGGGGCTCCGGAGGCGCCGGCGCCGGGCGTTTCGCCGGAGTCACCCGGGTGCTCGCCGGGCTCGCCCTTGCCGCGTTCGCCTTCCTTCCCCTGGCCCGGGCCGGAGCCCTCTCCGTCCTTCGGTGCGCCGGGGTCGGAGGTCTTCTTGTCGCCGGGTTTCGCGCCGGGATTGTCCTGGCCGCCGGCCATCGCCCGGTTCACCTGCCGCGAGTGGCCGGAGACGATCGGCGTGAGATAGCCGCCTTCGAGCGCCAGGCCGACGGCGAAGGTGACGCAATCGCCTCCCGGATCGGGAACGTGCGTCGTGGTCATGTTGCTGTTGAGCGTCGCCACCGGAGTCCAGAGGCCGGAGGTGACGAGGCTCGAGAGGGGAGGCGAGCCGCACGCGTTGCGGTTGGAATAGAGCACGTAGGCGTTCAGGACGCCGCGCCGCCGCCCGGGCGAGTCGACACAGGTGGGGCGAAGCTTCTGCGTGCAGTCGTCGAGGGTGACGAAAGGCTTCCAGCGCAGGTCGACGTCGAGGCCCCCGTCGCCCGAGGGCCGCACTCCGCTCACCTCCGGGATCGGGAGGTCCTGCGCTCCCACGGGCGTGACGTCCCCGCCCTCGGAGACCGGCTGGGCCCAGTCGAGCATGTAGCCGCCGTAGTCGACGTCGTATCCGACCGAGGCGACGAGGCCGACCCCGCGGTGCGTCGGACTGCCCTCGTCAGCGGCGGACGTCACCGCGATGACGATCGGGTGTCCCCACTCGCCGGAGGGATCGGGACAGCCGGCGGCGCGCGTATCGGACCAGTTGCCGTTCACGGTGACGATGCCGTCGGAGCCCGAGCCCGCCTGCGGCTGGCACTGGCCGCCGGACGTCTCCTCGCCGAAAAAGCGGCAGAGGACGGGCGCCTGGCCCGTCTGCACCGAGGCATTGCCGAAGGCATAGGCGAAGCCGACGAGGGTGCCCTCGGGAAGACCGGTCCAGAAGGAATCCAGCCCGTGACGGACCGGCATCGTCTCGCCGCACGCCGCGCGGGCGGACGGGGCGAAAAGCGCGAGGGCGGGAGGGGACAGGAGCGCCAGCCCCGCGATCGCGAGCAGGGACCACCGGGTTCGAAGAGAGGGTCTGAGCATCGGTGCGGCGTCCCGCGGCGGAGACGCCTCGTGCTCTGTATGTACGATCAAAAGAGGACCTGTCAAGGCATCGCCCGCCGATCTAGAATCCCTGCCGGAGCCTTCATCATGGCCGAAGAACCCACCTACAGGCGACTCTTCACGCTCGACGAGGCGCGGGCCCTCGTGCCGGTCATCCGGCCGGCGGTCGAGGACCTGGTCGGGACCTTCCGCGTGATCCGCGAAGCCATCGAAACGACGGCGGGAGAGAGCGGGCATGCCATCGGCAGTCCCGACCTCGCCGGGATCCTCGAGCGCGAAGGGACCGTCCCGCGCCTGTTCGATCGGGTGAAGGAAATCCTCGGGACGATCCAGAGCCATGGTTGTCTCGTCAACGGTGCGGAGGCGGGACTGGTGGATTTCCCCTGCTTCTACGACAACGAGGTGGTCTTCCTGTGCTGGAAGCACGGCGAGCCGACGATCGGTCACTGGCACAAGATCGCCGACGGCTTCGCCGGCCGGCGCCCGCTGCTGGATCCGGGAGACGCCTCGGACGGCGCCGCGTCGATCCACTGAACGGCCGCGCCGCGATCCCTCCCGGGCCAGGACGCCCGCCGAGTCCCCTGCGATGACCCTGATCCCGGGCGCCACCCTGTCCCTCGACATCGTCGATCTCGCCCGCGGCGGCCGCGGCGTCGGGCGGCACGAAGGCTTCGTCGTCTTCGTCCCCGGCGCGCTGCCGGGTGAAACCGTCCGCGCGCGCATCCGCAAGGTGCATCGCGCCTGGGCCGATGCCGCCCTGCTCGACATCGTGGTTCCTTCCCGGGACCGGCGCGCGGCGCCCTGCTCCCATTTCGATCGCTGCGGCGGCTGCGACCTGCAGCACCTCGGCGAGGCGGGGCAGGCGGAGGCGAAGCGCCGCCAGGTCGTCGAGGCCCTGCGCCGCATCGGCACGCTCGGAGAGGTGGCGGTCGCCGCGGTGCGGCGGCCCGGCCCGCCTCTCGGCTATCGCTTCCGGATGGATTTCGACTGGCGGCGCCAGGGGGGACGCGATGTCCTGGGACTCCACCGGCGCGGCGCGGCCGAAGAGGTGGTGCCGGTCGATCCGTGCCTCCTGGCCGGTCCGGTCACCACGCAAATCTCTGCCTGGATCGGCCCGGCCGCCGCGCGGGCGGGGCTGTCGGCCCTCGACGCCACCCGGGATCGCGGCCTGCTGCGCCGCCTCACCGTGCAGGAGGCGCGCGGCACGCGGGAGGTGCTGGTGACACTCGACACCAGCCGCGGCGATCCGCCGGCCCTGCCGGCGCTGGCGCAGGACCTGGTGCGCCGCTTTCCGCGTGTCGTCGGCGTGGTGCGGCGCGAGCACGCCCGCGACGGACATTTCCTGGCCGCCTCGATCCTCGCGGGCCGGGACACCCTCGAGGAGGAGCTCGACGGCGATCGCTTCCGGATTCCCGCGGGGGCCTTCTTCCAGCCGAACCCGGAGGGAAGCCTGGAGATGCGGCGGGCGGCGGTCGAAGCCCTGGCCTCGCGTCCGGGCGATCGGGTCCTCGAGCTGTTCGCGGGGGTCGGCTTCCTCAGCGTCGCCGCGGCGCGCTGCGGCGCGCGCCTGACGACGGTCGAGTCGGATCGCGAGGCGACGACCGCGGCACGGGAGAACCTCCGGCGCGCCGGCGCGGCGGAGACGGAGATCCTGCACGGAGACGTGACCCGGCTGCTCGCCGACCTCGTGCGGCGCGAGTGGGACGCGGTGCTCCTCGACCCGCCGCGCACCGGTCTTGCACCCGAGGCGGCGCGCCTGCTCGCCGGCCACACCGCCCGGCGGATGGCCTATGTCTCGTGCGATCCCGGAACGCTCGCGCGGGATCTCGGGATCCTCGTGCGGCAGGGATCCTGGCGGATTGCCTCCGTCGCGCCGTTCGATCTCTTCCCGCAGACGCAGCACATCGAAGTGGTCGCCGCTCTCGAACGCAGCGCCTGACTCCGTCGCGGCTCGTGACCGCGAGGCCGGGAAGCGCGTTCAGGCCCGGGCGGATGCGGCGGGAGCGGCGGCGAGCCGGACGATCCCGGCGGTGATGAGCTGGAAGAGGGCGGCGTACGACTCGAACTCGCCGAGGCGCGCCTGCTCGACGATGTCGGCGACCGTGCGGGCGCCGTCCACGAGGGGGAAGACTTTCTTTTCGTCCACGCCGAGGTCGGCGCGGTCGGCCACGTCCTGGGGGCGGGCGAGAGGCTCGGGGACCCCGTTGTCGTCGGGGATGGCCTCGCGCATCTTGGTCCACTCGTCGAGCCTGTGGATGCCGTCCATGATGATGCGGGTCGTGGACATCGACAGGGTGATCTTCTCCTGGCTCTCGATCGGCCCCTCGACGAACTCGAACAGCCCGCTGCGCCAGTGGAACAGCGAGTAGATGATCTCCAGCACCTGCTGCTTCACCGCCCAGTGCAGCTGGTCCGCTGACAGGAAGCCCATCCGCACCAGCACCTTCCCGTGCCGCGTGCTTTCGTCGATCTTGGCGGCGGACAGGGCGTTCTGCTCCGGCGTGATGATCCCCTTGCGGACCAGGAAGTTGCCCAGGCTGTTGCGCACCGAGTTCGAGCGGGCGAAGACGATTTCGCCGCCCTGCCAGGCGAGGGTCCGGGTCTCGGCCCCGCGGGTCAGCCGCAGGACGCCGGTTTTCTTCCCCATGGCGAGCAAAGTGAAGATATCCGCCAGGTTGAACGACGCCAGGTCGCCGGCCAGGACCCCGCGCGCCGGCATCAGGCGGCCCCCGCCGGTGTGACGGCCGGCCTGGAGGAGGGGGTGCGCTGCATCCATGCCGCGATCCGGCGAGGGTCATCCTTGACACCCCCCGGGGCTCTCGGTACACTCAGCGGCCGACCGGAGTTCCGGCAGCGCCAAAAGCCTTGTGACACAACAGCTTCACCGCGGCGGACCGCTCCCGCCGCACGACCAGCCCGGGGGACAGGAAGAGGATGAGACGTTCCGTTAGCGTCGCGTTGATGGCCAGCGGCCTGCTTCTCGGCTCGTGCAGCAAGACCCAGGACACCGCCCCCGAAAGCCGGCTGTTCGGGTCCGCCCCGGTCATCGAGAACGCCCAGCTCATCCTGAATTCCGGTGTCGGGACCGCGACGTGCGATCTCTCGCCCATCATCAAGGGCATCATGTGCTCGAGCGGGTACCAGCCGTCGACTTTTGACTTCTCCAACCCCCCCGTCGTCAACGTCCATTACACCGAGGCCGAGATCTCGGTCGAGACGATCGACCCCGACACCAAGCCCGGGGAGCCGAACGACATCCTCCTGGTCGGGGCCAGCTACCAGAGCAGCAGCTCCGGGGGCGTGAAGACGGAGAGCACGCTCGTGGTCCTCGATGACGGGGGCGGCGCAACCGGCGCCACCAGCAACCAGTTCACCTACCAGCAGAAGGCACAAATCGATGAGGGTTGCAATCCCGACCCCAACCTGTGCGCTGATCCGGAGGGGTTTGCGTGTGGAACGGCCATTTACACCCTGAACAGCAACGACAAGGTCCTGAACGACAATGTATGGACCCGTGGCTTCGCGCTGATGGCCGGCTCGCAGGATACGCTCTTCACCGCTCCTCCGAGAGTCACCGTCGACGGGAGCAAGCAGATCTTTGCAGGAGACTGCGTCGCCCGGGTGAAACATCAGTACCCCGTGCTCGCTGACGTCCCGGTCGGGACGCCCGTCAATTTCAAGATCGAAGTGGTGGACCGGGCCGGCAACCTGACGCAATGGCCGCAACCACTGCCCACGACCTTCACGAAGACTGTCTTCGACTGCAGCGGCGACGAGTGTGCCTGCTGCCTTATCTTCAGCAACGAACCCGGAGCCGAATGCAAAGGGAGGCCGGGTCTCACCTCCCCCGACCACACAAGCGGCCTCTGCATCGAGAACTTCGGGCCCTAGTCGCATTTCGTCGGACCCCCGTCGAACGGCCGCCTGAATCCGCATTGCGCCCGTGGCTCCACGCCGCAGGCATGCGCCCGCCGGCGCGAATCTAAGGCCCCGGCCCGATCAGATCAAGGAAGAGCGCTGAGGAGGCGGGCGAGCTGGACCGCCGTTTCCGGGGTGATGGTCCGCGCCTCGAGCGCCAGCGCCGTGGAGCGCAAAGCCAGAATCCGGTGCAAGCGCCTCAGGTCCGGCGGCAGCGTCCGCAGCGCCTCGCCATGGAGCCGGAGCGTCGTCACATCCCCTCGTGAGACCGGCCCCGTCAGCGCTTTGACGGGTCCGAGCCTCGCCACGTTCTCCACCGTCCCGCGCACCAGCGGCAGGTAGAGCCGGGCCGCGTCCCGCCGGCTCAACCCGAGCCCGCGCGCCGCGTCGAGGCCGATCGACAGGAGCGCGACCAGGTCGTTCGACAGCAGGCAGGCGACCAGGTGATAGAGCACCTTCGCCTGCCGCGGGATGGTCACCGGAACGCCGCCGAGCCCCAGGACGAGCTTCCGCAGCGCCGCAACGGCGGCCGGGTCCCCTTCGATGGCGAATGGCGTCCCCTTGAGCGTCTCGAGTCCGGTGCGGGGATCGGCGACGCTCGCCAGCGGGTGCAGCGATGCGGTCCTGGCTCCCTGGCGGGCCAGCGGCACGAGCGCCGCCGACGACAGGGCTCCGCTGGTGTGCGCGACGATGCGCTTCGACCAGGTCAGGCGGGAGGCGGCCAGCTCGCGCGCCAGCGGGGCGATGGCGCCGTCCGGCGTGGTGATGAGGACGAGATCGCCCTTCGCCGCGCCGCGGGAGTTGCTCGAGGAGGCCTCGCCTCCGCCGATGAAGGCAACGGCCTGCCGCGCCGACCGCACCGTGCGGGCGGTGATCCCGGCCGGCTCGTAGCCCTGGGCCACGAGGATGCGGCCGAGCGTCCGCCCGAGCCGCCCGGCGCCGAGGATGCTGAAGGTGCGGTCGCTCATCCTCGCGCTCCGGTCAGAGGCGGCGGAGGCGAACCGGACGACGCCTTCGCCAGGCGCTCGATCAGGCGCTCGAAGGGATCGGGCCGCGGCGCCTCGAAGCGCAGGCGCCGGCCGTCGGCGGGGTGATCGAACGCCAGGCTGTGCGCATGGAGCGCCAGGCCGTCGAACCCGCTCAGCTCCTCCGGTCCGCGCGTGCGACGGCCGCCGTAGAGCGGATCGCCGACGACGGGATGACCGAGGTGCGCCAGGTGCACGCGGATCTGGTGGGTGCGGCCGGTCTCGGGACGCACCTCGAGGAGCGTCATCGGGCCGAGGGCGCGGGCGATGGCGAAGCGCGTCACCGAGGGGCGTCCGTCGCGGCGGATCGCCATCCGGACGCGCGCCGCCGTGTGCCGACCGATCGGCTGGTCGATCCGTCCCGACGCGGAGCGCGGCCGTCCCCAGACCAGCGCGTCGTAGATCTTTTCGACGCTCCGGCCCTTGAACTGGGCGGCGAGGTGCCGGTGCGCGCGGTCGTTGCGGGCGACGACGAGGATTCCGGACGTGTCGCGGTCGAGGCGGTGCACGATCCCGGGGCGCTCGACGCCGCCGATCGAGGAAAGCCCGCGCCCGTGGTGCAAAAGCGCGTTCACGAGCGTGCCGCCCCGGATTCCGGCGCCGGGATGCACGGTCATCCCGGCCGGCTTGTCGATCACCAGGAGGTCTTTGTCCTCGTAAAGGATGTGGAGCGGGATCGCCTCGGGCTCGATCTCCGACGGGACCGGGGGCGGGACATGGACCCGGACCTGCTCGCCCCCGCGGATGCGGTACGCCGGGCGCGCCGCGCGTCCGTCCACCTGCACGTGCCCTTCGCGGATGAGTCTCTGCAGGGAGGCGCGGCTGTGGCCGGACACGAGCTCGGGAAGGACCTGGTCGAGACGCTCGCCGCGGCGCGATTCGGACAGTTCCACGGTCATCTCCTCCCCCCGGGGGGCGTCCTTCATCGACCGCGCGGCCGGGCCGCGGCGGCAATGGGGACGTCGGACGCGCGCCGGCTCAGGTGCCACAGCATCAGCAGGGAGACCACGGCGATCGGAATCGAGATGATCTGCGACGTCGAGAGCGCACCGGAGAAGAACACGCCGCGCGCCAGGTCCCCGCGCCAGTGCTCGACCACCGCCCTCAGCACCGAGTAGAGGAGCAGCCAGGTCCAGAAGACCTGGCCGTCGAAACGCCGGCGGCGCATCAGCGCCATGGCCACGAGGAGGGTGATCACGTCGGCCGCCGCGTGGTAGAGCTGCGTCGGGTGCAGCCGCACACCGACCGGCACGCCGGTCAGCTCGGCGGCGCGCGGGTCGTGGAAGGTCACGCCCCACGGCAGGTCGCACGCCCGGCCGTAGCAGCAACCGGCCAGGAAGCAGCCGATGCGGCCGATCGCCTGCCCGAGCGAGAGCGCCGGGGCGGACAGGTCGGCCACCTTGCCGAGCGGCAGGCGATGCCGGCGCACGTACCAGACCCCGGCCGCCACGGCGAGTCCCAGCCCGCCGTAGTAGACGCCGGCGGAGCGCAGGTTCTGCAGCATGCGCACCGGGTCGGCCAGGTAGTAGCGCGCATCGAGGGCATAGAGCAGGAGCTTCGCGCCGACGAACCCGGCGAGGAGCCCGACGATCCCGAGATCGAGGATGCGCGACGGCTCGATCCCGTCCTTGCGCGCGTACGACACGGCGAGACGCAGCGCCAGCAGGAACCCGAGCGCGTAGAACAGCCCGTACGTTCCGACCGTGAACGAGCCGAGCGGCCCGAGCGGGAGATCAAACAGGACCGGGTGCATTCGCCGATCCGTGATTCGGAGGAAGGTCGGAAGGTGCGATGACGGTGGCCCCGGCCGCGTTCCGGTGCGGGCGCAGGAGATCGAGGATGAGCAGGCCCACGCCGATGCAGATCGCCGAGTCGGCGACGTTGAACGCCGGCCAGTGGTGCTCTCCGGCGTAGACGTCGAGGAAATCGACGACGTACCCGAGCCGCAGGCGGTCGAGGAAGTTCCCCGCTGCGCCGCCGAGGATCAGGGCCAGCCCGCCGTGCGCCAGCCGATCCGCCGGGGCGGTGCGACCCTGGAAGTACAGGATGAGCAGGATGGCGGCGAACGGCACGACGGTGAAGAGCGCGGCCCGCCACGGATCCGGGAGGTCGTGCAGGAGTCCGAAGAGGGCGCCGCGATTGGTGACGTGGGTCAGGCTGAAGAGCCCCGGAAGGACCGCCTCGGAATCGTGCAGCGGCAGGCGGGCAAGGATGAGCGACTTGGTGATCTGATCGAGCAGCAGCACCCCGGCGCTCACGAGGAGCCACCGGAGACGCGCCGCGGTCATGCGGGGCCCGCCACCCGCGCCACCGGCAGGCTGCGCACGGTGGCGGCGCAGCGGGCGCAGAGGGGCGCGAGCTCCGCATCCTGCCCGACGTCGGTCGTGACCATCCAGCAGCGCTCGCACTTGGTGCCCGGGGCGCGGCGCACCGACACCTTCAACCCGGGGAAGCGGGCGCTCGCGTGCGCTCCTTCCGCGGGGGCGGCGGCGAAGACCACGCGCGACACGATGAAGACGGCCGGCAGGTCGGCCGTGTGCCGTTCCAGCAGGGGGCGCAGGTCGCCCGGCGCCTCGATCGTCACCTCCGCCTCGAGCCCGTTGCCGATCGTCCCGGCGGCGCGCGCCACCTCGAGGGCCTTGAGCACGTCCTCGCGCACCTCGAACAGGCGGTCCCAGCGCGCCGTGAGGTCGGCGTCGGCCGCGAGTCCCGGCGCCGCCGGGAACTCCTCGGCGTGCACGCTTCCGCGCAGCGGCTCGGATTCAGGACGGCGATGCAGCGCCTGCCACACCTCCTCGGCGGTGAACGTCAGCACCGGGGCCATGAGGCGTGCGAGGCCGTCGAGCATCCGGTGGATCACCGTCTGGGCGGCGCGGCGTTCCGGCGACGTCGGCGCGCTCGTGTAGAGCCGGTCCTTGAGGATGTCGAGGTAGAGGCTGCTCAAGGTGACGGTGCAGAAGCGGTGCAGCGTCTGCATGGCGACGTGGAGCTGGTAGTCGGCGTAGGCCTGCACGACCCGGCTGCGCATGGCCTCGTACTGCAGGAGCGCCCACCGGTCGATCTCCGGCAGCGACTCGAGCGGCCTCGCGTCGGTGCGTGGATCGTAGTCGGCGAGGTTGCCGAGGATGTAGCGGCAGGTGTTGCGCACCTTGCGGTAGGCGTCGGCGGTGCGGGTCAGGATCTCGGGCGACAGCCGCATGTCCTCGAGGAAGTCGACCGTCGCCACCCAGAGCCGCAGCACGTCGGCGCCGTGGTCCTTGAGCACCTCCTGGGGCGCGATGACGTTGCCGAGCGACTTCGACATCTTGCGGCCGGCGCCGTCGAGCGTGAACCCGTGCGTCAGGACGGCGCGATAGGGCGCCGAGTCGCGGTCGTTCACCGCGACGAGGAGCGACGAGTGGAACCAGCCGCGGTGCTGGTCGCTCCCCTCCAGATACAGGTCGGAGGGCCAGGGTTCGTCGCCGCGCTCGGCGACGAGCGCCTCGTAGGACGACCCCGACTCGAACCACACGTCGACGATCTCGTCGCGCCGCTCGAGTTTCTTCTCGCCGCAGTGCGGGCAGGCGTGCGCCTTTGCGAGCGTCGCGAATTCCTCCGGCCGGAACCAGGCGTCCGATCCCCGCTCGCGGAACAGCGCGGCGGTGGCGCGGATGAACCCGAGGTCCACGACCGGCTTGCCGCAGGCGCCGCAGCCCGGGAAGGGGAGAGGCACGCCCCAGACGCGCTGGCGGGAGATGCACCAGTCGGGGCGCGTCTCGAGCATGCCGCCGATGCGCAGCACGCCCGAGGCGGGGATGAACTTCACCCGCCCGAGCGAGGCCAGCGCCCGCTTGCGCAGGTCGTTGTGGTCCAGCGCGATCCACCACTGCTCGGTCGCCCGGAAGAGAATCGGCTTCTTGCAGCGCCAGCAGTGCGGGTACTGGTGGCGGATGGTCGCCGCGTGGAACAGCAGGCCGCGGCGGCGCAGGTCGGCGATGATGTCGTCGTTCGCCTCGAACACCTTGCGGCCCGCGAACGCAGGGACGTCGCCCGTGAAGCGGCCGCGCTCGTCCACCGGCGAGAAGATCGGCAGGCCCTCGCGGCGCCCGGTGACGTAGTCGTCCATGCCGTGGCCGGGGGCGGTGTGCACCGCACCCGTTCCGGTGTCGCGCGTGACGTAGTCGGCCAGCACCAGGCGCGACACGCCGTCGGCCGCCCACGGGAAGGGAGAGCGGGCCACGGCCAGGGACACGAGGTCGCGGCCGCGCGCGATGGCGAGCACCGGCGCCTCCGCGATGCCGGCCTCCTTCAGGACGGCGTCCGCCCGGTCGGCGGCGACCAGCACCACCTCGGCGCCGATCTCGCGGAACTGGTACTCGAAGTCGGGGTGGAGCGCCACCGCCAGGTTCGCCGGCAGCGTCCACGGCGTCGTCGTCCAGATGAGCACCGACACCGACCGGCCCGCGAGCGCCGGGAAGCGCTCGACCAGGCGATCCGTCTCGAGCGGGAAGCGGACGGTGATCGCCGGTGACGTGTGCTCCTCGTACTCGACCTCGGCCTCGGCCAGCGCGGTGCCGTCGTTCGGGCACCAGTGCACCGAGCGCTTGTCCCGGTAGATGTGCCCGTGCTCGGCGAAACGCCCGACCATCTCGACGATGGTGGCTTCGTAGGACGGATCGATCGTGCGGTAGGGGCGCATCCATTCGCCGAAGACGCCGAGGCGGCGGAACTCGGTGCGCTGGATGTCGATGAACTTCTCGGCGTAGGCGCGGCAGGCGGCGCGGATCTCGAGCGGGGAGAGCCCCTGCTTCTTCGAGCCGAGATCCTTCTCCACCTGGAATTCGATCGGCAGGCCGTGGCAGTCCCAGCCGGGGACGTACGGAGCGTCGTACCCCATCATCGACCGCGACTTCACCACCACGTCCTTGAGGATCTTGTTGAGCGACTGGCCGAGGTGGATGTGGCCGTTGGCGTACGGCGGGCCGTCGTGCAGCGTGAAGCGCTCGCGGCCCTTCCGCGCCGCGCGGATCGACGCGTACACGTCGAGCTTCTCCCAGGCCTCGAGCAGGCGCGGCTCGCGCTGCGGCAGATCGGCCTTCATCGGGAAGTCGGTCCGCGGCAGGTTGACGGTGGACTTGATGTCGAGCGGCGGCACGGCCCTCGGACCCTCGCGCTTTGGAAGCCTCGCCCCCATGGGAAGGGCGTGCAGGAAGAGCGGCAGACTAGCATCCGTTTCGGAAGATTGTCAACGATTCGCGTCCTGTGCTACGGTCGCGCGATGTCGCGCGCCTACCTCGACGCCAACGCCACGAGCCCGCTGCGCGCCGAGGCGCGCGCCGCCCTGCTCGCGCTCCTCGACGCCCCCGACGGCAACGCCTCGAGCGTGCACCAGGACGGGCAGCGGGCCCGCGCGGCCGTCGAGCACGGCCGCGCGCAGATCGCCGCGCTCGTCGGCGCCGACCCCTACGACATCGTCCTGACCGGATCGGGGACCGAGTCGAACAACCTGGCCCTCTACGGGACCGCGCTGGCTGCGCCCGCCGAGCGCCGGCGTCTCGTCACCACCGGGTTCGAGCACCCGTCCGTCCTCGAGCCGCTGCGCGATCTGCGCCTCCGCGGCTTCGAGCTGGTCACGGTCTCTCCCGACGCGGAAGGCGCCGTGGATGCGCAGGAGATCCTGGCGGCGGCGGAGCCGGCGCGCACCGCCGTCGTGTCGGTGATGCGGGCGAACCACGAGGTGGGAACGCTGCAGCCGGTGGCGGACATCGCGCGCGGTCTCGCCGGCTCGGGCGTGGTGGTGCACTGCGACGCCGCCCAGGCCTGCGGACGGATCCCGGTCGACGTGCAGGCCCTCGGGGTCGATCTCCTGACGGTCGCGGCGCACAAGGTCGGCGGTCCTCCCGGCATCGGCGCGCTGTGGGTGCGCCCGGGGCTCCGTCTCGTGCCGCACCTGCGCGGCGGGGGGCAGGAGCGCGGCCGGCGTCCCGGCACGGAACATCCCGGGCTCGTCGCGGCGTTCGGCGCCGCGGCCGAGGCGGCCCGCCTCCGCCTCGTCGACGAATCGCGCCGCATCGCGGCGCTGCGCGATCGCCTCGAGCGCGAAGCGCGCGCGCGCGATCCCGGCATCCTCGTCCACGGCGGCGCGAGCGAGCGCCTGCCGAACACCACGAGCCTGACGATCCCGGGCATCGCCGCCCAGGAGGCGGTGATCGCCTTCGATCTCGAGGGCGTGGCGGTGTCGGCCGGTCCCGCCTGCTCGTCCGGGACGATGCGCGGCTCGGCGTCGCTCCTCGCGATGGGCATGGAGGACGCCGCCGCCTCGTCGATCCGCATCAGCCTGTCGCACGCGTCCACCGACGCCGACGTGGATTCCTTCCTGCGCGCCCTGGGTGTGATCCTGGCCCGCCGGGGTGCTGGGGCGGTCCCATCCGCGGGACTCGAGGCCCGAGCGTGATCGTCGACTGCACCTCCTGCGGCAAGCGGTACAGCCTCGACCCGGCGCGCCTCGGCGGCCGCCGCGAGGCGTCCGTGCGCTGCACCAGCTGCCAGTCGGTCATCAAGGTGACGCTGCCCGAGGTGATTCCCGCGGAGGCCCCGGAAGAGGGACCGCCCCCGGCCCCGCCCTCCGCGGCCGCAGCGTCCGCGGTGGCGTCCGCCCCGGCGGCCGATCCGCTCGCGGCCGCCGTCGCGGCGGGGGATCGCACCTCGCGCCTCGCGGCCGATGCGTCGCTCCTGGCGGCGCCGGGGCACGTGGCCTCGGGACCGCTCGCCATGCCGGAAGGCCTGCGCGTGTCGCTCGCGGTCCTCGACGGTCCGGACCTCGGGCGCATCTTCCGCGTCGAGCAGCCGAGCGTCACGATCGGCCGGGGCGACGCCGAGGTGCACCTCGAGGACGGCGAGGTGTCGCGGCAGCACGCGCGGCTGGAGATGCGCGCCGGCCGCGCCGTGGTGCGCGACCTCGGGAGCACCAACGGCACCTTCGTGGACGACGTCAAGGTGGCCGAGGCGGAGATCGAGAACCGCGGCGAGTTCCGCGTCGGGCAGACGCGCCTGATGCTCATCCTCGCCGACGAGGAGACCGCGTCGTGAGCCGCATCGCCGTCGCCATGAGCGGCGGCGTGGATTCGTCGGTGGCCGCGCTCCTCGTGCGCGATCGCGGCGACGAGGCCATCGGCCTGACCATGCAGCTCGTCGATCGCCGCGACGAGGCGGGGGAGCGGGGCGGCCGCTGCTGCGGGCCGCGCGACCTGCTCGATGCGCGCGCCGCCGCCGACCGCCTGGGAATCCCGTGCTACGTGCTCAACCTGGAGGCGGAGTTCCACGCCGAGGTGATCGCCCCGTTCGCCGCCGCCTACCGCGACGGGCGCACGCCCGTCCCTTGCGCCGACTGCAACCGCGGCCCGAAGTTCCGGCATCTCCTGGAGCGGGCCGCCGCCCTCGGCTGCGAGCGCCTCGCCACCGGCCACTACGCGCGCATCGACGTCGATGCGGCGACCGGCCGCCGGCGCCTCAGGCGCGCCGCCGATGAGCGCCGCGATCAGTCGTACTTCCTCCACGAGCTGACGCAGGAGCAGCTGGCGCGCATCGAGTTCCCGGTGGGCGATCGCGCGAAAGACGATGTCCGCGCCGTGGCGGCCGCGGCCGGGCTCCCGAACGCCGCGAAGCCGGACAGCCAGGATCTCTGCTTCGTCGGCCGCGCCTCCTATCTCGACCTGGTGCGCCGCGCCGGAGGGGATGCGGGCCCGACGGGCGAAATCCGCGACACCGGTGGACGCCGTCTCGGGACGCACGACGGTCTCGCCGGCTTCACCATCGGCCAGCGTCGCGGCCTCGGCGTGTCCTCGCCGCATCCTCTTTATGTCGTCGATCTCGACCCGGACACCGGACGGGTGACGGTCGGGGAGGAGGGGGAGCAGTATCGCCGCGATCTGATCGCGACCGGCGTGCGCTGGGTGTCGATCGCGCCGCCGCACGCGCCCCTGCGCGCCGTCGCCCGCATCCGCTCGACCCATCCCGGGGCCTGGTGCGAGGCGGTGCCGGGCCCGGACGGCGCCTGGACTCTCCGTTTCGACGAGCCGCAGCGCGCCATCACGCCGGGCCAGGCGGTGGTGCTCTACGACGGCGACGTCGTCCTCGGCGGCGGCACGATCGTCCGCGCGGCCGCTCCCGGCGCGAGGTTTGACACTCTTCCGAACGCGATGCTAGAGTCGCGCGGCAGCGGGCGGGCATAGCTCAGTTGGTAGAGCGCAAGCTTCCCAAGCTTGAGGTCGCGGGTTCGAGACCCGCTGCCCGCTCCATTGTTTTTTCCTTCCCACCATCCGAGGCGACACGATGATCTTCCGGCGACGCGACCGGTCCGACGCGGAGAGTGAAGTTCCGGAGAGAGCCGACGGGGTCCTCGAGCGCCTGCGCGGCGGCCCGCGCACGGTGATCGGATCGCAGACCCGCTTCCGCGGCACCCTCACCGGGCGCGGCCAGGTCCTGGTCTGCGGCACGCTGCGCGGCGGCATCGACCTGGCCGGGCCGCTCGCGGTCGCGCCGGGTGGCTGGGTCGAGGCCAACGTGGCCGTGGAGACGGCGCGGATCGGCGGACGGATCAGCGGCAGCCTGCGCGCCACCGAAAGCCTGCGCGTCGATGCCTCCGGCCGCCTCGAAGGCGAGATCGAGTCGCCCGTGATCGATCTCCACGCCGGCTCCATCCTCCGCGGACGCGCCTCCATCGTCGGAACCCGATCTCGCAACACAAACACCTCCGACCACTAGTCGCCGGCCTCCCTCGCGTTTCCGCCGGATGGCGGAGGCTTGACGTTCTTTTTCCATTTCGTTGACAGAGATTGTCACTTTGCTGACGGCACAGTCCGCGCGACCGGCCGGCGAGGCCGTTCTTCGCGCATTCGACGTGCTTTGCCCTGTCGGTTCCGTGGCACATCGCTTGCTGTTCCGGCCTCCCGGGTCAGGAGGGCCGAGCGTGAAAGAGACGATTCTCATCGTGGACGACGACGAAGGGGTGCGGCAGATCCTCGCGACCGCGCTCGAGTCTTCCGGGCACGCCGCCACCGGCGTCGAGTCGGGCGAGCGCGCCCTGGCCGCGGTGCGGCAGGCTCCCATCGACCTGGTGATCCTCGACCTCGTGCTGCCCAAGGTGGACGGCCTGGAGGTCCTGCGCGAGATCACGACGGTGCGGCCCGAGACCGCGGTGATCATGATCACCGGCTACGCCTCGGTCGAGACCGCCATCAAGGCCATGAAGATGGGGGCGGTGGACTACATCGTGAAGCCGTTCCGCATGGAGGAGGTCGAGCTGGTGGTGTCGCGCGCGCTGGAGCGCAGCCGGTTGCGGCGCGAGAACGCCGCGCTGCGCCGCGAGCTGCAGCGCTCCCTCGGCGCGCAGACGCTCGTCGGCCAGAGCCCCGAGATGCGCCGCGTCCAGCAGATGGTGGAGCAGGTCGCGTCGTCCCGCAGCACCGCGCTCATCACCGGCGGCCCCGGCACCGGGAAGGAGCTGGTCGCCCGGGCGCTGCACCTGTCCGGCGAGCGCAAGGCCCAGCCGTTCGTTCCCGTGTCGTGCGCCGGCATCCCGGAGCCGCTGCTCGAGGACGAGCTCTTCGGTCACGTGCGCGGCGCCTTCCCCGAGGCCTCGGGCGATCGCGCCGGCCGCGTGCAGGCCGCCGAGGGCGGCACGTTGTTCCTCGACGAGGTGGCCGCCCTGTCGCCGCACCTGCAGGCGCGCCTGCTGCGCGTCATCCAGGAGCGGGAAGTGCAGCCGCTCGGAGCCGCGGCGCCCGTCCCCGTGGACGTGCGGGTCGTGGCCTCCACCACCGCCGATCTCAAGGCGCTGGTCGCCGAGGGGCGCTTCCGCGAGGATCTCTTCTACAAGCTCTCGGTGCTGCACCTCGATCTGCCGGCGCTCAAGGAGCGTCGGGAGGACATCCCGGCCCTCGTGCACCACTTCCTGGCGCGCTTCAGCCGCGAGATGAACGTCCCGGCGATGCGCATCGCGCCGGAGGCGATGCGCGTCCTGTGCGAGGCCGGCTGGCCGGGGAACGTCCGGCAGCTCGAGAACGTCCTGGAGCGGCTGGTGGCGTTGTCGTTCGGCAAGGACGTCATCGGCCGCGACGACCTGCCGCGCGATCTCCTGGACGAGGGGGCGATCGAGCTGCCGCTCCTGCACGTGGGTGGCGACGGCTTCTCGCTCGACGAGGTCCTCGCCAACTACGAGCAGCGGATGCTCTACCAGGCCCTCGAGCACTCCGGCTGGGTGAAGACCCGCGCCGCCGAGATGCTGAAGATCAAGAGGACGACCCTGATCGAGAAGATGAAGCGGCTCGGAATCCCGCTGAAGGGACACGCCGAGACCGAAGGGGCCGAGCCGGCCGAGCCGCTCGCGGTCTCGGGAGCGCGCCGTTGACGTCTTTGCCTTGAGCGGGCGTCCGTAACTGTGGTAAGGTCCGGCCGCGTCGACGGGGCAGCCGACACCGCGTCGCATCCGGCCCCCAGCCAGGTCACGCGCCGCCCGCGCGGTCCAAGATCGAGAGGATCCATGGCCTCTCTCCTGATGGTCGATCACGCTCCGCTCTTCCGGTTGCTGGAGTCCACCTGCGCCCGGAGGAGCGGCTGGAGCCTGCGCTCCGCCCCGACCGCGGAGGATCTCCTGGTCAAGGCGCGCGCCGAGCGTCCCGATGTCATCGTCCTGAGCGGCCCCATCGGCGACGCCAAGGCGTTCGCGTCGCGGCTGCGCGCCGACGCGGCCCTGGCCGCCGTTCCAATCCTGGCCATCGGGCAGGAGGCCGACCTCGAGGCGGCTGTGCGCGCCGGGGCCGGCGCCGCCATCGCCTGGCCGACGGCCGAATCCGACCTCGAAGAGCCGCTCGCGCGCCTGATGCACGAAACGCGGCGGGCCTGGCGCCGCCGCGCCATCCGTCTCGCCGCCACGCTCGACGCCGGCTCCGGGATGCGCCGCGTGTGGCTCCGCGACATCGGCCCGGGAGGCGCTTTCGTCCTGACCTCCGGCGGACCCGCCGTGGGCACCGCCGTCGCCCTCGAGCTGCATCTCCCGGAAACCGCCGGGACCCGTGACATCCGGGCGCACGGCGTCGTGGTGCGCCGCGTGGACGAGGTCCAAGGAGACTGGCGCGTCCCCGGCATCGCCATCCGCTTCACCGACTCCGACCCGGATCGCACCGGCCGCCTCGAATCCTTCGTGCGGACAGGCTCCTAGGACGCCGTGGCCGAGACCGTCCTGGTGGTGGACGACGACCGCGACATCCTCGATCTCGCCCGTCTCGTCCTCGAGGATGGCGGCTACCAGGTGATCGCCGCCCCTTCGGGTCAGGCGGCGCTCGACCACGCCGCACAGAGCCGCCCCGACCTGATCCTCCTCGACGTCAACATGCCCGGCATGGACGGCTGGGAGGTCCTCAAGATCCTCAAGGTGGACGAGCGCACCCAGGAGATCCCCGTGGCGCTGTTCACCATCAAGAGCCAGGTGCGCGACCGCGTGCTCGGCCTGCAGGGCGGCGCGTGCGACTACATCGCCAAGCCGTTCGCGCAGGACGAGCTCCTGGCCCGGGTGCGCCGGATCCTGGACGGCGTGCGCGACGGACAGGTGGGGACATGAAAGCGGGACTCCCGGACGAGGACTGGGCCGGCGAGGCGGAGCGCCTGCGGGCGGGGCTCCTGCGGCTCAAGGGCGCGCTGCACGATCGCGTCACCGGCCTCTTCTCCTGGCACCTCTACGTGGACCAGCTCGCCAGCCACGCGGATCACGGGCGTCTCGGGGTGCTCGCGCTCGAGTTCCCGACGCTGGCTGCGGTGGAAGCGGCCCGCGGCTTCGAGCTGTCGGACCGGATCCTCCGGGAGGCGGCGCAGGCGCTCCTGGCGTGCCGCGGCCGCGAGCTTCCCGAAGCGGCGCTCCTCGCCCTCGACGGGGCGCACGGCGACAGCTTCCTGGTGTTCGTCCCGCAGGCTTCGGACGCCGACGCTCCGGACGAACGCCTGGCCGATCTGGCGGCGCGTCTCGGCGCCGCGCTCGACGGGCACCTGGCAAAGGCACCGGGCGACCGGCCGCGCCTCGAGTGCGCCGTCGGCGACGCGATGGTCAGCCCCGCCCCCGCGGCCCGCTTCGAGCGCCGCCTGCACCAGGCGATCCGCGAGGCGCGCGGCATCGGTCGCCGCGGCGCGGCGCGCCGCGAGGACGCCCGGGGTGCCGAGGCGCGCGCCATCCTCGAAGCCGGCACGCTGACGACGCACTACCAGCCGATCGTGGACATGGAGCACGGCGCCATCATGGCCTACGAGGCGCTGACGCGCGGACCGGCGAAGAGCCCGCTCGAAGGACCCGATGCGCTGTTCGCCACCTGCCAGGAGGCGCGGCTGCACAACGAGCTCGATCGCTTGTGCCGCCGCAACGCGGTGCGCAACGCGAGGGGCATCGACCGCGACAAGAAGCTCTTCCTGAACTGCCTGCCGGAATCCCTCGGATCGCCCGGCTTCGCCGACGACGCGTTCCGCGCGGCGCTGTCGGAGGCCGACCTCGAGCCGCGCCACCTCGTCCTGGAGATCACCGAGCGCACCTCGATCGACGATTTCGAGGCGTTCGGCCGCGGCCTCGAGCCTTTGCGGCGGCAGGGCTTCCTCGTCGCCATCGACGACGTCGGCACCGGGTACTCGTCGCTGCAGACTTTGACCGAGGTGCAGCCCGAGTTCATCAAGGTCGATCTCTCGCTCGTCAAGAACATCCACCGCAGCCTCATCAAGCAGGAGCTGGTGCATTCGCTGCTCCAGGTGGGAGCGCGCATCGGCGCGCAGCTGATCGCCGAGGGCATCGAATGCGAGGAGGAGACGCGCACGCTGCGGCGCTGCGGCGTCCGCTACGGCCAGGGGTACTGGTTCGCGCGCCCCGGCCCCGGCTTCCCCGGCCTCCAGCCGCGGCCGGCCTGAGGCGCGCGTCCTCATGGAAACCATCCCGATCGGCTCGCTCCTTTCCGGCATCGTCGCCGCCGGCCTGCTGGCGGCGATCCTCGTCTGCGCCATTCACCTGGCGCGGCTGCGCGGCGCGGCGCGCCGTCTCGGCGGCCGCGTCGAAGCGGTGCGCCGGCATCCGCTCATCGGGGAAGTCGGACCGGAGCCGCAGAGCCCGCTCGGCGACGTCGAGCGCTCGTTCCAGGGGCTGGTCGAAGGTTTGCGCGACGAAGTGCGGCGCTCGCAGGAGCGGACCGCCTCGCTGCAGGCGCTGGCCGAGGGCCCGGCCGACCTCGGCCTCATCGGACTCGACGCGGAATGGATCGTCACCTCGTTCAGCCGCGGAGCGGTCCGCCTGACCGGCTGGCCCGCCGACGAGATCACCGGGCGGCACGTCGAGGCCCTGTTCGCCTCCGGCGAATGGGAGCGCCTGCTCGTGAAGCTGGCGCGCAAGAGCCTGCGCGAAGCGGGGTTCGTCGAGCCCGTGCGCCTGCTGCGCCGCGACGGGCAGGTCGTCGCCTCGAACATCTCCGCCGGGCCGGCCGGCGCCGGCGGGGGGACCCTGCTCGTGGCGCGCGACCTGAGCGCCGAGCAGGAGATCGAACGGCGCCTGCGCGTTTCGGAAGAACGCCACCGGCGCCTGGTCGAGGAGGTGCAGGACGGCGTCCTCGTTCTGCAGGATGGGCGCATCGCCTACGCCAACCCGGCGCTGGCGGGCCTTCTCGGCGCGACGGCGGAGGCGCTCCGCGGGCGCGCCTTCAAGGACTTCGTGGACACGCGGGACCTGCTGCGCATTCTCGATCGGCTCGGCCGGGCCGAGCGCGGCGAGGAGACGCGCGGCGAGACCTCCTGCCGCCTCGCGGCGCCGGGGCAGCCGACGGTCGAGGCGCGCCTCACCTGGTCGGCGACCGAGTACCGCGAACGCCGGGCCATCTTCTGCACCGTCGCCGATCTGAGCGCCCGCGCCCGCTCCGAGCGCGCCATCGCCGAGAGCGAGGCGCGGCTGCGGGCCGCCCTCGACGCGGCCTCCGACCCGCTGGCGCTCCTGCAGGAGGCGGGCGGGGACTGGACGGTGATGCAGGCGAACCGGGCCTTCGAGGCCCTGCTGCCCGCCGGCGCCTCGGGGCCGACGGGACTGCGCGCCGCCGATCTCTTCGAGCGGCTCACGGGCCAGGCGGCGGGCCGCGAGCTCCTGACCGGAGTGCTCGCCGATGCCCGGCAGGGCCGGGAAGCGCGGCGCGAAGGCATCGAGCTGCTCGCCGCGGGGCGAACGCTCCTCGTCGATCTGGTGGCGGCGCCGGTGCGTGGATCGGGGGCGTCGGCCGAGGCCGCCGGCGTCGTCGTGACGCTGCGCGACGTCACGGCCAGGGCGGGGCAGGAGCGGGCGCTGCGGGGTGATGTGGACGCGCTCACGACGACCACGCGCGAGCTGGAGCGCTCCCTCAAGGAGCTGGCGGAGGCGCGCGCCTCGCTCCAGGAGCGCAACGCCCAGCTCGAGCGCCTGAACGGCGAGCTGCGGTCGCTCGACGAGATGAAGTCGAACCTTTTGGCCAACGTGTCGCACGAGCTGCACACCCCGCTCGTGTCGATCAAGGGCTACACCGAGATGATCCTCAAGAGGAAGCTCGGGCCCCTGACACCGGAGCAGGAGCGCGGCCTGCTCGTGGCGCAGAAGAACATCGACCGGCTCATCGAGCTCATCGACAACCTGCTGTCGTTCGCCCGCCTCGAGACCGGGGAGACGCAGCTGCGCATCGAGGACGTGCCCCTCTTCCAGCTGGTGGACGAGGCGATCGAGCTCGTCGCCGAGCGCGTCAAGCGGCGCAACATCTCGATCACGACGCAGTACGAAGGCGACGACCTGGTGGTGCGCGGCGATCGCGTCAAGGTCGGCCAGGTGTTCACCAACCTCCTCACCAACGCCGTGAAGTTCAACCGCGACGGCGGTCGCATCGCCGTGGCGGCGCGGCGCGGCCGCGGCGGCTTCGTCGAGGTGGAGGTGGCCGACACCGGCATCGGCATCCCGCCGGAGGAGCAGGAGAAGATCTTCGAGCGCTTCTACCAGGTCGAAGCCGGGCCGCGCCGTCGCTACGAGGGGACGGGCATCGGGCTCGCCATCGTGCGCGACATCCTGCGCCTGCACGGCGGCAGCATCCGGGTGCAGAGCACGCCCGGGCAGGGATCCACCTTCCAGTTCACCCTGCCGCTCGGGCGCAAGGCCGACGGCAGCGCGCCGCAGTCCTCCGGAAGAAACCGCACCTCCGACCAGGCCTAGCTGTGATTTCTAAAGACGTTGTTCACACTTTTCGACTCTTCCAGGGCACCGACCGTACCTGCTCTCTTACTGAAGGCGTTGGTAGTAGGGCTCTTCACGGGATGCGTCCTAGACTGAGGTCGGTCGGGGTTGTGAAC
>Ga0134121_10000060_pt1 | contig 119279 bp, 82 predicted proteins | sample KB301_FD_96463 | JGI IMG/M metagenome (GOLD analysis project Ga0134121, IMG submission 96463) | Terrestrial soil microbial communities without Nitrogen fertilizer from Kellogg Biological Station, Michigan, USA - KB3-0-1 | ecosystem: Environmental > Terrestrial > Soil > Unclassified ...
AAAGAACAATATCCCGCCATGCCGGTGATGATGCAAACGGTTTTCGATCATGATGAAAAAGTATTCCAGTGCATTCTTGCAGGAGCTACCGGTTACATGCTCAAGAAAACGCCGCCCGTAAAATTGCTCGAAGCCGTCCAGGAAATATCTGAAGGAGGTGCACCCATGACTCCGGAGATTGCGATGAAGGTTCTTCAGTTTTTTAAGCAAAAGGAAACAATCAAAAATGATCTTACTTATTTGCTCACTGAAAAAGAAAATGATATTCTTTCTCTCTTAGTAGAGGGTCTGAGTTACAAAATGATTGCAGACAGACTTTCTATCAGTTATCATACCGTGAACTTTCACATCCGCAACATTTATCAGAAGCTTCATGTGCACTCCGTGGGCGAAGCCGTTGCGAAAGCCATCAGGGAAAACATCGTTTGAAGTTGGATATGTGTTTTGCGATCTGCGATGCGCGCGAAACGCAGTCCGCAAAATGCAATGCTTCCTTGCCCGCAAGAATTAGTAGTTGTTTCACCGCTGCCTGCCAATTTAGATTTGCCGCGTGAAAAAATTCATTCAAACAAAACTCTTAAACATGAAAACAAAACACATACTCACAACCATTCTGTGCGGCATAATCTGGTGCTCAGCATACAGTACTGAATCAGAACCAAATGACACTAAAGCTCAGGCAAACACACTCGCACTCAATGGAAGTAACACGGGGGTTATCAGCCCTGCTACTACTGACGTTGACTGGTGGAAAGTCATCACCAATAAAGATGGAAAACTGAACGTCACGCTCACCATTAGTAATGGCCTCTTTTGTTGGGTCGAGTTATTTGATAACAATGGCACCACGTCACTGGCGATCAATAACACTAACGGTACAATCACGATCTTTAAGGATGGGCTGGCAAACGGAACTTACTTTATAAAAATTTATCCTTATTTCTCTGCTCAAATGCCGTCTTACACTATTTCAAATACATTGGACATTGCTGCTTTCACTAAGGACGTTGAGCCCAATGGTACTGTGGCCACAGCACTTACGCTGGCGCAAAATGCAACTGCTAACGGACATTGTGACTACTACTATAACTTGCAACGCGACACCACAGACTGGTATTCAATTACCACTGACGGTGATGGATTATTAAAGCTTATTCTCTCATCGAGCAACGGTCAATATATATGGGCTTATCTTTATGATCATGATGGCACCACACTTTTAGCATCTAACAATACAAATAGCTCAATTCCTATTCCAAAGGATGGCTTAACTGCCGGGACTTACTATGTTAAGATAATAGCCTATTTTCCCGACGGTTTTGCACCCTATACTCTCACGGATAGTTTGTTTAAGCCCACTCAAGCCAACGATGCAGAGCCCAACGATACCAAATCACAAGCTCTCACGCTGGGACAAAACGGGAGTAAGACAGGACATGTTGATTACTATTATACCCTTCATAGAGACACCACTGACTGGTATAAAATCACCACTAATGCCGATGGTCTTCTCACCTTAACTCTTACTTCAGGCAATGGCCAGTATGTTTGGGCCTATCTGTATGATCATGATGGCACAACACTTTTAACATCTAACAATACTAATGGCTCTCTCCCTATTCCAAAGGATGGATTAGCGGCAGGAACTTACTATGTTAAGATAAAGGCCTATTTCCCTGACGGCTTTGTCCCATACACTCTTGCAAGCCACCTCACAGTTCCTACTGAGCCCAATGATGCAGAACCAAATGGAACATTAGCTCAGGCACTTATATTTGCTGTTAATAGTACGGTTACAGGGCACATAAATTATTATTACAATGGCGTTTACGATTCCCAGGATTGGTACAAGATCGTGACACCAGCTGATGGAATGTTAAATCTAACAATTACCTCGGGGAATGGTCAGTACATTTGGGCTTATCTTTACGATAACGATGGAGTTACTCTGTTAGATTCTCGCAACACCAACGGTACTATTTCTTACCCTTATGATGGTTTGGCTGCAGGTACATACTATGTTTTGGTGACCCATTATTACCCTACTGGCTGGGCACCATACACGCTTACTAACTCACTCTCGCTATACACAAATGCCAATGATGGCTTATCGAATGATTTTGCAAAACTCGGACGAACCCTTCCTGCCAACACTGCTACACAAGGCCACGTGGGCTTTCGAAACAATGGCGGCCTCAGAGATTTGATTGATTGGTGGAAGATCAATTATACCGGCACTGGAAACTTAACTGTTACTCTAAATTGGGAGACATCGTTTTATGGCATAGGCACTCCTTACGTTTGGATGTATATATATAAAGATACTGCCTTAGCTCCGATTTATAGCAATAACAGTAATGCAGGAATCCTCACCGCAAACCTTACGTCACTTACTCAGGGATATTACTATGTAAAAGTGATCCCCTATTACAATACACACTGGGCGGCTTATAATATTAATTCAACATTCACCCAAACCAACTGTGTTACTTCAGTTAGTGCAACTACAACTCATGTAGGCACGAGTTGCACCAACAGCTACATCACTTTCCAGGTAACGGGCGGGTTAAATCAGCAACTACAATTATATCGCTATGGCATTGCACAGGGGGGTAAAGTTTTTGTAGATGGAACCGGTTCGCACAAGTTCGACAACTTAGCTCCCGGCAATTATTACGCTGTGGGACTCAATGACGGAGCAACAGGAACATGCCAGGCAACGAGTGCAACAAAAACGGTAGTTCCCAAGCCTAAGAACCTGTCGGCAACCAATATTACTTCTACTACAGCAGATGTTAACTGGACAACCTATAATTGTATAAAGTACTCCTACGTGCAGTACCGTCCGCTGGGTGCTACCACATGGAAGAAGAAGACCACTACCGGAAATGTATCAACGTACCATCTCACCGGGCTTATAATAGATACCACCTATGAATACCATATTGCCGCCCTTGATTCCTCAAATGGGCAAACAGCAATAGGAAAGTATTCAGCGATTTCTACTTTCGGAACACTACCGAGATTAGCAGAAGAGGGTACTGCTTCTGAGGTGAATTTAATTGTATACCCGAATCCGGTAGCTTCTGCTGTTCATGTTAGTTTTGAAAATGGAACAGAAGGAGAGGTGTTGATGAAGCTTTTTGATGTGAATGGAAGAACAGTTTTTGCTCAGCATCAAAACGAAGCGAACGGAAATGTAAATGAAGAGATTGATTTATCCGCATTGAATACCGGGGTCTATGCCCTGCAAATTATTACAGCAGATGGTTCAGTGCTGAATCAATCTATTGTGAAGGCCAAGGAATAATACATACGCCCACTTCACACAACAAAAGCCTTCGGCAAAAAAAGCCGGAGGTTTTGTTGTTTTTTGGGAGTAAAAGCTTTAGGCGTGTAATGCATAAAAATTATTTCACCACTTTTGAAAAATGAATTGCATTTAAAATTAAAATCCAACCACTGTTAATCTCATTCTAACATGCTAACATTAGAAGACCTCGATGTAAGGGATTTCCTCGTAAAGCCCGGCCAAAAAATTTCCCTGAAAGATTTCCCTACTGATCTTGATAACAAAAAAGTGAGCAAGGAAGAAGGTGAAACCATGCTTCAACAAGGGATTGAGAAATTGGCAATCATGCAGGATAAACTGTATGCCTTCAGCGGGTACAGCGTTCTCATAGTATTACAGGCGATGGATGCTGCAGGCAAAGACAGCACCATCAAGCACATCATGTCAGGACTGAATCCAACGGGCGTAAAAGTTGTAAGCTTCAAAACTCCATCTGTCGGTGAGCTCAAACATGACTACTTCTGGAGGCATTACAAGGAATTGCCTGCACGGGGAGAAATCTGCATCTTCAATCGCTCGTACTATGAAAATGTTTTGATCACGAGGGTTCACCCTGAACTTATTCTTCATGAAAACCTTCACGGAATTAATAATGTCAAGGACATTGATAAAGATTTTTGGAAGATGCGATACAAGCAAATCCGCCGCTTCGAAAAAAATATTTCTGAAAACGGAACCATCATTCTTAAATTTTACCTGCATGTTTCAAAAGATGAACAGAAGAAGCGCTTTCTCGAGCGTATTGACAATGCCAAAAAAAACTGGAAGCTTTCTCTTGATGATTTAAAAGAGAGAGCCTGCTGGAAGGCATACGAAGAAGCGTTTGAAGACGCACTGAATGGAACTTCTACGGAGAACGCGCCGTGGTTTGTCATCCCTGCTGATGATAAATGGTTTCTGCGCCTGATCATCGCCGGCGTCATCTACAAACAATTGGATGAATTGAAGCTTGAATACCCCAAAGTTTCCAAAGAGCAGAAAGCGGAATTGATGAAGGCAAAAGAAAGTTTGTTGAGTGAGAAAGAATAGAGTCGAAAAACGTCTGATACAATCAGCGACAGATCAAACACGTACGATTCAACATCAAAAACTTTCACCGCTCTTTCTTACTCGCTACATCGAGATAAACTGCAAACACCAGCACTGCACCTTTAATAATATCCTGGAAGAACGGATCAACATTGAGAATACTCATGCCGCTATCAAGTGAAGCCATGATCAAAGCGCCAATCATTGCTCCGAAGATGGTTCCTCTTCCGCCGCTGAGTGAAGTGCCGCCAATTACACATGCCGCAATTGCGTATAACTCATAACCGCGCGCTGCATCAGGTGCAGCACTGCCCAATCGTGCCGTATAAATAATTCCGGCAATCGCACTCAGCATCCCGCTGATGGCAAACACTGCCATGGTATTCCACCGGATGTTGATGCCGGAAAGAAATGCTGCTTCAGCATTTCCACCGATGGCAAAAACTCTTCGTCCAAAAACGGTTTTGGTTGCGATGAAAGAGAAGAGCAGCGCCAGTGCGAGGAGAATAATTACAGGAACGGGAATAGAACGATCCTGCGTAATAACGGATGCTTGTCCTTGTTTCATCGCAGATTGATATGCTTCCGTATTGAAGAGTGGATTACTTTCAGGAAGTTTGATAGGTGATGAGATGGGAGGTTTAAAACTGTGACTCCCGCTCTTCACGAATATAAACATGAAGCCAAGAATGATTGCACTCACAAATACAGCTTTTCCAATCGTGAGGAACATGGATTCTGCTTCAAGTCCGTGCTTCATGCGTGAGCGCGATGCATTAATGATGGAATAGACTGAAAGAATGATCGCAATTGCAGCGACGATCCAGCCTTCTGTCGAATTCAGAAATCCGCCGCCGAGAAATTGAAAATCAGTTGGAACTGGAATGGTTTCTCCCTTCATCCACGCGCTGATCCATCCCCGAAAAATGAGCAAGCCACCGAGTGTCACGATAAATGCAGGGATGCGCAAGTACGCCACGAGAAAGCCCTGAGCAGACCCTACTAAAATTCCTGCGAGTAAGGTGAGAAGAATCGTTACAGGTAAACTCAAATGATAATTCACAGCGAAGATGGCTGCCATTCCTCCCGTCAATCCAACGAGCGAGCCAACAGAGAGATCAATGTTGCCGGACACAATCACAAGCACCATTCCGATCGCAAGCAAGCCTACGATGGAGCTTTGGCGAAACAGATTGGTGATGTTTTGCGGAGAAAGAAAAATTCCATGAGTTACAATGTGAAAGAAGATGCAAATCGCAATGAGTGCGAAGAGCATGATGAGTGCGCGGAAATTTGTGAGTGGGAGTTTTTTCATTTTACTTTCTCTTCATCATTTTGATTTCATGCAATTCGTTTTGTCTGCCCCGTCGCAGCCAGCATCACTTCCTCCTGAGTCGTTTTTCCGCCGGGCAGTTCTGTGGCAAGCTTTCCTTCATGTAGCACAAGAATCCTGTGACTCATGCCAAGCACTTCAGGAAGATCACTTGACACCATTACGACTGCCATTCCCTTCGTTACCAGTTCATTCATCAGGTGATAGATCTCACTCTTGGCGCCTACATCAATGCCCCGCGTAGGCTCATCCAAAAACAAAACTTCGGGATTGGTGAGCAGCCATTTCCCAATCACTACTTTTTGCTGATTGCCGCCACTTAATGTGTTCACTGCATAATCAGGACTCTTCACTTTGATGCCGATGTTCTTGATGGCTTCGAGATTTCGTTTCAGCTCTTTTGTAAAATTCATCACGCCATTTGATGCAACTGATTGCAGTGAAGCGAGATTGAGATTTTTTCCAACCGATGCCTGCAGAATCAAGCCGTAGCGTTTCCTGTCTTCACTCACGAGGGCGAGTCCGCCTTTGATTGCCTCGAGGGGGGAGCGAAACAAAACTTCTTTTCCCTTGTAAATAATTTTACCGGTCATGCGCGATCCCCATGCACCGAAAATTCCGGTAAGCAACTCTGTCCTTCCTGATCCCATCAAACCGGAGATGCCGAGAATCTCCCCGCGGTAAACATCGAAGCTGATGTCATCTACTTTTTTTCTGCCGGCAATATCAGGATCGTAGAGTGTAAAATTTTTTACAGAGAGAATTGCTTCACCTCTTTTACAATCGGCCCGCGGATAAAAATCTTTGATCTCTCTGCCCACCATCAAACTCACCAATTCTTTTTCAGTGATGTCTTTTACATTCTTCGTGGTCACGTACGTTCCGTCGCGCAACACAGAAACGCGATCACACAAGCTCATCACCTCGTCAAGTTTGTGACTGATATAAATCATCGTCACACCTTTCGACTTCAGGTCGCGAAGGATTTTCATGAGCTTATCAATTTCCTGCTCGGCAAGTGCCGTGGTGGGCTCATCGAGGATGAGAATGGATGCATGCTTGTTGATCGCCTTCGCAATTTCCACGAGTTGCTGCTCACCAATGCCGAGCTGAATCATTTCTGTTTCGGGATTGATGTTCAGTCCGAGCTGCTTCAAAAGATTTTTCGATTGCCCATAAATTTCATGGTAGTTCACCACGCCAAAGCGTTGCGGTTCTCTTCCTAAAAAAATATTTTCACCCACGGTCATGTGCTTCACCAATGAAAGTTCCTGGTGAATCACTGCAATGCCCGCTTGTTCCGCATCATGAATGTTGTTGAACGTTTGCTTCTTTCCTTCTAAAAAAATTTCTCCCTCATGAGAAGATGATGGATACACACCGCTAAGGATTTTTATCAACGTAGATTTTCCTGCACCGTTCTCTCCGCAAATTCCATGAATCTCACCTTTGTCAACTGAGAAGGAAATATCTTTCAGAGCGTGAATGCCTCCGAAGTTTTTAGAGATGTTGTGGATTTCGAGATAGCTCATTTCGTGAATCGTGAGTCTTGAATCGTGAGTCGTGAGACGTGAGTCGTGAATCGTGAGTCGTGGGTTTTTACTACTAAATCATTTTTGAAAGCATGCTGAAGCTGCGGACCATAAATTCTCCAAGTTGTTTGCAATTTCCCTTTTGAAAATATTCCAAATCAGAAGCAACGTCTAAGGCAGCATCAACTTCAATAATAGAACTTCTCGAAATCTCATAGAATCTTTTACGTTCCCCTAAGGATTTTCTTGAAGCGCCTTCAGCAAGGTTTAGATGAACTGAAAGAGCTGCTCTCCTGACTTGACTAACTAAATTAAATCTTTCATCAGAGGGGAAACTCTTGGTGAGTTTGTAACATTCAAAAACAAATTTTCTTGTTACCTGATAAATGTCAAGCTGCGTGTGTTTGAGTTGAAGAAACATGTTGAAATGATTTAGGGTTAGGAATTTATTCTCAAAATGACTCATCGCCTCACGTCTCAAGTCTCACGATTCACGACTCACAACTCACGACTCACGATTCACGACTCACGGCTCACGACCATAAACCTGCTCCCTCGAATGATACCCATCCGCAATCACCGTTTCCATCATGTTGCTTTTGTCAACCTGCAATGGATCAATAAGGATGGAAGGCACATCAATTTTTTTGTTGTTGATCACATGAATTGCTTTCTCCACCACTTGATTGCTGATGATTTGCATCGCTGCTTCTGCCGCTGCTTCAGCCACCGGCTTAATGGGTTTATAGATAGTCATCGTTTGTGTTCCCTGCACAATACGCTGACATGCGGCGAGATCAGCATCCTGACCGCTCACTAAAACTTTCCCTGCAAGTCCTTTCTCGCCGAGCGCCTGAATAACTCCGCCTGCTGTCCCGTCATTTGATGCAACCACCGCTTGTATGTCTGTAGTTTTTGTGAGTGCATTCTCCACGTGTTTCATTGCTTCACTCGCCTGCCAATCCGTCGCCCATTGATCAGTGACGATTTTTATTTTGCCGGAGTCAATATACGGTTGCAGTACATCCATTTGTCCTTTGCGAAAGAGAATAGCGTTGTTATCGGTTTTCGCCCCGCCAATCAAAATGTAATTGCCTATTGGCACACGCTGTACTAAATATTGCGCCTGCAGTTGACCTACACGCTCGTTGTCGAAAGAAATGTAAAGATCAAGATCGCAGTTGCGAATGAGGCGGTCATAAGCAATCACTCTCACCCCTTGTGAATGTGCTTTGTTCACGATGGTAGCGCAGATGTCTCCATTGTGCGGAACTACCACAAGAATGTCAACCCCTTTTGCAAGCATGTTTTCTGCCTGTGCGATTTGCAGGTTGTCATCACCATTGCACGCTGACACTTCCACCTCAGCGCCAAGCTCTTTTGCTTTTGCAACAAAGAAATCACGGTCATGCTGCCACCGTTCTTCTTTCAGTGTTTCCATGAGCAAACCAATCTTAGGTTTGTGAGTGGTAGATTGTTGAGAGCAGGAAGAGAGGAGGAAAATGAGGAAAGCGAATAGTGAATAGTGAATGGTGAATCGTGAAACGTGAGACGTGAATCGTGAGACGTGAGACGTGAGACGTGAGAGGAGAAACATGTTCTGTGAGAAAATTTCAGGGTGAAAGTTGAAGTATTAAATTCGAAATCCGAAATTCGCCTGAAAATCCGAACTCAAAAATCCGAAATCAAAGTTGGTCCCGTAGTTCAACGGATAGAATAGAAGTTTCCTAAACTTTTGATGGCAGTTCGATTCTGCCCGGGACTACCCAACTTATCATCTGACACCATCATAAATGACACAACATGATGGTAAAAAAATTTCACTACACATCAAGCTCCATAGTGGTGACATTATTCATGATGTATAATTGGTTGTCCGCATGTAGGACAAACCTCGCCTTTGTGCTGCTTCTTTGAAATTTGTTCAAGATAACCAGCCGCTATAATACCTGTCGGAATTGCGATCAACCCAATACCAATAATAGCTATTAACCCTCCTAAAATTTGTCCGAGTGGTGTAATGGGATAAATGTCTCCGTAGCCTACCGTAGTCAGTGTCTCCATTGCCCACCACATCGTTTGAGGTACGCTCGAGAATTTGTCGGGTTGGGCTATATGTTCAGCATAGAACATGACGAAGGAAACGATAATGAGCATAATCAGGACAAAAGCAAAGCTTACAATAAGATCGGCCCTTTTCGATTTGATTACCTGATTAATCACCTGAACGGCTTTCAGATATCGAATGATTTTAAACAGCCGGATCACTCTGAAGATTCTGACGATTCGAAGAAACCTGAGATCAAATGGTAAAAAAAGGAGTGCAGGAAGAAAGGAACAAAGATCAATCAAGGCCATCGGTGTAAGAGCAAACCTTATTCTTCCCGACACAGGTTTCCTGAATTTTTTGTCTTCAACGATTGACCACAACCTCAAAAAATATTCAACAGTGAAAATGAGAATTGAAAGGTCTTCAAATGCTGTCAGGTAGGCCCCATACTCAGTATGAATTGATTTTACGGTATCCACCATTAGTGCAACAATATTCAGGAGGATGAGGATGATAATGAAGAGATCAAAGTATTTCTCTCCCTGTGTCTCAATGACGTCAGGGTCCAGAAACGCGTAAACCTTGTGTCGAAATTTTTTCACTTTAGGGTTCATTTTCGTGAAATGTAGAAACTATTCTGCGTAAAAAATTGAAATGCTTATATCAAACAAGAAAGATGGAATCAGGAAACACAGAAGAACTTAAAAGATCATGTTAATTTCTTCCCAACAACTGATTTTGATCATCGTAGTGACGAATACACCCGTACTTTTGCGATCAATCAATGTTAATATGTATGTATGACTCTTCGCCCACTGCTGATACCGATATTCAGCAAGCCAGCGTAACTACCAGAGGGGCGAGTACCATAGCTGAAAAATATGAAGAGCTTTCCATGCAGTTTCGTTTGGATTATGAAAAAATTTTCAGCGACAACAATTCAAAAAAAACGATCGTCATCATTCCCAGCTTAACCATTGATCAGGGAATTTTGGCAAAGGTGAATGGCTCAGTGTACTACGAAGAGCGAATGCTTTGTTTGCTCATGCTCTTGAGAATGCCTGAAACACATGTAGTCTACGTTACCAGCGTCCCTGTTGATCCGGTGATTGTTGATTACTACCTGCATTTACTTCCGGGCATCACGGGTTATCACGCACGACAGCGTCTTACCATGCTATGCTGTTATGATGCTTCTTCAAAATCTCTCACGGAGAAAATTTTGGACCGTCCGCGCCTCATGAATCGAATAAGGAACAGCATAGCACCGGGAAGCGTGGCACACATTTCTTGCTTTAACACCACATCTTATGAGCGGGATTTATCAGTACGACTTGGCTTGCCTATTTATGGCTGCAATCCCGATCTATTGCATTATGGAACCAAGAGTGGCAGCAGAAAAATTTTCCGGGAATGTGAAGTCCCCTTTCCTGATGGATTTGAAGATCTGCAGGATGAAAACGATATAGCGGAAGCGATTGCCGAACTGAAGAACCGAAATCCGTCTCTTCAATCCTGCATGGTGAAATTGAACGATGGATTTTCCGGAGAAGGAAACAGCAGCTTTTCATTTAAAGGGTTGGACTGCAGCGGAAATCTTGTTGCAAAAATAAAAACTCAGCTAAGGCATTCATTGAAGATTGTAGATAATAACCTTGACTATGATGGCTACCTGCAAAAGTTCAAAAGCATGCACGGTATCGTCGAGGAATGTGTAGAAGGAGAAACGAGGCAATCCCCCTCTGTTCAGTGCCGCATAAATCCATTGGGAGAAGTTATGGTGTTGTCAACGCACGACCAGGTTTTAGGTGGTTCCTCCGGACAGGTTTTCATTGGCGCAAATTTTCCTGCTAATAATGAGTATGCCGCTGAGATAGCCCACATGGGAACTTGTATTGCAGCATCGCTGAGAAACAAAGGTGTGATGGGAAGATTTGGTGTTGATTTTATTTCTGTGAAACAAAGTACCGGCTGGAAACATTTTGCGATTGAAATCAACCTTCGCAAAGGAGGCACCACCCATCCATACCTTTTGCTGCAGGGATTAACGCTTGGGAAGTATGATGCAGAAAGCGGCACCTATCACACAGCCAACGGAGAGCCGCGCTATTACTTTTGCTCTGACAATGTAGTGAATGAAGCTTATCGCGGACTTAGCTCTCATGATCTCATTGACATTGCCATCCACAACCGCCTTCAATATGATGGAAGTATGCAGGAAGGTGTCATGTTTCACCTCATAGGGGCGCTTTCACAATTTGGTAAAATGGGAACAGTTTGTATCGGAAAAACACCGGCTCGCGCAAATGCTATATACCGGAGAATGTTGCAGGTGTTAAACAAGGAAGTGAGGCGATACTCCTGAAGGGTGTAAGCCCTCGTTGAAATTTCAAGTTTTCAAAGCGATTAATATTTTTCTTGTCCGCAAGACTCTGTGAGGAATTTTTAAACTTCAAACTTCAAGAAAATTTCAAGAAGAAAAATTTCAAAAACCCAAACTCGGAGCCTTGAACCTTGAACTTTGAATCTTTCTTGAACTTTGAATTTTGATTCTTGATACTTAAAGATCATGGAATTCTTTAGTTTGTAGATTTGACGCAATTCCTTTTTCAGTTGGTTCGCTAATCACATACCCAGGAAAACGAATAGCGAACTACAGTGAAAAGAGGCCTCGTAGTTCAACGAATAGAATATCTGACTTCGGATCAGATGACGAAGGTTTGATTCCTTCCGAGGTCACAAGACAGGTGGATAATCCCTCCCGGGCGAACTGACAATAAATATCTTCAAAAAAAAAAATTTCAACACCAGCGAAGCATGAAGTGCTACCCGAAAGTATTTTTTTTCATTGGTCTTGGATTTTTGTTTTTACATTCATGCGACAGACCTAATGCAACTGACAAGCGTGAAATTGTAAAAGTCGGAACCGTAAAAATTGATTCGTCATTCCTCGATTCACTTTCAAAGCGAACATTCAATTACTTCTGGGATCTTGCCGGACCAGATAACGGACAAATCCCTGATCGCTGGCCCACAGAACAATTCTCAAGCATCGCAGCTACTGGCTTTGGGCTCACCAATTATTTAATTGGTGTGGAGCGTGGATACATCACAAGGCAACAAGCAGCAGTCCGTGTGTTGAAGACATTAAAATTTTTACTGGCTGCTCCTAAAGGCGGTGGCACGTCAGGCATCTCCGGCTTTCACGGTCTCTTCTATCATTTTCTTGATCAGCAAACCGGCCTTCGTTACAGAGATGTTGAGTTGTCAACTATTGACACGGGATTATTGATGGCGGGCATTCTTTCCTGTCAAACTTATTTTGATGGTGATGATGATGCAGAAAAGCAAATTCGCGCCATCGCAGATTCACTATACCGCGCTGTGGAATGGGATTGGGCCATGAATGGAAAAGAAACCATGAGCATGGGCTGGCATCCTGAAAGCGGTTTCATTGATGCGCAGTGGAAAGGATACAATGAAGGAATGATTTTACTTGTGCTTGCTTTGGGTTCACCTACTCACTCCATTCCCGCCGAAAGCTGGAGTACCTGGACCAAAACATATCAATGGGCGAAGTACCAGGGCGAGGAGTATGTAAACTTCGCGCCGCTGTTCGCTTACCAATATTCACAGATGTACATTGATTTCAAAGGAATTCAGGATGAGTACATGAAGGAAAAGGGAATTGATTACTTCGAAAATTCACGCAGAGCTACTTATGCTAATCGCGCTTACTGCATTGCGAATCCTTCTGAGTTTGTCGGTTACAATGAGAACATTTGGGGACTCACAGCGTGTGACGGCCCTGGAGATGACAACAAGGCAAATCCAAACATCTCCTTTATGGGTTATAGTGCCCGGGGCGCAGCGAAATGGAATGTGGTGGATGATGGAACGATTGCTCCCACGGCTGCATGCAGTTCCATCCCTTTCGCTCCTGAAATTTGCATTCCCGCAGTCAACGCCATGCATCAGCAATATGGAAATAAAATTTATGACCGCTATGGATTCAAGGATGCGTTTAACCTGAGCATCATTAATAAAGATGGTTCGCAGGGATGGGTTGACACTGATTATATCGGAATTGATGAAGGACCGATTGTGATTCAACTTGAAAACTATCGCAACGGTTTTGTGTGGAACCTGATGAAGAAAAATCCTTACATCGTTGCCGGGTTGAAGAAGGCGGGATTTACGGGAGGATGGTTGAAATGATTTAATGAAGGATTTATTTTGCCATGCTTCAAAAGTATTGGTGCAATCACTTACACATCATCATGTCAGTTTAAGAAAAGAGGACATTCCTGTTAGATGCCTCAACGACAAAAAATATACCTCTCCAATAATAAATTTAGAAAAAATTCTAAGTTGAAATACCTTTGACAATCCCCTCAACGAAAAAAATCCTGAAAAAAATTGTACCTCCAACTCAAGCTTCAAACTTGTCTCGTTGCAACGGTGATGCTGGTCTCTATCGCAGCATTTGCACAAGACAGAATTGTAACCGGGAACGTCACTGCAGCCGATGACAAGCAACCAATGACCGGTGTAACAGTAGTAGTGCAGGGAACCACTAAAGGCGCTTCAACTGATATTGACGGCAAGTATCAGATCACGTTAACCCCGGCAGAAAATGTTCTTGTCTTTTCATTCATTGGCTTCAAAACTTTTTCTGCTGAAGTGGGTGATCGTACGGTAGTGGATGTGGTGCTTCAACCCGATGTTCAAACACTCGCAGATGTTGCAGTGATTGGTTATGGCACGCAGCGCAAGAGCGATCTCACCGGATCGGTGTCCTCCGTTCGTGGTGCAGACCTTACTAAAATTCCTTCATCATCGGCTGAGCAAGCACTGCAGGGGAAAGTTTCAGGACTTCAGGTGAGTAGTGTATCCGGCGATCCTGGTACACCGCCTGTACTTCGTATTCGGGGCATCGGCACCCTCAATGATGCCTCCCCGATTTTCGTTGTGGATGGTGTGATACTCGACGACATTTCTTTTTTGAGCAGCAGCGATATTGAATCCATGGAAATATTGAAGGACGCTTCGTCCACTGCCATTTACGGATCCCGTGGAGCCAACGGTGTGATCATCGTCACTACCAAAAATGGGAAGACAGGAAATGACACCGCCATTGTTGTGAATGTATCGGCGGAATTCAGCTTGCAGCACTTAGAGAAGAAAATTGATTTGCTCGACGGCCGGCAATTTGCAGAGGTGGTGAATGAAATCAACCCGGGCACGTTCAACAACCTTGACAAAGTAGCGAATACGAATTGGCAGGATGAGATTTTCAGGAACTTTGCGCCCCTTCAGAATTATCATGTTTCAATTTCAGGAGGATCCCGCAACCACACTTATTATTTCGGAACCAGTTTCTTTCGCCAGGATGGTATTATTCCGAATTCGGACTATGAGCGCCTTTCAATAAAATTTAATAACACCATTTCGATTTTAAAAAATATAAAGATCGGGGCAAACATCACCGCATCCCCTGATAATAAAAATTATCCTGCTGATGTGGTGGCAACTGCATATCGTGCGTGGCCCTCATCAGTACCCTACAATGCTGACGGAAGTTTTGCTGAAGTGCTCGGCTCAGGAAATCCTCTCGCATCTATTGCGTACAATAACAATCACTCGAATCAAATGCGCGGAGTAGGAAATTTTTTTGGTGAGCTAAAATTGCTTCGTGACTTCACCTTCAAAAGCAGTTTTGGTTTTGATGTTTACTATAAGAAGGAAAAAAAATTCACGCCTGCATTTTTTGTAAGCGCCGGCCAAAGCAATTCTCTCAGCGATCTTTCCGTCACGCTGACGAATTACAGCTTATGGCTTTGGGAAAATACCCTGAACTACACTAAGCAGTTAGGTAATCATCATTTCGATTTGCTTGCAGGCGTAACGGCGCAAAAAGACAAGATCGAGCATGTGGGAGGCACCACGCAGGATTTAATCGCTGATGATCCTGCCCTGTGGTATTTACAAACGGGTTCGGTACAGTACACCACGGCGAACAATGGAGGAGAAATCAATGCGATTGCTTCTTACCTGTTCCGCGCGAATTATAATTTCAAAGGAAAATATTTGCTCACCGCATCCTATCGTATTGATGGCTCCTCCAAGTTTGGTGTCAATAACCGGTGGGGTTCCTTCCCCTCATTTGCATTGGGATGGAACATTATGAACGAACCCTTCATGGCTTCTGTTTCCGCGATCAATAATTTAAAAGTACGGGGAAGCTGGGGCGTAATTGGGAATGAAAAAATTCCGGGAAGCAAGCAATATTCATTGGTAAAAAATGATCAGAATGCAGTCTTCGGTACGGCAGAACATGTGGTGCAGGGCGCCACTTATGGCGTATCCGGAAATCCGAATTTGAAATGGGAAAGAACAACGCAAACAGATGGCGGCCTGGAAGTTGGATTTTTCAATAACCGGCTTAGGGGCGAATTTGATTACTACAGAAAAATCACGGACGGAATTTTAGTGGACCTTTTAACGCCCGGTAATTTAGGAAACGGACCCTACGCTACCGTTGCTTTCAATGCAGCCAAGGTGCTGAACAGTGGGTTCGAGCTGAACATCTCCTGGCAGGATCAGGTGGGAAAAATAAAATACAGCTTCGGTGCTATTGGATCCACACTGCATAATGAAGTCCTCGCACTTGGATTATCACCTGACAGCAATGCATTCATTCCATCCGGCTCATTGGGAAACGGGCAAGTAGTTACACGAACGGTAGTCGGTCAATCGGTGGGAGAATTTTATGGTTACCAGGTGATTGGTGTTTTACAAAATCAAAATGATATTGAATCGAGTGCCATCGTTCCCGGTGAGCAACCCGGGGATTTAAAATTTGCGGACATTAATGGTGATGGAATTATTGACGCTAACGATCGAACTTTTATCGGGTCTTACATCCCTAATTTTATTTATGGCTTTAACGCCAATCTTGGCTACAGGAGTTTTAATCTCTCCATTGATTTCTGTGGGGTGTTGGGGAATAAAATTTACAATGGAAAAAATGCGGTGCGGCCTGATTTGTACAATTTTGAATCACAGGTGGCTGATCATTGGCACGGTGACGGAACGAGCAACACAGAGCCGCGTGCTTCGGCTGGCGGAGTTAATTATGAGCCATCAACTTATTTTATTCAGAGTGGAGCATTCGTCCGGCTTCGCAGCATAACATTGAGTTATACATTCTCTTCCAAAATCACATCAAAGCTGAGAGCGAATGTGCTCAACGTTTACCTGAGGGGAACAGATCTGTTTACGCTTTCAAAATACACCGGCTATACTCCTGAAATCGGAAGCGATAATGCGCTGGCTTCAGGAATTGATGGAGGCGTTTATCCCATCACTTCTGTTTATTCAGTCGGAATGAATCTTTCATTCTAACCACAAAAGCATTCATGATCATGAAAAGAAAATACAGTTTCATCTTCCTTTCACAATTAAAAGCAGGATTGCTTTTGACCTGTATTTTAATGTCCGTTTCCTGCGGGAAAAAATTTCTTGAAGTGAGCCCGCAGGGATCATTGACGGATGCTCTCTTTCCGCAAAACGCCGCCGATGCCTTGCTCGCGACGAATGCTGTTTATGGAAGCTTTCACAACTGGAGTTACTGGTCCGGCGGGTTTCCAATTCTCGATATCATGAGTGATGATGCAAACAAAGGAAGTAATCCCGGCGATGCAGCACGCCTTGTTCTATTTGACAACTTTCAGTTCTCACCAACTGCTTCTGATATTTTTCCATGGTACAGTGCCTTGTATCAATCCGTGAAAAGCGCCAACGTGGTGATTGAGAAAATTCCGCCAATCGTAATGGATGAAAGCCTGAAGAAACGCTACATTGCCGAGGCGAGATTTCTTCGCGCGATGTTTTATTTCAATCTGGTGAGAGCATTCGGCGATGTTGTAAAAGTAACTACGGTGATTGCTGATCCCAATTTAACACGCTCACCGAAAGATGAAATTTATAATGAAGTGATCATTCCCGACTTGCTATTTGCCATTGACAACCTTCCTGAGCAAAGTGATTACGCGGCTGAAGATGTAGGCAGGGCTTCACGTGGCGCTGCAAAATCTTTACTGGCCAAAGTATATCTCTACCAAAAAGATTTTGTGAATGCTGAAAAATATTCACTTGAAGTAATTAACTCCGGTCAATACACGCTGGAATCAGATTTCGCGAATGCATTTTCCCTCGCAGGTCAGTTTGGAGCTGAATCGGTTTTTGAAATTGGCAGCCGGCCGTTAGAGGGTGATCTTTCACAGGGCGCCAACCAGTTCGCCAATACACAAGGTGTGAGGGGAAATCCGAATAAAGGGTGGGGCTTCAATCGCCCTTCAGTTAACCTGATGAATTCCTTTGAGCCGGGTGACAAGCGGAGAGATGCCACCATTATTTTTCTTGGTGAAACGATTGACGGAGTTCCCATTGTTGGAGACGTATCAACACCCGACACAACCTGGTCTGACTCTTCACACACGATCATCAGCGAGATTGAAACCTATAACCAAAAAGTTTGGGTACCCGGAACTACCACCGCAGAAGAGTGGGGATACAATATTCGAGTGATTCGCTATGCAGAGGTGTTACTGATAGCCGCAGAAGCGCTCAACGAAGATGGCCAAGGCAATGCAGGGCTTCCTTTTCTTAATATGGTTCGCGAGCGGGCAGGTCTGAATGACATCACCGAAACAGACCAAACATTACTGAGACAGATTATCCGGAATGAAAGAAGATATGAGCTTGCAATGGAAGGAGATCGCTTCTTTGATCTCGTGCGCACAGGACAAGCAGCGCAGGTGCTTGGTCCGTTAGGATTTGTGGTAGGAAAGAATGAGCTATTTCCTCTTCCCCAGAGTGAAATTGATTTATCAGGTGGTCGGCTTACACAGAATCCGGGGTGGTAGATTCATTTTTTCAGTTTGGGTTTTTTATACGAGTTTAGCGGCATTAATTTTGATTATTTCTTCGCGTTAATCTTATTCTACAGATTCTTTTTACACTAAAACCAAATTTAGATTACAATGAACAAGCAAATCAAATTACTAAGTCTTCTCGTGATCGCAATCGGCTTAACATTTTCTGCCTGTAAAAAGGATGAAAATGCTCCCGCAATCACTCTTACAAGTCTTAAATCAGGCGCTACTGATTTGAATGGTGCTACTTCTGCAACAGATGTTTCAACAACTGAAAATATTGTTGCCGTCTTCAGCACCACAGTTGATGCTACCACTGCTAACGGCACCAACATCAAATTGATGAATGGAAGCACGGCTGTAGCGATAACCCTTACGGTTACAGGAAGCACTGTTACAATTGATCCAACGGATAACCTTCTTACCGGCGGACTTTATACTCTCTCTATAAGTGGAGTAAAGTCAGATCAGGGTCAGGCCTTAGCCACTGTTAGTGTAACCTTCACGACGCAGGGAGTTGGTCTCGAAACTCCTCCACAAAAAGCTTCACAGGTAATGTATTTGCAGTTCGATAATTCCATTGTGGATCTTACCGGAAACGCTACTGTTGGCTTTGAGCAAGTAACTTATACAACAGATCGTTTTGGTAATGCCAATGCTGCGGCATTTTTCGCAGGACAGGATGTTCCCGGAACCGGTGACATCGTCGAGTTAGACGGAACCAATTTTATTAATCCAAGCACTACCATTAGTGTTTGGTTCAAATTAGATCCTGCGACTTTTGGACCCGGCAGCCGCGAAATGTTTGGTATATGTGCACAGTATGGTTACTTTATGGAAGTAGCCGGTGATTTAGCATGGATGAAACTACCTACGAGCCATAAAGTTGATCCTTCAGGTATTCCGCCTCATAACTTTGGAACTGCCTGGACAGATTACATCAATGGAGGTTCACCGGTTGGTGGTATGCTTCTGTATAATTACCTCGGTTCAATATCAACTTTAATTGGTGGTAACACCTGGCATCAGTTGGCACTCACTTATGATGCTTCTTCATCTTTAAAGACCGTTTTTATTGATGGAGTTAAAATTATGCAGGCAGACATAGATTTGGGTCAAACTGAATGGATTCTTAAAGACCTGGCACTCGCCACAGATGACGGTGGTACGCCAATAGTAGGGTTAGATGCAAAACTTGCTATTGGATTTTCAAGCAGCCGTGCCAATACAGCAACCTCCTGGTCTAATTATTTAACTCAGGCAAATACTTTCAAAGGTGCTTTGGATGATATGCGGATCTGGAACAAAGCTCTTACAGAAGGGGAAGTTGCCACTTTGTACACTATAGAGCAATAGTCACAATACGTGTAGAGAATTTTCACAGGGGTATTTAGGAATTCCTAAATGCCCCTGTTTCTTTTTAGTTTTACAATAAGAAAAAAATGTTCAGACCTGTCATTTTTATATGGATTGTTTTACTGACTATTGTTTCTTCTTGCAAGAAAGACAAGACTCCTTCTTCAACCTTTCAGCTTACTGCATTACGAATCGGAGCTATTAATTTGAATTTGACGGATGCTGTTGCCAATATTAATTTGCCCGTTGATGAGCCTGTAGTCGCTACTTTTTCGCAGGCACTGGATATTTCTTCAGTGCCCGCTTCAGTGTTGTTGTTATCCGGGGCGGATACCTTGCCGATGACTTTTTCTTTTCTCGATGAGAACAAAACGCTCTCTGCAAAACCAGTTTCTAATCTCGAAAATCAAAAAAGTTATTCGTTCGAAATAACGAGCTCACTGAAATCAGCAGATCAAGAATCGTTCAGTGGAATTTCAATTTCATTCACCACAGTTGCTCCTGCAATGAATATTGATTCGCTCACAGTTGGAAGCAACAACTTTTTGGTGAGTTCCCGGGTCACGGATGTTGACAGAAACTTCCCCGCTGTCATTAAGTTCGATCATCCGCTCGACTTGTCTTCATTGAGCAACACAACTATTACCGTTAACCATTCAGGGCAAAATGCAATCATCACCTGGTCACTGGCTGATTCCAATAAAACACTCTACCTTCATTCCTCGCAGCCGCTTGTACATTTTGATCGCTACGTGCTCACGCTGACGAATCAAATTAAGAGTACCGACGGTTCGGTATTTACCGGTTACACTAAAGAATTTTATACGGCACTTGACACTACTCCCAAATTTCCTTTACTCTCTGATGATGATTTGCTCACGCTCGTAGAGCAGCAAACATTCAAATACTTCTGGGACTTCGGTCATCCCACAAGCGGGCTGGCGCACGAAAGAGAAACTTCAGGCAACACTGTTACCATTGGCGGGTCAGGATTTGGTGTGATGGCAATCATTGTTGGCATCAGCAGAAATTTCATTACGCGCCAGGAAGGTGTTGATCGCCTGGAGAAGATTGTTGACTTCCTCACAACAGCCGATCGCTTTCACGGGGTTTGGCCGCATTGGATGAATGGTGTTACCGGCCATGTTATTCCATTTAGCCAGGAAGATGACGGCGGCGATTTGGTGGAAACATCATACATGATGCAAGGGCTGCTTACTGCCCGGCAATTTTTAGATCCTTATAATGCGCAGGAGAATAATTTGATTTCAAAGATCAATGATCTGTGGAATACTGTTGAGTGGGATTGGTACACGCAGGGAGGGCAGAATGAATTGTACTGGCACTGGTCTCCTGATCTAGGATGGGCAATGAATTTTCAGGTGCGGGGATGGAATGAAGCATTGATCACCTATTTCCTTGCAGCAGGATCATCCACCCACACCATCAGTGCATCCGTGTACACGAATGGCTGGGCGCAGAACGGTGGCATCATCAACGGACATACTTTTTATGGATTCACGCTGCCACTCGGTCCCGATTATGGAGGGCCGCTTTTCTTTTCACACTATTCTTTCCTCGGGATTAACCCGCACAATTTATCCGATGCGTACGCGAATTACTGGACGCAGGATGTCAACCACACAGAGATCAACCGCGCGTATTGCATTGACAACCCTCTGAATTATGTTGGCTACAGCTCACAATGCTGGGGACTCACTGCAAGTGATAATCAAAGCGGATACACTGCACAGTCACCGACGAATGACCTCGGAGTGATCACACCCACGGCTGCTATTTCTTCCATGCCTTACACACCACAGTACTCGATGGAGGCATTGAAATTTTTCTACTACACAATAGGAGATAAAGTATGGGGTCCGTATGGATTTTATGACGCCTTCAATACAACTGCCGGCTGGCATGGTACGTCTGATCTTGCAATTGATGAGGGACCTATTATCATCATGATTGAAAATCACCGAACAGGATTGCTCTGGAATTTATTCATGTCGTGCCCGGAAGTAACCACAGCAATGACCAAACTTGGATTCACCAATTAGAAAACTTCTTTTGCTTCATGAAGATCGCCACATTACTCACGCTGCTCTCGCTCGCACTTTCCTTTTCCAAAACCACACCTTCAACTGAGTTGCGCAAGCAGCAGCTCATTGATTCACTCCTGAAACAAATGACGCTCGAAGAAAAAATCGGGCAGATGACATTGTTCACTTCTGATTGGGATCAGACGGGACCTACGATGAGGGAGAATTATAAAGAAGATATTAAGGCGGGAAAAGTAGGAGCCATCTTCAACGCATACACGGTAAAGTACACACGCGAGCTGCAAGAGATTGCAGTGGAGCAAACACGATTGCACATTCCGCTGATGTTTGGCTACGATGTAATTCATGGTCATCGCACCATCTTCCCGATTCCACTCGGTGAGGCAGCGAGCTGGGATCTTGAGGCAATCGAAAAATCAGAGCGTGTTGCTGCAACGGAAGCCTCCGCCGAAGGCATCAACTGGACTTTTGCCCCGATGGTGGACATCGCCCGTGATCCCCGATGGGGAAGAATTGCTGAGGGGGCGGGAGAAGACCCCTACCTCGGTTCACTCATTGCAAGAGCGCGAGTAAAAGGTTTCCAGGGAACTGACCTCTCTGCAACAAATACCATCGTGGCGTGCGCAAAACATTTTGCAGCTTATGGAGCAGCACAGTCGGGTCGTGATTACAACTCGGTTGACATGTCAGAGAACACCCTGCGCGATGTTTACCTGCCGCCATTTAAAGCATGTGCGGATGCAGGTGTGGGAACAATAATGACTTCATTCAATGAGATCAACGGTATGCCCTCCACCGGCAACAATTTTTTACTGAATGATATTTTGAAAAAGGAGTGGGGTTTCAAAGGATTTGTTGTCACCGATTATACTTCCATCAACGAAATGGTACCGCACGGTTTTGCTGCTGATGAAAAGCAAGCCGGTGAAGAAGCAGTGAATGCCGGAGTGGACATGGACATGCAGGGAGCTGTCTTCGAAAATCATTTAAAGCAATTGGTGGATGAAGGAAAAGTCTCTCTTGCAAAAATTGACGATGCGGTGAGAAGAATTCTTGGAATCAAATTCGACCTCGGTCTATTCAATGACCCATATCGCTATTGTGACAAGCAGCGTGAAGCATCAGCAGTAATGACCAAAGAAAATCTTGAAGCAACACGGGACATGGCGAGAAAGTCTATGGTACTTTTGAAAAACGACGCCTCGGTTTTACCCCTGAAAAAAGAAACATCCATTGCCGTCATCGGTCCGCTCGCAGATAATCAAAGTGAGTTGCTTGGCCCCTGGTCAGGTGCAGGTGATTGGAAAAAATCTGTTTCACTGCTCACCGGAATCAAAACAAAACTGGGAGCCGATGGAAAAATCTTTTATGCTAAAGGCTGCACCATTGACAATGATTCCATGCAGTTCATTGCAGGTGCCCTTGAAGCAGCAATGAAGGCTGATGTAACCATTCTTGTACTGGGAGAAAAAGCAGCCATGTCAGGCGAAGCAGCAAGTCGTTCAAGCATTTCATTGCCCGGCCAGCAGGTAAAGTTGTTTAATGAAATCATCAAGCTTCGGAAGCCGGTTGTTGTTGTATTGATGAATGGAAGACCGCTTACCATTCCTGAAATAGATTTGAAAGCAACGGCCATACTTGAAACATGGTTCGCAGGAACGGAGGCGGGGAATGCCATAGCTGATGTACTATACGGTGATTACAATCCCTCAGGAAAACTCACTGCAACTTTTCCCCGCAGTGTTGGACAAATTCCCATTTACTACAGCATGAAAAATACTGGTCGTCCCTATGATGCAAAGAACAAATACACTTCGAAATATCTTGACATTCCAAACACACCCTTGTATCCGTTCGGTTATGGACTTAGCTACACGCAATTCAAATATTCGGAAATAATTATCAAGAAGCCAAAGCTTAAGGTAAATGATTCCCTCCTCATTTTAGTCACTGTCTCTAATATTGGTTCGCGTGATGGTGAAGACGTAGTTCAATTGTACGTCCACGATTTGATTGGGAGTCTAACGCGACCAGTGAGAGAGTTGAAAGGATTTCATAAAATATTTTTGAAAGCGGGAGAAAGCAAATCAGTTTCATTCACGCTACGTGCAGATGATCTTGCTTTTTACAATCAGCAATTGGTGCGGCAGGCAGAGCCGGGAAAATTCCAGGTGTTTATTGGCGGAGATTCCAATTGCAGTTTGAGCGAAACTTTTGAATTGCTGAAATAGAAAATAGAAAATGTAAAATGCAAATTGAAAATGGAAATTGGGATGCAAACTGTTTTCTGCTTTCTGAAAATAATTACTTCTTTTCGACTCCGGCGTTCAAGAGATTAGCCGATCCTTTATAGTAGTTGTGTGACACACGCTCATAATTTTCATCAACAATTACAATGAGGTTGCTGCTTTCCCCGTAGCTTTTCCTGATGATCATATACACAAAAAATTTCCGGTTAGGAACTAAAAGAAAACATGGGATGATCGGACCATTCGACCTGCACTGATAAAAGTTGGCAAGACAATAGTTACTAATATCGAATTAGAATACCAGGAATGATTGAAAATTTTTGTGGCAGTCGTTTCTCAAACTTAGAATGAATAGCAGGGGCAAAAAAATCCTCAAAAGGATCTTAAAGATTTTTGCATGGGTATTCGTTTGCCTGCTATTGGTCATAGTAGCATTGATAATTGCTCTTCAATTTCCTGCGACTCAAAATTATCTCACCCAAAAAGCCATTCATTTCATTTCTGATAAAACACACACCAGGGTTGAGTTGGGTGAAATCAATGTCGCTTTTCCAAAATCGATCGTGCTCAAAGATTTATTTCTTGAGGATCAGAAGCACGATACACTTCTTTACAGTCACCGGCTCGCAATTGATATTGATATGCTGAAATTATTTTCACACCGGATTGAACTGAACTCAATTCATATTCAAAATCTAAGCAGCCATGTCTCACACTCATTACCCGACAGCAGCTTCAATTTTGATTTTCTCATAGATGCGTTTGTATCAAAGACTACAACACCCACAGCTCAAAAGTCATTGTGGAAATTCTCACTCGGCGATATTAGCCTGCAAAAAATTCTCTTCACGTTTCATGATGAAATTGAAGGGAGTGAAATGGCTTTCAATATTGGAAACTTTAAAACACATTTCAAAACATTTGATTTGGATTCCATGAAGTTTGACATTAGAAATATTGACTTCGACCATACAATTGCTTCCATCATTCAAACCAAAATTGCTCCCGCTACAGAGAGCAATAAAGCTGTTCCTTCAAAAATGAATTATGACGTGAATGTGCATGACGTCAGTCTTTCAGCAGTGAATTTTCTTTTTCAAACGCCGCATCAAAAATTGAATATGCAAATAGGAAAGGGAGTAGTCACTGCCAACATCATCAATCTTCCCAAACAAAAAATAGATTTAAAAAATGTTGAGTTGGAAAACAGCAACATAGATTTTGCGATCAATAAACTTATAACTACAGACACAGTGGCAAAGACAGCGAACGAAGCTGTGACAACAAATTCAAATCAAAACCAAAGAGCATTATGGAAAGTGACGCTACAGAATTTCATTTCGAAAAATAATGTGATTGCATTCAACAATTATAATTCTCCTGCGGTAAAAGAGGGAATGGATTTCAACCACCTCTTGCTCTCGGGAATTGAGGCAGATGTCAATCACATTTCTTATGATGAAAAAAATATTTCTGCCAGCATCCGTGAGTTCAAGCTTAAAGAGCAAAGCGGCTTTGAGCTTAAGCATTTTCAAACCAAGTTCACTTACGATTCCACCCATGCTGAACTGGCTGACCTTGATTTGCAAACTTCACAAAGCCATATTCGAAAATATATTTCGATTGCGTATCCATCCATTCAGGCTCTTGCCGATTCTTTCGCTGATCTGAAGATTAATGCTGACTTCGATCATGCTGTAATTGATTTAGATGATGTGTTACTGCTGCAGCCTTCACTTGCTGAACAGTTTCAAATAAAAAACCCGGCGAGTCAAAGAATTGAAGTCACTGCTAAATTCAATGGGGCTGTGAAGGACATTCATATTTCTCAGTTGGAGATGACCGCTGCAAAAAATACCGTGTTGAGAATGAGCGGAAATATCAAGGGGCTTCCGGATGTACAAGCTGCCTATTTTGATATCATCGTTCAAAAATTTTCCACCACGAATACTGATGTGCAGACTTTCCTGAAACCGGAGATGCTGCCATCTAACATCACTATCCCTCCATCACTTGATGTTTCCGGCTTCTTTAAAGGGTCTATGAAAAGCTTCGATGGTAAAGCAGATATTCAATCTTCATTTGGAAATGCTACTGCAGACGTGAACATGGAAAAAAATGAAGTGTATCATGCAGCACTTTCATCTGATCATTTTGATCTGAAACAATTACTGGGCGATACGACGCTTGGCCCGATAACGATGAATGCAACAGTGAACGGTTCAGGATTGTCACAGCAGACAATGAAAGGAAATGCAGATATAAATATTCAGCAGGTAGTTTTTAGATCTTACAACTATCAAAACATAAAAGTGAACGGGAGTTTCACCGGAAATGAGTTTAACGGAATTGCATCAGTGAAAGATTCTAATGTGGCACTCACTTTTAACGGACTTGTGAATTTTGAAAAAGATCATCCCTATTACAAAGCCACTGTGAATGTTGAAGTGATGGATTTACAGGCGCTTCATTTTACGCCGGATGATTTGAGAGTGAAAGGTGTGTTGACTGTGGACTTGAAAGGAAAGGATTTGAGTAACCTTAATGGAACTATTAACCTCCGAAATGCAGTGATCACCAAAAACGATTCGGTGTTTCCAATTGATTCAGCGCTCTTCGTTTCGATTTCAGATTCGGCCGGAAAAAATATTGACCTCCGCTCGCCATTTCTAACCGGTTCCTTTAAAGGAAAGATCGGACTCGCCGATTTACCTGTCACATTGAGCCAATATTTCAACCGGTACTTTACAACGTCAGATTCAAACGTGAAAGCGGCGTTATCATCGCAGGATTTTACGTTTGACGCTGAAGTACACGATTCCCGGCTTTATACTTTGTTCGTGCCGGAGTTAAAGAAATTTTCAGGAGGAAAAATCTCGGGAGACTTCAAAAGTGAAACTCACCAGTTAAATATCCGGGTGAACATCCCACAGATTCAATACAATAACATTCTTGCTGACAGCGTGCAGCTTCTTGTTCAGTCAGACGCTACGGCATTGCATTACAACCTGTCTATGACAAAGGTTTCAGCAAATGGATATGACATTCTGCATCCATCTCTTGGCGGAATTGCAGCGAACAATGCAACGACCATTGAGTTCAAAGCGACGGATAAAAAACGAATCATAAAATATCTCTTCGCTGGAAATCTCACTAAGCAAAAGTCAGATTACCGTTTCAGTTTTGCCCGCGATAGTTTGATGCTGAATTATCAGAAATGGACAGTTGCACCGGACAATTATCTCGTCATGGGTGATAACACAATTTACGCCAATGATCTTTTATTCAGTCACGGAAATCAATCTTTGAAAATCAGCAGCACTGGCTCATCCGCTGCAAATGCGCCTCTTGAATTTGCGTTCACTGATTTTGATCTCAGTGATTTGGGCCATCTTGTTGAATCAAATCAAATTCTGGTTGGGGGATTCATCAATGGAAAGGTAGAGATAATAAATCTGCAAACAACTCCTGCGTTCACTGCCAATCTTTCCATAGATGATTTCAGTTTTATGGAAGACACGCTCGGCGACATCAAAATACTTTCTGACAATGCCACACCTGATCTCTACAAAGCACAGGTTAAAATTTCAGGACGAGGGAATGATATTTCTGTCAACGGATTTTACAACGCAAAGCAAGCTGAACAGGCATTGAATTTTGAGGTGTCACTTGCCACCGTGAATCTTGCCACCATTGAAGCTTTCACCTTTGGGCAGGTAAAAGAGTTGAAAGGAACCATGAAGGGTGATTTGAAAGTTACCGGAAGTATTGCTTCTCCGGATGTCACAGGTCAACTGAATTTTACCAACGCGCGGTTTAATCTCGCCTATCTGAACAGTTCTTATCAACTGAAGGATGAGCACCTGACTTTTGAAAACAGTAAGTTGTTGTTCTCAGACTTCACGTTTCGGGATACACTCGGCGGTACGGCTGTGCTGAATGGTTACATAGCTTCAGATCCAAAACACACGGCCGCTTTTAATCTTACGATGGTGACTAAAAATTTTCTTGCTGTGAATTCCGGCAGAAGGGATAGTGGTCAGTTTTATGGTAAAGTAATTCTTGACAGTCACACAAAAATTTCCGGCAATAAAGATTTTCCAAAAGTGGATGCGAATCTGAAATTGGACGATGGATCAGCGCTCACCGTTTCAAAACCAAAAGAGGAGGCAAAGAATATTGAAAGCAAGGGCGTGGTGATTTTCATGGACAAAAATGATTCGCTCAATTACCTCATGACGCACATTAAAATTGATTCTTCTCAAGAAACAAGGTCAGCTTTTAGCGGGATGGAAGTGAATGCCACCATCCAGGTGAATAAGAGTTCCACACTCACTGTTATTATTGATCCGGCAGCGGGTGATTCATTACAGGTGAAGGGCGATGCCGCGCTGAATTTTTCTCTTGACCCGAGCGGTAAAACAAGTTTAACAGGTCGCTACGAAATTTCTGAAGGAATTTACCAGCTTACTTTTTACGATTTCATAAAAAGAAAATTCATTTTGCAGCCCGGCGGCTATCTGAACTGGAATGGTGACCCACTTGCAGCCGATATCAATCTTACTGCAGTTTATGAAACGCGAACATCTCCGATTGATTTGGTTGCTGACCAGATTTCAGCGTTGAGCGACCAGGAAAAAAATGCTTACCAGCAGCAATTGACTTTCCGGCTTTACATGAACATGCAGGGAGAGTTGTTAAAACCCGTCATCACTTTTTCACTCGATCTTCCGCCATCAGAGCGCGGGGTTCTCGGTGGAACAGTGTATGCAAAGCTGAATGAGTTGAATGAGGACGAGTCGGAATTGAACAAGCAGGTATTTGCATTGCTCCTGCTCAATCGCTTTGTCGCTTCCGATCCGCTACAGTCATCCCAAAATAATGATGCTGCAAATTTGGCGCGCAACAGCGTCAGTCAATTGCTGTCGCAGCAGTTGAATCGCTTAGCATCAAACTATATAAAAGGAGTGCAGATAAATGTGAATGTGAATTCTTATGAGGACTATACTACCGGCGCTCCGCAGGGCAGGACGGAGGTTGAGCTTGGTGTTTCAAAGCAACTATTGAACAACCGTTTAAACGTGCAGGTGGGCGGCAACATTGATTTGGAAGGCCAGAAAGCCAAAGAGAATACGGTGAGCAACATTGCCGGTGATGTGTCTGCTGAATACAAGCTATCGCGTGACGGAATGTATCGCCTCCGGTTTTATCATCACAATGATTACGACATTTTGCAGGGGCAGATTATTGAAGACGGATTGGGCCTTGTTTTTACCAAAGATTACAATCGCATGCGTGATTTGTTCAGGCGTCAGAAATCAAATCAGTCGTCAGTAAAATGAAGCACCTTTTCCCTATCGTATTGGTGATGATTATTGCCATGCTTTTATGCGGATGTACAGGCACTCATCATCTTGCAGAGGGTGAAAAACTTTACACGGGTGCGAGCGTGAAGTTTGTGAAGCAGGGAGATATCACTAAGACAAAAACATTGAGCGGTGAAGTGCAAAAAGTGATCACGCCAAAACCAAATGGCACACTGCTTGGCATCTCGCGACCAAAGCTCTGGTTCTATCAAATCGCCGGAACGCCCACGGGCAAAGGGTTTCGCTACTTTCTGAAAAATACATTAGGGGAGCCACCTGTCCTGCTTTCAAAAGTTTCCCCGCCCTCCACTTCATCACTTATTAAGAACCGGTTGGAAAATGACGGATACTTTTATTCGACAGTGAGCTATGAAGTGAAAGAAAAAAAGAGAACCGCAAGAGTTATTTACACGGCGACCTTACATACTCCCTATAGGATTGACTCTATAAGTTTTCCTGAACAAACAGATACAATCGATGTAAAAATTCTTCAAACGAAGAGTAAAACGCTGATCAGGAAAGGTGACATCTACAATCTCTACACATTAAAGACCGAGCGCGATAGAATTGATCTCGAATTAAAAAACCAGGGTTACTTCTATTTCAATGCTGATGATCTTGTGTTCTATGCTGATACTGCTGTGGGTGGTCATAAAGTGCATTTGTTTCTGGAAGTAAAAGTTGATGCCCCTTATAAAGCGCTTCAGCGGTATCGCATGCACAAGATTGTGATCAATCCGAATTATTCACTCGGTCAGGATTCTGTTCAGGTTCGCGCGGATACGATTTTGATGGAGGGCAAATACTATGTTAACTCTGACAGCACGCTCAAACCCAAAAATATTGTGCGATCGGTGTTCCTCGATCCCGGCGAATATTACACGAGAAAGGATCATGACAACACGCTGCGCCGATTGATGGGCGTCGGTATTTTCAAGTTCGCGAACATCCGCTTTGAAGACTTTGAAGTAAGAGATACTTCCTTTCTGAATGCAACTATCAATCTCACACAGCTCTATAAAAAATCACTGCGCGCAGAAATACTTGGAATATCCAAGTCCACCAACTTTGCAGGTCCGGCCTTCGATGTAAGTTTCAGAAACCGTAATTTTCTAAAAGGATCGGAGTTGCTCGTTCTGAATGCTCAGGCGGGTTTTGAAACGCAGATCAGCGGTAAGATTCCCGGGCAACCCGCACTCGGCTCTTTTAATGTAAGTGCCGCTGCAAAACTGTATGTTCCGAAATTCATTGTTCCGTTTTACAAAGTGAATACGGTATCCAGTTTTTATGTACCGAAAACAAAATTTGAAATCAGCGGCGAACAGATTTATCACCTGCAATATTTTACGCTGAATTCTTTCACATTCAACTATGGCTATAACTGGAAGGCCAGTGCTTTCAAAGAGCATGAGTTAGATCCTGTGGTGATCAACTACGTGAGCATCTTCAATACCACGCCGCTTTTCGATTCATTGCTCGATCAGAACCCTTTTTTGAGAAAGAACTTTGAGCAGCAATTTATTTTGGGATTGATATACAGCTACACGTTCAATAATCAAACGCAACTGTTCAAGCGAAATCAATTCTACTTTAAAGGCACGGCTGATTTTTCAGGCAACTTAGCCAGTTTGATTAACGGATTAATTACGGGTGTGAAGGTGAACTCTGAAAATCCGCAGTTGATATTCGGTTCTCCTTATTCACAGTACTCCCGCTTTGATATTGATGGACGCTATTACCGGGTGTTTCCAAAGCTGAATAAAATTGCAACCCGCCTGATCGCAGGGGTAGGATTTCCTTATGGAAATTCGGACGCACTTCCTTACATCAAGCAATTTTTCATTGGCGGAAGCAACAGCATTCGAGCATTCAGAGCCCGCACGTTAGGGCCGGGTTCGTACCCGCCACCATCAATTGATTCAATAACTTTTCTTGAGCAGGCCGGAGACATAAAATTGGAAGTGAACGGAGAATACCGCTTCAACCTCGTGAGCATTATCAAAGGAGCAGTGTTCGTTGACGCCGGAAATATCTGGTTGCTTCATGATGATCCCTTGCGCCCCGGCGGTCTCTTTCAAATCAATACATTCTGGACTCAAATGGCTGTAGGCACAGGCTTCGGATTACGGGCGGACGCATCCTTCTTTGTTGTCCGTGCTGATTTTGCTTTCCCCATTCGCAAACCATGGCTGGCACCTGCTGATCGCTGGGTTTTTAATCAAATTGATTTTGGAAATGCTCAGTGGGCGAAAGAAAATCTGGTTTTGAATATTGCTATTGGGTATCCGTTTTAGAAAAAACATAAATCTTTTTAATTGAGTCCTTGGGCCTTGGGGGAGAGCAATTTTACCAATCAAAAATTGAAACTATTTTTGTAAAAACATTGAGCGATGAGTGAAGTAAAAATGCCTTTGAATAAAACTCAATTGGAAATCCTCAAACTTTTTTCTCAGCCATTGAGTGAGGACGATTTAAGGGAGATCAAATCTCTTTTGGTAAAACATCTTTCTGAAAAACTCACCCGAAAAATTGACCGTATTAGCGAGCAAAAAAAATATACGCAAAAGGATTTTGACAATTGGCTCAATGATCCGGCTCAATGATTCTATCAGTAGTTATTGACACCAATGTGATGATGGTGGCACTCAGCCCGCGTAGCGATTTGCATTGGCTCTACAAAAGTTTTCTGGCAGGAGAATTTCAGCTGATCGTAAGCACTGAAATTAAATTAGAATATGAAGAGCAGATTGCGTTCCGTTATAGCGCTGCAACTGTTATTGAATTTATTCTCATCCTTGATGAAGCTCCGAACGTAATTCAACATGAGCCCTTCTTCAAATGGAACTTAATCAGCCAAGATCCTACGGACAATAAGTTTGCTGACTGTGCAATCTCATCTGCTGCAGATTATCTGATCACTCACGACCGTCATTTTGATGTGCTCAAACAAATTTCTTTTCCTACCGTGAACGTCGTGAGTGCATATGAGTTTGAAGAGATACGGCATTTCTGAACCTGAATAAAATTACCACGCGCGTGATAGCTGATTAAGAAATTTTGCTTCCATCTGAGATTTTTTCTGATGGCATCACAAACTTCAATTTTCCATTTTCATCTTCCGCCATCAAAATCATTCCCTTCGATTCGATACCTTTTATTTTTCGCGGAGCAAGATTGGCAACCATACACACTTGCTGACCAATAATATTTTCGGGAGAATAATGTTCTGCAATTCCTGAAACAACCGTGCGAACTTCATCACCGAGATTTATGGTCAGCTGAAGGAGCTTATCCGCCTTCTTCACCTTCTCTGCTGCTTCAATCGTTCCCACTTTCAATTCGAGTTTTGAAAAATCATCGTAGGTAATTTCGGATTTTCCTGTAGACTCTAAGATCGGGTTTGGAGATTCCCGTGAAGACCGGGACAGGCCGGATTGACTCCGGTTTTCTTTAGTCGTATTACGTAAATCGTCTTTCGTAGAGTGAAGCTTATCAACCTGGAACTGCACCTGCTCATCTTCAATTTTCTCGAATAATAATTTTGCATCACCGAGCTGATGACCGGGTTCAAGAATCTTTCCCTTCATTTCATCCCAGGTTCTCTTCTGCAAATTCAGCATGGAAAAAATTTTTGCTGAGGTATTGGGAAGAAATGGTTCTGACAGTGCTGCGAGGTACGTGGTGATTTCAAGAGCTACATAAAGAATTGTTTTCACTCTCACCTCGTCGGTCTTGATGAGTTTCCAGGGCTCATTGTCGGCGAGATATTTATTTCCAACCCGGGCTAAGTTCATCAGCTCTGTCAAGGCTTCCCGGAATTGATAATCCTCAAGGGCTGCGCTAATCAACTCAGGAGCTTGCTTCATTGCTTCAATACAAATGCGATCAGAATCATTCGCTGAACCGTGCTGCGGAACTTTGTTGTCGCAGTAGTTGCGTGCAAGCACCAGCGTACGGTTCACAAAATTGCCGAGGTTATCGGCTAACTCATTATTTATACGTGCCTGAAAATCTTTCCATGAAAAATCGCTGTCTGATGTTTCCGGAAGAATGGAAGTGAGCACGTATCGCAACTCATCCTGCTTCCCGGGAAAATCTTTCAGATACTCATGCAGCCATACCGCCCAGTTTCGTGAGGTAGAAAGTTTTTCTCCTTCTAAATTCAAGAACTCCATAGCCGGAACATTATCGGGAACAATGTATTCACCATGCGCGTGAAGAATCGCAGGAAAGATGATGCAATGAAAAACGATATTGTCTTTGCCGATGAAGTGGAGCAGCTTGGTGTCAGGGCTTTTCCAATAGTCTTCCCAAGATGGTGAATGGCTCTCGACTTGATTCTTGTTTCTTGATTCTTGATACTTGAAGAATTCCTTCGTTGCGGAGATATAACCAATTGGCGCATCAAACCATACGTACAAAACTTTTCCTTCCGTGTTTGGTAGCGGAACTTTCACTCCCCATTCCAAATCTCTCGTCATGGCACGCGGTTGCAGACCGTTATCGAGCCAGGATTTGCATTGACCATACACATTCGTTTTCCATCCCGTCCCGACATTTTCGGGATCATCTTTATGTTCTTTTAAAATCCATTCACGCAGCCACGGCTCATAATTCTGCAATGGCAAATACCAGTGCTTTGTTTCTTTCATTACCGGAGCATTTCCGCTGAGAACTGAAACAGGATTAATCAAATCTTTGGGTGAAAGAGATGTGCCACAACGCTCGCACTGATCACCGTACGCTTTCTCATATCCGCAATTCGGACAGGTGCCTTGTATGTAGCGATCAGCCAAAAACATCTTCTCCTTCTCATCATAATACTGCAGTGAAGTTTCTTCAGTAAAAATATTTTTCGTGTAGAGATCAAGAAAAATTTCCTGGGCCGTCTCGTGGTGAATTTTGTTGGAAGTCCGGGAATAGATATCGAATGAAATTCCAAACTCAGCAAAGGAACTCTTCATCAGTTCATGATACTTGTCAACGAATTGCTGCGGAGAGATGCCTTCTTTTCTTGCACCAAGCGTGATAGGAACACCATGCTCATCACTTCCGCAAATGAAAAGCACATCATCCCCTTTCAATCTCCTGTAGCGAACATAAATGTCTGCAGGAAGATAGGCCCCCGCGAGATGACCGAGGTGAATGCCGCCATTGGCATAAGGTAGCGCAGCAGTGACAGTATATCGTTTAAAATTTTTCATTGGAAACTAATTCGCAACTTGGGCGCAAAGATAATATTCAAGCGATGAGACCTTCGGCGATAAATGCAGGCGATAAAATTGGAATTGTTTCCACCGCAAGAAAAATTTCACTTGCAGAAATTCAAGCAGCTATTGAAATAATAAATAAGTGGGGATTAGAAGTTGTCATTGGAAAAACAATTGGCGCCGAACATTTTCAATTTGCCGGTGATGATGAGGTCCGCAAAGAAGACTTGCAAAACATGCTTGATGATAATTCCATCAAAGCAATTCTTTTTGCGCGCGGTGGTTATGGAACAGTTCGCATCATTGATGACATTGACTGGAGAAAATTTCTGAAGAAGCCGAAATGGCTCTGCGGCTTCAGTGATATCACCGTGATTCATTCTCATTTGCTTTCAGTGTACAACATTCCTTCTGTGTACTCGATTATGGGAATAAATTTTTCGACGGCAACTTTTGAATCCATTGAATCGCTGAGAAAAATTTTGTTCAGGGAAAAGTTGAGCTATGAAATTTCTGCTCACGATTTCAACAGGAGAGGAGAGGGAAAAGGAATTCTATGCGGAGGAAACCTGTCGCTGTTGTATTCATTAAACGGAACACCATCTGATGTTGACACAACAGGCAAAATTCTTTTCATGGAAGACATTGACGAGCATCTTTATCACGTAGATCGAATGATGATGACCTTGAAGCGCTCGGGAAAACTTGAAAACTTAGCGGGCTTGATTGTTGGTCATTTTACTGACATGAAGAACAAAGACGAATCAAATCCCTTTGGAAAAACAGCGTATGAAATCATTGCAGAACATGTCAACGAATTTGATTTTCCTGTCTGTTTCGGATTTCCTGCCGGACATGAACCCGATAACAGAGCACTTGTGATTGGTGAAGAATGGAAATTAGAAGTGGGAGAGAAGGTGAAGCTCGTTCAGACTTAGGAATTTAGATTTAAGAGAGATTTACTTTTTGCCTATTGCCTATTGCCTACTAACATTTATCATAACTCGCCCTGAGCACCTTCATCACACTATCCGTCACATCACTCACATCGTTCAACACAATTTTGTGAGTGATCTTCTCGCTGCCCAGATTTTTGGAAGGAACAAAATCCTTGCTCTTCGCTGAACGCACCGCAGATCCATGAACACCAACCACCAGTCCTTCTTTTGTAGTTTTCACCAGGGCAAATTGCTGATTCCTGATCAGAGAGAGATAGGTTTTATTTACCGCGATATTTTGCTTCCCGAATTTTCTCACCGCAGAAACCAGCTTCTCAAAAATCGGCTTCTGATAATCTTTACCATTATTGAAATGCTTCTTCATTAGTTCTTCTTCATCATAATCCGCAAGCCCTTCATGCATCATCTTCACAATGGTCTTTGCCTGTCCGTTACCAAGATTGTGTTTGATCTTGAGCCAGTCAACTTGTTCCTTTCTCTCTTCCGGTCCTTTCCTTTTTACCAGATCCATCCACTGTTCTAAAGTTTTGCCGGTGTTCTTCGGGAGATTCTTCACTATGGCTGCATACATTTCTTTGGGAGACCTCGGCATAAAATTTTTTGGGAGCATGAAAGTAAAAAGTTAATTGTGAAATGAAAAGCGTTCTTAAAAATTTTCTTTCGTCAAAACAATTATTTTCTTTCTTTCGCAAAAAGGCTATTTTCCCTCTCAAAAGGAGTCCTCCCGGACTGAAAAATTTTGTTTATGCGAATCATAATTTTGCTTTTGTTCATTCTGCAATGCTTTTCCGGCAATGCGCAACAAGAAGGAGTTATCAAAAAATTCAGCGGCACCATTGGAAAAGCGGGGATTGTTGCCGATATAAAAATTATTGACACCACTTTTTCCGGCAGCTATTATTATGTGAAGGAGATGAATCCGCTGCTGCTGCGGGGAACTCTCAAGAATTCTGATATCACAGCGATAGAAGAGGTGAATGATTCAATCACCGGAAGCATCACCGGAAAAATGAATGGTGACCATTCGGCGATTAAGGGTACCTGGCAGAATTCATCGGGAAAAAAATCATATCCCTTTGAATGGAAAGTAACTCAGCAAGAAGGCAGTGCAGTATTGAATGTGATAAGCAAACAATACAATTATGTGTGGAACAAAAATAAAAATGGCGATGAGCTTGGATGCAAAACATTTTATTCTTTGTGCTATATCATCCAATTATCCGATTTGCAAGCGAAGAAATTAATCAATGATGAATTGCTTCAGGCGGACGTTGACCTGACTGCGAACGATGATGACCTGAAAGAGGCCGCCACTGAGTACATGGATGACGATTCTTATTTCTACAAGGAAGATTTTGATACCGCGTATGCGGAAGCAAATACAGCAGAGAATGAACAATGGATTAATGCATCTCCGCAACTTTATCAGTGGAAAAAATCTCAAACGTGCGATGTGATCTTCAATGAAAATAATTTGCTCGCGCTCCAGATTTATAATGAGGAAATTACCGGGGGATCTCACCGGAGCCTGGAATACATTGACATGGTTTTCGATTTGAAAACCGGAATGCAACTTGGGCTTGATGAGTTATTCAAACCCGGCTATCACGATCCGTTGAATGAACTTGCTAAGCTCCGACTGTTGAGCAAGTTCAAAGCAGGCTCGCTTCAGCAATTGGAAGAAAAAGGACTTCAGCTTCACGGAGGTTTTGAAGTCAGCGATAATTTTTTCATTCAGAAAAATGGAATTGTCTTCACCTACAATCCAAATGAAATTGCTCCGAATTCTACGCACGCAATCGAGATAATCATCCCATGGTCTTCACTACAACAATGGATCAACCCCAGTGGGCCTCTTGCGTGGACATTGAAGAAATAATTTCATTCGCGCCTGCCTGGTTTGGCTTCACAGGTTTGAAGGGCATCAGCATCAGGTTTTTCACACTCTGCTCTTTTTCCGTTCTGAAATATTCAATGCCGAAATCAATGTTATTAATGTCAATAGGTCCGCCTGTTCCGAAGAGACGATCCCAGAAAGTGAAGACATCACCATAGTGTGTGTCCGTAATTTTTTTATCAGCAGCGTGATGCATTTTGTGCCAGCCCGGTGTAGAGAAAATATAGCTTCCATACTTGTCAATCCACCTTGGAATTTTAATGTTCGCATGCTGAAGAAAGATCAATGCGATATAAAAGGTGAAGTAAATGACAAAGCTTGCCGATGAAATCCCGAGGAGAAAAAACATCGGTATCCACGAAATTGCCTGGGCGATAATATCAAACGGATGAAACCGGAGCGAGCTTGTTGAGTCCAGTTCAGTGTCGCTGTGATGGACACGATGCCAGCGCCACATGAAAGGAATCTTATGACTTGCCGTGTGAAACCAGTAATCATAGAAATCAATCATCAGCATTCCCGCAACGAGAGAAATAATTGGCGGCAACGAAATCATGTTCAGCAAACCATAGTGATGATCGGCCACATACGTCATCCAAAATGAAAGCCCGACACCGAGCGCGCCGTTCACAACAAAGGAGATGAGCGTGGCGAGTAGGTTGTTCAGGGTGTGTTTCTTCCTGTTAACGGCGTGGTGGAAATAAGGAATGAAGGATTCAACCGTCCAAAGCAAAAGCAGCATTCCGATAATGATGAGTGGCTGCACGTTGTTGAGTGTTTCGATTAAGTGGTTCATGATTGGAAATTTTTTGATGAAGAATTACGATGCAAAGCAACGGTGCGGTTCTGCCTGTATCGCTTTATCCGAATGGACAGGACGTCCTGATTCCTCGGGGAGAAATAATTTGCCTTGATTATCAGGCAATTTCTGCTTTCAAGCTGTTGCGGTACGCCGAAGGAGTTGTACCTGTTTGTTTCTTAAACACAGCATTGAAAGCGGCTTTGGAATTGAATCCGCATTCGAAAGCAAGCCCAAGAAGAGAGAGATGCTGCTTGTCAGGGTTCAAAAGTTGTTTCTTGAATTCTTCAATCCGCAACTGGTTCACATAATCGAAAAAGTTTTGCTGCTTGTACTGATTCAAAACCTGCGAAACATGATGAATGGAAACAGAAAGCTTATCGGACAATTGCTGAAGATTCAGTTCAGGGTCGAGAAAAAGTTTTTCAACTGTCATGACATTTTCAAGCTGTGAAAGCAGTTGCGTTGCTTTTTCTTCACTCAACCCTGACTTCTCATATTTCCTCTGAGCAACGGCTTCAGCTTTAATCACCACCGGTTCGGGCTCATCGGTCTTAACCTCTTCACGGAAGTCGGAAAAAATTTCTTTCTGCTTCATGCCATAATATCCAAATGCATAGATGCAGACGGAGAAGACAATATTTGAAAAGTTATTCCCGAACCTGAAGCCGACAATGCCGAGCAGCACACAGCATACAAATCCAATCACGACAAATGCAAACAACATTTGAATCCAGCGAAGATTGATTTTGTCAATGGCAGAATAATAACGCTTGATCGTTCGCCTGTGCCGCTCGATCAGGAGCATGGCGAGCAGCATGTAAATGATGTTGTAGAAAGTCGAGAAAGCCGAGAACCGTTGCCACAGCGGCGGCAGCTGATCATAGCTCCGCAGGTTGAATTGAATTTTTTCTTCCGGAGATTCAAAATAGAACGGGACAAAGTAGGCAATGGTGATGATGAATGGAATGAAATGCAGGTAATCAATTTTCCGGAATGAAAAATTTTTTCTTGTGAGTGAGAGTATGTAGAAGAAGAATACGGGACCCAATAGAATTTCAGCGGGGGCAACGATCATGGAAAGATGATGCGCCTGCAAAATCATTTTGCTGTCCCAAAGCACAAACCCAGTCATGCTGAGTGCAAACAGAAATAAAAAGAATGCGAGCCACCGGTGAGAAATCCTGTTGCCGCTTTTCAGATTCCATAATACAATGGAGAGAAAAATTCCCTGCACTGCACCAATGAGAATGATGAGGTCGCTGAATGAAAGGTTCGTATTCACACGGCTAAGATAATTGTGCCGGAGATTACCGGAAGATATTCGCTTTCATTTCGTATTAGTTCTCATGCAGAGTAAGTTGCGATTGGATTTACTTTATCGCATTTATTTTATTTGTCTCTTCTTCTGACAGTTTATAAAAAGGAGTTCCGTTTGAATCAAAAGAGTTGCTGATAGATCTGTAATAGCAATCTGTATCGTATCGTGTCAACTTTGTAGCAGTAACATTTATAACTGTGTTTTTTTTAACATCAAGAGATAAGCAAGCCGTAACCAGGTAAACACATGAGTCTGAATAAAAATTTGAAATTGTCTTGTCGAGTTTGACTTTAGTAACTCCACCAATGCAGAAGGTTCCACAATAGCCGGGAGAAATATCTATGATTGTTCCCTGTACATTAATGATTTCCGGAAGCAGTGATCCCGTCTCATGGTAGACCACGTTTTGTCCGAATGATAATGCTGAGACAGAAGTAAAAATTAATGTAATGAGATTTTTCATAGTTGGTGTCACTCACCGGTTAATGTTTCGCTGATTTGCCGGCACTTTCCGCTGTCTTATGCAACAATCCGCAATTACATCGAGGGCTTTCATTCATCGTATATCCAAATGCGTTTAAAATCGATCAGTCCCAAAGTATTGCCGTAAGCAGAATTATTCTCAAATATAAGGTCAGTTATAATTGCTCCTTTGTATTCTGTGCTTTCGACGGCACATCCGGTGATTTGTGCTCTTGTCAGGTTGGCATGACTGAAATCCGATGTCTTAATATTACAATCCAGGAATTTGCAGTCTGTCAGGTTTGTAGTTGTAAAGTCTGCACAAAAGCAACAGTTTCTAAAAGTTGTCCCGCTCAAATCCACGCCGCTAAAGCTTTCACCGTTTTCAAATTCTAAATCGGTAAAGAGCCGTTGGCCGGCTTTGTAGTATTCCAGGAATTGTTCTATCGTTTTAATGTGTGATGGTTCTATTAACATTGGTTCCGATTAAAGGATTGCAAGTGTCCAATTGAGATAATCTACCAAATGTAATGGGATTGTCCCGCTTTCTCTAACCTCTGATTGAGTTCACCACCTTCTCTACAGTCCGCAGTATTTTCTTCTCAAGGTAACCCTGTCCGGCGCCAAACTGATGTTAGCTGCCCTATTGTTTCTCATTGAGGATAATGTTATTCCATAAACTTAATTTATTTACTCCGGCATAACCACTTTCTTGTGCGTCATTTAATTCAATTACAATCCATTTTCCTTTTTGTGTTCTTGCTACATCAATCACTAAAAATGGAACGTGGATTTTTTCTGCCACTTGCATAACTAAATTTTTTATTAATTGTTCATTGAATTGATCAAGTACAAATTGATTTTCACTGTCCCAATAGTTTCCGCAACCAACAATTTTTCCTTTCCATAAGAATACTCTGAATTCATTTGAGATTTGAATTTTGTCTCCCTCAGCGTTTTCTATTTTTTCAAGGTTGATAAACTCTCTGCAAATTACTCTTTGCCAATTCAGGATTGGGTCATGTTTCCAATAATTGATAATGTTTTCGAATTCTATTTCATTCTCGGCAATGCAAAGGCTTTTCTTATGCCTGTTTGTTTGTCGTTCTCCTTTTATGAAAATTGGCCAATCAAATTCCTTCTTTATTTCCTGAATGTTTGGTAGTTTATTGAACCAAACTGTTCTTGGTGTCAATTCAGAAATCAGAGGATACCAATTGGGCAATAGAGAGGCTAAATTGTGTTGTTCTATTGAATTTATTAAATTGATCCCTTCTTGATGAAGCTCTGTGTATGTTAGGTCGTAATTTGAAATTGCTCCAATTCTTAAAACCACTTCCAAATTTGTTTCACGAATTACGGACTTTGCGTCGAAATAATTTCTAAAATTAAAGTCGTAGGAATTCACATTAGTTTGTGAGGTTGCAATTCCAATTGCCCCTTGTAATTCAAACAAATCTTCTATTATGTTATTTTCAATTTTCAAAACGCCTGTTTAGGATTTGCTTGTGTCGCATGACTTTAAAAATTATTCCTAAATTGTCCCTAAAAAAACTCGTAACTGTATTCTGTCCACTTGGTCATTTTATTGTTATGAAAGTATTCAATTTTAATGATCAGGCCTTCTGTATTATAATAGAATTTTCGGGTTGAACAGACATTAAGTGAATTCAAGCAATCATTTATTTCAATAAGCAAGCTATTGGAATAATTAAATTTTATCTCATTCCAAATTTTACCATCAGGGTAATATTTAACACAGTTTTTTAACCTGTTGCCGGCATCGTAACTAAATTTTATTTTATAACCTTCAAAAGACTTTTCCCTGTAACTTACCAAGATCGAATCAATAAGCTGTTTATCGTTATAATAAAAATGCAATGTTTCTGCATTTGTAAGATGCGGAGTGAGGTCAGTTGCTGTAATAATTTTGTTTTCGGGATCGTAAGTAAAAACATCCTTGCTTCCCTCATTGGTTTTAAGCGCAGTAATATTATTTTTATTGTCATATTTTATTGTTTCGGAGAATGTAGAAGAATGAGGTCTCCTGTAATAAGTAATTTTAGCTTCCTTGCTAAAATCGTGTCTTAGGTCCTTGATTATATCTCTGGTTATTTCTTTTTTTTCGATAAGTCTATTTAAATCGTCATAAATGAATTTGTCAATTGTATGTAAGGTGTCTGAATGCTCATTCCTTATACTATTAATTGAATAACCACTTTTGTAAACAATATTTGACAACAGGCTATTCTCATTGAACACATTAAGATAATAAAGTCCATTACTGGTGTCATTCGCGTTATCAACAAAAATGGTATATCCTTTCTTATCAAAATATTCAGCTTTTGTCAGCGAATCTTCTGAACCTTTGCTTATTATTTTTTTAATTTTCAGTTTGCAAACTATTTGGGCTCTTATCAGGGGATTTTCATCAACTTTAATAACCGGAAATTGAAAATCAATACAGTCATGAAATATGGCTTTCCAAACTTTGTCTTGGTTTGATTGTCCAATTATATAAAAGGGTTCGCACAACGATTGCCCGGTTGCAGAAGCAACGTAAAAAAAGCAAATTGAATTGAATATAAGTTGTCGAGTCATTTTCGTCATAGCATTACTAATAGCGTTCCGAAGGCTCATGAAGACGGGCATTAGAAGCCACAACTTGGTCCATTCTCACGAAGGTAAGTAAGTTGCACAAAAGCTTGGAAACGCCATGAACGCCTCCATTTTCATAAACCCTTTGTCACCTCACGTTTTTTATTTTATTCGTCCGTAAATAATTGTCAATGTCAGGCAAAATTTTGTAGTCGTAGTCGTATGGAAATTGGCAACTGTCCTTTTGTAATGGTTTATTTTCCTTATCAACAAGTTTATATTCTTTATCAATCAACTGAAAGTCGTTGTCATAAAACTCAGTCTTTGTCTCGAACGCAACGCCGTCTGTGCAAATGCTGTTAAAGAAGTTTGTTTGTCTTTCAAAAGCAAATGTTTTTCCATCCTTGTCAAAGTAATGAGTTAAAACAATGTACCAGTCGCCACTTTCACTAAATGGAAATTCTGAAACTGTAATTACTTGCCCTAAGCTGTCTTTGAGAATGTTAAAAGTAGTTTCAACATTTTCAGGGAAATTGCCATTCGTTACGGTTGTTAATTCGTCATTGTCAACCAACTTTACCAATACTATTATCTTGTCTTTGCTGCGATTGAAAAGTGTGTCAATGATTTCTTTTTGATACTTCAGTCTTTCAAGAATGTCTGGCTCGGGCAAAAGCCGGGAAGTTGAACTTGAATTTGTCCGGCTGTCCGCCAGGTTGCACGCTGACAATAGTCCTGCGCAAATCGTCAGTATGTATATTAATCGTCTCATTGTGTCTTGTCAATTGGATGTTACGTTACTATTTTGTTAGTTGCCATATTCTACATGTGTTTTGGTCCTCCGCCACCTTCTCCTCCGCCAGCTTCTCCACCGTCGGTAACAGCTCTCAGTTTTAATTATTAATCCAAAGAGAGTCGAGGCATCGCCTTAGTTTAGGGTCCATGCAATAATATGTCGCTTCCAAATCCATATATATTCCTACAGTATGTTCCCATTCAATACACCCGTTCATAGTCGTAATTTTTGTCTTGTCATTTTTATGTTTGTCTGCTATCTCTCTTACAATTTTTTTGTCTGCTTTTTTTTCTATCAGCCCCAGGAGCGCGTAACACCGTATGATGGGGCTTTTATCCGAAGTTAATTTTGTAAGTGCGTCTATGGAGGAAATGTCCCAAAGTAACTGTGCGGTTTTGTAAATTGTACTGCGAGCAGCAACTATTCCGATGAATTGACCTTCAACTCTATTTGCCTTGCGCAATTGTTTTAGGAGGGAGTCTTTTTTATTTGTCTGTCCGCTTCCATACTGTCCGATTAATAGAAAGGCAGTCGTCAGTAAGAAAAATACCCATCTTGTCCTTGTTATTTTTTGCATTGATGCTAACAACTGGAATATTGCGATTCCATTGTGTCAATCCGACCAAAAGTAACAGGATTGTTGCACCTTCTCTACACATAATTGAACTTACGCGTTGAGCATCCTTTCAATTTCCTCCGCCACCTTTTCCGTCGCAGGCTGCATCTCTCTTTCAAGAATCATCTGCCAACCGATGTCATCGCTTAGATCTATGATATCGGTATTTCACATGACTAATGCCAGCTAAAGTAACAGTGTGGGCATTGCTTCGCTAATGGTGTTCTTGCCAGCTTACCACATCTTGAACATGTATTAATAAACACTTTTTCAGCATACTCCACTAAAATTCGATTAGCAAATTTTATTTTAAAATTATTAAATCCATTATCCATTAAACGTAAGACTTCGGCGTTCTTCAATCTCGCTTTTTCAAGATGTTTCTTGTATTTTTCAGTCGTGTTCTTATACACTTGAAGTTTTTCGTCAAGAATGAAATTTCTATAAGCACCAGCCTCATTTAGTGTCATAAGATGCTGGTAATTTTTAAAGATGTAATCAATTAATTCTTCGTCCATATGATTATAGTTCAGGAAAGCCTCTTGCTCGAGATTCAATTTTTTTCCAGCATTAAAATCTGCCACTGATGCCATTGCTCTGAGCGATGGTATCGGTTACTCATCCGAGAAGCATCTTCCCGATCTCCTCTACTACCTTCACTGTAGTCGGGAGCATTTCTTTTTCAAGAATCATATTCATCGGCACAGCAGGATTCGGTTTTGCATCAATGAATTTTACAGGAGCACCTCACTCAAATCTCAATAATAAAGGTGCGGATTTTTCTTCTCAAATACTTTCTTCACTGCTTCAATATCTTCTGGTTTGCTTTCAGAGGTCCTTACAGCTATTGAATAAAGCTCATTCGAAATAGCATTCTCGTTAAGTAAAATTTTTCTGCAGTTCAGTTTCAAAAATGTAAAGAGAGCCGTAACAGCAATTCTTTTATTACCGTTAATGAATGGATGATTTTTAATGAGGCAATAGAACATCCAAACAGCTTTGTTAACTACTCCAGGATAAAGTTCTTTTCCAAAATACTCCGCTTTAATTTGAGCAGCGATTGACTCTATAACGCCGGGATATCGTGTGTTGAAAAGAGGAATGTCATCCGTAAATTCTTCGCGAAGTTTAATGAGAAGTGCTACTATTCGCTCTCTTGCGCCTTCTATTGTGCCTTTGCTTTATCATATTCAGCAAGGCGTTTGAAAACAGGAGATAACTTTCTTGCCTCAGCCAGAGTAATGAATCTTCCTGTCTTGGAATTTCTAATGACGCGAATTTCACTTCTCTTTCTACGAGATGATTTTACTGAGGTCTTTTTTCTTGTGTCAATCATAATGAAGTAAAAATACAAAAGTTGTATGCTACATGCTCAACATTCTCCCAATCTCCTCCGCCACCTTCTCCGTCGTCGGCAGCATCTCTTTCTCAAGAATCATATTCATCGGCACAGCAGGATTTGGTTTTGCCCCTATGAATTTCACAGGCGCATCGAGATATTGAAAACACTCTGAAGAAATTCTTCCGCTCAATGATTGCGCAAAAGAATTCGTTATGGTTTCCTCAGTAAGCACGATGCATTTGCCATGAACTTTCACCCGCTCGTAAATCAATTCTTCATCGAGCGGATACAAGGTGCGCAGGTCAACAATCTCAATGGCACCGGGAAATTGTCTCGAAGCATTCTTCGCCCAATACACACCCATGCCATACGTGATGATCACAAGTGATTCACCATTGTCAAGATTTTCTTCAGAAGCAGATTGAACGATGCTCGCTTTGCCGAGCGGGATGATGTACTCTTCATCCGGCTCAACCATTTTCGCATCTTCTGTTCCCGGATTTTTACTCCAGTACAATCCTTTGTGCTCATACATCACTACCGGATTGGGATCATAGTAGGCAGCTTTCAACAGACCTTTTAAGTCAGCAGCATTCGAGGGATAGCAAACTTTTATCCCGCGCTGCGCAAGAATGGTGGATTCATGGCATCCGCTGTGATACGGACCGCCGCCGCCATAAGCGCCGATCGGAATTCTGATCACGCAGCTTACAGGAAATTTTCCCATGGTGAGATAACACGATTTCGAAATTTCCGTGATCAACTGGTTCATGGCAGGAAACTGGTAATCTGCAAACTGAATTTCCACCATCGGCTTTACACCAACAGCAGAGAGTCCCGCGCACGAGCCGACAATGTATGCTTCCTGGATGGCGGTGTTGAATACACGGTCATCACCAAACTTTTCGGCGAGTGTTGCTGCTTCGCGAAACACGCCGCCCAATCTTCTTCCCACATCCTGTCCGAAAAAAATTGCCTCAGGATGCTTGCGAAGAATTTCTTCCACCGCGTGAAGTGCTGCATCCACCATCACTACTTTTTCTTTGCCTGATGGAGAGCGATTTCCTTTTTCATCAGTAACCGGTGTTGGTGCAAATTCATGATCCATTACTGTTGCGGGATCGGGTTCGGGAGAATCAACAGCCCGCTGAAAATCTTTCGCGACTTTTTCTTTCGCCATCAAATCAACCTCGTCGAGAATTTCTTCCACGATGCCGAGGTTTATCAGGAAGCTGCGAAGCTTTGGCAGGGGATCGTCATTAGAAAGTTTTTCCAATTCTTCTTTGTTGCGATACATTTCTTTTCGCACACCAGACGTGTGGTGATTAAGCAGCGGAACTTTTGCATGAACCAAGATTGGTTTCCGTTCCTTCCTCACAAAATCAATTGCTTCACGCACACATTCGAACGATGCACCGAAATCACTTCCATCCACCCGAACTTTTTTCATTCCCTTGAAACCTTCAGCATATTCATAAGCGTCCATCGTGCGCATCTCTTCATTAAATGCAGAAATGCTCCAGCCATTATCCTGGACAAGATAAATGATAGGCAGTTGTTTCAGCACAGCAAACTGCCACGCTTCTGCTACCTCACCTTCCGTTACTGAGCCATCACCCATAGAGCAAATAACAACAGGCGGCTCGGGGGCATTGAGTAAATTGTTCCTTTCTAAATACTGAACGCCTTGTGCCGCACCCGTGGTAGGAATCGCCTGCATGCCAGTAGCGCTGGAATGATGAATGATCGTCGGCTTCTTTCCATCACTTCTGAAACTCGGGTGACCATAGTATTCTCTTCCTCCGGAAAAAGGATCATCACGCCTGGCGATCAATTGCAACATCAAGTCATAAGGTTCAAAACCGAGACCGAGTAAAATGCTTTCATCACGATAATAGACTGCGAGATAATCATGCGGCTTCAACTGCAGGCCTACTGCGAGTTGAATCGCTTCATGCCCGCGCGAAGTACTGTGCACGTACTTTGCAATTTGCCGGTTGTCGTCATACGTTTGGGCCATGTGCTTGACAAGACACATCAATTCATAAGCACGCAGGTAGAGTTGGGTATTCATTAAGGAGAGAAAGAAATTTGAAAATTGAAATTTGGTAAAGACGCGGCAAAAGTAAGAGGATGAGATGATGCTGCAAGAAAGAAACGTTAGCGATTCTGATTTTTGCCCGCAGTTGAGATTCGATTATTGTTTCAGATGTAAAGTTTAAAGTTTGGAGTTAGTTTGCATTATGATAAAGAGAGCAGAAGTAAAGTTTCGGTATTACAAAGTGTTCAAGCCGTTTGGGGTGCTATCACAATTTACTGCGGAAGGAGATCATCCTACGCTCGCTTCTTTGGGTAAATTCCCGAGAGATGTTTATCCCGTTGGCAGATTGGATCATGACACTGAAGGGCTCCTGCTGTTAACAAATGATACCCGTGTGAATCATCTCCTGCTCGATCCGAAGTTTCAGCATAAGAAAACATATTGGGCGCAGATTGAAGGTGAGATGAACCAGGATGGAATTCAGCAATTACAAAAGGGCATCTTGATCAACCTCAAAGGAAACCTTCATCGCACAAAACCTGCTTTGGTAAAAAGAATTTCTTCTCCCAAAATTCCCGAGCGAAATCCTTCAGTCAATTACATCAAGCATCCTAAGACGTCATGGATTGAACTAACCATCACCGAAGGAAAAAACCGGCAGGTGAGAAAGATGACGGCGAAGGTCGGGCATCCCACACTGCGATTGATTCGCTATGCCATTGAGGAACTTTCTTTGGAGCGAATGAAATCAGGTGAAGTGATAGAGTTGAAAGAGGAGGAATTTTATCCGCTGTTGAAATTGCAGAGCTTTCCGGAGCGCTCGCGGCGGAGTTTGAATCCGGGCGCATCCTTCAGTAGGCCGGAGAGAAGAGGTAACGCGACGCCCGATTCACAAAAGCCGAAAATGGATTTTCAAAGTGATTCTCCTGCTTTGCGTAAACCAATGCGTGATAAAAGAACGCGACGCTTTTAAACAATCTTACTAAATACATCCCTTTCTCTAATGGATGAATTTCAATTGCCACCATCTGAGTGTTGGAATTTATTTTCTGCAGTTGAAAATGAATGATCACATGATCACGAAGAAAGTGGTGATTGAATAGGTAAGGTTCAATCGGGAATCGAGATACGCGAATCGCGAATCGTGATACCATCACTTCACATCAAACTCCAGTACCGAATCATCTTCCACAAAACATTCAATGTGGTCATTGATGGTGACTGGGCCTACACCTACAGGAGTACCGGTAAAAATAAAATCACCTTCAAGCAGCGTGAAGAATTGTGAAGCGTAGCTGATAATTTTTGCAAAAGAGAAAATCATGTCTTTCGTATTTCCCCTCTGCGCAAGCTTCTTGTTTTTGTACATGCAGAAGTTGATGTTGCTTAAGTCAGGAAAATTTTTAACCGGGAAAAAATCTCCGACGCATGCAGAGTTGTCAAATGCTTTTGAGATTTCCCAGGGCAAACCTTTCTTCTTCATTTCGCTTTGCAAATCGCGCGCAGTGAAATCAATTCCCGCCGTAAGTTGATCAAAATATTTGTGTGCGAATTTTTCTTCAATGCTTTTACCATGCTTGCAAATGCGAAGAACAATTTCAGTTTCATAATGAACTTCCGACGAAAAATCCGGGAGGAAGAAGGGCATGTTCTTGCGTTTCAACGCTGTGTCAGGCTTCATAAAAACTACGGGCTTGTCAGGAATGTCGTGGTGCATTTCCTTTGCGTGTTCAGCATAGTTGCGACCGATGCAGATGATTTTCATTTTGAAAATTGAAATTAGAAAATTGAAAATGGGAGGTAGTCAATTCGCTGAGTGGAACGAAATCTCACAAACGATTTTCTATTTTCCATTTTCTATTTTCCTGGTGTTGTAAAGATTCATCGTTCGTTCAAGTCCAATCAATGCAAAACTCTTCGCAGCCTCAACGGCATTCTTGATTTTTTCGGGAAGTAGTTTTTGCTCCTCTTCATTCCAGTTTCCCAAGACGTAGTGCACCTGCCTGCCTTTCGGAAAATTTCCTTCCACACCAAATCGCATGCGCGGGTATTCTGTTGCGGCGAGCGATTCCTGAATGCTTGTTAATCCATTATGACCACCGTCACTCCCGCGGGCACGAATGCGAAGTGTTCCGAACGGCAATGCAATGTCATCGAGAATCACCAGCAAATTTTCTTTCGGAAGCTGCAGTTTGTCAAGCCAATACTTCACTGCTTTACCACTTAAATTCATAAACGTAGTTGGCTTAATAAGATGAATTGATTTTCCTTTCAGCCTAAACGAGCAATGAAATGCAAGCCGCTCAGAAACAAAAGAAGCACCGGCGTCATCAGCCAGCGCTTCCACGATCTTGAATCCAATGTTGTGACGTGTTTCTTTGTATTCGTCACCGATGTTTCCTAATCCTGCTATAAGGTATCTCAAGGTTCGATTCCCGATTTTCTCCCGATGTATCGGGATCGATTCCCGATTTCTCTCCCGATTCGCAGGGATCAATTTTGTTTGCCTATTGCCTATTGCTTACTGCCTACTTTTTCTTCTCCTTCTTCTCCTTCTTCTCTTCAGCCGGAGCAGCGCCCTTCTCGCCCGCTGGTGGCACAGCGCCTGCAACAGGTGCAGCACCTTCTGCAGGAACAGCACCTTCAACAGCAACGGCAGCAACAGCAGGAACTTCTTCCTTCTCAATTCTCGGGATCAGCACAGAGACAACAGGGATGTGCGGTGCATTTAAAAATTCGATGCCTTCCATTTTCACTTCATCCACGCGGACTGATTTGCCTAACCCCAGGTGATCAATCTTAACAGTGATGTGCTCGATCAGGTCTTTCGGAAGCAACCGCACTTTCATCTTCTTCATTCGCTGATAAATTCTTCCGCCTTCCTTCACACCCGGCGCTATGCCTTCGAGTTTCACCGGCAGCTCCAGCACAATTTTTTTCTCCGGATGCATCTCGCGAAAATCAATGTGCAGCACTTCATCGCTGATGGGATGGAACTGAATGTCCTGCATCACGCAGTTGAATTGCTTTCCCTCAACACTTATTTGTGCAGTGTAAAATTCCGGCGTGTACACCAGCTCTTTGAATGAATTGATTGGTGCATAGAAATTGATGTTTTCAGTTCCGCCATAGATGCTGCAGGGGATTTGTCCCTGCTTGCGAAGGGACTGCGTGTTTTTCTTTCCTACGTCGTTGCGGGGTGTTCCTTCAATCGTAATCGCTTTCATTTTTTAATTTTTTTTTGAATTCTAATTATTAATGAACAATGATGTAATGGATTTATGCTGGTACATGTTGCGGATTGCAGTCGCAAAAAGCTCTGCAACACTCAGCACTTTTATTTTTGGTGATTGTTTTCTGAGAGGGATGGTATCACACACCACCACTTCGGAGAGCATGGAATTCTCAATGTTCTCATAAGCATTTCCGGAGAGAACAGGATGTGTGATCAAAGCGCGAACACCCTTGGCGCCTTTTTCCATGAGAAGTTTCGCTGCATTGGAAAGTGTGTTAGCAGTGTCAATAATGTCATCCACGATGATCACGTTGCGATCAGTCACATCACCGATCACAGTCATGGCACTTATTTCATTGGGGCGCTTGCGGTATTTGTCGCAGATCACCATTTCTTTATTGAAGTACAATGCATATTGCCGTGCGCGGTTCACCCCGCCTACATCCGGCGCTGCAAAAGTCACATCGTGCAGGTCAAGAGTTTTTATGTAAGGAATGAAAACGGTGGAGCTTTCAAGATGATCTACGGGAATATCGAAGAAGCCCTGAATCTGCGGGGCATGAAGATCCATCGTCATCACGCGGTTGGCGCCGGCAGCAGTGAGAATGTTGGCGATAAGTTTTCCCGCTATGGGAACACGCGGCCTGTCTTTGCGATCCTGCCTTCCATAACCGAAGTAGGGAATTACCGCTGTGATGTATTCGGCTGAAGCCCGCTTTGCGGAATCAATAAGAAGCAACAATTCAAAAAGGTGATCTGCAGGTGCTATAGTAGATTGCACAAGAAAAACATAATCTCCCCGAATGGATTCCAGAATTACTGGGCACATCTCACCATCGCTGAAATGACGGACTTCGACTTTCCCCAGCTCAGTGCCATAAGATTGGGCAATGCGCTCGGCAAGGTATTGACTATTGGTGCCTGAAAAAATTCTGACTTGAGATTCCATTTCGGTGAGGGCGGCAAATATAAAGGAAGAGTTTGAAGTTTGGTGTTTGAAGTTGGAGGTGAGACTGGATTTTGGATTTGAATTTTGGGCAATGTCATTAAGTTAAGGGTCCACCATCAGGATTTGGCAACTTTCAGGGACGTGATAAAGCTCAACAACAGTGAAATTTAAAAGGTAAAAAAAATCGCTTCCGCTAATCTCATGGCCGAGCGTTGGTGTATCGTTTCGGAAGAAACATAGAGGAAGAATTGAAACTGAAAATTCAATAACTACCTTCTTAGTCACCATTTCATTCTTTAAAATCACTTTTGGTAAAATAATTTTCTTATGAACAGCAGTGAGAGAAATGACTGATAAAAAATGACCGGCTGCATTATGGTATAATTCTTCATTATTGAGAATGGTCCAATCATTTTATTTTTGTTTCCTTCCCAATGACTTCCCGCATCGAGCAATGGTTGAAATGGATCCATCAATATTCATTACTGCTCATTGCATTTTTTCTTTCTGCCCATACCCGCTTCACAGGCGTGTTTGTTATCATCGCTCTCATCTCATGGCTGATTGTAAATCGTTTTCGCTTTTCTTTTTCTGATAGAACAAGACTAGCAACATTCTTAGGATTTACTGCGCTTTACTTGTGTTATTCTCTGGGGATGTTGTACACTTCTGATCAGTCATTCGGGTGGCAACTGATGCAACTGCGAAGTTCAATGGTGTTGTTGCCACTCATGTTTCTCTGCGATTCAGGGATTGAAATCCCTCCATTGAGGCAGATACTAAAATGGTTTGTTGCCGGCGGTATCACACTTTCATTGATCATACTTGGGCATGCTGCTTTCATCCTTATTGCTCAGCATCAAAACATTTTCACTTTCGGAAACCTCACGGACTTTCTTAAAATCAACAGGGTTTACATTTCATTATACTTTGTCATGATGATTCTTGCTCTTGCGAATAAAATGTTGCAGGATGAACTGAAACGAAGCGATAGAATATATCACGGGATACTTATCCTTGTTTTCGTGATGATGGTGATTCTTCTTTCTGAAAGAGAAGAAGTGATTGCGCTTGTCACCGCTACCGTGGCAATGTTCATGATGCATTTCATATCGAGAAAAAAAACTCTCACCGGAATTGCATGGGCAGCTATGATGTCGTGTTTTCTTATTTCTGTGATCATGCTTTTTCCTGATACTCAACAGCGTTTTCTCGATGTGAAAAAGGAATGGAATCAGGCGTATTCTGATCAGCATCCCACCAGTGTTACGATTAGAAAAGCCGTTTGGGAAATTTCAGGAGGGCTGATTTCGAAGTACCCGCTTTCGGGAGTAGGCACAGGTGATGTGGAGGATTCACTGCTCCATCATTATCAACTTGAAAAATTAGTTTGGCCTTACAACGACAGGCTGAACGCGCATAATCAGTTTCTGCAAACAACTGTCGCTCTCGGAGTATTTGGCTCGCTCGCACTCTTGTTATTATTCATTACCGGATTCAGGATTGCCATCATTTCACGAAATGAATTGTATTTCCTTTTTCTTCTCATCTTCATCATCAGCAATCTTACCGAATCTATGTTTGAAACAGAAGCAGGTGTAGTGTTCTTTTCTTTCTTCAACTCTGTGATGGCAGCTGAATGCTTAAAAAGAAAAGAAGGAAGATGTGCAGAGAATTAATAAGACTTGTGTACCTTGTTCTTCTATTTCTGTGGTGAATAAGAAATAATATATTGTATGACCGAAACATCTACGCTGGTAAAAGAATCTAAGCCAAGAATTGAAATTGATGAAGTGATGCCTCCCATGAATGGTGACGGAATGTGGCATGACATGAATTTATTTTGGCGTATCGTAAAAAAATTCCGATGGTTGTTTATCACTCTCTTTCTTGGGGTGACCGCAATTTCATTTTGGTATTCTACGTACTATGCGACGTACAGCGCTACTGCTAAGTTTACCATCTCTGACTGGAGCCAGGCCTATCCTTCCATGATTAATAATTCTATTTACACTTCTGACCGGGTCAATCAAATGCTCATGCTTTTTCTGTCTGACAGTGTTGTGCAATTTCTGATTAAGAAGTATGACATGGCTTCTCAACTCAAGCATCCTGACAATATTCGTGAACGCGAAGAATTGGAAAGTGGCGTTGCTTCTTCAATTTCTCTGGAACCATCTGTTTTTAATTCTTTTAATCTGAAAGTTTCAACTTCAGATCCCCTGCAGTCAGCGACCATGGCTAATGACATCATCAACAAAGTAATTGAGATCAACAGGCATTTGTACGCTCGTGATCTTGCCAGCCGGATTGACGTGATAAAAAATTTACTGAGTACGGTTCCGGGTTCTGACACCACATCGGGCGCTCTGCTGGCGAGTCATTTCAGCATTATTCAGGACCAACTGAATCATTTGACTTCCTCCCAGCTTTCTGCCAGCCAAATGGAAGTTATTATGAACGAGTTGAGCGTGCTGAAGAAACAATACGATGATCGTCTGGTACAATTGAAATTAAATGAACTCATGTTAAAGGAGGTTTCTACTTCAGGTACCGGCAGCATTACACTTATTCAAAGAGCAATTCCTGATTACACTGATTACACCATGTTATGGCTGATTCACGCGCTCATCATTGCAACATTGGTATGCTTATTATTTCCGGTGGTTATCTATTTATTTTCCGGAATAGGGGAGAAGAACCGAATGCATCTTAACGGTTAGTTCGCGAATAACCTTTAATCAGGGGTTTGCAATGCAAGAAATTTCAGCCATGAAAATTCAAGAAAGAGTTTGTTCACCCTATGCAGAAATGTCACCCCGGAGTACTACGGGATGACATTTCATGCTCTTACAGCAAAATCCGGGCTTAAGCTATTGGCGGGTAACTGACTGTCAGCGGATCTGAGTCAACGAGTGCCTCAACAAGGTTCGCATTCGAAGGGTCAACCCGGGCAGACAGGGGAAATTCTGCTTTGAAATGTTCGTATATATCTTCCATACTTGAACCTTCCTCCGCAAGCGCCAGCGGTAACTGCTCGGCCAATGCAGCAAGCAATCGCTCAATATCTTGCATGGTATGATGCATCGTGATAAGAATGCGAACTCCACTTTGATTCCTCGGTACACTCGGATAAACACTCCAATTGGTATAGAAACCGAGATTGAATAATCGCTTGGTAAGGTTAAATCCAACCGCATCCTTACCCATTGCAATAAAATTAATGGGTGACCTGTTTTCTGACAGTATCGGCAAGTTATATGAGCGCGCTGTTTCATTGAACACAGAGATTTTTCGCTGCAACTCACGCTGGCGATCATAGATTTCAGAGCTCAGATGGATTTTTGCCGATTCGATAATAGCACCCAATGAGGCAGGGCATAGCGGATTGGAAAACATGAGCGTGGTTCCGCAATTGCGAATGCGGGTTCTCATTTCAGTATCCTGAATTAGAATAACACCTCCTGTACAGGCAAATCCTTTCGCCAGCGATGATATCAAAAGCATCTTCGGGTGCAAAGGTCCCTGGCTTGGAACATAGCCGGCACCATTTCCCCCAGCCCAACTAACACCATGAGCATCGTCGAGGTACAAATGGAATTGCTCATATCGATCCAGCAATTTCTTCAACTCCTTCACGGGTGCAAGATCACCGCAGGTGCTATACACACCATCACAGAAGTACCAAATGTTCTTATGCGTATCTTTTAACATTTTTATTTTCTCCTCAATTTGCGTGAGGTCATTATGCTTGATGGTCTCAATGTGAATGCCCCGTAACTCCAGCATTTGAACGGGTAACTGCATGCTTTCATGAGCACGGCTATCAATAAGTACGGCATCATTCTCCTCGATAATAATGGGAATGCAAGATTGATGAGCGAGGGTGATGGAGGGAGCAATGATTACAGGGCAATCAAACATTTCTGAGAGAAGCGTTTCAGCCTCGGTATAAGGGGTAACAGAAAGGTAGGCTCTTGAAGAACAAAAATGAGTACCATACTTGCGAATGGCTTCAATAGCAGCTTCTTTCAGGCGGTTATCGGTTTCCAAACCAGAATAGATGCATGAACCGAAATTAATGAGTTCCCGACCATTAATGCTGATATGACTGCCATCGATATTCTTGTTGTCAATTGTGAAAAGGCCAACATTGCCACTTACACGTTTGGCAACCTTTTCAATTTGTCGTAAACTGTACTTGTGCAAAACTTCATTCTGGTTCTTCATGTGTGTGTGGTTTAGGTGGACTTAAATAGTTACAATTTTATAGATTTTATAAGAAAGCAAAGGTAGACCCTTAATAGTACCTGTGCAATACCGCGAAAGGTGTAATTTTTGGTTGATATAAAAGGCTACCCATTTTATACGTTATGACAAATTTTTATTTTACGTTTTAGAAACTATTTTATCCACACTGAGTAAAGAGAATGTAGAAACCACGAAAGATTATGCTGCTTACGTTGCCAAACAGGACAAGAAAATGGAGTCCGAAATCTAAATTTTTTGCCTTTCTTGAAGATGAGGTCACTATTTCGCGAATTCTCCTAATCGCCGGCGCTATCATTTACCCGTTACTCGGGTATCTCTATTTCCAGGAAAACCTGAACACCAGTAACCTATTGTTCATAAACTTAGGTTGTGGTCTGGTGTTCATGCTGATGACAGTGCTCTCTTTTACAACCCAATCTGTTAAATCAAATTTGCGGGCAGTGATAGGGATTATGGCCTACTTAGTCATGTTCCAGTCTATCTCAGAGGCGGTTACTGTAAAATATGAGATTAATACTACTGTAGGTTTAATTGTAACTTATTTTATGTGCGGATTGGTTTTTAAGCATGCCTCGCAGCTTTACTATTTCATTAGCATCACTTTTCTCATACTAATTGGTTCTACCTTTCTGTATCCCGAGGGTGAATTGAAGAAGGGTGTTATAATCTCTGTTTTCTTTTCCCAGGGGTTGATTACTGCGATTGCGTTGGGTTCTAAGTCGAACATCCAGGAAAAATTACGCAAGAGCAATGAACTCTTTCAAAATATTTTCAATGATTCAATAGATGCCAACTTCCTTGCTGACCTGGATACGCTGTTAATAAAGGACTGCAACAACAAGGCGGTACTCATGCTTGATGCCGGCTCCAAAGATGACTTGCTCGGGCTCTCCTGCTTCGGGCTCCAGGTGCAACCATTTTCTGATTTCGAGGTGACTGATATTAAAAATCAGATTAAGGAACATTGGGGTTGGTCGAAAGAACTCGAGTATGCCACCAAAACGGGGAGAATCCTATGCGGTAATCTTGAAGCACGGGTAGTGGCTTATGACAACAAGCCCCATTTGCTGATAAGGATAAATGATGTCACCGAGAATAAACGGCTGGAACAGCTGCTCATGGCCGAAAAACAAGTCCTTGAAGCAGCCTATTCCGAATCGAATACAGATCATACACTTGACCTCTTACTCAAAAAAATTGAAGAGATTCAGCCGGGCATGTATGGTTGCATTCTTCTTGCTGACCGTGAAGAAAGAAGCCTGCAATGGATTGCTGCTCCCAGCATACCCAAAAAACTCATGGAGGAAATTTCCACCTTTCCGATCAGAAGTGACGCATTACCAATTGGGAGGGCAGCCGTAAGTAAGTCGAGGGTATCAAGCGCTTCTCTCATGGAGGAGCCGTACAATTCCAGGATGACTTTCATTCTTGACACTTACGGTTTCAAAGCCGCTACAGCTTATCCGATTTTATCTGAAGAAAATAACTTATTGGGTGTTTTTTGTGCTTTCAGTAAAACAAGCACTTCCCCAACCGAAAATGAAACGGAGATTTTTGAGCGCGTCGTTAGTATGACAGGATTGATCATTGAAAAAGACAGGGCTATATCTGAAAACAAAAAATCCATAGAAGAGCTCAGCAACAAAAACATTGAGCTGCAAAAGTCAAACTCTGAGATTGATTCATTTGTATACAGCACTTCTCATGACTTAAGAGCTCCGCTTTTAAACGTGGTGGGCTTGATAGACCTCACTGACATGCAGGTGGATGATCCGAATGTAAAAATTTACTTCGGACTGATGAAAGAAAGTCTGTATAAACTTGATGACACTATTAAAGAAATTATTGAATACTACAGGAATAAGAAGGTAGAAGTAGCTCTTACGAAGGTGGACCTTGCTAAAATAGCACGCGATGCGTTCAACAACTTCCGTTTTATGGAGGATGCCAGCCAAATGGATTTATTCATTGACATTGATAATTCTGTTTCCTTCCAATGTGACGCGAAACGCATGGGTGTCATTTTCAACAACCTTATCTCAAACGCCATCAAGTTCCGCGATCCGAATAAAGAATCCGGCTACATTAAAGTCCGCTCTTACGCATCAGACGACGCTGTGACCATTGTTGTTGAAGACAATGGCTTGGGAATTGAAAAGCAGCATTTGAAAAAGATATTCGACATGTTTTACCGGGGTAACGGTACCAGTAGCGGATCCGGACTGGGGCTTTACATTTTGAAAGAAGTAGTAGGTAAGCTTAATGGCAAAATTTCCGTGGAATCGAAACTCGGGAAAGGAACACAATTCACGCTTGAATTACCCAATCCAAAAATTTACGACCATGCAAGAGCATACGTCACCGTTTGACCTCATCATGCTGGTTGATGACAACAAGATCAACAACATCATCAACAGGAAGCTTTTTGAATTGATGCATTTCTCAAAGGAAATTGTGGAGGCAGGAAATGGCTTGGAAGCTTTGGATTATCTGAAAGCTGCCGCTACTTCCAATGATCGCATCCCGGAAGTGATTTTCCTCGATGTGTATATGCCGCTGATGGATGGTATGGGTTTCCTGGACGAGTTTAAGAATCTCCCTGTCAGCATCCTGGAAAAATCTAGAATCATTATTTTATCTTCTACTCTCGATGGCAATGATTATCGCAGGGTCCATAGAAGTCCTTACGTGGTAAAGTTTTTGGAAAAGCCTATGAACAAGCAAAAACTAATTGACACCGATTTGAAGGGATTTCGCGAGCAGTATCTTTTTAATATCGCGGGTGTCACCCATGCGGCGTGAAGAAGACTTAAGACGTAAGACTTAAGAAATAGACAAGAGGTGGGCGTGAAGAAGACTTAAGACGTAAGACTTAAGAAATAAGACAAGAGGTGGGACACTCATTCTTCTTTCACAAACTTACCTACTTCACTCATCCCTGTTTTTGTGTTTATGATTTGCAGCAGGTAAATTCCATTGGACAAGGTGGTGGTGGTTAGTTCTGCTTTGTTGTTTGTTCCGTAGGAATCTGCGATAAAAGTTATTGGCAAAACTATTTTTCTTCCCGCCACATCATACACAGCAATGGTCCCGCTAAAGTCGGGAGATAGAGAATGGAAATTTATGGTGAGAAGATTTTGAACGGGGTTGGGGGAGAGGGAAAACAAATTGCCGTTTTGAACTTCTTGAATTCCTTCAGCCCAATCTTCAAAATGTAAGTCGTCAAACATAAGCCCGTCTTTGTTTGTCTGAACACTGTCGCTAATAAATGTGAAGCGATATAAAATTGTGTCACCTTCATTAACAGGATACGGAACTTGTAAACAATAATAGAAGTGCTTCCATCCATTAGAAAATCCCGTGAAGATTGGTAATTCTTCAGTTGCTCCCCAAGTGCAAAAACCTTCTGAACTATCCGCACGATACCATGTATTACCGTGGTCTGGAGAAAAGTCAATATAACCGTAATCAGTCAATGTATCACAGTCCACAAAATACCAGCCGCCAATATCAACTTTAGGATAAGCTAATGCCCATCCGGCAGAAGCGAGATGAATAATTGTAAAGGAGGAAGTGTCATTAGAAGGATAGGGGTTTACCGTGTCGGTTACAATAACATTGGGAATTGAGATTTCAGAATTGAAAATTACTTTATTGGGGTGACCGATTTGCCAAATGTTATTCGGATTAGAAACTGTGTCAATGAGAACTCTGCTTAAGGTTGTCGTATCCTCAAAATTAATTTCCCAACTACCCCATTGCCCGAATGAAGTTGTTACAATTGAAATTATCAATGCAACGCTCAGCAGTAGATTTCTTTTCATAGCCAAAATTTTTTCTTCCAACTAAAGTACTCACTCCTTCACAAATTTCCCCACTTCACTCATCCCTGTTTTGTTGTTGATGATTTGCAGCAGGTAAATCCCATTGGGCAAGGTGGTGGTGGTTAGCTCTGCTTTGTTGTTTGAGTAAGTAGTTGGCAAAACTATTTTTTTTCCCGCCACATCATACACAACAGTGGTCCCGACTGAGGCGGGAGCAGATGGAGAAAGTAAATTTATGGTGAGAAGATTTTGAACGGGGTTGGGGAAAATGTCAATTGAATTTGGGTAGAAATAGTTGGGCTCAATGCCATCAACAATGACACAGTAGGCGCTATCAATTATATTTAAGTCAGTTATTGCGCAATTGACTGTAGTTGAAGTTCCATAAGAAGATTCATCTCCATAGCTACCCACAATTACTTTCTGAAAAATTTCATTCACACTTGGTTCAATTTCCTCGCAACCGCTAAAACCTGAAGAATCAGTTTTGATTACATAGATGTCAGTGGCTGAAGAATAGGATGATGATCCGGTAAGTAAATAACCTCCATCGTGGGTAGCAAATCCATCCGATAAATCTTCATTCAAATCAGTCCCATATTCCCTTTGCCATTCCAGGATTCCCGCGCTATCAGTTTTAATCATGAAGAATTGTCCTAAGTTGGTAGTATCACTCTTTGCTCCAAGAATTACAAATCCCTTATCGGAAGTTTCCGTCACATAGTATCCTTCACTGAAATAACCAATCTGAAAAACTTTCGTCCATAGAAGATTCCCTCCTGAATCTGTTTTTACCAATGAAGTATGTTGTGGCGTAACATTATAGATATTGGAATAGCCGGTCATGATGTATCCTCCATCACTTGTTAATGCAAGGGAATAAAATTCATCTGAGTTATAGCCCTGATCGCCGTAAGTTTTTTTCCATATAGCATTTCCGTTTTGATCAGTTTTAATAAGATATCCATCCGGGATTGTCCCTGTTGTTCCTCTTCCGGCCATTACAAAATCCCCGTTCGCATCTTCAATAACATCATCACCAACATCTTTGTTCTGACCAAATCCGTAAACTTTGGACCATAACAGATTTCCGACTGAATCAGTTTTAGCGATGTAGGCTTTAGTACCGCCGTCTCCTCTTTCTCCTGAAAGAATAAATCCCAGATCACTTGTTTGTTTGCCTCTAAAATAAATTGCAGAGGTAGAATCACCTATTTGTTTTGCCCATAAAATATTTCCCTCCTGGTCGGCTTTTAAGAGAAATCCATCAGCATCAAAATTGCTGAATTCTATCCAACCAATTAAAACAAATCCGCTATCAGAAGTAAGCTGAATATCGCGGGTATGAATAATTCCCTGATCTGAAGAATATTTCTTTATCCATTCTATATCCCCTTCAAAATTAGTTTTCAAGACAAAGGCAACAGAGGAATTGCTACTATCCACGAAAACTCCGGTAATCAGAATTCCATTATCGGCGGATTCGCAAATTCCGAACGGTGAAGAAATGGTGGGAAGCTTATATTTAATTTGGAACACCGCACTTTGTTGGGAGAACGATTTTAATGAAATAAAAATCATCACCACAAAAACAACCATCGTAGTAACTATTTTCATAAAGAATTTTTTTTCTTTCAAGCAAACTACTCTGAAAAAATTTGCGCTGCGATCCCACCGTTGTCATTCAGGAGGAACCTTCTTACAATTCGGGATAATACCAAGGTGCTAAGAAGTTTCCTGAATGACAGTTGAGTGTAGGACTTCATTTCTCCTTCACAAACTTACTCACTTCACTCATCCCTGTTTTGTTGTTGATGATTTGCAGCAGGTAAATTCCATTGGGCGGGGGGTGGTGGTTAGTTCTGCTTTGTTGTTTGAATAAGTAGTTGGCAAAACTATTTTTCTTCCTCTATCGGACGGTGCCCCCACTGCTCGAAATCATCCATAAAAATCTCAAATAACCTGGTGAAGAAATATTAGGAATGATGTGGTAATGATACAATAAATAATAAATCAAACATTGAATGACCAATCATATTGGCAAGAAGGTTTTTAAATTTTAAATAAGAAACGGTAAGAACAATTCCACCCACAAAGGCAAATACTACATGGTAAAGCGTACCGAATATGACATGGTAAATAGCAAAAAGAAACAAGGGAAGAATAGTCGCTATCCACTTGTTGTTGGTGAGTTGTTGCAACCTGGTAATACCATAACCCCTGAAATATATTTCCTCCGATATACCTGCCCAAACCACCAAAAGTAATCTCGCCCAAAGCGGCCATTGAAGCATTATATTCCATTGAGGTTCCTGAGGCGGCGTTATGTGAAGCAGAAGCATAATAGCTCCGAGTAGCATAACGGCACCAAGATTACAAAGCATTATCAATAAACCCAACCACAATGTTTCCGGTTTAAATTCGATTGAACCGAGTGAGCTTAACTTTTCTTTTTCTCCATACTTTAAAATGCTGAGCAGAATAACAAATGGTATTGCATACAACAAAAAATATGCGGGTAAAGGATAAGCCGGAATTTGAACTCTTGAAGAACGCAACCTTCCTGCAATACTCATCATGACAGGGTAGAATAGCGCTATCATCAACCCTAACCATTTGTAGTGATTTCTTTGGAGTGACATTTCTTTATTGAACGATGTTCTCACTTTTAATTCATCACCACAACTTTCCGTTCCGCCATTTGCCCCCCTGCACAAATCTGCAAAATATAAACTCCGTTTGCCAGCTATTTTCGCTGTGTCGCCAAACTGCGCAAGGCAAACATGATACAACTGCCAATACTAATTCAATTGGATTTTCATTGAATAATTAATCTTATCGCCATCAACATGCACGAGATATATACCTTTTGGTAATAAGTTCAAATTCATCTCATTTTTTCCAATAGATACTTTCTTTTCGTAAACTTTTTCTCCAAGCAGGTTATAGATAGTTGCTTTAGCATCTACTTCTTCTTGAGGAAGCTGAATGTACAGGATGCCTTCATTGCTATAAATAGTTGGAACCAAACCTGAATTAACATCTTCCACCGAAGAAATAATATGTTGCTCGGGAGTAAAATTATATGCATAATCCTTCACGACAATTTTGAGCGGATTAGTTGTTACATCCATACGCACCCAGCCATAGTGATTGCTTCCTCCGACTTTCATTTTTATGCCGGCATATTTGTTTGTAACATTTTTCCATAAACCATTATTTAAAAAGCCCACTTCGTCTAAGAGAGGGGAATGGTCCCAATGAAGATTCAAATTTATGTCATCACCATTGTTTAATGGTATAAGGGAACCGGACTGACTTACCGCATTATATACATGACTTGACCTGTCATAAAACATAACGCTTTGTCCAAAAACGGCTGAAGAAATATTCGCAAGCCGAAGATCTAAGATTCCATCGTTATTCATGTCAATACCAAATGTGTCGTTAAGAAGGATCGTTACATCAGGGTTTATATCATGATAGATTACCTGAGCATCATCTTTCTTCGTTGCAAGTAAGGCAGCGGTTAAGGCTGCCATTGATTTAAAAACCTGGTTGTAATTTTTAAGTTTCAGACTTTGTCCTTTGGCTAATTTTTTCATAAGATTTTTTTTTTTCGCCTACTCATTCCCTTTTCGGCTACCGGGTGCTTACTCTTTAAAGATTTTCAGCTTACTCCTTTTTTGCTGTTGAATCATTCTTGACCCCTTTGCGGGAAACTGATCGGGAATGAACTCATTTTAATTTATTACCGCAATTTTTTGTTCAGTCCTTTGCTCCCCCGCACGAATCTGCAAAACATAAACTCCATTTGCCAGCTGGCCTGCATCAAATGTCGCAGTGTGTTCACCCTGCGGTTAATTGTCGTTTACTAATTGCTGCAATTTATTTCCGGGCACATGATATAGATCAATACTTACCCTTGCAGGAGTTGATCACTCCTTCACAAACATCTTCACCATCTTCCCTTCAGCGGTGAAAACCGTAAGCAGGTACTCACCTGACTGCAGCGCGCTCACATCCATTTCAACTTCATGGTTTCCATCTTCCGAAAAATTCTTCTCAACCAAAATCTGACCTATTAGATTCTGAATCGTGATCATCCGGATTTCAGTTGCATCGTCAATCGCTAGGCTGATAATGCTTGAGGCGGGATTCGGAAAAATGTGCAGCGTGGTTTCCTTCGTTTCTTCCTGCGCCATCTTCGCCGAAGTGCTGAAGGCTAGAGAGGAAGTCCATGAAGAGTTCACAGCGGGATTGTTGCCACACTTGCTTCTCACCTGCCATACATAAGAACTATTCGGCAGAAGCCCTGTGATTTTTTTGTGTCCGAGATTGCTGTTCTGGTTTTTGCCCGTCCACGTTGATGTGACGCTTATCTTATAACGAACGCGGTAGCTCAGGGCACAGCTATTCGTGGTCCAATTCAACTGGGCCTTCGTGGAAGTTATATTCGATGTAGTTTGATTGGTGGGCACAGCGCATCCGCCCACTGTAAATGGCGCAGTAGTTGAACTGCAGGTCTCGGGATACCACACATTTTGCTGCGCATCCCAGTAGCCGGTGCTGCCAGTAAGCTGAACAGTATAGTTGCCCGGGCAGAGCGAACCAATTTCTGAACCATTCTCAAATGGAATGGTGTATCCGTTACCATCGAAATAGTCGAAGTGAAAATATCCTTCCATATAAGGCCATGCATTACTCACCACACTTGCAGAGCCGTTGTTTCCATTGGTAGCATCAGTGACGATCACATTATCTATTACCGGAGCCAGTATATAGAACACACCGACATCTGTGTAGCTGACACTGCATCCATGGGCATCCACGACGTAAACATAAGGTTCGGTATTCCAGCAAAGATTAGATACACCAACACCATCAGGAAATGAAATGCTGCTTTGTACAAGAGCTTGATTTCCGTAATATCCTGAATAAGGCGCCACGCCGCCGAGCCACCAGCCCGGAGTAAAGTAGTGGCCATTGCAGAATCCTTCACAAGGGAAGCTTCCGGCGTAAGTGAAGATTGCCTGGTTGAGGTGCGCCTGTGCTACGATGGTGGCGGAAGCCGTCGCTGTCGTTCCCATTGCATCAGTGACTGTTACTGTGAATGTGGCGCCTGCAGATATTCCGCCAATGGAATCAGTGGTTGCCCCGTTCGACCATGAATAAGTATAATACGGATTGCCAAAATAGGCATATGCTTTCATCGTGCCATTATGATAGTTGCAGATGTCCGGTGTTGCCGTGATTTCCACTGTAAGTGCAAAAACGGAATTGGAAATGGCGACAAGAAAAAAGAGGGTGAGGCAGGTTGTAAATTTATTCATGAGTAAAGATTTTTCGAAAGATAGGGAAAAGTTTGTCTTGTGTTCGTCAGCCAACAAGCAATAGTTTTTGATTTGTGATCTTTAAATCTTACTCGCGGCCGGCATCTTCACTTCCTAATTCACCACCACCACTTTCTGCTCCGCCATTTGATCACCCGCCCGAATCTGCAAAAGATAAACGCCGTTTGCCAGCTTGCGCGCATCTAATGTTGTATTGTGTTCACCTTGCTCTTGATTGCCATTTACTAATTGCTGCAATTTATTTCCGAGCACATCATATAGATCAATGCTTACCCTTGCAGGAGTTGAAAGAGTATAGTTGATAAAGGAATTTGCTGATGTTGGGTTTGGAAATATAGAAACTGAAATGCCGAGTCCCGCCGTTTGCGGGAAAGCATCATTTACCGAAGTTGCAACCTGACACAATCCCGTTACCTGGACGGGAATATTGCTGTCGGTGTTGGTTCCATTTCCAAGTTGACCATAGTTGTTGTATCCCCAAGCCCACACTGTACCATCATTTTTGAGTGCAAGGGAATAACCCGTTCCTCCTGCCATGGCAATAATGCCTGTGAGAGAGCTTACCTGCACCGGAACATTGCTATCGGTGTTGGTTCCATTTCCAAGTTGACCATATCCATTGTATCCGCAATCCCATACTGTTCCGTCATTTTTCAGAGCAAAGGAATGTTCATCTGCTGCTGCAATGGCGATAATGCCTGTGAGGGAACTGATGTGCACCGGAACATAGCTGCTGACATTGGTTCCATTTCCAAATTGACCATAGCCATTGAATCCCCAGGCCCAAACTGTGCTATCACTCTTCAATGCAAGTGAATGATAAAATCCTGCTGCAATGGCAATGATGCCCGTGAGATCATTTACCTGTGCAGGCAGATTGCTATCGGTGTTGGTTCCGTTTCCAAGTTGACCCCAATTATTGAATCCCCACGTCCATACCGTGCTGTCATTCTTCAGCGCAATGGAATGATACGTTCCTGCTGCAAGGGCGGTGATTCCTGTGAGAACACTTACCTGTATGGGAACATTACTGTCGGTGTTGGTTCCATTTCCAAGTTGACCGGCGTTATTGTATCCCCACCCCCATACGGCGCCGTTATTTGTCGTGCTAAGGCAATGAAAATTTCCTGCTGCAATGGCGCTGATGCCTGTGAGAGAACTTACCTGCAACGGAACATTGCTATTGGTCCAGGTTCCATTTCCAAGCTGCCCGTAGAAATTGTCTCCCCAAGCCCACACTGTGCTGTCATTCTTTAACGCAAAGCAATGAAATGATCCTTCTGCAATGGCGGTGATACCTGTGAAAGTACTTACCTGCACGGGAACATTCGTGTCGGTGTTGTTTCCATTTCCAAGTTGACCATAGTCATTGTTTCCCCAAGCTCTTGCTGAGCTGTCGCTGCAAACAGCAAGGGAATGAACTCCACATGCTGCAATTTTTTGAGCGCTGGAAATAGTTGGCAGTAGGCAGTTTGTAATTTGCGAAAGAACTACTGCGGTGATAAAGAGTAGTTGCTTTTTCATTGTTGAGTGATTGTGGTTATCAAAGATGGATATAATTTAACTCGCGCGTATCTCTTTTTCATCTCAATTCATCACCACAACTTTTTGCTCCGCCATTTGCTCCCCCGCACGAATCTTCAAAATATAAACTCCGTTTGCCAGCTTGCGTGCATCTAATGTTGTGTTGTGTTCTCCTTGCTGTTGATTGCCATTTGCTAATTGTTGTAATTTATTTCCGAACACATCATATAGATCAATGCTTACTGTTGCAGGAGTTGAAAGAGTATAGTGGATAAAAGAATAAGCTGCGCCGGGAGTTCCCCCAATATTCAGGGAAGGACAAAGCATTTCGTATGAACCATCTATTTGACAAATCTTATAAAGGTTAGGACCATTAAAACCAACAATAGAATTATAATCACCAACAAACGATGCAGTAACCGCGCCTTTGCAAGTGGGAACGGAACTGTTAAGGTTAGTAACACTCAGTATTGCTGTATTAGTATTATTCAGTACTATTTTAATTACCGGAGTAGTCATATAAAGATCATCATCGTACCAGGTTAAGTCACCGCTTGCTCCATATCCTATATGATCAATGTAATATGAAGTTGCGTTGTTAGTGTTTATCCCATAAAGGTTCATTCCAAATTCAGCCAAGAGGGTTGAGTCGTTCAAGCCAACAAGAGTAATTGAGCCAACACCCGTGTTACCGACTAATGTTGCTATCGCTGTTGCCGTATCAATTTGATATAGTTGCCCGCCAATAATCCCCCAAAGTCGCCCGTCAGGAATGAATGCAATGTCGCCAAATCCTTGTCCTGTTGAACCAATGGAATGTCTGGTGCAATTTGTCAAGTCAAATGAATAAAGATCACCACCAGAAATTGTTGCGAAAATTGGTTGCTGTGAAAATGATGAAGATTTAATCAGCAGCAGCGGGATTAAAATAAGTTGTTTCATCTATATTGTTTTGTCCGCTGTTCATCTCCTCACCAAAAGTAACTGAACTCATTTCATCATTACCACTTTCTGCTCCGCCATTTGCTCCCCGGCCCGAACCTGCAAAACATAAACTCCGCTTACAAGCTTGCGTGCATCCAATGTTGCATTGTGTTCACCTTGTTTTTGATTGCCATTTACTATTTGCTGCAATTTATTTCCGAGCACATCATATAGATCAATGGTTACAGAGGCAGGAGTTGAAAGAGTATAGGTGATGAGGGAAGTTGCTGAGGTTGGGTTGGGAAATATTGAAATTGTTAGGGGCGAAATTTTTAATTCGTTATGTATTCCCTCAATCATTCCTGAAGAAGGATAATGCTTGGAATAAATGTTATAATCAATGTTATAATCAAATGGATTCCTGGCAAATGCAATTAAGCAACCCTTCTCATTATCAGTGATAATTCCGCTTACAGTACAATTGCTTACGAGACTGGTAAATAGAATAGTATCACTAAAAGAAGTGGAATCGGTACTTCGGTAATGATATATATAGTTTTGACCACCAGGGTTGGAATAAAATCCTCCAACCCCATCAGAGCACATGCTCCAAATGCCGGGATTGAGTTTCAATATTTTGAAATCGGAACCGTCCTTTCTCACCTTCGCAAGATTCCCTTCATCTAATTTGCTATAACCAAAGTATAAGTGGTCACTATCGCTTGGAACAAATTGATATAATCTTGCGGAAGTAAGACCAAAAGTATTATCTAAACCCAGCAAGGAAACAGAAAGTGCATTGGTATCTACAATTCTAAAAAATCGGATTGAAGAACTGTAATCAAAATATCCATTCCAGTAACTGTCAGTGGTAACCAGATATGCATCATGGTTGAAACCCCGTTGCAGAAATTCAACTTTCTCATCAGCCATAGTGGTAACGGAAGAAAGAATATTGCTGCCTGTATCTGTAATGCAGATGAGAGTTTTTCCTGCCGGCCAGGATTCAGCAGCGATTAGAAGTGATACAGAATCTCTTATCATTATTCTTCCTGCGTTGCCAAGAGTCCTCGTAATGAATTTTTTACCATTAGAGGTAACGTTAAAACCATACTGATTAAGGTGAAGGAAGTAAATGCTATCCTCTGAAGAACTGTATAGAAAATAAGCACCTCCCTTACCGTCTGCAATAGCATCAAAGTTGTGAAGATGATAGAATTGTCCGAAATCAATATTCCAAAGAATGCTTCCATTGCTATCAACCCGTTCGAGATAATGAAAGTGCAAACTTTCTCTGCCATACACGATTAGAAAACCTCCGGCAGAATCGTCAATCATGGAATAATCATCCCATGAATCTAAGGATTGACCTAAGCTTATATTGATTCCGTCATTCATCCATCTTTTAGTTCCGTTCTTGTCAACCCATTGAGCATAAATTTGTTTATCTGCTCGATAATCAACCCAGGAAATATATGCTCCGCCTTTGCCATCAGAAATCAAATGCGGGTATTCCTGCCATCCGTTAGCAGTGCAAACACTGTCATCTTTGTCCACATCAATGGACCACTGAGCAATTGCATTATCATTAAGAGAAAAATATAAGAGAAGTGACAGGAGGATCGTTGATTTCATGAATTAAGTTTCTACTAAGGTAACCGTTTCCCCGTGGTTGGCGTCACTACTGCCTAATTCATCACCACAACTTTCTGCTCCGCCACTTGATCGCCCGCACGAATCTGCAAAACATAAACTCCATTTGCCAACTTGCGTGTATCAAATGTTGTGTTGTGTTCACCTTGCTGTTGATCGCCATTTACTAATTGCTGCAATTTATTTCTGAGCACATCATATAGATCAATGGTTACTGTTGCGGGAGTTGAAAGGATATAGGTGATAGAAGAATTTGCCGATGTTGGGTTTGGGAAAATAGAAACTGAAATGCTGACCTGTCCCGATGGTTTCGGGAGTGGAGTCGAAGCATCATTTACTGAAGATAAAATCTGGCACAGTCCCATTACCTGGACAGGGACATTGCTATCTGTGTTAGTTCCGTTTCCAAGTTGACCATTAGCGTTTGCTCCCCAAGCCCATAGTGTGCCATCATTCTTGAGAGCAAGAGAATGATAATATCCTGTTGCAATAGCAGCGATACCTGTAAGCGAATTTACTTGCACCGGGATATTGCTGTCGCTGTTGGTTCCATTACCAAGTTCACCATAGTAATTGGCTCCCCAAGCTGAGAGGGTGCCATCATTCTTCACAGCAAGGGAATGAGCATATCCTGCTGCAATAGCCGTGATGCCTGTGAGAGAACCTACCTGCATAGGAACATTGCTATCAGTGGTGTCTCCATTTCCTAGTTGACCATATTGGTTCCATCCCCAAGCCCACACCGTGCCGTCATTTTTCAATGCGAGAGAATGCCCCCATCCTATGGAAATAGCAGTGATGCCGGTGAGGGAACTTACCTGTACCGGAACATTGCTATCAGTGGTATCTCCATTTCCAAGTTGACCATATTTGTCCCATCCCCAAGCCCATACCGAACCGTCATTCTTCAGCGCAACGGAATAGTCTGCTCCTGCTCCGATAGCGATGATACCTGTGAGAGAATTTACCTGCACAGGAACATAACTATAGGCGTATACGCCGCTTGATCCATCTCCAAGATCACCAAACAAATTGTCTCCCCAAGCCCAAACTGTACCGTCATTTTTCAGGGCAAGGGAATGGTACGATCCTCCAGCAATAGTGATGACGCCTGTGAGAGAACTCACCTCTACCGGAATATTGCTATCGGTGCCGTAACCTGTTCCAGTTCCAAGTTGACCCCCGTTATTGTTTCCCCAAGCCCAGACTGTACCATCATTTTTCAGGGCAAGGGAATGATACGATCCTCCTGCAATCGCGATGATGCCTGTGAGAGAACTTACCTGTACCGGAACATTGCTATCGGAGTTGCTTCCATTACCAAGTTGACCCCATACATTCCATCCCCAAGCTCGTATTGTGCTATCGCTACAAATGGCAAGGGAATGCCCATTACCAGCAGCAATTTGTTGAGCGCAAGACATAGTTGGTAGCAGGGAGTTTGCTATTTGCAAAAGAACCGCCGTGGTGATAAGGAATGGTTGCTTTTTCATTGTGTATAATTTTAAGTTTTTTATTTCCCTGCCTAATTCATCACAACCACTTTCTGCTCCGCCATTTGCTCTCCCGCACGAATCTGCAAAACATAAACTCCGTTGGTTAGTTTGCGTGCATCTAATGTTGTGTTGTGTTCACCTTGCTCTTGCTTGGCGTTTACTAATTGCTGCAATTTATTTCCGAGCACATCATATAAATCAATGCTTACAGTTGCAGGAGTTGAAAGAGAATAGTTTATAAAAGAATTTCCTGATGTAGGGTTGGGAAAAACAGAAATGCTTAATGCTTCTTCAATTTTAGTTATTGAAGTTGCATTGTCGCACAATCCAGTTACTTGTATAGGAACATTGCTATCAGTGTTGGTTCCATTTCCAAGTTGACCCGAGTCATTCCATCCCCAAGCCCACATCGTTCCGTCATTTTTCAGGGCAAGTGAAAATTCCTTTCCTCCTGAAATAGCACTGATGCCTGTGAGCCCACTCACCTGTACGGGAACATTGCTGTCGGTGTTGGTTCCATTCCCAAGTTCACCAGCCCCACCGCTACCCCAGGCCCATACAGTGCTATCATTCCTAATGGCAATGGAATGTGCGTATTCTCCTGCAATGGCAATTACACCTGTGAGAGAAACTACCTGTACAGGAACATTGCTGCTGGTGTTTGTTCCATTGCCGAGTTCACTCCAGAAATTGTCTCCCCAAGTCGAGACCGTGCCGTCATTTTTCAGGGCAACAGAATGATATTGTCCTCCTGCAATGGCAACGATGCCTGTGAGCCCACTCACCTGCACGGGAACATTACTATCCGTGTTGTTTCCATTACCAAGCTGACCGGCCCAATTACTTCCCCAAGCCCAGACTGTTCCGTCATTCTGCAGGGCAAAGGAATGACGGCTTCCGCTTGCAATGGCGATGATACCTGTCAGAGAACTTACCTGCACGGGAACATTGCTGCCGGTGTTAGTTCCATTTCCAAGTTGGCCTTCGGCATTTCTTCCCCAAGCCCACACCGTACTATCCTTTCTCAGGGCAAGGGAATATTCGTATCCTCCCGCAATGGCGATGATACTTGTGAGCGCATTCACCTGCACCGGAACACTACTGTCCGTGTTCGTTCCATTTCCAAGTTCACCATAGTAATTGTATCCCCATGCCCAGACTGTACTATCATTCCTAAGGGCAAGAGAATGAAATCCTCCCCCTGCAATGGCAGTGATACCTGTGAGAGAATTTACCGACACGGGAACATTGCTCCCGGTATTGGATCCATCTCCAAGTTGACCATAGTCATTAATTCCCCAACCCTGTACTGTGCTATCGCTGCAAATGGCAAGGGAATAAGTCTCTCCACCGCCAATACTTTGGGCGCAACAAATAGTGGACAGTATGCAGTAAGCAGTTTGCAAAAGAACTACGCTGATAAAGAATAGTTGCCTCTTCATTGGCTTGATGGTTAGGAAAGATATAGTGACAGGTAAAGATAGAAGTCTTTAAGTCCCGCTATTAAATTCTTCCTTCGGGAAAAACAAAACTCAGGGTTCAATTCTTACATCTTCCATTCCTTGCTCCGCGAGTAGCGCCCTCTCACTGCGCGCACAAGTGACAAATAAATTAGCTTTGCATAACGAAATAAAAACTCCATGAAAACATTAGTGCTGCAACCAGATAAGCCGTCACAACTCGACATGCTGCTACACCTTGCAAAGGAACTCGGCATCAATGCAAGAGTATATGACGAAGCTGACCTCGATGAAAAAAGAATAAACCTGTTGCTTGCCGAAACATCTTTTGCAAAAGATTGGAACAGCAATGCCGATGACCATTGGGATGAATTCTTAAAGAACAACTAATGGCGAAATATCAGCAAGGTGATGTAATCTCAGTGTTGTTTCCCTTTACCGATATCAGCAATTCAAAACCACGACCCGCACCTTGTTATAAGCAATGGATCAATAGCCAACACAGGCGACTTGATAATTGCGATGATCACCAGCCAGCCAAGAACGGATGGGGTAAATATTGAACTCACCTCTGCGGATGTAGATATTTCTTTACCAAAAAAAAGTTTTGTCAGATGCCATCGCCTTGCCACCATTGACGAAACAATTGTGACAAAGAAATTTGCAACAGTAAAAGTTGATTTCTTAAAGAACGTCTTGAAAGGGATTCAATCGCTGATTGAAGTGATTTGATAAATGCAAGAGCTGAAAATTACTTGTCAGAGATCCCGTACTCGCCGACGTTCATAAAAAACCCAGGCTCATCACCAGGGTTCAATTCTTACATCTTACGTCTTCCTTCTTACATCTCTTTCGTTGACCTGCCTGGGCTCGAACCAGGAGACTTCTGAACCAAAATCAGACGTGTTACCGATTACACCACAGGTCAAAAAATTTGTGACGGCAAAAATAAGCGAAGAGGTGAAGTTTGCAAATCAAGTTCGCAGTTGGCAATTTGCAATTTGCTCGCAGAGTCCCCTGGACAAGTAGATTCTCAACAAATTCACTCATTCTCTTTCACCTTCACTTTCCCTATCACTCGCACCTGCTACTTACACTAAAGTCAAGTTAAAATCACTCATAGATCATGGAGGCTATTTTCGTTTTACTATTTTTGTCGCTCTCTAACCAATCAATAAGCATTTTGCTATCGCTGTTCACCCTTCATCTTTTATTTGCTGTACAACATTAAGTCGGACCCAAACCTCTCCTGAAATTTCATGACCCGGTATAACAAGATCAACAACACAGTCGGCTGGATTGTCTTCATTCTTTCAACGCTCGTCTATTGGCTTACAGCAGAACCCGCAGGAAGTTTTTGGGATTGTGGTGAGTTCATTGGTTGCGCGTACCATTTGCAAGTACCGCACTCTCCCGGTGCGCCGCTGTTTATCATCATCGCCCATTTAGTGACACTCCTTGCGCCCGATCCTTCGAAAGTGGCGCTAACGGTGAACTTCTTCTCCGGTGCCATGTCAGCATTCACTAACTTGTTTCTGTTCTGGACCATCACGGCGCTGGGAAGAAAGATCATTGGCAAAAATGAAAATGAAATCAGCGGCGCAGAAATGATTGTGCTGATGGGTGCCGGTGTCGTCGGTGCGTTCTCTAACGGGTTTGCTGATTCATTTTGGTTCTCTGCTGTTGAAGGCGAGGTGTACGCTATGTCTTCTTTCTTTACTGCTATTGTCTTCTGGGCCATTCTCAAGTGGGAACAAGTGGCGGACAAGCCTTATGCAGATCGCTGGATCATTTTCATTGGGTATATGATCGGGTTGGCCGTTGGGGTTCACTTGCTCGGATTGTTGGCAATTCCCGCCATAGTTTTCGTGTATTATTTTAAAAGATTTACTCCTTCAACATGGGGGATGATAAAATGTGGTGTGGTATCCATTGCGGTTCTTGGATTTATTCAATACGGAATTATTCCACAAATACCCAATCTGAGCGCAAAGTTCGACGTGCTGTTTGTCAATTCATTTCATCTCCCGTTCAATAGCGGGGTGTTGTTCTTCATGCTTGTGATGGCCTTGAGCATGATTGGCCTATTGCTTTACACAATGAATGGAAAGACACTCTATGCATTGCCGGCTTTAATATCAATTCCTTTATTTATTCTGGTTTCCAATGAATCTGTGATCGTAAAAATTGTTCTTCTTGTTGTATCAGGCCTGTTAGTATATGTGTACGTGCTTTATAAAAATCCATATTACCTGAACCTTGGAATTCTTACCGTCTTATTTATCATGATCGGCTACTCTTCTTATGTGATGGTGGTGATTCGCGCCAATGCTAATCCATCCATCAACATGGGATCGCCGGATGATGCTGAAACACTTTTGAGTTATCTCAATCGCGAGCAATACGGGGACCGTCCGCTTCTCTTTGGACCATCCTTCACTTCTCAGCCCATTGATATTGATCGCGTAGATGGTGAAATGCATTATTACCAGGATCCGGATACCAGGCGATACGTCGAGTTGGGAAGAAAACCCATTATCAAATATGATCCGGACGATGAAATGCTCTTCCCGCGCATCTTCGATAATGATGATCCTTCACATGTGAGGTTCTATAGAAGCTGGCTGAATTTGAAAGAAGGGGATAAGCCGACGTTTGGAGATAACATGAATTTCTTTTTTACCTACCAGGTCGGCTTCATGTACTGGCGCTACTTCATGTGGAATTTTTCAGGAAGGCAGGATGATGTTCAGGGCGACGGCGACATTAAGCACGGAAACTGGATCACCGGATTTCCTTTCATTGATAATGCGATGCTCGAAGATCAAACCAATCTTCCATATCCGCTCGATGAGAACAAAGGGCACAACAAGATGTATCTCATTCCTTTTATCCTTGGTGTGCTTGGTGCACTCTATCATTTCAAGAAGAGTAAGAATGATGCTTTTGTTGTGCTGCTGCTATTTTTCTTCACCGGGCTTGCCATCGTGCTCTACCTCAATCAAACTCCCATTCAACCACGTGAACGTGATTACGCTTATGCCGGCTCGGTGTATGCATTTGCCATTTGGATTGGCATTGGCGTGTTTTGGTTATTCAACCTGCTTGCAAAACGAATGAATGCACGCAATGCCGCTGTACTCGCATCGGTATTGGGTGCATTGGCGCCGGTGCTCATGGCTTCGCAGGAATGGGATGATCATGATCGCTCAGATCGCTATACGGCGCGTGACCTGGGAAGAGATTACCTTCAATCGTGTGCACAGAATGCAATCCTCTTTACCCAGGGTGACAATGATACGTACCCGTTGTGGTACGCACAGGAAGTGGAAAACATTCGTCCTGATGTTCGCATCGTGAACCTGAGTTTGCTGGGTGTGGATTGGTACATTGATAACCTAAGGAGAAGAGTAAATAAAAGTGAGGCGGTCATCATTACTGTTGACAGCGCATCCTATCGCGGCTCCAATCGTGATTACCTGCGCTTCGGTGAGAACAAATCCATTCCGCAGAATGTATCATACCCTTTGAGCGCGGTTGTAGATTTCATATTCAGTGAAGACCGAAATAAGAAAATGCAGGTTCAGGGCGGTGAGCTGGTAAATTACCTGCCCACAAAAAATCTTTACATCCCGGTTGACAGGAATGAGGTGATTGCTGATCATGTGGTACAACCAGGTGATACATCAAGAATTGTGAATCGCATCGAGTGGAAATTGAATAAGAATACATTGCTTAAGAATGACATTCTCACCATGGAAATACTGCGCAGCAATTTGTGGAAGCGCCCGATTTACTTTGCCATCTCGGTGCAATCAGATGCCTACCTGGGTCTGAATAATTACTTTCAGCAGGAAGGGCTTACCTATCGCATAGTTCCTTATGTGACGAAGCAGGATGATGGGCTGCCCGGTGGCGTGCAATCGGATATCATGTACGACAACATGATGCACAAATTCAAATGGGGCGGGGTTGATAGTAACAATGTGTATCTCGATGAAAACATCGGGCGCATGGTCACCAACCTGCGCAGCAATTTTGCACGATTGGCATCTACATTAATTCAGCAGGGAAAGAAAGATTCAGCTCTCAAGGTATTGGATAAATGTGTCGAGGTGCTGCCGGAAAGGAATGTCCCCGTCGCTTTGATCAATGTAGCCATTGGAAAAGATTATTACGATGCAGGAGATTCTGCCAAGGGGAAGAAAGTGCTGCAGCGTTGTTTTGAAGTGTATTCTGATCAGCTTCGCTACTATACCACGCTCGATGTTGACAAGCGAAAATATTTCACTGCTGAAATTAATGATGGTCTTTATGTACTGAATAACATCGTGAACGTAACACAGCGAAACAAAGAGATGGACCTGAACAAAAAGGTGCAGGAGGCCTTCAACAAGTACGTAAACTTCTACGTACCGCCGGAACAGGGGCAAGGGCAGGGGCAGTAGCAATAGGCAATAATGCAATAAGGTAATAGGCAATAGACGCACACGAAGTCCTGTGAACAAGTTCGGTGGGCAGTTTACTCTCCTGTGGACAGTTGGCAAAAATTCGACTCACGACTCACGACTCACGATTCACCATTCACCATTCACCAGTAATAATTTAGCTTGCAGAAAATTACTCCCTGCATTTGAAGCTCTCTTCCATACAAAAAAAAGAAAAACCGGTTGTCATCAAAGGCATTCACGCTGTTGAAGAGGCCTTGACATCGGGCAAGAGCATTGAAAAAATTTTTATTGAGCAGGGGAACAGAAATGAAAGTGTTTTGTCTCTGATTCGTATTGCGCGTGAGCGGGAGATCCCCGTTCAAAATGTTCCCGAAGTAAAATTATTTCAGCTTGGCGCGGCGCACCAGGGAATTGCCGCTGTCGTTTCTCCCATTTCTTTTTTTAAAACTGAAGACATTATTGCGCAGGCGTATGAACGTGGTCAATTGCCGCTGCTTATTATTTGCGATCGAATTACGGATGTGAGAAACTTTGGGGCCATAGCACGAACTGCTTTTGCTGCAGGCGCACATGCGATCATCATTCCGCAAACGGAAACAGCTTCCATAAATACCGAAGCAGTAAAATCTTCAGCAGGTGCATTGATGAAACTTCCGGTCTGTCGTGAAAAGAATTTGTTGCAGGCGGTGAAGCAACTCAAATTGCATGGCATTCAGATTTTGGCGGCAGAAGCTATGGGATCAAAATTTATTTATCAAACCGATTTGAAAATTCCTTCTGCAGTTATTCTGGGATCAGAAGGTGAGGGAATTTCAAAAGAGTTTTTAAAGATTGCTGATGAAATAGTGAAACTTCCAATGGCAAATACTTTTGACTCTTACAATGTTTCGGTGGCTGCCGGAATGATTTTATATGAAGTGATGAAGCAGCGAATGAGTTCAAATGAATCATGAATCCAAAACTATTCGCCCGAGTGCCTGAAATTTTTATTGAATTACTGAGAGAAAAAAAAAAGGCAAAGGAGATTGATGGAAAAGTGATCGTTCGAAGTCAATATTCATCGGGTAATAACGGATAGCTGCCCGCCATAAAACGAAGAAAGCGAAAAAAGTTTGTTCAACCTCTTTCGCTTTCGCATCTTAAGAAACCGTAGCTTCCTAATTTACTCTGATCTTCGAACCCGTGTTTCATCTTTTGATCGAATCACTTCTCCTCTTCTTTCGATTTGGAGGCCACTTATTGCTAAGTGACCGGATGTTTTAATCAGCGCGACAAACATACAATCTCAAATACCCCCTTGTCAAGTTTTTTGCCTTTTTGTTCTCCACAAAATTTCAACATCGGTTATTCACAAATGTGGATAGCAGATTTGTTGCGGGTTTTACCCGGAAACTGCCAGTGAAGAATCCATTTTCATTTTTAAATTCCTGTAGATCTCCAATTGATGAAGCAACAATTTTCGAAACTCAAGAAAACGATAACGATAAATGAATTGCGGACCCTCATTCAAAACCTGGTATAAACGGTGGATTTCATCATTCAAAAAAATAGTGTCAGTAAAATAGAGATAAGTACTTGCAAGATATTGTTCAATATGTTTTTTCAATTCATCCGCTCCATCGAACGCATTCTCTGACAGATATTGAGTCAAGTGTTTTTTTAACCCTGGCTCATACTTGTAACGAAGATCAGAAATGAGTTCATTGATTTGTTTATGTGGCAAGGTTTGTCCTGCAAAAATTGGAGACAATAAGATTTGAATTGCTTCAATAAGTTTTGAAAAATCTTCACTCCTTATTCGTCCTTCCTGATAAGCTTCATAAATTTTTAAATAGTCAGAAGCAGAATTGTTTTCCGGATTCAGAGCACACCAATAAAAAAACTGAAATGCTTTCTCATCGGATGCTTTTAATTCATCTGATAATGTTTTAACCTCGTTATTGAGTTTTCGCAAAATCATTTCCGCATCAATGGCTTCAAATTTTTCACCGGCAAAATCGAATGAAGCAGCCTGCAATTGCTTGCTCTCGATAGCGGTCAGGGTTTGAACGTCAATTCTGGCTCCGAGAAGTTTTTTCGGGACTTCACCCTGTTTCGAAGAAAATAGATTTTCGAAATCATAAATTGTAAAACTTTGTGGTGTTACTGAAGCCGCCAATTCGTTGATCGCTATTGGGTCAAGAGTCCTGTTATCATAATATCCGTTGTATTCTTTTGGTATTGAAAATTTTTTTTGCTCATCTGCAACCTCTTGCCTGAAGCTTTCCGGTTCTACCGCTTGCTTCATTCCTTTAAACCTCACGTTCTCGTATAGTTTATCCGTAAGTTTTTTCTGCCACTTCTCGGGGTTATCGAAAAGAATCCATGCATTTCCGGATTTCTTTTCTGCCTGAACATTGATTGCCAGCAAACGATCCTCACGCTCAGGTGTAGTCGGGTGAGAGGCCCATTGATTCTTGATGTCAACCCTCGTTATCTTTTCCCGAAATGAAACCTCTTTATCTACTGCAGGCAGACTATTTTCGAGTGGTAATGAAAAGGTTGAAGCGAATTGTTGCAGTGCGATACGCTGTAACGGATAAACATTCTCTGTGAATTTTTGCTTACCAACCCATTCATTGCATTTGTTGATCACTTCATTGTAACATGAATCACCGATCTCCACATGACGGAGGGCAAAGACGCAATTTTCACTTCCGCTCACGATGGCTGCCACCGCATCTGCATGAAATTCCATTTCACGGGATAATGCCATGTAGCCTTTATTCACGAAATGATACATGTGCCTCAACACCCATTGGATTCCTCGTGCAATCAGCACAGTAAGCTGAGCAAAAAAGGCAAAGTACCTGCTCATCCTTGCAAAACTCTCCAATGATTTCTGGTAACCGGTATTTTCAAACAGCATGTTGTATATCACCCGGTTTACCTGGTAGACGTAACTGCCAAGTTTCATGCTTCGTTGTGAAAAGTGGCCAAACTCGTGTGCAATGACGGCTTTAAATTCACTAACACTTAAGCTGTTCACAAGGCCCAAGCCGATTTTTAAATTTTTGCGGACGGGAAAGAACATGCTCCAGAAACTTGAATCGTAAAACACCGCAGCATTCACATCAGGAGTAAGAATGATCTTCTTAGGAAATCGCACGTTCGTATCCTTGGATAATTTTCTTATGAAGGCAAACAGTTCGGGAAGATCTTCTTCAAATACTTCAATACCATCAGAAGTATCGTATCTCTTCACTGAAAAAATAAACTTGACAAGAAAGACCATCACCATTACTCCTAAACCAATCAAACCTAATCCAACCATTAATGTGATGAACCGGGGCAATGCGATGATGAGCCCTATTCCTCCGGCAACGCAAGCAACAAATAAACCTGCAGCAATAACCACGAGCAGCAGGTACACCATTACAAACAGAAATATTGAAAACAACACCTTTGCAATCTCTGATTTGAATTTTCCTGAAGGAGCGAGAATAGTCGCATCGGTAATGAGGGGACTTGCAGGATAGATTTCTTCTTTCATCACTGGTTTATTGAAGTAAAACAGTTCAATGATAGATAATCTATTTAATACTTCCCTGCCATCTTCTTCAATTTTCTGATAGAAAAACATCTTCAGATCAGTTACATTTATCATCTTAAGATTCCATCATGAAAACCATCGTCGCCGCAGTAATTCTTTCGCTGTTAGTTCTTCAGGTTTTTTCTCAGCAGCAATTCCAGTTGTTGATACATCCGGGATTCAAACAAGAAGCGCGATTCATGAGCGAAATTCTTGGGAGCGGATATTTGCTCGCCTCAAACTTCACTGATACCAGCGGAGAAAAATCAATTTTACTAACGCGCCTCGATAATCAGCTCAATGTCGTTTGGCACACACTCATTGATGAGACAGGAACTGCTGAACGGGTGAATTCATTTGCTCAGGATGCCTCAGGAAATATTTTTATTGCGGGATACATCGAGGATTCATTTGCAACCGCTTTCAACAATTCACTTCTGATCAAAGCAGATTCAACAGGTAATGTGATTTGGAAAAAGCGATTTCAGTACTCCGACTATAACAATGACCTTTTAAGGATTTTCTCTTCTGCTTCAGGTTCATTATACGCCATTGGTGAATCAGAGGATTACTATTACGCTCCATATCCTTATTACATGCAACTGGTGATGAAATTAAATTCTTCCGGAACTATTCTGTGGTCGCATACTTATCCTACCAGCCTGCATTCTAACGTCAGTGCAGAAGTGCTGCCGGCTTCTGATGGAACGATGATTGTCGCCGGCCACAGTCTCACGCTTAACACTCTTCAGGCATCACTCACAAAGTTCGATACTACCGGTAGCAAAGTATGGGATACGCGATGGTCGCTTTCAGGTATCAATAATTTCCCCGTTGGTTTGGTTTATGACCTTTCCGAATCGAACACGGGGGGATATATTATCTATGGACAAAGAGGAATTGACTCTGAATATGTGTTGAGAAACTGTATGCTCAAATATGATGCGAATGGTACATTGCTAAAGCAAATGCGATATGGATATTCTTACGACAACTGGTTTTATCCCATAAGTACTATTTATGTCTTTAAAGGGATACCTGCAATGGATGGAGGTTATGCTGCAGCAGGAGTTTTTCTCGATGAGTTTTCAGGTGAGCAGGGAATTGCGCTGCTAAAAGTTGACAGCGGTTTAGTGCCGCAATGGTGCAAGCTCTACGATATGGGAACAATTACCTCTATCGCTTCTCTGCTCCAAACAAGTGATGGCGGCTACCTTATTGCAGCTTCAAGAGGAGACAGCATCATACTTCTAAAAACTGATGCGCAGGGAAGCAATTCCTGTAATGAACAGGTATTGCCGGTCTTCTATCAACTTATTAGTGACTATCAAGGCTCATCGTTTCTTGAGTCTCAGTCTCCTTCGTTCACCGTTCCTTCATATCTCCCTAATACGGCAACATTGACAAACAATTTCGAAGATACTTTGTGCTTTGTATACACCTCCTCACAAGCCGACCAAAGCTCAAAAGCATGCTCCTTGTTCCCTGATCCTTCTCATAATATCATTAACATTTCTATTAGCGACGGAGCAACCAAATTATTTTCGATGAGCTTATTCAATGAAGAAGGAGCCGAACTAAAGAGAGAAATCATTTCCTCATCCAACTATTCATTGGATGTTTCTACCCTGCCTGCCGGAATGTATATGGTAAGAATCAGCAGCCGCAGCAGTTTCATAGTGAAGAAATTTTTGAAATTATAAAGGTGAATTTTAAGGAATCAAGTAAGTACCGGCATTTTCACTTCAAATATTTGCAAGCATATCCTTTGTCATGGAATCAAGATCAAACTGCGGTTTCCATCCCCAATCATTTCTTGCAACGGCATCCTCAATACTCTCCGGCCAACTCTCGGCAATCTTCTGTCGAAAGTCGGGTACATAATCAATTCTGAAATCTGGGATTATTTTTTGAATGGAAGCGGCTTGCTCTTTTGGTGTGAATGAAATTGCAGCGATGTTGTAGGAGGATCGCACTTTAATTTTTTCAGAAGGTGCCTCCATCAATTCAATCGTGGCACGAATAGCATCGGGCATGTACATCATCGGCAACCGGGTTTCTTCAGAGAGAAAACAAGTGAAGTGTTTGTTCTTCTTTGCTTCGAAATAAATGTCAATCGCATAGTCAGTGGTGCCACCGCCGCCGGGAGTTTTGTAACTGATCAAACCCGGATAGCGAACACTTCGCACATCGAGATTTTTTTTCTGAAAATAATAATCGCACCAGCGCTCACCTGCCTGCTTGCTGATGCCATAGATGGTGTTTGGCTCCATTACCGTCCACTGCGGTGTATTTTGTCGTGGTGTTGTAGGACCAAACACTGCAATCGTTGATGGCCAGAATAATTTCTTCACATCATTCTCAACACAAGCATCAAGTACGTTGCGCAAGCCCTTCATGTTTACCCGCCAGGCAAGCTCAGGATTTTTTTCCCCGGTGGCCGAGAGAATTGCCGCGAGATGATAAATCTGCGTGACCTTGTTTCTCTTGATGCAATCAACCAGGGCCGGCCTGTTTAATACATCGAGCCTCTGGAATGTTCCGCTTTCTTTTATTTCGGCGAGCTTGGGTTCATTGAGATCAGCGGCGATAACGTTTGAATAAGTTTTTCGCAATGCAAGAGTGAGTTCAGAACCAATTTGTCCGCAGGCGCCAATGATGAGAATGGTTTCGTTGTTCATGATTAAGGGGAAGACGGCAAAGCTAATTTTTGATGGTTACATTGTTTAATGGTTAAATGGCTGAATGGTTAAATGGTCACCGTCTGCCGTAAAAGCCATTTGACCATTCAGCCATAAAGCCATTCAGCCATTTAGCCGTTCCATTTACTACTTTTAGCCGCTACATTTTTTCCATCATGAAAGAAAAAGAAAAACAGAAGAAGGTTGCCGCTCCTGAAAAAATTTCTTCCCCGAACAATTCACTCTTGCAAAAGTTATTACCACACATCATCGCTGTTGTTGTCTTTGCAGTAATCACTATCGCTTACTTCTCCCCGATGATTCTCGATAATAAAGTGATCGAGCAGGGAGATATTCTGCAGGGAAAGGGGATGAGTAAAGAGCTTGTTGACTATCGCGAAAAGACGCATGGACACGAGGCGCTTTGGACAAACTCCATGTTTGGTGGAATGCCGGCATTCCAGATTTCTGTATTCTATCATGGCAACCTTCTTCTGTATATTGATAAAATTCTTTCTCTTGGATTCCCGCATCCCTCTCAGTTGCCTTTCCAGGCCATGATCTGTTTTTACATTCTGCTCATTGTAATGGGTGTTTCACCTTGGCTTGCCATAGCAGGTGGCATTGCTTACTCTCTCGGTACATATAATCTCTTTAGTCTTGTAGCAGGACACAATTCAAAAGAGCACGCCATAGCGTTGATTCCATTATTTGTTGCGGGAATAATACTTCTTCGCAGTAAAAATTATTGGAGGGGAATAATTCTCACCGCAATTGGGCTGTCACTGCAGGTCGCTGCGAATCATTTGCAAATCACCTTTTATCTTATGCTGCTGATGGTGGTATATGGAATTGTAGAAGCGGTCTATGCTTTTCGTGAAAAGAACCTGAAAAATCTTTTCATTATCGGGGGAGTAGGAGTGGCTGCGGCAATTTTTTCGGTGCTTACGAACCTTTCTTTGCTTTGGTCAACATATTCCTATGTTCCTTCCACCATTCGTGGTCCTTCAGAACTTACCTCGAACAAGCAATCGAGCGGCGGTCTTGATCATGACTATGCTTTTCAATGGAGTTACGGAAAGATGGAAACATTCACGCTCCTCATTCCGAATTTTTATGGCGGTGCATCTGATGCAAAGCTGAGTGAGAATTCCAACCTTGGAAAATTACTCGATCAGTATCAGGCGTCTCCGGCACAAAAGAAACAGTATTTGAGCCGTGCACCCATGTATTTCGGTGATCAGCCATTTACGGGCGGGCCGGTGTATGCCGGTGCCATCGTATGTTTTTTGTTTGTATTCGGGTTAATGATGGTGAAAGACCGGACACGCTGGTGGCTGCTTTCCATTTCTGTTCTTGCCATCTTTCTTGCATGGGGGAGAAATTTTCAATGGTTCTCCGATATCTTCTTTTATCATTTTCCCGGTTACAATAAATTTCGCACGGTATATATGATACTCGTGCTGGTGCAGTTTGCATTTCCGCTGCTCGGCATTCTTCTTCTGAATAAAATTTTAAATCATGAGTATGACAAAAAGGAATTGATCACCAAACTGAAATACAGCTTGTTCATCACAGGGGGAGTGTGTTTGTTGTTTGCATTGTTCGGTTCCCTGTTCGTGAGTTTCAAAGGAGCAAGTGATGCACAGCTTGCCTCACAACAGCCGGTCCTCGATGCGATCATTGCTGACAGAAAATCTTTGCTTCGTATGGATTCATTCCGCTCTCTCGCTTTTATTTTGGTTGCTGCGGGTTTAATATGGATGTATGTAACTGATCGTGTGAAGCAGAATATTTTCCTCGGCGGAATAATCGTACTGATGTTTGCCGATTTATTTTTCGTTGGCGAAAGATATTTAAACAGCGATGCCTTTGTGAATAAGAGCGATTACGATCAATACTACTTACCATCTCAGGTAGATGATTTGATTTCCAAGGATCAGTCAAAAGACTATCGCGTGCTCAATCTCGCTGCGAATACATTCAACGATGCCAAAACCTCATACTTCCATAAATCAGTCGGCGGATATCATGCTGCGAAGTTGCGCCGCTACCAGGAGATCATCGAACACCAGCTATCAAATGATTCAACAAGGCATTCACCATATCCTTTTAACAAGTCTGTGGTGGACATGCTCAATACCAAATACATTATTGTGTCCAATAAGCAACAAGGCGAACAAGTAGCTCCCAATCCACAGGCAATGAGCAATGCATGGTTTGTAGAATCCATTCGCATGGTGAATAGCGCTGATGAAGAAATGGCGGCACTCAATACTTTCAATCCTTCCACTAGTGTGATTATTGATAAGCGTTTCTCCGCCCAGATTAATGGTCTGACGGCATCGCGTGACTCTACTGCATCCATCACCCTCGAAAGTTATGAACCGAATGATTTAGTATACAAGTCGAAATCCTCGAAAGAAAATGTGGTGGTCTTTTCTGAAATTTATTATCAGCCCGGATGGGATGTATTGATTGACGGAAAAAAAGCAGATCATTTCAGATGCAATTACATCCTTCGGGGCATGCGTGTGCCTGCGGGTGATCACACGATTGAATTCAAATTTGAGCCGCAGTCGTATTTCATGGGAGAGAAGGTAGCGTATGCGAGCTCAGGAATTTTGGTGTTGTTACTGCTTGGAGTTGTAGGATTGGAAATTTTCAATCGGAGAAAAAAAACCTTGTGAGCTATTGATCATTCTGAAGCAATAGCAATGCGACAATTCAAACTAAGGACCATAGCATTTTTGAAAGGGCTTATACTCTTTCTGCGACCGGGATTGTTTCTGAATTTTTTAAGCTCCCCGCTGCTTTTTGTTGCGAACACGTTTCGACTCACCAGGTGGGTTTCAATGCAGCCGAAATCAGAAATCCTCAATGACTTTTACACGCCCTTCAGGAATCATAACAAGCGGTATGAACTTTACAACTATGTTCTTCAAAAAGAAAAACTGGAACTTGAATCAATTGACTATTTAGAATTCGGCGTTTTTGGAGGCGCATCTTTCAAGTGGTGGATGAACGCAAATAAAAGTTCCTCCTCGAAGTTTTATGGCTTCGACACCTTTGAAGGACTGCCTGAAGCGTGGGGTACTTATGGTAAAGGAGATATGTCAGCTTTGTTACCCGATGTTGATGATTCGCGTCATGAATTTGTGAAAGGGTTATTTCAGGAAACGCTGTTCAACTTTCTCGCCACTCATGATATTGACCATAATCGTCGCGTAATTCACATGGACGCAGACCTGTTTTCCTCTACACTTTTTGTTCTCACTACGCTCGCAAAACATCTCAAAAAAGACGACATTATTTTCTTCGATGAGTTCAATGTCCCCAATCATGAGTTTTTCGCTTTTAAAATTTTCATCGAAAGCTTTTATATGAGATTCGAGTTGCTCGGCGCGGTAAATAATTTTTACCAGGTGGCATTCAAGGTGAAGTGATCCTGTTGTAAATGCAGAATCAAATTACTCACAAAACTTCTTTCAGCACCTCTACAATTCTTTCCGTCGCATGCCCATCCCACATGGGAGGAATTGCTCCTTTTTTAAAAGTTCCATTCTCAATCGAAGAAATTTTTTCACCGATGACGGAGAGATCAAACGGGATGAGTTCATTCGTTCCGAGTTCAACTGTGCTTGGGCGCTCCGTGTTTTCACGGAGTGTGAGACACGGCACCTTTCTGAAGGTTGTTTCTTCCTGGATGCCGCCGCTATCTGTAAGCACAAATGAAGCGTGCTTGATAAGTTTCTGGAATGAAAAATAATCGTGGGGACCGGTCAGCATGAGATTTTTTATGGAAGAAAATTTCTGCTCAAGATTGAATTTCGAAATATTTTTTCTCGTGCGCGGGTGAATGGGAAACACTACTTTGAATTTTTCTGCAATGAGCTGAATGACTTCCCAAACTTTTTTCAACTGCTGTTCATCGTCCACATTCGATGGACGGTGCATCGTCATCAATACGTATTCGCCTTCATTCACGTCGAGTGATTTCATGATCGGCCAGGAATCAAATTGAGAATCGAAAGCGAGGAGCGTATCAATCATGGTGTTGCCCACAAAGAAGATCTGGTCCGGTTTTTTTCCTTCTCGCAATAAATTTTTCTCACCGTTTTTCTCGGTCACAAACAAAATATCGGCGAGAAAATCTGTGATCGTACGGTTGTATTCTTCAGGCATCTGCAGATCAAAACTGCGCAGGCCGCTTTCAACATGGGCGAGTTTGATGTTTGCCTTGTTCGCCGCAAGCGAAGCAGCAAGAGTGGAATTCACATCGCCCACAACGATCACCAAATCGGGTTGCCATTTCCTTAACACCTCATCCATCTTCAGAATTATTTCACCGATCTGTGTCCCGGGCGTTCCGTGTGTGACATCAAGCGCGTAATCAATTTTCTTCAGTTGCAGTTGTTCAAAGAAAATATCCTTCATCACCTTGTCGAAATGCTGCCCGGTGTGCAGCAGGCGATGCTCGAAGAGATCAGGATGCTTCGCAAATTCTTTTTCGAATTGCGTGACCTTAATGTAATTCGGCCGTGTGCCGATGACGGTGAGGATTTTCTTCAATTTCGGATTTTTGATTTCTAATTTTTGAAAAATGTGACTCATTCCCAATTTTCAAAATCTTTACAAACCTGGAGAGCTTCTTTCCTCTCCTGTTTATATCCATCTTGCAATTTCCTTGAAAGAGGTGCACTAATCTTTCGATTTTGTTCTCGGGAATACTATTCCTTCAATTTTGATTTCTGGTAATTCAAATTCTTCATGCGAAAACAAAAGTATTGAATTCATTCATTGAATCCCGCAGAATAGCAAAAGCGGAGTTCTACTTTTGCCGCGAAGTAAATCCGCAATCGAAAATCCGAAATGAAGAGGGTGCTCATCATCACATACTATTTTCCCCCAAGCGGTGGTGCCGGAGTGCAGCGCGTACTCAAATTCGTAAAGTACATGCGAGAGTTCGGATGGGAGCCAGTAGTGTACACGGCGGAGGGTGCAGCATACCCTATTCTTGATCCCACGCTTGAGAAGGATATTCCGGAGGGAATAAAAATTTATCGCCACAAAATTTGGGAACCGTATGAGTGGTACAAGAAATTTACCGGTCAGAAAAAAGAAGAGACAGTTTACTCGGGTTTCATTTCTGAAAACAAAAAAATTTCTCCCACTCAAAAACTTTCCATCTGGATTCGGGGTAACTTTTTTATTCCCGATGCGCGATGCTTCTGGATAAAACCTTCTGTAAAATTTTTCGTGGATGAGTTAAAGAAAAATCCGGTGGATGCGATGATCAGCAGTGGTCCACCGCACACGACACACATGATTGCCCTGGGTGTCAAAAGGAAACTGAATATTCCCTGGCTCGCCGATTTCCGGGATCCTTGGACGAACATTGATTTCTATGATCAGCTCATGCTTACCCGGTGGGCAGATGCAAAACACAAGCACATGGAGAAGCAAGTTCTCATGAGTGCGGATGCAATTGATACCGTGAGCTGGCATTGGGCGGAAGACTTTCAAAAGTTGAGCGGAAGAAAAATTGAAGTGGTGACTAATGGGTTTGATGAGGAGGATTTTCCCGAAAAGACCCCCGAAAAAATCGGGGCAAGCGGGACGGGTCAATTGGGAAATTCGGAAATGTCGAAGAGCCCTGTCACCCTGAGCGAAGTCGAAGGGTTTGCGAGCGCGTATGCTTCGACTCCGCTCAGCATGACATCACAAAAATTCGTGATAGCACACGTTGGTTCGCTGAACAAAGACAGAAATCATTCTTCATTATGGGAGGCCTTGAAAGAATTGTGTGAAGAGCAAAAAGAATTTCGAGAGAAGCTGGTGATTCAGCTTATCGGTAAAAATGATTTTTCAGTTTATCAGCTCATCGAGAAGAATCAACTCACACAAAATCTTCAGCGCATTGATTACCTGCCGCACAATGAAGTCGGTGCCTATCAGCGAAGAGCATCGGTACTTTACCTTCCAATCAACAATACGCCCAATGCGCTCGGCATAGTGCCGGGAAAATTATTTGAATACCTCGCTGCGAGAAGGCCAATTTTAATAGTTGGCACAGAGGATGGAGACTCTGCGCGAATTGTTCGTGAGGCAAAGGCAGGTGTTGTGTGCGGCATCGATGACAAAACAAAAATCAAGAATGAGATTTCAAAAATGTTTGCGCTCTGGAAGGAAGGAAATTTGAAAGTGGATGCAAAAGGAGTGGAGCAGTATTCAAGAAAAAAGATCGCAGGTAAAATTGCGGACCTGCTGAACGGAATCGTGAAGTGAAAACTTACATAAGTTAAATTCAAACAAATCAATGAAGTTCAGTGAAGACCTCTGCTTGTTTTTAAATCGCTTCTTTCCTGCAAGAAAAGTCGCCGGAAGAGAGTCTCCTCAATCTTACTCGGAAGCTCAGTACGAATGGGCAAAATACAGTCTTAAACTTTATGAGGGACTGGTTGATTTAAAAGACAAAATTATTTTGGATGCAGGTTGCGGTCCGGGTGGCAAGACGGTTTTTTATTCAGAGCAGGGGTGCAAATCAATTACCGGTATTGACATTGATGAAACCCGGCTTAAACTGGCAAAAGAATTTGCGGCAAAAAGAAAAGCAATGAATGTTGAGTTTGTAGTTGGAAGTCTTTCGCAATTGCCTTTTGAATCGAACTCCTTCGACCTGATATTTCTGAATGATGTAGTCGAACACATCAGCAGGCCGCTTTTAATAAGTGCTTTGGAAGAATGTAAGCGCGTGATAAAACCGGATGGTAAAATATGCCTTGAGTTTCCACCGTGGACCAGCTTTGATGCATCGCATCTTTATGATTTCATTTACATTCCCTGGTGCCAGGTATTTTTTTCTACAGAAACTCTGGTGAATGTCATGAATCGCTTAAATACCAAAGCACCGATCATTGGCAAGCTGTCTTATGTTGAGCATTTCCTGGAGTTAAACCGGATCACGATTAAAGAGGCGAAAGAAATGTTCAGGCAATTGAATTTTAAGGTTGTAAAATTTGATTTCCACGTGATCTTCAATGTCCGGTTATTCAAATACATTCCTTTCTTTAATAAGTATCTTACTAAGCGGGTTGTTGCTATTCTTGCGAAATAAGTTGCATGTCACAATTGCAATTGCGATAATTTGAACTTGATATTCACCAGTTAAAGTTTTCGCTAAACTTGCGATGAATCTTCTTTTTACTTTGCAACCGGGTTACCTTTATTAGTTATGATCAATGTCACGAAAACATTTTTACCCCCTCTCCAAGAGTATGAGAAATATTTGAAAGGAATATGGGAGAGAGGATGGATCACAAACAACGGTCAACTGGTACAGGAGTTAGAACAAAAGTTGAAGGAATTTCTCGGGGTGAAGCACTTGTTTTTTTGTACGAATGGAACGGTGGTTCTTCAGATGGCCATTAAAGCCCTCGGACTGTCTAAAGAAATCATCACCACCCCTTATTCTTATGTCGCTACTGTTAATTCAATACTGTGGGAAGGATGTCAACCCGTATTTGTTGACATAAGCAACAATGACTTTAACATTGATGCAAACAAAATTGAAGCAGCCATAACAGAGAATACTGAAGCGATTTTAGCAACACACGTTTACGGTAATCCCTGCGACATTGAACAAATTGAAGCGATTGCACTCAAGCACAAGCTAAAGGTGATTTACGACGGAGCGCACGCATTTGCCTGTGTGTACAATGACAAGTCAGTTTTATCATTTGGTGATATTTCAACTTGTAGTTTTCATGCAACCAAAGTGTTTCATACGGTGGAAGGGGGCGCGATTATTACGAATGATGATGCGTTGGCGAAAAGATTTTTCCACTTCAGGCAATTTGGCCATTATGGTGATGAGTATTTCAGCGTAGGGATTAATGCAAAGAATTCAGAGTTACATGCTGCGATGGGGCATTGCGTGTTTACGCATTTGAATGAAATTATTGCTTCCAGAAAAAGATTGTCTGATCTGTATAATGAATTACTGAAACCTCTTAAACTTCAAGTGCCTTTGTTATCTGATCATGTGAAATACAACTACGCTTACTATCCTGTTGTATTTCCGACACATGAAATTTTGATGCGGGTGATAGATACATTGGCGAAACAGGAAATTGCCGGGAGAAGATATTTTTACCCCTCGCTGAATACACTTTCCTTTGTGAATGGAACTCATTGCCCTGTTTCTGAAAACGTGAGCGAGCGTGTACTATCGCTTCCGCTTTTTCATGATCTTGATCCAAATGTGATTCACAAAATTTGTGACATTATCAAAAGCTGCTTGTAATCATGCTGATAGTCGGAGCAAAAGGATTTGCCAAAGAGGTGCTTGAAGTGCTTCATCAAAGCGGACTTCCTGAACCTATGATGTTCTTTGACAATGTTTCAACCGATGTTCCTGATGTGCTATACGGAAAGTTTAAAGTGGTTCGATCATTTGAACACGCGGAAGAAATATTTGGGAAACTTTCTCCTGATTTTTGTTTGGGAGTTGGAGGTACTTCCTTACGCGCAAGTCTATCGCAAAAAATGAAAGAACGGGGAGGGAGATTGCGATCTGTAATTTCTCCGAATGCATCAATCGGGCATTACGGCAATGTGCTGCATGATGGATTGAGTTTGATGACGGGAGCTGTTATCACCAATGACATCACCATTCACGAAGGTTGCCTCCTTAATTTGAATTGCACGATCGGTCATGATTGTGTGATCGGTGAATATTGCGACATCAACCCCGGTGTTCACATTTCCGGCAATTCAAAACTCGGAGCCTATTGCAGTTTGGGAACCGGTTGTGTGGTTCTTCCCAAAATAATAATCGGCAACAACGTAACTGTGGGTGCAGGCGCGGTGGTGGTAAAAGATATTCCTGACAATGCAACAGTGGTTGGCATTCCCGCTAAGCCCCTTATCAAATAGGTATGAACTTACACCTGATTCCGGATAATGGATTCCTTAACCGGTTTATTGATATCACTAACAGAATTTCTGCTGTGCAAAACAACTACCTCATCTGCAGTACTCCTCATCCATTTTCGGTGCCCGGGAAAAAAAAATTGTTGCGTGATGATGTGAAGATTGCTCACTACGGAAGTAAATCGTTCTATGATTTAATCGGGGACATAAATCGCTATGAAAAAATTTTTATTCACTTCTTGTCAGACCAGCTATGTGATTTCGTGAACAGAAATTCAGAAAGCCATGCGAAGTTTTTCTGGATTTTTTGGGGCGCAGATTTTTATACCCCTCTTGAATTCTTTGCAGCGGAAATTTTTGATGAAGATTCAATGACCTATTATCGCCGGCACGGAACCTTTGCATCCACCAACAATAGATTAGTAGATGCATTGAAGCGTGCAAAGCGAATTTTCATTCAGCCCTTCATTTATCAAAGGCGGGTAGAGCGAAGAAGAAAAGCTATTGACAGAATTAACTATTTTCTGCACTACAACCCGTTTGATTTTGAAGTGGTAAAAAAATTTTTCCCCACTAACGCGGCTTTTCACTATTTCTTCTACTATGAGTTTGATTACGCCTCCCCACCCGATACATCGTCGGAGGCCGTGAAAGATTTTCGTCAACGCTTCTCTCTTCGTGCACCACTTATTATTCAACTGGGCAATTCAGCATCGCTGAGCAACAATCATCTGGGTGCGTTGAAGGCATTGTCACGATTTGCAAATGAAGATTTTCAAATAGTGTGTCCGCTTTCCTATGGTGATCGAAAGTATGCTCAATACGTGATTGAAATCGGAAGCAAATTATTCGGAGATAAATTTATTCCTGTCACCACCTATTTGCCGAAAGAAGATTACCTCAGTCTGCTGCAGTGTATAGACATAGGAGTGATGAACCACCGGCGCAGCGAAGGTGGTGCCAACACCGTGATGCTGCTTGCAATGGGCAAGAAAGTGTTCATGCCCGATGAAAATGCTTTAAATAAGTTTTTGAACAGCAACAGCATTCATATTTATTCGCCCCGGAATTTTACAAAACAATCATTTGCTGAATTTTCAATGCTGCTTTCTTCCGAACAAAAAAGCAGCAACCAAAGCAGAGTGGCGGCAATATTTTCTCCCCAAAGAGCCGAAGAATTGATGATTAAAGTGGAAAACCTAAAATGAAAAAAAATAGGTGACCTTTAGAAGTTCATCACTGAGTAAAATTATCTTTGTTTCATTCTCGTTAGGTTTGAACTATCCACTTATTATTCCAATGAATAAAAGAAGACTAATAATTGTTGTCTGCTGCTTTTTGTTGCTGCCATTCATTTCGGATGCTCAAACTTTTTTTCAAACCTATACAGGCGCTAATCTTGGTGGAACTGCAATGATTAAATCTCCCGATGGAAATTATTTTGTGGGAGGGAAGAAGAGTGATAGCGCGATGGTGATGAAGATTGACCCCGATGGAAATACCATTTGGACAGTATCTTTTAATCCTACCAATTCCGGGAATAATTTTTACGTGATCTCAATGGAGATAACTCCTGATAACTTTCTGATTGGCACTGGGGAAAGCCTGGTGCCGGGGCTTCTATATCCGGACGAAGCATTTTATTTCAAGATGGATTTGAATGGTAATGTTCAATATTGTAAAGAGATAACCGGAGTGGGTCATGATTTTACAACGCACAAGATGTTACCACTCTCATCATCCTCATACATAATTGTTGCAGCCCATGAGCCATTTTCGGGAAATTATTCCGATCCGATGATCATTAAGATCAATGGCACCACCGGAAGTGTTACCTCACAATCCCCTCGGTACGATTATCAGAATAACTACATTGACGACATTTCGGAATCAATACTTAGTCCGGATAAAAGATTTATTTACTCTACAGGCAGACTATATGTGTCCGGTGCCGGTCCCGATCAGATGCGCGTCTTTATTGCAAAGTTTGACACGATGGGAAATAATTTATGGACCAACTACTATGTTTTTCCTTCATCATCTGCTGCGCGCATGTATGGCGATTGCCTGATCTACGATGACGATTCACTTGTGATAGGCTATGTGGGTGATAATATAGGAACCTCACCCAACTTTGAAATGGGGATCATAAAAGTTGATACAACCGGAAACATGGCATGGTCGAAACACTTTGACATTCCTTCCTCAACGTATGAGCGGCCGTTTCGGATATTGCGCACTAACTATGGCTATGCAATGGTAGGATTTGAAACCGGGATCACTGAAGACATGATGATGATCGGCACTGATATTAATGGAAATGAATTGTGGTGTAAGTCTTATGGCAGTATAACTTTAGACGATTATCTTCCCTCCATATTCGGAGCGTTGCCCGCCGTTATCAGCAATAATTCAATTTATTTCACAGGTGTTCAAATTGTAGCAGGAAATATTACAAACCTTATCATTGGCAAAACTGATTCAGCAGGAAATAGCAGCTGTGTCACCAGCGCTGACCTTGTTATCGTTCAAACTGATAACCCGGTTTTCACAGGAACACGAATTATAAGTTCTGTATCAGAACCGGTAAGTTTTGTGGATGTTACCGGCTTTCAGTATCCAATTATTCCAATTCCTTGTAGTAATGATAGTCTTTCTCTTGGTGCTGATACTTTTTTATGCACTGGTTCCCTGATACTTGATGCTACAACTGCAGGTGCCACTCAATATACATGGCAGGATGGAAGCAGCGATTCTACACTTCAGGTTTCTGCGCCGGGCACTTATTCAGTTGAAGTATTACTGAACTGCTGCATTTTAAGAGATACCATTCAAGTTATTGTTGGTCAACCCTCATCTTCTGTATTCGACCTCGCTATTTGTTTCGGTGATAGTTTAGTTGTAGGCACATCGGTTTATTCCCAGCCCGGTATATACACTGATACCTTACTTTCAGCAGCAGGATGCGATAGCATTGTTACAATAACTCTTCAGGTTGACTCATTGCCGGTTGTAGGGGCGCAAAATTCAGATTCAATTTGTATAGGTCAGCAGGTGATACTGAATGCGACAGGAGCACAAAATTACTTCTGGTCGCCGTCAACGGAATTGAGTTGTACTAACTGCCAATCACCTACAGCTTCACCAATCGTTACCACCATTTATTTTGTGGTCGGAGTTGATTCGAATGGTTGCTCTGCGTATGATTCTTTAACGATAATTGTTGGAAGCGCTGTAATTGATGCGGGTAATGATACGCTGATCGTTGCGGGGCAATGTGTTGTTTTGAATGGAACCGGGGCACAGAGTTATGTGTGGTCTCCTTCTACTTACCTGAATGATTCTTCCATCGCAAATCCAACTGCCTGCCCTGACCAGGACATTACATACTACCTGACAGGGATAACCGCTGAAGGCTGCATTGCAACGGATTCAGTGACCATTCGGGTGATCTCAGCATGCGATGGTGTTTTTATTCCTGATGCCTTCACTCCTAACGGTGATGGCGTGAATGATGAATTCGGAATCATCACTTTTGGTGGCATCACCTTAAATTCATTCAGAGTATTTAGCCGATGGGGTGAATTGATTTTTCAAACGAATGACCTTAATAAAAAATGGGCTGGCGACTTCAAAGAGTTGCTTTGCCCATTAGGGGTTTATGTTTATGTAGCGGATATTGATTGCGGGGAGAAAAAATTAATAAAAGGAAATGTAACTCTTCTGCGCTAAAATATTTTTAAGTAAAATTGAGTGATGGCATTTAAAATATTTGGTGCAGGAAAATCAATGGCACGCTTAACTACAAACTTTTCAGCATGAAAAAACAATTTGCTTTTCTTCTCTCGCTTTGCGTTTCAATCTCGATAGCGGAAGCTCAATCCAACAAGATCGGTTCAGGCATTGCTTTGAAATTTGATGGTGGTGTTGGCAACTATGTTGATCTTGGTGATGTTTTCAATACTCTTGATTTTCCCTTCACCATAGAGGCATGGATCAATCCCGCGAGCAATCCTGTCCAGCAAGATGGAATTTTTTCTTCCGAAAATGATGCGAGTGCCTACAATGGCGCCTGGCTTTATCGTTGGTATTACACCTATTCTTCTCCTGATGTTTTGAGGATTGAATTTGGAAATGGTCAAGGGTCAGGCTACCAGTTTAGAAGAGGATTTTTAACAACTGAATCACTACCCTTAAATATATGGACGCATATTGCAGTGGTCTGCAACTCTATCACCGACATTCACATGTATTTTAATGGGGTAGAAAAAACATTGATTGCAACCGATGGAACATCTACGGCAACGGTAATTACTCACACCAGCACTTCCGCAGGAATTGGTAGATACCTGAATTATTTCGGGGACCATTACCTGGATGGCCAACTCGACGAAGTTCGACTATGGGATGTTGCAAGAACTCAAACCGAAATTCGTGACAACATGTGCAGGAAAATTGATCCGGCAACCTCAGGACTTATTGGTTATTGGATTGCCGATGAATCGTACATCAGCTCAACTGTGATCGATCAAACAGTTCCTTCTGAGAATGGAGTCGTCAATGGCACAGTTGCAAAAATTACCTCAGGTGCTCCTATAGGCGATGCAAGTGCATACAGCTACACATCAAACTGGAATGGAGTAACGGTTTCAGTGAGCGAATCTTCCGGTGATTCATTCATTGCAAGCAATGTGATAGGCAGTCCTTATGGTGTTCACGTTTATCTTGTTGATTCTTTGCCACATGATACCATAGGGTTAGATACGGTTCCCAAATTCTACTTCGGAGTTTTTTGTGCCGAGTCAGCAAGTACTGCAGGGTATGATGTGAAATACAATTATGATTTTAATGACGGAGCGATTAATGCAGGCAATGAATCAACGGCGGCTCTGTATAGAAGAGATGATGGCTCTGTAACAACGTGGAACAATATAGCAGCTACACTTGACATGATCAGCGACAATATTTCGAAGAGCAATGAAACCATAAGAGATGAATACATTCTTAACGTAAAAGGTTTTTTGAGTATCTCCTTTTCAGCAGCGGATACCTCTATCTGTGAAAAGTACTGCATTGACTTCTTTGATCAGTCCACAAATAATCCAACTTCGTGGCAATGGATTTTCAGCGGTGGAAATCCATCCACTTCCAATCAGCAAAACCCTGCTCAGATTTGCTACAACTTGCCCGGCGTTTATGATGTCACGCTAATCACATCCGGTGCAAATGGAATTGATACACTCACGCTCCACAATTACATCACCGTACTTGCAACTCCTTCCGCTCCCACCATCACTCAAATTGGATTTACACTTACCTCAAGCTATTCCTCTTCCTATCAATGGCAATTAAATGCGGTTGACATTCCCGGTGCAACTGACCAATCCTATACCGTTTTGCAATCAGGATATTATACGGTGATTATCTCCAACGAAAATGGTTGCAAGAATTCCTTTACGGTGTATGTTCTCATTTCAGGAACTGATGAAATTGTTATTGAGAGCACCTCCGTGTTTCCCAATCCTGCAGACAATCAAATCAATATTGATCTTTCGAAAATCAGGGTGCCAATTTCTTATTTGCGTATTAGTGATGATGCGGGAAGAGTTTTGATAGAAAGGAAAGTTGTCCGCAGGACTCCTTACGGAGAAAATAAAAATCAGCAAGTGAATGTTGATGTTTCGGGGTTTGCGCCAGGAATTTATTTTATTGAAGCCATCAGTGTTTCTCAAAAATTTTACGGGAAGTTCACAGTGCAGAAATAAATTTTAACTGAAAAAAAATTTGGTGGTGTTATTCTCATCATCCAATTCTTTTTTTATTTCCTGATGAGCCTTGAATTGATCGAGGGTCGTGAGACGAGTGTATTAGTGTAAGAAATCACTTTAACTTACCTGATTGATTCAGCGTTGATGGAGTATTATTGCTCTTGAATTATGAAGAATTTTTCGCTTATAATTCTCTGTGCTTTCTTCTCACCGATATTTTCACCTGCTCAAACTTTTTTTCAAACCTACACAGGGGCTAATCTCGGGGGCACCGCCATGATCAAATCACCCGATGGAAATTATTTTGTAGGAGGGAATAAAAGCGATAGCGCGATGGTGATGAAGATTGACCCGGACGGAAATATTTTTTGGACGGTTTCTTTTAAGCCGACTGCTTCTGTGAATAATTTTCATGTTACATCATTTGAAATTACTCCTGACAATTATCTCATCGGCACCGGCACCAGTGCAGATCCGGGAACCTTTATCCCGGATGAGGGCTTTTTTTTCAAAATGGATTTGAATGGTGTTGTTCAATACTGCAACGTAATCACTGGTCTCTCGCACAACTTTACAATGCGCAAAATGTTTCCCCTTACATCCTCGTCATACATCAGTATTGCTGCGCATGAGCCATTTTCAGGAAACTGGGCTGATCCGATAGCGCTAAAAATCGACGGTAATACGGGAGGTGTGGTTTTTCAATCCCCTGAATATGATTATCAGAACAACTACATTGATGACATTGCTGAATCCATTTTAAGTCCCGATAAAAAATTCATCTATTCAACAGGTCGGCTATATATTTCAGGTGCTGCCATGGATCAGATGCGGGTCTTCTTAACAAGGTTTGACACTTTGGGCAATCATGTTTGGACCAACTATTTTGTATTCCCTACTTCATCCGCCGCAAGAATGTATGGTGAATGTCTCATCTACGATAATGATTCAATCGTGATCGGATATTTTGGCGATAATAGTGGCATCTCTTCCAATTTCGAATTAGGAATGGTTAAAGTGGATTCATCAGGGAACATGGTGTGGTCAAAACATTATGCGATACCATCTTCCACATTCGACAGATGCTTTCGGATTTTCAAAACAAGTTTCGGTTATGAAATGGTTGGATTTGTAACCGGCACTACAGAGGATTTAATGATTCTTGCTACTGACATCAATGGAAATGTTCTGTGGTGCAAGAGTTACGGAAGTACCACCCTGGATGAATACAATTTCAATTCTTTTGGCTCGCTGCCTTCAGTAATTAGTAATGATACTACATACCTTACCGGGATTCAAACAGTTGGGGGAAACACGACAAATCTTGTTATTGCCAAAGCTGGCCCCGATGGAGTGATCAATTGCATCACGAATACCGATCTTAATGTTGTTACCACTATTAATCCGGTTTTTACGGGAACAAGAATTATCGCTTCTACTCCTGATCCGGTAAACTTTGCTCCCGTACTTTCTTTTTTTCATCCTGCTATTGCCGATCCCTGCTCTGCTTACAATCTTAACCTTGGCAATGATACCTCTTTGTGCAGCGGATCACTAATTCTGGATGCTACAACTCCCGGTGCCACTCAATATACCTGGCAGGATGGAAGCAGCGATTCTACGCTTCAGGTTGCTGCGCCAGGAATTTATTCAGTAGTAGTGTTGGTGAACTGCTGCATCCTTAGAGATACTGTTCAGGTTATTGTCGGGCAACCTTCCTCTTCTGTTCATGATGCGGCCATTTGTCTGGGAGATAGCCTTGTTGTTGGAACTTCAGTCTATACGCAGCAGGGTACATACATTGATACGCTGCTGTCAATTGCAGGATGTGACAGTGTCGTCACCACTAATCTTGTGATTGATTCGCTGCCGATTGTAGCAGCTCTAAGTTCAGATTCGATTTGTGTAGGTCAGGAGGTAATACTGAATGCAACGGGAGCGGAAAATTATTTCTGGTCACCGGCAACCGGGTTGAGTTGTACCAATTGTCCATCACCAACGGCTTCACCAATCGTTACCACTATTTACTTCGTTACAGGAATTGATTCGAACGGTTGTTCTGATTATGATTCTTTAACGATAATTGTTGGAACTGCCGTTGTGGATGCCGGTAATGATACACTGATAGTGGCAGGACAATGTGTGGTTTTGAACGGAAGCGGCGCACAGACTTATGTGTGGTTTCCTTCTACTTACCTGAGTGATTCTTCCATTGCAAACCCTACTGCCTGCCCTGACCAGGACATTACGTATTACCTGACAGGTATAACAGCCGAGGGATGTATTGCTACAGATTCAGTAACTATCAGGGTGATCTCAGCATGCGATGGTGTGTTCATTCCTGATGCGTTCACTCCCAATGGTGACGGCATGAATGACCAATTCGGAATCATTACTCTCGGTGGTATCACTTTGAATTCATTCAGGATATTCAGCCGCTGGGGCGAATTGCTTTTTCAAACAAATGATCTTCATAAAAAGTGGGATGGCGAATATAAGCAGTTACCATGTCCGTTAGGGGTGTATGTTTATGCCGCCGATATTGATTGCGGCGAGAAAAAATTATTAAAAGGAAATTTGACCCTTATTCGGTAAAATTTTTTTCATTATGTTTAAGCTGAATAAAATAATTAAGTTTTGAATTTCATGATATGCTGCTGCATCCCGTATTTTTTAACCTCTCAAAACTTTAGGATGAAAAAATATTCGGTTCTCCTTTTGATATCTTTTTGCACTTCGGTTTCAATGACCCTGGCACAATCGAATTTCATCGGTTCAGGAATTAGCATGAAGTTTAACGGAAGCGTGGGGGATTATATTAATGCAGGTGATGTGTTTAATACTTTAGCATTTCCTTTTTCCTTTGAAGCATGGATAAATCCAAGTGCCAATCCGCCTATCTGGGGTGGCCTTATGGGCTCTGATAACGATGGGTCAGCATACTATGGCTTTTGGATCAGGACATTCTCATCGGGCACAATTGAAATTGAATTTGGTGATGGCATCGGATCAGGCTATCAATTCAGAAGGGGATACATCACCACCACTTCGATTAATTTAAATGAATGGACGCACATTGCCGTTGTCTGCTCTTCAGTAACGGATATTCATTTTTATTTTAATGGTGTTGAACAAAGTAAAACACCAACGGATGGATATTCAGCAGTGACCATCCTTACTCATTCATCTGCATCAGCATCATTCGGTGGCCAGTTTAACGTGTTTGGAAATCAAATGTTCATAGGACAAATGGATGAAATCCGGCTATGGAATGTGGCACGGTCGCAAACCGACATCCGTGACAACATGTGCAGGAAAATTGATCCGGCAACATCAGGACTCATCGGTTACTGGACTGCTGATGAATCATACACGAGCTCGACTGTGAATGATCAAACTTCTCCTTCTGAGAATGGAACCATCAACGGCAATGTCACGAAAATAACTTCGGGCGCTCCCATAGGTGACGCAAGCGCATACGACTACACTTCAAGCTGGAACGGAGTAACAGTTTCAGTAAGCGAATCTTGCGGTGACTCTTTGATCGCAAGCAATGTAACGGGCAATCCCTACGGAGTTCACGTTTATCTTGTTGATTCATTGCCGCATGATACTATTGGATTAGACACGGTTCCCCAATTTTACTTTGGAGTTTTTTGTGCCCAGGCGGGAAGTTCAGCAGGTTACGATGTGGTGTACCATTACGATTTTAATGACGGAGTAATTAATTCAAATAATGAATCAACGGCAGCGCTGTTCAAAAGAGGCGATGGCTCCGTTACATCCTGGAATAATGCAAATGGCACACTGGATATGATCAGTGACAATATTTCAAAGAGCAATGAAGCCATTCGTGCGGAATATATTCTGGATGTAAAAGTTTTTTCGGGTATTGCCTTTTCTGCAGCCGACACTACCATCTGTGAAAAGTATTGCATTAACTTTTTTGATCAGTCTGTGAACAACCCCACTTCTTGGCTTTGGACTTTTAGTGGTGGAAATCCTTCAACTTCCACTCAGCAAAACCCTCCGCAGATTTGCTATAATTTGCCTGGCGTTTATGATGTTACACTCATCACATCGGGCCCTGGCGGAACTGATACACTTACACTTCATAACTACATCACCGTACTTGCGACTCCTTCTGCTCCCACCATCACTCAAACCGGATACACGCTTACATCAAGCTATTCATCCTCTTATCAATGGCAGTTAAATGCGGTTGACATTCCAGGAGCAACCGATCAATCATACACCGTTTTGCAATCGGGTTATTATACAGTGGTTATTTCTAATGAAAATGGCTGCGTGAATTTCTTTACAGTGTATGTTCTCATTTCAGGAGTTGATGAAATTGCTATTGAGGGTACCTCCATATTCCCCAACCCCACCGCCAATCAAATTAATATTGATCTTTCAAAAGTCAGGGAACCAATTTATTCCTTACGAATTACTGATGACGCAGGAAAAATTTTGATGGAAAGGAAAATTGTTCGCAGGACTCCTTACGGAGAAAATGAAAATCATCAAGTGAAAATTGATGTTTCAAATTTTGCCGCAGGAATTTATTTTGTTGAGGCGATCACTGCTTCCCGAAAGTTTTACACCAAGTTTGAAGTGCAGAAATGAATTTTTTCGTTGGAAACTTTCGGAGCCTGCTGAAGCAGTGAAAAGCTAATTCGAAATATGAGTAGAACAAATGGAAGTGGATTCTTTAACTTCAATTATTAGGTTTAGTACTTATAAAAGTGAAAAGCTAAAAAACTCGTCTTTCAATCTGTTTATCTTTCATAGCAAACTCTTGTAAATGGCTTTCCTCCATTCAAAAAAAATTCTCATTATCGTGTTAATTGGTTTGTGCAAAATTTGCATTGCCCAAAATCTTACTGATAGCTTGATTGCATATTATCCATTCGATGGCAATGCTGTTGATGAAAGCGGCAATGGACATGATGGAACGATATCAGGGGCTACTTTAGTTAATGATCGTTTTAGCAATCCAGCTTCGGCTTATGACTTCAACGGGAACGGAGATTACATTTCAGTGGTTGGAGGTAATCAGTTTCATCCAACTTCATTTCCTATTAGTGTTTGTTGCTGGATAAAATCAAATTCTATTGATTACACAACAGGTATATTCCTCAATGATTTTACACCCGATGTGTACACCGGAATTATCTTCGAAGTTAATCCCGGTAATGGAGGTGTTTTAGCGATTAGCTACGGCGATGGAGGACCTACTACTTCGACATCAAGAAGAACAAAACTGGGAACAGTTTTCATCAATGATAATCAATGGCATTTTGTTGCCGCAGTTATACGGGGAGCTACTGACATGGATCTTTATATTGACTGCGCTTATGATCCCGGTTATTACGATGGTTCCGGTGGATCAATGGACTACACTAATAATGATGGTAGACTCGGAATGCGCGATGAGATAGGAAGCAATTACTACTACAAAGGAGTAATAGATGATCTTCGATTTTACCATCGGGAATTGACACAAACAGATCTTGAAATGCTTTACTATACCCCAATCCCCTATGGAATTGCTCCCGCAACGGTATCTCTGGGAAATGATACGACACTTTGTTCAGGGACTATGGTCTTGAATCCTACGGTCACCGGGACTGTTCAAAATTATTTATGGTCGGACGGATCAACAGACTCAACACTGATTATTAATCAACTGGGACAGTATTGGGTTCGTGTATTTGATGGCTGTGGCATTTCATCGGATACGATTAATGTTATTCAATGTAATCCCTTTTCAGCGACTGACACTTCTATCTGTGAAAAATTTTGCATTGACTTCTTTGATCAGTCAGTGAATAATCCAACTTCGTGGTATTGGATTTTTAATGGAGGAAATCCTTCGACGTCCACTCAGCAAAACCCTGCACAGATTTGTTACAATTTGCCGGGTCTTTATGACGTAACGCTGATCACATCCGGAGCAAATGGAATTGATACACTCACGCTCCATAATTACATCACCGTGCTTGCAACTCCTTCTGCTCCCACCATCACTCAAACCGGATACACACTTACGTCAAGCTATTCATCTTCTTATCAATGGCAATTGAATGCAGTTGACATTCCCGGTGCAACCGATCAATCATACACTGTTTTGCAATCGGGTTATTATACAGTGATTGTCTCTAATGAAAATGGCTGTGTGAATTCCTTTACAGTGTATGTTCTCATTTCAGGAGTTGATGAGATTGCTATTGAGGGTACCTCCATATTCCCCAATCCCGCCGCCAATCGAATCAATATTGATCTTTCAGGAATCAAGGAACCGGTTTCTTTCTTACGCATTACAGATGATGCCGGGAAAGTTGTGATGGAAAGGAAAATTGTCCGCAGGACTCCTTGCGAAGAAAATGAAAATCAGAAAGTGAAAATTGATGTTTCAAATTTTGCAGCAGGAATTTATTTTGTTGAGGCGATCACTGCTTCCCGAAAGTTTTACAGCAAGTTTGAAGTGCAGAAATAAATTTGTGGTTGGACTATATTTCTGAATATCTAATTTGGCGTATCAAATGTTTCAGTAAAAGTCCTCTTGATGCGTGTCAAAAAATATCGGATAATAGTATCACTTGCGACAATTATTTTTCTAATTCCTCTTTCCGAATCTGCACAGAATCCCGTATACCAAAACTATGGAGTGAAGGAGGGACTACCAAGCGAAGTTGTTTATTACGCGTTACAGGATAACAAAGGATTTATGTGGTTTGCTACTGATGCAGGAGTTAGCAGATTCGATGGTATACATTTCAGAAACTTTACGGTGAAAGATGGGTTAGCGGACAATAATATTATTGGCTTGTATGAAGATAAAGTTAGTCGGCTTTGGTTCCTTTCTTTCAATGGACGATTGAGTTACTATCGCAATGATTCAATCTTCAATGAGTCAAATGATCCATTGCTTCGGTCAGTTTCGCCTGCCGGTGCAATAGAAAATGTAACGCCAAGGACTAACGGTAATTTTTGGATTTCTTACAACTCAGGTACAATCCTTGAAATTTCCTTAGCAGGCGAGCATAATGAAATAAAAATGGGTTATAGATATAAAGGTTATGACAACTGGTCTTTTGTTCATGAAGTAAGCGATCACGAATACTGGATATTTAACCGGTACAATTGCAGCAAGTTCGTAAATGGAATCAAAGATTCACTCGTGCTTCCGGATTTTAGGACTGATTCTATTCACTTCTTTTTTATGAAATGTGTGACTCCGAAGGAATCTTTTTTCAATAATCACAATGGAATTTGTTGTCTTAATGACGATCATCTTTCTTTATTAATACCTCGAGAAAAAATTCCTCACTATAATGAGTTGGAGGGTTTAGGTGTAGATATAAATCATGGCGTTTGGTTGTTTACTAAAGGGCATGAAACTTTCTATTGGAAAAAGACAAAGCATGGATACGAATATTCAGGTTCGTTTTTCCAAGGCACACACATTGGAACAGTGGCACTCGATAACGAAAATAATTATTGGTTCTGCAGCATTGGGGACGGTGTGTTCAAAATTTCTGCGAACAGCGTTCTCACTCGAGTTTACCGCGATTCCTATGCATCAGCAAATCGAATAAGCTGCATAAAATTGAATAGAGCCGGAAATCTTTGTTACGGAAATTCACGGGGTAATGTCTATTATCTTCGTGATGATTCAACAGAGAAATACTCTTTGCAACCATTTCCTTTAGAAATTAGAAGCCTTATTTTCAATGAGGAAGATGATTGTTTCGCTGCCACGCAGCGCGGACTCTTTGTGCGCAAAAAAAATCTTGATATTAACACTTTTGTGTTACATCCTTTGGAGGCATATAAAGGAAGGCCTATTGAAAATTTTACAGCCATTAAATTTGATTACAATGGCGATCTGCTTCTTGCAACGGGGATAGGAATATTTAGAATTTCTGACTTTGGAAAAGCAGGAGAAAAAATATCACGACTCATTCCCGACAACACATCGCGATCTTATTGTCTTTATCTTGATTTCGATAACAATATCTGGTTTGAAAATTTCAATTACCTTTTCAATTTTGACGGCCAACATGTAAATAATTTTAAGCAGTTCGCGCCTGAATTTAAACCTGAGGTCACAGACATCAATCAATTACCCGATTCAACTATAGTGATCGGCACTTATGGCAATGGAATAATTTTTCTTAAGAATGCAAAAATCACCGGACGACTCAATTCATCGAATGGTCTTGTAAGCGATTTGTGCACTCGCATCTTCATTCAGAATGACACAATATACGCAGCAACAAGAAATGGCTTCAGTATTTTTCAATGCAGCTATCAGCAAATTTCCGGTCTTCATTCAATCACTACTGACGATGGCATTTTGTCAAATGACATCAACGATATTTCTGTAAATGAAAGTAATATTTTTCTTGCCACGTCTGAAGGTGTCTGTGTAGTTAACAAGAAAATAACTGAGGTAAAAAGTAATCCGCCCCCTATTTACATTACCCATGTCCAAATAGGAGATTCTATTCTCAAAAGTTTAAAAGATATTACTCTTGCATATAATTCAAAACTGGAAATAAATTGGATTGCTCTTACTTATCAGCAGCCAGAAAAAATATCTTATGAGTACCGTTTGAATCCACAGCAAAATTGGATTAGCACAAATAATAGCTCCATTTTTCTATCCTCCCTGTTACCTTCATCCTATCATTTTCAAGTGCGGGCGCGTAAGATAAATTCTGATTGGTCAATGCCCGTTGACCTGGCAATTAAAGTCACTCCGCTGTTCTATCAGCAATGGTGGTTTAGAGTTTTAGTCGCATTGACAATTGCTGTGTCAATTTTTTTGCTGTCAAGAATTTATTTAAACCGACGGTATCAAAAGCAATTAATCCTTCTTAAGCAAGAGCGAATTCTTGCTGATGAGCGAAATCGAATCGCTTCAGATATGCACGATGATCTCGGTGCAGATTTAAGCAATCTTCTCATGCTTGCCAGAATGACAAAGAGAAGCAAGCAATTCGGTAATGAAGAGCAAAGACATTTAGAAACAATGGAAACTTCAATATCAAATACCATTTCAAAAGTGGATGAAATTATTTGGGCACTCAATCCTTCAAATGATTCTCTTAGTGATCTTGTGAGATTTCTGAAAGAATATATTTATGTTTTTAAGGAAAGAAGTAAGATTGACTTTTCACTGAAGAGCCCGGAACTTATCCCTGAGAAAAAACTGTCGTCGAGATTCAGGCGGAATATTGTGCTGGTGTTCAAAGAGGCAATGAATAACATTATTCAACATTCTCAAGCAACAAAAGTTGAGGTCAAAATAGGTTTGGAAAATAATTACCTTATTGTTTCAATTCACGATAACGGAATTGGAATCATCGGCTCAGAAAAAGAAACGAGGGGGAATGGAATGTTCAACATGGAGAGGAGAATAAAAGAGCTCAATGGCGCTTTTGAAATCATACCGGAAGCAGGAGTGAAAATGCAGCTTCAGGTTCCTCTTGAAAATGCATAAGCTGTTCACTTAAGAAGTCTATTGATCGAAATACATTTGATAGTATGAGTGCTCTACAGAATGAATCAATAAAAATTTTCATAGTGGAAGATCATACTGATTTTCGAAATACACTTCATAAAATGCTTAGTGAAGAATCCCGATTCTCTGTTATTGCTTTTTCTAAAGCAGAAGATATCATGAAATATTTAGAGCATGAAATTCCGCATGTAATTATAATGGACATCAATTTGCCTGGTATATCAGGATTGGAGTGTACGCGACAAGTAAAAGAGCGTTATCCCTCTGCTTTGATCTTGATGAATACAGTCTTTGAAGATGATGAAAAGATTTTTGCCGCACTCAAAGCAGGGGCTTCCGGTTATTTGCTCAAGCGTTCACCCATTGAGGAAATTCGATTTGCTATATTCGATTTGGTAAACGGGGGTTCCCCCATGAGCCCAAGTATTGCGCGCAAAGTTGTTTCATCTTTCAGCCCTCCCTCAAGTCAAAACTCTTCTGAGTCATTGTCCAGACGCGAACATGAAATTTTGGAGCTTCTCGCCGATGGAAAACGCATTAAGGAAATCGCTGACCAACTTTTCATTTCCATCAATACCGTACGTACCCATATTCGCAATATTTATGAGAAGCTCCGGGTCCAATCACGTACTGAAGCAATCAATAAGGCAGGGAAGAATTTTTTCCGTCGTTAAAATCATCCTTTTTGAGTATTGTCATTGCTTGTCATCCAAAATAGATTTGCTTCCTGATTTTTCTTTAACCTAAACTTTTGGCAATGAAAAAGCAATTCACAATTTTATTGTTCCTGATTAGCTTTTCGATTTCATTCACTAAAGCCCAATCAAATTTTGTCGGCTCAGGTATTGCCCTGCAATTCAATGGCAACGGCGGTAACGGTATTGACTTAGGTGATGTGTATAATACTCTCACCTTTCCATTCACTATTGAAATGTGGATTAATCTTCAGGCTTACCCAAGTCATGCAGCAGGGCTGACGGGTATTGATAACGATTTGACAGCTTACTATGGAATTTACTTAAGCATTAATCCCGGCGGAGTAGTGATTATGGAATTTGGTAATGGAGGTGGGTCGGGGCAGCAAAACAGAAGAGGATTTCAAACAACCACAGCATTACCTCTGAACAGATGGATTCATCTTGCTGCAACCAGCAGTTCGGTCACGGACATGCATTTTTATTTTAATGGTGTTGAGCAAACAAAAGTGCCATCGAGCGGAACTTCAACGTCTACAACTATTACACATTCAGCAGCCCATGCCAGTATTGGACGCACAATTGATAACGCATTCGAATTCGATTTGCATGGAATTCTTGACGAAGTCCGGCTTTGGACTACACAGCGAAGTCAAACGGACATTCGTGATTTCATGTGCAAAAAGTTAGATCCGGGTACGACAGGCCTCATCGGTTATTGGACGGCCGACGAATCATATACGAGTTCGACTTTGAATGACAATACTCTACCTGCCGAGCATGGGACTATTGTTGGTACCGTCGGGAAGATTACTTCAGGTGCACCAATCGGCGATGAAAGCCAATACAATTATACATCCACATGGAGTGGGGTTACAATTTCTGAAACTGATCTTTCAGGCGATCAATTCACAGTAAGTAACATTACCGGCAATCCACTCGGGGTACAGACGTATCTTGTGAAATCATTGCCTTATGATATAGGTGGATTAGACATCACTCCTTCATTTTACTTCGGAGTTTTTTGTGCTTACACGAGCACGATTCCGCAATATGATGTTACGTACAATTATGATTTTGGAGATGGCACGATAAGTTCAAACAATGAATCGACAGCTTCCTTATTTAAGAGAGGGGATGGTTCTGTAACCACATGGACCAATGCTTCGGGAATGCTTGATACAGGTACAAATTCAATTTCGAAAAATAGTGAAAGCACAAGAGCGGAATATATCCTCGACGTTACTGAAGCGCCCTGTATTTGCTCATCTCCTGTAATTACTTCAATCGATAGTATCTGCGGCAATATCGCGTCAATCTGTTGGTCACCCGTTGAATGTGCAACAGAATATATCATTAGATGGAATACACTTCCTGCTCTCACCTGGATATATGAGACGATTACTGCTCCGGATACCTGCATGCAGTTCACCAGCAAGTATGGACAGACTAATCAAATTCAGCTTGCGTCTGTATGCGAGAGTGGAGACACTTCCGATTTTTCTGATGTATACACCTACACCGGCTATTTAGTTTGTGATGCGCCGACCGGATTAACCGCTACAAACTTTACATCATCGTCGGCAATACTCTCGTGGGCTGCTAATCCTGATGCCAGTAAGTACAAGGTGTTGTACAGACATGCAGGCGTTATTAATACGCTCACGACAAGCAATACTTCAGTGACTATTTCAGGGTTGCAGCCACATGCTTCTTACAAGTGGAAGGTGAAAGCACGTTGCACGTATTGTGATCATAAGAATTGGGGACCCTATTCTGATTTTCAGAACTTCACTACGTTATCCGAACGTCAGTTTTTGCTTGGTGAGTTAGAAAGTTCAATGGTAGTATATCCAAATCCAGCCAATGACATTTTCTGGATAAACTTTAATGCGGGGTATTCTACGAATGAATCGTACTCAATGGAAGTGCAAAATATTTTTGGACAAGTTATCATGAGTGATAAAGGATATTTATCAGGGGGAAACATCACAAGAGAGGTTTCGCTTGACAACGAAATTACTGACGGACTTTACTTCGTGGTAATAACAATAAAAGGGAAGGAGTACCGGAAACAACTTGTAATCAGCAAAGACTAATATTTACAACTTATTATCGAGCGCTTGTCAGGCAAGATAGTCAGGATAATTTTGCACCTTTTAAATTTTAACTATGAAAAAACATTTTAGTTCACTCTCATTTCTTCTCTTAATTTCTGTTTGTAACGTAAGGGCTCAATCCAACTACATCGGTCCGGGCATTGCCATGCAGTTCAATGGCAACTATGGAAACGGCATTGATGTCGGTGATGTGTACAATACACTTACATTTCCGTTTACCATTGAAATGTGGATCAACCTTCAGGCATATCCCGGGCAGGCAGCGGGAATCATGGGCATTGATAATGATCTAACTGCCTACTATGGAATTTACTTAAGCATCAATCCGGGCGGAGTCGTGATTATGGAGTTTGGCGACGGAAGTGGATCAGGCAGTGGAAACAGAAGAGGATACCAGACTACGACTTCATTGCCATTGAACAGATGGGTTCATCTTGCAGCCACAAGTAGCTCGGTCACCGATATGCATTTTTATTTCAATGGCGTGGAACAGCCGAAAGTTCAGTCAAGCGGAACTTCCACTTACACAGGGATTATACACTCATCAGCACACATGAGTATTGGACGAACGATTGATAATGCTTTTGAATTCGACTTGAATGGAATACTTGATGAAGTGCGACTCTGGTCAACACAGCGAAGTCAAACAGACATTCGCGATTACATGTGTAAGAAAGTTGATCCGGCTACTTCGGGTCTGATAGGTTATTGGACAATAGATGAATCATATAGTGGTAGTAGCCTTGACGATCAAACCATTCCCACCGAGGACGGAACGATAATCGGGACGGTGACAAAACTTACTTCGGGTGCTCCCATTGGTGATGAAAGTTCATATACCTATACTTCCAATTGGAGTGGTGTTACAGTATACGAACAAGATTTGACCGGTGATGAGATAATGGCAGAAAATATCTCAGGCAGCCCGTATGGCGTGCATGTGTATGAGGTGAAATCATTCCCTTACGATACTGCAGGACTTGACACAATACCATCCTTTTACTTCGGAGTTTTTTGTGCTCAGCAAACGAGTATTCCAAATTACGATTTGGTGTACAATTACAATTCTGCTAACGGTGTCATTAATTCTTCTGATGAATTCTCCGCCTCATTATTCAGAAGAGATGATGGTTCAGTCACAACATGGAGTAATGCGAATGCAACATTGGATACAGTGAGCAATAGTGTTGCAAAGAATAATGAAAGCAACAGAGGTGAATATATTCTTAACGTTGCATACCAAAATCAGCAGATTCTTTTTGCCGCTGCAAATAATTTCATTTGTGAAAAATTTTGTACGGCATTTCAAGATCTCTCAGCAAATAATCCAACCCAATGGTACTGGATGTTTCCGGGTGGTGATCCTTCCACGTCTTCCGATCAAAATCCTGCCAGCGTGTGTTACGATATTCCCGGTGTCTACGATGTAACATTGATTACTACCGGCCCAGGCGGTTCAGACACGCTTACGCTAACAGGGTATATGACCGTTTTCAGTACACCACCATTTCCTACAATCAATCAGGTCGGATACACGCTTACTTCAAGTTCAGCTCCTTCTTATCAATGGCAATTTAACTCGGTAGATATTCCGGGAGCTGTTTTTCAATCATACACAGTCATGCAGTCTGGTTTTTACACCGTGTTAATCACTGATGCTAATGGCTGCCAAAATTCAACTACGGTTTGGGTGCTTATTGAAGGCATTGATGATTTAAGTGTGAATCATTCGTTTTTGATTTCTCCCAATCCGGCAAGTGAAAAGATTACATTATCCTTTTCCGAAGATGAATCTTTTGAATTCATTCGCATTGCCGATATGGCCGGCAAAGTTTTGAAAGAGTTCGACGGAATAGGGAGATCAAAAATGATTTCCATTGATGTTTCTGAATTAAATAATGGAATGTATTTGATTGAAGCATTTACGACATTGGGTTGGCGAGCAGAGAAAATTGAAGTGCAGAAATAATTTTTATCAGCTAATTTCTCAGGGAGTTGTCGTAAAAAACGACTCCTTTTTTATTTCGTGTTGATTATCTTATTGGAAACAATTCCATCGTTGATGCAGCAATAAATAACTTGCTGCCCGATGGGAATTCTACAGCGCCAAAGCATCAAATCTTCGATTGCCACTTACATCGGCGTTGCCATTGGCACTTTCAATTTCATGTACCTGTTTCCGAAATTCCTTTTGCCGGAACAGTTGGGATTGACACGGGTGATGATTGCTGTCGCAGTTATCTTCTCTCAGATTTCATTGATAGGAACGCCGGCAGCCATGATTCGCTTTTTCCCCTACTTCAACAACAAGCAACAACAGCATCATGGATTTGTGGCGCTCATGTTTCGGATTGCGCTCGTGGGATTTATCTTGGTGAGCGTATTGTTTTTGATTTTGAAAAATGAAATTCAGGAGTTGTATCTGTCAAAATCACCTCTCTTCTCGCAGTACTATCTTTTTGTTTTCCCGATTGCGCTTTTCCTCACCATCGCTGAGCTTGCTTTCAACTATTGCCGCGCACTACTGAAGTTTCCGATTCCGACTTTTATCAGAGAAGTAATGCTGCGTATTTTTCAAAGTGTCGCAATCATATTCTTCATCCTTCACCTTGTGAATTTTAAGGGATTTATTTTTCTGTTCATCGGCACTTACTTTTTGCACATGCTGCTCATGATTGGGTATGTTTTCTTCCTGAAACAATTTTTCTTCTTCACCAAGATTCGTATTGAAGAAAAAGTTTCATTCCGGCAAATTCTTCGATTCAGTTTGTTCTCATTCGCGGCATCGAGTGCAGCTATTTATACTGCAAACATTGATACAGTGTTACTTGGTATGTTCGCTCTCGACAGCGTAGCTGTTTATTCAATTGCATTTTTCATTGGAACTATTATTCAGATTCCCGGGCGTTCGATGAATGTGATCGCTGCTTCCATGGTAGCTGAAGCATGGAAAAATGATGACCGGAAAAAAATACAGGAACTCTATACGCAAACGTCACTCAACCAACTCCTCATTGGCGGATTTATTTTTCTGCTTGTGTGGGTGAACGTGGACGGGCTGCTGAGTATTCTTCCTCCCGTATACGCGCAGGCGAAATGGGTGATTTTTATTGTCGGCATTGGAAAACTTTTTGACATGGCAACCGGCATCAACGCAGAAATTATTTTTGTTTCAAAGCATGTGAAGGTAGGGTTGGTCACAAATCTTTTTCTCATCATCATCGCCACCGTTTCAAATTATTTTCTCATTCGTGCTTATGATGTGTATGGTGCTGCGGCGGCAACGGTGCTTTCATTGTTTCTGTACAATATCATCAGGATGGTTTTTCTGTTTTACGAATACCGGCTTCAGCCATTCAATGCAAATACACTCAAAGCAATTGCATTGTTGCTGGTTTGTTTTGGGGTTTATTATTTTCTTCCGTCCACAAAAAGTATCTGGCTTGATGGAATTTATCGCTCCATTATTCTCTCAGTGATTTTTGTTTTTCCTCTTTTGATTTTTAATATTTCTCCTGAGATAAATTCAGCATATAAGACAGGTCGTTTATTTATTTTCAAAGATCGAAACAATACGCGCTAAGCTTATTACATTTGCTGTTGATGATTTAAAGCAAGCAAGTTTGTAAGTCCTGTCCTGATGAATTACTTTCGGGTTTTCTATTTTTAAGACAATTAATCGCATGAAAAATTTTACAATCCGGATTCTTTCAATTTGTATCATGTCTGCTTTCATTAAATCTGCAAGCGGACAACTAGTAGTTTACCCAAGTGCAGATGCTAATGCGCTTGCACAGTCCCTGGTTGGCAGTGGCGTCACGGTATTTAATGCCACGCTAACCTCTTTCGGTAATGCTGCCGGCAAGTTTTCTCAAACTAACACGAACCTGGGTCTTGATTCCGGGGTGCTCTTAACATCGGGTGATGTGATTTACGCAGTGGGTCCTAACGTTGGGCCGAGTTCCGGTGTAGATAATTTTGGTCCCGGTGATGCTGACCTTGACAACCTTTCGGGATCTACGACGCACAATGCTTGCATCCTCGAGTTCGATCTAACCGTTACTTCAGATACTTTGAAATTTAATTACGTTTTTGGATCTGATGAATACAATGATTTTGTTATCACTCTTTACAATGACATTTTCGCTTTTTTTATCAGCGGTCCTGGTTATGCAGTTCCTACAAATATTGCGCTGGTGCCGGGCACAACGAATCCTACTTCCATCGGCAATGTCAATTGCGGAACCAATTCTCAGTACTATGTGTGCAATGATCCATGGGATCCTACGGGTGGATATTGCACAAATCAATGCCCAACCAACCCTGGCAACACCACACTGGAGTATGATGGTTTTACTGTGCCTCTCACTGCAGTGGCCGCTGTTCAGCCATGTGAAACCTATCATTTGAGACTTGCCATAGCTGATGCGATTGACGGTATCTATGACTCTGGTGTTTTTCTTAAAGCCGGATCACTTTCTTCATCAAGCACGGGTGTAAACGTTCAAAGCAGTTATGTTGATCCAAATTCAGGTACACCTGCTATTATAGAAGGGTGCTTTGATGGTGCATTTAATTTTATAATCACGAATCCACCGGGTGATACTACGTACATTTATTATATTATCGGAGGAACTGCTACTAACGGAGTTGATTACACTCAAATTCCTGACAGCTTGCAAGTACTTCCGGGCGACACCAGCGAATCTTTAGTGATTCATTCGTTTAATGATGGAATTACAGAAGGAATTGAAACCATAACCCTCTATCTCTATCTCCCTTGCTCAGCTACACCTTTTGACAGTGCTGTCATTGAAATCCTTGATACGCTTGCTGCTGAAGCCGGACCTGATACTATTGTCTGTATCGGCAACCAGGTGCAACTTTCAGTTAGTGATGCAGAGAGCTGGCTGTGGACGCCACTCACGGGTTTGAGTTGTACCACTTGTCAAAACCCGCTATTGACAGCCGCTGTAAGTGTTACTTATACAGTTACCATTACTCTTGGTGGGTGTACCGCAACAGACGAAGTAACAATTCAGGTTGATAATCCTTTACCCGTCAATGCAGGTCCTGACGTATCAATCTGCTCGGATGACTCTACCCAATTGAATGCAATAAATGCCAACAGCTATTTATGGAATCCTGCCACAGGGTTGAGTTGTAACACCTGCTCTAATCCATGGGCTACACCCACATCTACCACTACTTATATTGTTACAGGTGTCAACAGTTGTTTTACTACAAGTGATACTGTAACTGTAACAGTTAGCCCGGGTGTGAATGCTTCAGCATTTGGAAGTGCAACCGTTTGTCCCGGTGATACTGTGCAGTTGTCCGCTTCAGGTGGCACAACATATTCATGGTCGCCGCCTGATGGATTGAGTGATCCTGATAGTCAAAATCCTTTTGCTGTAAACTTTTCGAGTATTACTTACAATGTTCTTGTTGCAAATCAATTTGGCTGCAGTGATACAGCGAGTGTGACTATAAATGTTTATGACATTCCTGATGTAGTTGTAACACCCCAGGATCCAAATCCGAATGGTCATTGCGATACTTCAATTTATTTGGGTAATAGTGTTAATCTGAGCGCCACAGGAGGAGTGAGTTATTTATGGACACCGTCTACTTACCTTGATGATCAGTTCAGTGCTACCCCTGTTTCAATTCTGCCTCAAGACTCTTTTATTACTTATTATGTAACTGTTACTTCGGCCGAAGGATGCAAGAATATTGATTCGGTCACAGTGTGTGTCAATTGGAATTCCCTCGTGTTAGTGCCTTCCGCTTTTTCTCCAAACAAAGATGGGCATAATGATGTGTGTCGCTTGCTTGTCAGGGGAATTTTCTCCCTAGAGAATTTTTACATTTACAATCGTTGGGGTGAAATTGTCTTTCAAACCAATGATCTGAATTATGCTGAAAATAATGGTTGGGATGGAAATTATAAGGGGGCGGAGGAGCCTGTGGCTGTCTATGTTTACCTTGTAATTGGCTCGGATCATGATGGAAATACAATTCAGAGGAATGGAAATGTAACGTTAGTACGATGAAATTTTATCGTGCGATAAAAATCATAATTCGGAATCAATGAAACACTCTACAATCTCTATTTTTTCAATTTTGGCATTTTCTCTTCTGATAAAATCTGCTCATGCTCAATTAATAGTTGGAACTGTTGCCACAGCCGAGGAACTTGCGCAGTCAATGGTAGGAAGCGGGGTAACGATTTCAAACATCACTCTAAATTGTTCGGATGGTGCATGGGGATCTTTCAATGGTACTAATTCTGACATAGGGTTAGATAGTGGAATTATTCTCTCCTCGGGTGCCAACACAAATGCGATTGGACCAAACATGTCTACCGGCATCACCACTGCTTACAATGCGCCTGGAGATAACGATCTTACCGCCATCTGTGGATCCCCAACATTTGATGCCTGTGTTTTGGAATTTGATTTAGTAACGACCGGCGACTCTGTAAAATTTAATTACGTCTTCGGTTCCGATGAATACACTGAGTGGGTGAACTCCGTGTTCAACGATGTATTTGCTTTTTTGATTTCAGGCCCCGGAATACCTGTGCCGGAAAATATTGCATTGGTCCCTCAGACTTTAATCCCCGTTTCGATCAATAATGTGAATTGCCTGAATAATTCTCCTTATTATTTCTGCAACGATCCGAACCCTTATTATCAGCAATGTTCCGCTGCGTACAATTGCCCGACAGATCCTGCCACTACTACAATCGAATATGATGGATTTACGTATGTGCTTACTGCTATTCATGCTGTGCAGCCATGTGAGACCTATCATTTGAAACTTGCTATTTCTGATGCAGGCGATGGAGTACTTGACTCAGGAGTTTTTCTTCAGGCAGGTTCGCTTACCTCTTCCGGCACCAGTGTCACTGTAGTAAGTAGTTACATTGATCCCAACTCAAGCACACCGGCCATTGTAGAAGGTTGCTTTGATGGAGCATTTAATTTTGTGATTACAAATTCACCGGTTGATACAATGTATATTCACTATACCATCGGAGGAACTGCTACTAATGGTACTGACTACACCGAGATTCCTGACAGCCTGCAAATCCTTCCCGGCGATACAAGTGCATCCATCATCATTCATTCGTTTAATGATTTAATTGCAGAGGGATCTGAAACCGTAACACTCTATCTCTACCTTCCTTGCTCTTCCATTCCTTTTGACAGTGCTACCATTGTAATTTTAGATACGTTGGTTGCCAAAGCAGGTCCTGATACAACCATCTGCATTGGTAATAGTGTTCAACTCAGTTCCAATGGCGCTGACAGTTGGAGTTGGAATCCGGGTTCTGGTTTAAGTTGCACCAATTGTCAGAATCCTATTGCTACACCCAACGTCACAACTACATACACTCTTACAATTACGGTCGGTGGATGCAATGCTTATGATGTGGTGACGATAGTGGTGGATAATCCCCTGCCGGTTTCAGTCGGTCCCGATCTTTCAATTTGCCTGGGAGATTCCGTTCAGTTGAATGCGCTAAATGGCAACACGTATTCGTGGACCCCTTCAACAGGACTGAGTTGTAATACTTGTGGTAATCCATGGGCTTCGCCAAATTCTACTACTACGTACATTGTAACGGGAACAAATGGTTGCTTCACTACAAAAGATACAATCACAATCACTGTGAGCCCGAGTGTAGATGCCGCTGCATTTGGAAGCACTACAGTTTGCCCGGGTGATACCGTCCAACTATCTGCGTCGGGTGGTACAACATATTCATGGTCACCCGCTGATGGGTTGAGTGATCCTGAGAGTCAAAATCCTTATGCTATAGATTATACAACCACTACTTACACCGTACTTGTCGGAAATCAATTTGGCTGCAGCGATACAGCGAGTGTGACCATAAATGTTTACGATATTCCGGAGGTTACAGTAAGTCCTACTGATGCGACCACTCCGAATATTAATGACACAACCATCTATCTGGGCAACAGCCTAACCCTTACCGCAACTGGCGGAGGATCTTATTTATGGTTTCCATCCACCTACTTAACTGATCCGAATATTTCAAATCCATATTGTAATCAGCCGCAGGACACCATAGTCTATTACGTTATAGTTACCTCGCCCGAAGGTTGCAAGACGATAGATTCAGTAGTTGTTAATGTAAGATGGGATGCACTGGTGTTGGTGCCTTCCGGTTTTTCGCCAAACAATGATGGGCACAATGATTTTTCACGTTTGCTGGTAAGAGGAATTTTCTCTCTCGATCATTTTTATATTTACAACCGCTGGGGTGAAATAGTCTTTCATACGAGTGATTTGACCTTTGCGGAAAATACTGGTTGGGATGGAAAATACAAAGGAACTGAAGAACCTGTGGGTGTCTATGTTTATCTTGTAATGGGCACAGATCATAGCGGAAATTCGATTCAGCGGGAGGGAAATGTGACGCTGGTTCGATGAAATTTTATGATGTGACAAAAATCATAATGCGGAATCAATAAAAACTCGTAATTTCAAGTCGGATTTAAATATGTAAAAAATTCTTACAAGTTAACTGAGCCACTATGAAAAAAAAGTACTCCGGATATTTTGCCGTTTCGAGAATTTCTCTTTTTCGAAAAATTATTTTGGGTGCGCTTATCTTTTGTTGCGTTGAAGCAAAGGCCCAGCTCGTAATTACAAGTATGACGGCCCAGGATATCGTCACACATCTTCTGGGTTGCAACAGTGTTGCATCCAATATTTCGATGAATTGTTACAATGGGGCTTCAGGTTATTTTACAGCACTCAACACAAATCTCGGACTTGACAGCGGAATCATTTTCACCTCTGGTCTGGCTACGAATGCTATTGGACCTAACAACAGTTGCTGCCAGGGACTTGACAATGGAAACCCGGGCAACGCATTGCTTCAATCACTCTGCGGGCAAAATACTTTCAACGCCTGCATACTTGATTTTGATGTCACACTGAACACGGACACGTTGCGCTTCAACTATGTTTTTGGTTCTGATGAATATGCTGAATGGGTAGGTACTTCATACAATGACGTCTTCGCACTGTGGCTGAGCGGGCCCGGCATTATCGGCAATCAAAATCTTGCAGTTGTTCCCGGAACTCCATACCCTGTTACCATCAGCAATGTGAATTGCACAATCGGAAACGGACTGTACTACATCTGCAACGATCCTGCAAATTATTTGTGCAATGCATCCTATAACTGCCCTACAAATCAGGGTCAAACCACGCTGCAATACGATGGCTTAACTACCGTGCTGGAAGCAAAGCATTATGTGCAAACAGGACAGACCTACCACCTTGAGTTTGCTATCGCTGATGCAGGCGATGGCATATATGATTCCGGTGTTTTTGTTGACGCAAGTTTCCTTGTCCAATACCATCTGAACATTCTTTCAGACTCTACCAACTTCATCAATCCTTTTGATTCTGCACTTACCATTGTAGAAGGATGCACACCCGGAGTTCTTCACTTCAATCTTGCAGGCACGCATAC